>WNFM01357923.1_pt5 | contig 13443 bp, 14 predicted proteins | sample 5400271 | NCBI WGS metagenome assembly WNFM01 (sample SAMN13153352, study PRJNA577476) | soil metagenome | isolation source: 60 cm saprolite on Douglas fir-dominated hillslope | place: USA:California | collected 2013-09-17 | reverse complement strand
CCCGACGCTGGCCGCGAGGGCGCTGCCCATGGCGCGCCACTACGCCGACATCGCGCCGCACGTGCCGCATGCGCTCCACATGCCGTCCCACATCTTCACGCGCCTCGGGATGTGGGACGAGTCGATCCGGTCGAACCTGGCTTCTGCCCAGGCCGGCCGGGAGTATTCCGCGAGCCACTACGGCGGGGCGGTGTACTACGACGCGGTCCACGCCTGGGATTACCTCGAGTACGCCTACCTGCAGAAAACTCAGGACCGCGAGGCCCGCGCGATTCGGGACAGCGTGGAGGCCATCCGGCGGGTCAGCCATCAGACCCTGTCGTTCTACTACGCGATCACCTCGGTGCCGGCCCGCTACGTGCTCGAACATCACGCATGGAGCGAGGCGGCGGCGCTCGAGCTCCCGTCGGGCTGGAGCTGGAGTCGCTATCCCTGGACCGAGGCAACCACGGTGTTCGCGCGTGCGCTCGGTGCGGCGCGCTCCGGCCGGCCGGACGTTGCCCGGGCGGCGATCGCGCGGCTGGCCGCGATTCGAGACGGGATCGTGAACCCGGGCTTCCGCGACTGGGCCGCCCAAGTGGAGTCGCAGCGCCGCACCGCGGAGGCCTGGCTCGCGCTGGCCGAGGGTCATGAGGCGGAGGCGCTCGCGGGCGCTGTGTTGCCCGCACGCGAACTCCTCGGGGACATGCTGCTCGAGACGCACCACCCCGACGAGGCCCTGGCCGCGTACCAGGCGGTGCTCCGCGACGCGCCCGGGCGGTTCAACGCGCTGGCGGGGGCGTCGCGCGCGGCCGAGGCGGCTCGTCACCGCGTGGACGCCCGGCGCTACGCGGCCGAGTTGCTCGCGCTCGCCAAGGATGGCGACGGCGAACGTCCGGAGATCGCCGCGGCGCGGCGAGTGACGAGCGGCGCGCCCGACAAACCCTGAGCGGAATCCCCTCGTGCTCGAGCGCTCGGGGCGGGCCAGGCGACCCGGCCGCGAGGTCAGCGGGGCGCGGGTGGGCGGGCAACTTCTGGAGGTGCACCTGCGTAACCCATCGCGCCGGGCTTCGTTCGGATCGCTCGGCTGCGCTCGCGTCGGGGAGGGACACATGACTCGCACGACGAACTCGAGAATCGCCGGCTTCACGTTCCTCCTTTACATCGCGGCCGGCGTCACGGGCATGGTCCTGTCCGGCCGCGCCACGGGCGGGGAGGGGATCGCAGCTCAACTCGCGAGCATCGCCCGGCACGCGACGGACGTGCGCATCACCGTCGTGCTGGGGTTCCTCGAATGCATGTCTCACGCGCGAGCAGGATCCCGATGTTGCGATGCTGGGCCTGTGCAGTCGCGTCGGCGAAGGCGTAATCGCGGGTGCCGGCCTCCATCGGAAGCTGGCACTCCTCTGGCTCGCGACCGCCACGGGAGTAGACACCCCGGGCCCCGGAGCGGCGAACGCGTTGGGCGCGTTCCTGCTGCGGGGAAGCGTGGCCCCCTCCGCGATGTTCTTCGCGGTGGGGAGCACGGCGTTCTCCTGGCTCCTCCTCCGCGGCCGGATGATCCCCATCCCGCTGGCGTGGATCGGCGTCGTCGCGTCCGTGCTGCTCGTGGTGGCAATGCCGCTCGAGGCGGCAGGATTCCTGAAAGGCTCGCTCACCGGGTTCATCTGGCTCCCGATGGCTGTGTTCGAGGTCCCGCTCGCGCTCTGGCTGCTCAGCAAGGGCGCGGCGCTGCCGGCGAACCGGCGAATCCCACCGGCGCCCGCGGGAAGCTGAGCGCATCCGTGAGCTTGCTCGACTGATTTTCCCCCTCCGCGGGGCGAAATGCGCTACCTTCCTGCGCCGCGGCGCCAGTCATGGACGGATGAACGCGCTCGCTGCGCCTCGCCGCTCCAGCTCGGAGCATGCCCGCCACCATCCCGCGGAGGCGGCCGCACGCCGGGCGCATCCCGATCGCGTCAGGGAATGGCGCGCTGAAACCACCTCTCCGAGGCAGGCCGGAGGCCGCGGCATCACTTGAGCGCCTGCCCATCGTGTTCCTTCGAGTTCCACGAAACTTCCCTGGAGGTCTTTTGATGCGTCGAATCAAACTCATCGGTACGCTTCTCACGGCGACTTCGGTCGGCCTGTGTCTCCTGGCGATCTCCTGTTCGACGAACCAGCAGAGCGCGACCGCGGTGGCCAAACCGGACCCGGTCACTCGTGGCCGCTACCTGGTCACGATCATGAGCTGCAACGACTGCCATACCCCCGGCTATTTCTATGGCGCGCCCGACACGCTTCGGCGTCTGGCGGGAAGCGACCTCGGCTGGGTCGGTCCCTGGGGTGTCGTGCACGCACGCAACCTCACGCCCGACTCCACCACGGGCATCGGCAGCTGGACCAAGGAGCAGATCGTGACGGCGCTTCGCTCCGGTAATACGCCCAGCGGCGTGCAACTCGCCGCGATCATGCCCTGGGCGAACTACGCCTCCATCCTGGACGAAGGCGACGCCATGGCCATCGCCTCGTATCTGAAGAGTCTCCCGCCGGTGACCCACAAGAACCTCGACCGCATCCCGTCCACCGGGAAGCCTGCCGGCGCGACGATCGCGTTCCCGCCCCCGCCCGCTTGGGACGTTCCTCCGGGCAAGGCGGCGGGTGGAGGGGAGTAGGAGTCCGCGAGCTCGGGGGAGGGACGCGCGCGGCGAGCCGTGCCGGACCCTCCCCCGAACCTGCTCCCGCCGCCCGAGTGTTACCGACCGACCGTGCCGGCTGGCACGCGGAGCTCGGCGACCTCGACGGCGCATTCCAGGAGCTCGATGACTCACTCGCCCAGCGCGAGCTCCGCCTGGACTACGGGACTCATTTCGCGGACTTCGCAGCGCTCCGGAAGGACTCACGGTACGACGCGCTGCGGGTGCGGATGGGTGTGCGCTAAGGCGCTCGAACGGCGATCGGCGCAACGCCAAAGCCGCGTGAATTGCTCTTGGATCGGCGCCTCAGGCGCGTCTAGAATCAGGGCGCGGACCGGGAAGTTGGCTTCCCGGATGGGGTAGCGGCCCCGCTCACGAGGGGACAGGGTGTCGCGAAAGATGGCACGAAGCCGCATGGGGCGGCAGCGGAGAGCCCAGCCCAGGCTTCATCGACCTCGGGTTCTCCCGGGCCCTCTGCCGGTGATCGAGCGAAGGAGGCGACCGTGCGCCAGCGAATCGTAGTCGCATCACTTCTGGTCCTCGCGTTGACGCAAGTCCTTCGAGCCCAGGCGGCGTTGGCCGCCGACCCGCGCGATGCCCAGTGGTGGGGCGGATTCGGGCTGCCCATCCGGAACGGGGCGGTCCATTCCATCTGCTCGTACGGCGGCCTGATCGTCGTGGGCGGACCGTTCACCCAGGCCGGCACGACGCACGCTCGGTTCGTGGCCGGCTGGGACGGCATCGGGTGGCAGGCGTTGGGTGAGGGCCTGCCCGGAAGTGTGGAAGCGCTCGCGAGCTACGCCGGCCAGCTGGTCGCGGCAGGAGTCGGGGTGCCGGGAGCGACGGGCGAACGGCCGATGGTCCACACCTGGAACGGCACCCAGTGGACCGCGATCGGCTCCTTGAACGGAACGGTGCGCGCGCTCGCGGTCTACAACGGTGAGCTGTATGCCGGCGGCGACTTTACCTCGGTGAACGGCGTGGTCGCCGCGCACGTCGCGCGCTGGGACGGCACGCAATGGCGGCCGGCGGGCACGGGGATCACCGGTCAGGTGACGTTCAATGCCCCGACCGTGAGGGCGTTCGCCCTCTATGGCACCCAGCTAATCGCGGGCGGCACCTTCTCCGGCCTCCAGAGCGTGGCGGCGTGGGACGGCACCTCGTGGTCCGCGCTCGGGAGCGGGCTCCAGCTGGTCGGGATCCCCGCCAACGTCTACGCGCTCGGAACCGTGGGCGGCGAAGTCTATGCCGGGGGCGCGATCGATCACTCGGGTGCCACGTCGCTGGGAAACCTTGCGAAGTGGAACGGCTCGAGCTGGGCCGCCGTGGGTTCGAACAACATCCAGCAGTTTGCCGTGAACCAATGGAATGGTTTTCCCCAGGCGAGTGCGAACTCTCCGGATCCCCACCCGGCACACTGGACCGGGTCCGCATGGTCGATTGATGGGAGCCCGTCGATCTCCCCGCTGGCCTACTTCAACGATATCGCCTCGCTCTACTGCGGCGGCAACAGCACGGCCTCCGTGGTCGATGGCTTCCTCCGCTACGACGGCGTCTCGTGGACGCCCGCCATGCAGGCCTGGGCCCCGGGCATGTCGGGCATGAGCGGCGACGTCGCCGACCTGCTCTCGTTCAACGGCGCGCTCTACGCCGCGGGCACCCTCCAGCGCGCCGGCGCGGAGGACCACTGGGTACCCATTACCGGCGTGGGGCGCTGGGACGGCACGGCGTGGTCGGCGCTGCCACCCAGCGGCTTCAATATCGTGTATTCGCTCGGCACTTACGGCGGTGCGCTCGTCGCCGCCGGGGCCAACGCGGTGCGCAGGCTCGATTCCGGCGTCTGGAGCACGCTCGGACCGAGCGCGGATGCGGCGATCGAGAGCACGGTCGAGTTCGGCACCGATCTCGTGGCCGTGGGGGACTTTACCCAGTTCGGCACCACGACCACGAACGGCATCGCGCGGTGGAACGGGACGAGCTGGTCGGGATTGAGCACTGGGTTCGACCCCTCTGTGGACTACGGGATCGTGGTCGCATCGTACGGCGGCGAGATCGTGGCGGGCGGGTCCATCGCTTCGGCCGGCGGCAGCCCGGCGCACAACCTCGTCCGCTGGGACGGGACTGCGTTCCACGACCTGGGGGGCGGCGTGGACGGCCAAGTGTATGCGCTCTGCCCGTTCGGTTCGGCCCTGATCGCAGGGGGATACTTCAAGCACGCGGGGGGCATCCCCGCGGTCGGCGCGGCGCGGTGGAACGGCTCCTCGTGGTCCCCATTCGGCGACAATGCCACGTACATCATTCGCATCCGCGAGCACGCGGGGCGGCTCTTTGGCGCGGGCGGGTTCATCGATGGCAACGGGCAAGAGGTCGATGGCGCCGCCGTGTGGACGGGCGAACGTTGGTACCCGCTGGGCTCGGGCATCGACGGAGCTCCCGAGGCGCTCGACTTCCTCGGCGACGATCTCTACCTGGGCGGGCACTTCGCCTGGGCCAACGGGCGAGCATCGTTCAACATCGCGCGGCTGCCCAACTCCGCCGCAGCAGGCGTGGGTGCCGGTCGCACGCCGTCCCTCGCGCTGGCGCCATCGCAGAATCCGGCGCGCGGCCCAGTCCGGCTGGTGGCATCCCTGCCGGCCGCGGGGCGGACGCGCCTCGCGGTGTACGATGTGCTCGGCCGCCGGGTGACCGTGCTCATGGACGAGGATCGGGCGGCGGGCGACTTCGCCGTGACCTGGGATGCGCACGTGGCGCCCGGGCTCTATTTTGCGACGCTGGAGGCCGCAGGGTCGAAAGTGACGGTCCGGATCGCGCGACTCGATTGAGCGCGGAGTGGGCGAAAGCGGCGAGCCGTGACCGCCGCATGAATCTGGTCCAGACGGGCGGGCGGCACCGGCATAGAGGGTACGGGCGGCGGGTGCGTTAGACTCCCCGGCGTTGCGCCGTTGGCCCGGTCCTCGCGTCGAACCCTCAGTCTGGGGAGGCACCCTATGATCGCGCGCGTCGTAAGCAGCGCGCTCGTCGCGTTTCTGGCAGTCGCGGTCCCCGCGCCGAGTCTCGCCGCCAAAAAGGTCAAATCGCATGCCCCGGTGGCTCATGCGCCGACGACTCCCCGGCTCGCGAACAACCGCTGGCGTCCGGTCCGGATCGGCTACGAAAACGTGATCGTCTCCGAGGGACAGCACGAGCCCTGGATCCAGCTCGATCCGCGCCAGAAGCACGTCACCGGCTCGGGCGGCTGCAACCGGATCACCGGCAGCTATCAGTCGGGCGACAGCACGCTTCGCTTTGGCCCTCTGATCACGACCAAGATGGCCTGCCCCTCGATGCAGACGGAGACCAAGTTCCTCCGCGCGCTCGCGGGTACGCGGCGCTACCGCATCAGCGGCCGCATGCTCGAGCTATTGGACGACCACCGCGAGGCGCTCGCGCGACTCGAGGAGCGAAACCTGAGGTAGCTCAGCTCCGCGCCTGCGTATGCGCCTCGATGAACCACAGCCACTTGTCGGTGCCGCGGGTAATCTCGGTGCAGATGTCGGCCGTGGCCGTATCGTCGAGATCGTCCGTCTCGCCGATTGCGAGCCGCATGCGCGAGCCGAATGCAGCGACGGCGGCGCTCAGGCACTTCACGTGGTCCTCGCCCGAGGAGATCGACGGCGGGTACTCGTCCAGCTCGGAGTTCTCGGCCGCGTCGCGCACGGTCCCGTGCGCCACGCCGCCCAGCTGAACGATGCGCTCGGCGAGGAGGTCGGCGTATTCCGCGACATCGGCATAGACGTCGTCGAACAGCTTGTGCAGCGCGATGAACGCCGGTCCCTTCACGTTCCAGTGCGCCTGCTTGCACTGGCTCTGGAGGTCGAGCGCATCGGCGAGACGGCGATTGAGCAGGTCGGCGACCTGGGTGCGGGACGCCTTCGGCAGATCGTTGCGGGTGGCAAACGCGGATTCAGTCGTGGTGGCGGGTGTCATATTGGTCTCCGATCGTGTGACACGACTACCAAGCTCCTCGGGGAAGGATGCCACACGGGCAGGCAGTTCAGCACGCCTTCATTCCGGACCGCAAGCTTTGGCTCCGCAACTGGTTCCGCGTTCAGCGTGCCCGCGCCGGGCCGGGGAGCGATTCGAGCTCCTTCCGCACCGCTCGCCAGTAGTCCTCGTCGATGGGTCCGCGCGGGCCGTGCGCGCGCTGGTGCATGAACGCGAACACATCGGTGGTGCTGGCCGGACGCATGGCCGCTAAGAGCGGGTCGTCCGCGCGCTGGTGCAGTATCGCGAACACATCGGTCGTGCTGGCCGGGCGCATGGCCGCGAAGAGCGTGTCGCCCGCGGCGCTGACGAGCGACGCGTTGCACGCGACCCCTTCCCACCAGCCGCCCGAGGGATCCGAGGTTATGCGGCGGGAACGTTCCGGCCGCTCGTCCGTGTGCGTCCGAAGCGAGTCGAGCGCGAGCGCGAGGCGGGCGTCCACTGCATGCCCGAGCGTCGCCGCGATCGCGCTGTCACCGACGAGCGGGTACCAGCCGCGCTCGGCGGCGACGACCACCAAGCGGTCGTGAAGGTTGTTCGCGATCTCGGCCCGATCATGCTTGCTCCCGCCGAGGTGCGGGTGCCGCGCCCGGGTCCAGGTACTCGACCGCGAGCGCGCTCGCCACGAAGATCCCCCCGGACATCTTCTGGACCGCGTGCAGGCCCACCACGGCCTGTGCGCCGGTCGCGCGCGCCGGGGCCTGGAACAGCCGGGCCCAGAACTCGTGGTCGGGCCCGCTCCAGAGCGAGGGCGGGCCCGCGCTCTCGAGCGAGATCACGGCGAGCACGCGCACAGGCTGCGGCGGTGCGGTGCCGAGATCGAACACCGGGAGCTTCTTCGCGGCGGGCGCCGGCTGCGACGGCGCGGCGAAACGAGTGATGCGCGGCCCGGCGTGGGTGGGCGCGGCGACGCACAGCATGAGCGCGATGAGCGACCGTTCGAGCCTGCGATGAAAGCCCGCAATGAGGAACATGGCGATAGAATAGGCCGCGAAGCGGCACGGGGGAAGCGCATAGCCTTGCCGGGGCGGCCAAAGCGCCCACAGAGTGGGCGCGCCGCTTCGCACTGGCGACCGTTCCTGAGGAAGCCAGGATCCCAAGACTGGGAGAGTCCATGAACCCGAACAAGGCATTGTGGGAGAAAGGCGACTTCACCCGCATCGCGGAAAGCATGCGGGCGAGCGGCGAGGCGCTGGTCGACCGGATCGGCATCTCGAAGGGACTTAAGGTGCTCGACCTCGGTTCGGGCGACGGCACGACCGCCCTGCCCGCTGCCCGGCTCGGTGCCGATGTGCTCGGCGTGGACATCGCCAGCAACCTCGTCGCGGCGGGCAATCGTCGCGCAAAGGAAGCAGGCCTGACGAACCTGCGGTTCGAGGAAGGCGACGCCTGTGAGTTGACCGGCCTCGGCGACGCGAGCTTCGATCTCGTCGTGACCATTTTCGGCGCCATGTTCGCGCCACGGCCGTTCGACGCGGCCAAGGAGATGGTGCGCGTTACGAAGCCCGGCGGCCGCATCGTCATGGGCAAAGGCCCGACCATGAACGCCTACGCTGCGGCCGAGGCGAGCGGCCACGCGCTGCGCCGCGCTCTCGGCGCCGAGCCAGGCGCCGTCCGTGTCGGCAAGCGCCTCCGTAGGATCGTGCCCTACCGCTCGCACGTCAGCCCGGCTAAGCTCCGGGTAGGCGTTCACGGGTGAATGTTCGATGGTGCGCGCGTCGCACCGATCCCATGGGAGATTGCCAATGCCGGCGAGGTTCCTCATCGAGGTCCCGCACGAGCCGACCACGGTGGCGTGTGCCCGGGCCGTCGAGACGCTGCTCACGGCCGGGTCTCACTTCCTCACACATGCGGACTGGGGTTGCAAGGACGGGGAGCACAAGGCCTGGATCATCGTGGAGGTCGCGAGCAAGGATGCGGCACGAGCGATCGTGCCCCCGGCGTTCCGGTCCGAGGCAAAGATCGTCCAGCTCAATGCGTTCTCCCTGCCTGAGATCGAAGACATCCTGCGCCAGCACGAGCCCTAGCGGGCGTCGTGCGTTCCATGCGCGGTGAGCGAGGAGCGCCCATGCGAATCGGAATCCTGGGCTCGGGGCTGATGGGAGGGAAGCTCGGCACGATCTTCGCGCGAGCCGGGCATGAAGTGATCTTCAGCTACGCGCGCAGCGAGCGGAAGCTCGAGCGCCTCGCGCGGCAGGCGAAGGGCGAGGCGCGCGCCGGCACGCCGCGCGAGGCGGCGCAGGCGGACGCGGTGTTTCTCGCCGTGAACTGGTGGCGGATGGACGAGCTGCTCGCTTCCGATGAATGCCGGCGACACCGCTCTCGTGGTGGCGCATACGTCTTCGGGTGCGGAGGCCCTCGCGATGAAGGTGAAGGGGGCCCATGTCGTCGCCGCGTTCGGAACGGTGCCGAGCGAGGTGCTGTTCGGCGTGTTCGAGGGCAGGCGCAGGACGAAGCGACCCAGTCTCGTCTATTGCGGAGATGATCAGCGCGCGAAGGACGTCGCCGCTCGATTGATCCGTGACGTGGGGTTCGAGCCGGTCGACGCCGGCCCGCTGCGGATGGCCCGGTGTACGGAGCCCTTCACGCTGCTGATCGCTCAGCTCGCGTACGAGGGTGATCGAGGTCCCGAGTTGGCGTATCGGTTCGAGTGGATGGGGAGGGATTGAACCGAATCCAGAGAGACGACTTACCTCGCCGCGGTGTACGTCGCTTCACCCGTGGTCGCGAAGATGGCGTCATAGCAACGCGCAAAGGAGAGACACCATGGAAAAGCGCAACCTGGGCAAGAGCGGGCTCGAGGTGTCGGCGATCGGGCTCGGCTGCATGGGGATGAGTCAGTCCTACGGCACCCCCGAGGAGCGCGACGAACGCGAGTCGATCGCGACCATCCGTCGGGCCATCGAGCTCGGCGTGACGTTGTTCGACACGGCGGAGGCCTACGGGCCCTTCGCGAACGAAGAGCTGCTGGCCCACGCCTTGAAGGGGCTGCGCAACCGAGTGGTGATTGCGACCAAGTTCGGCTTCACGTTCGACGAGAAGGGCGGCATCGCGGGGATCGACAGCCGGCCGGCGCACATCCGCGAGGCGGTGGAAGGTTCGTTGCGCCGGCTGCAGACGGACCACGTCGACCTGCTCTATCAGCATCGCGTGGACCCCGCGGTGCCGATCGAGGACGTCGTCGGCACGATGGCCGCCCTCGTTCGGGAGGGTAAGGTGCGCTTTCTTGGGCTCTCCGAGGCCGGCGAGCGGACGATCCGCCGCGCACACGCGGTGCATCCGATCGCGGCGCTCCAGAGCGAGTACTCGCTCTGGGAGCGCAACCTCGAGACGGACATCATCCCGCTGCTGGGCGAGCTCGGCATCGGTCTCGTCCCGTTCGCGCCGCTCGGCCGCGGCTTCCTCACGGGCTCGGTGAAGCGCGCCGAGGAGTATCCCGAGGGTGACTTCCGCCGCAACGATCCGCGCTACCAGGGTGACAACTTCGACGCGAACATGCGGGCCGCGTCGGCGGTTCGCGAACTGGCCGAGCGGAAGCGCGTGACCGCGGGGCAGATCGCACTCGCCTGGTTGCTGCACAAGGGCCCGGACATCGTGCCCATTCCCGGCACCAAGCGGCGGGGCTACCTCGAGGAGAACGTGGGCGCGGCAACGGTGTCGCTCGGCAGCGAGGACGTGGCCGCACTCGACGCGGCACTCAGCGCCGAGAAAGTGTCCGGTCCGCGCTACGGCGAGAAGCAGATGTCGATGGTGGATCGCTGAGGAAATGACCCTTCCGAGCGGGCGTAGGTCATTGGAATGTCAGGTCTCGCGCAGGCGCAGGTCAGCGTTGCCCATCGATTCGAGCGAGAGAGAGAGCGCTGGCGGCGACCCGGACCCCGGCCGATACACCCGGCATGCACAACCTACCCGGGCCTCCGCCCATCTGGGAATACGACCCCTACGCTCGCCAACGCCGAGGGCGCTGGCTGATGAAGGCCGGGGTGACGGCGCTGCTCCTCGCGCTGGTCGCATTGCCATTCATGCCCGAGACCGTTCGCATCACTCTCCCCGACGGCTGGCGACTTGGGCTTCCGCACGTCGAGTTAGTGCACAAGGGAGCCGGGCCGGGGCAGGACGAGCTCGCCGGCGCCGACTCGGCGGCGGCCCGCGGCCAGGACCGCGACGATGCCTCCGTATTTGCGCCCGGTTTGCCGCTCGACGCGATCCGCGCGGAGCGAAGCGCCGGTAGCGGCGAAGGCAGGCTCGCCCGCGCTCGGCCGACCGCGCGCCTGCATCGCGCTCCCCAGCCGCCGGTACAGCCGACGCAGGACGAGTTCGACAACGCGGACGACGTGACGTACGTCCCCGATCACGGCGTGTCGATGATCCCGAAACGGGTCAAAACCGAGATCCGGCTCGCGTCGGCCATCGAGCGCGGTGCGGTGGACATGCACGGCACGACGACGCCGGCCGCGGATGGCACGGACGCCGATCGTTCCGCTGCGGCGCATGCGGGCCGGGGAGACGGGCGGGACTGGCCGCTCCTCTGTGGCCAGGTGGTGGACGAATCCGGCACGCCCGTGGGGGGTGCGAGCGTCGAGCTCGAATCGCCGTCACTCACGGTGTCGACCGACGCGAACGGGCACTTCTGCCTCGCCAGCCCGGAAGGCGTGCGCACCCTGTGGATCGACGGCGGAGGTCGCGGGCGAGCCACCCGCGTCGTGTCGCTTCAGCGAAGTTTCTCCGACATGCGCATCGCGCTGTCGCAGAGACCCTGAAAGCGCGCCACCCGGGGGCGGTTCGTCACCCGGGCGCCGCACGGAGGAAGATGCGCTGTCCGACCGCCAGTCGACCGGTGCGAGTGACCGCGCCGTAGATCCCCGCGGTGTTCTGGTGCTCACGAGCGACCGCCTTGAGCACTTCCGGCGCAGGACCTGCCGAGTCGGGATCGAAGTTCACCATCGAGCAGCGAACGTCGCGCATCGTGGCGGTGATGGCGGAGGGAACCGATCGCAGTGAACGAACCACAACATTCGGGCGAAATCGTCGCACGTCCAGGCTCCGCCCTGCGAGTCGTCCGATCTCGCGCATCGTATCGAGGGCGATCACAGAGATGCTCGCTTCATCGAAGATGCCATGCCTCAACTGCATCATCTGCACGGGAGCCCCGTACCGGCGTCGAACCTCCGTTGCCAAGTCCTCCCCGAAGACAGGCATCACTTCGCCATCCGGCGTGCGAATATGCGTGGGAAGATGAAGGTCTCCCCGAGCACCGTCTTCACGGCGGTGCGGAGCAAACAGGAGCAGGTCGGGAAGTTTGCTAGCTGTCAGCCACGGCATCCCGCTGCGGTCATCCAGCCGCCGGAATGCCAGGCGTCTGTCCCCGTCGAGGCCGTGCCAGCCGAGCTCGGCGACCTTGAGTGGTTCGCCGCGCATGGACTTCACGGGATAGCGGAAGATCGCCTCCACCTGTCCGATTTCCATGGGCATGGTCGATCTCAGTCCGCACAACGGGTGGTAGACGGTTCCGTGTGGCCGAATGTGCGGCAGTGTAGTGCGTGCGGGTGCAGCGCGTCACCCCGCACCACTCGAACAAGACGAGCTATAGTCACCCGCTCGTCCTCCAGCACATCCTGTCGCCCACCCCCAGGAGCAGCACGCGTGCAAGAGCGCAAGGTCCGCTCAGGAGCCCCGTGGTCGCTCGACCGGCGGCTGGTGTCGGCGCTCCTGCTGCTGCTCCTCATCACGTTCGCGGCCTTCGAACCCGTGCTCCACAACGGCTTCGTGGGATGGGACGACACGTCGTACGTGACCGAGAATTCCCACGTGCGCGCGGGCCTTTCCGCGGGCGGTATCGCCTGGGCCCTCACCTCGACCGAGCTCGCGAACTGGCACCCACTCACCTGGGCTTCGCACATGCTGGACGTGAGCTTGTTCGGGCTCGCTCCCCGGGGCCATCACCTGACGAGCCTGCTGTTTCATCTCCTCAACACGCTGCTGCTGTTCATCGCGCTCAACCGGCTGTCGGGCGCGCCCTGCCCGAGCCTCGCCGTGGCGGCGCTCTTCGCGCTGCATCCGCTGCACGTGGAATCCGTGGCGATGCTCGGGGAGCGAAAGGACGTGCTGAGCACGTCGTTCTGGTTCGCCGCCCTGTGGGCCTACGCGCGCTTCGTCGAGCGGCCATCCCCGGGGCGCTACGCGATCGTGGCCCTCGCGTTCGGGCTCGGGCTCATGGCGAAGCCGATGCTCGTGAGCCTGCCGCTCACGCTGCTCATTCTGGACTACTGGCCGCTCCGGCGCGGGGACCGAGGCGGGCTCCGGGCCGCCTGGACCCTCGTGGTGGAGAAGATTCCGCTGTTCGCGATGTCACTCGCCTCGTGCATCGTGACGTGGATCGCGCAGAGAGCGTACGCCGGAGCGGTGACCGACACGCCCATCGCGGCGCGGCTCGCGACGGCGGTGCTCGGATACTTCGGCTACCTCGAGAAGATGCTCTGGCCAGGGGGGCTGTCGGTGTTTTACCCCTACCGCGCAGACCCGCCCGCGGCGGAGGTGGCGATAAAAGCGGCAGCGCTCGTGCTGCTCTCGGCCGTCATCGCGTGGCTCGGCCGGCGGCGGCCGTACCTCGCGGCCGGCTGGAGTTGGTACCTGGTGACGCTCGTTCCTGTGATCGGGCTCGTGAGGATCGGCCAGCAGGAGATGGCCGACCGCTACACCTACGTGCCGCTCGTGGGTGTGTTCGTGATGCTCGTGTGGAGCGCCGCCGGGCTTTCCGCGAACTTGC
>WNFM01238819.1_pt3 | contig 13443 bp, 16 predicted proteins | sample 5400271 | NCBI WGS metagenome assembly WNFM01 (sample SAMN13153352, study PRJNA577476) | soil metagenome | isolation source: 60 cm saprolite on Douglas fir-dominated hillslope | place: USA:California | collected 2013-09-17 | reverse complement strand
CATACGTGCAACGCTAATTGATTGCGTGATGGATTGCAATTGATCCTGTTTCTCTGCTTTGCACCTGGGCTGTCATAGAAGTGTGATGGACAGCTTTCATCGGCCTTCACGTTGCGATAGGGATCCCTCTGCCGCTGCGCGGCATTCGGGATTTCACATAGGCTTTCCATATAATCAATCTCTAATGGCAAACTTTCCTCCTGTTGACGAACAACTGGCTTACATCAAGAAGGGCGCGGCGGAGATCATCCATGAGCGCGAGCTGCGCGAGCGCCTGGAAAATTCGCTGAAGTCCGGCAAGCCGCTCCGCGTGAAGGCGGGCTTTGATCCTACCGCGCCGGACCTGCACGTTGGCCACACGGTGCTCATCCGCAAACTGAAGCATTTTCAGGACCTGGGACACACGGTGATCTTCCTGATCGGCGACTTCACCGGGATGATCGGCGATCCGACGGGACGTTCGGTAACGCGGCCGCCATTGACGAGGGCAGACATCGAGCGCAACGCGGAAACGTACAAGGCGCAGGTGTTCAAGATCCTCGATTCGCAAAAGACGGTGGTGGACTTCAACTCGCGCTGGTTTTCCAAGATGGCTACGGAAGACTTCATCCGCTTGTGCGCCAAATTCACGGTGTCACAGATGCTGGAGCGCGAGGAGTTTCACAAACGCTTCCAGGAAGAAAAGCCGATCCACATTCACGAATTGCTCTATTCGATCTGCCAGGGTTATGACTCGGTGGCGCTGGAGGCGGACGTAGAGTTGGGTGGCACCGACCAGAAATTCAATCTGCTGATGGGACGCGTGCTGCAGAAAGACTACGGCCAGCCCTCGCAGATCATCCTGACCATGCCGATCCAATTACATCGGCATCAACGAGCCGCCACAGGAGATTTATGGCAAGGTCATGTCGATCTCTGATGATCTCATGTGGCGGTACTACGAGTTGCTCACGGACGTTTCTCTGGCCGCGATCGAGCAGATGAAGGCCGACGCGGCGGCAGGCAGGCAGCACCCGATGGAACTCAAAAAAGCGCTGGCACGGAGGATCGTGCAGGACTTCCATGGGGAGCAAGCGGCAAAGGCCGCTGACGAGAATTGGTCAAAGCAGTTTCAGAAAGATGAGGTGCCGGAGGATGTGGAGAAAGTCCAGTTATCGGCGCGGACGATGGGCCTTGAGTCCGAAGAGAGCGGTGCGGCTATCGCTCTTCAGGGTGGTAGGAGTCTGGCTGACGTCGTTGAAGGACCTTGTTTCATCCGATTGGATAAACTTCTCCGAGAAAGCGGTCTGGCTGATTCCAGCACTGACGGAGTCAGAAAGATCAGGCAGAACTCAGTGCGAGTCAACGGTCAGTTGATGACATCAACAGTTTTTATTGTGCATCTCCCAATCGAAATCACAGTTAAGGTAGGCAAAAGAATCAAGAGCGTCGCCCTATTGAAGTAGCACTTAACAACCCGCTTACGTTCAAAAAGTCCCATGACCGCAGCCGCGCTGCTTCATCCTGACGTGTCGCCCAAGGTAGTCGATCGCTTCAGAAGCAGCGGCGCTGAGATACGCATTCAGGACAATCTTCATGATTCTGCGAACGTCTCTGCTGCCCTGATCTGCGGCGGTGACGGAACCGTCCATCGTCATCTCCATCAACTCCATCAGCAGAAAATCCCCATGCTGGTAGTGCCTGCGGGTAGCGGCAATGATTTTGCCAAGGCGCTCGGGATCGGCAGCGAAGAGATAGCGTTGCGGGCGTGGAAGCAGTTTTGTACTTGCGGGAACAACGTCAGAGAGATCGATCTGGGAGTGATCCGCGCCGGAGGCGAACAGATTCTCTTCTGCTGCATCGTGGGCGTGGGAATGGATGCGGAGGCCAATGCGCGCGCCAATGGTATGCCACAGTGGCTGAAGAGCCGGGGCGGATATGTTCTGGCGGCGCTGCAGTCGCTGGCCGCGTTCCAACCGGTGGAGATGTGCCTAACCGTGGCGGGCAGAGAACTCCGACGGGCAGCGTTCTTTGTTGCTGTGGGTAACGCGCATCGCTATGGCGGAGGTATGAAGGTCACGCCGCGGGCGCTGGCCGATGACGGCCTGCTCGATGTTTGCCTGGTGGGCAAGATGAACAAATTAAAGCTGCTTTGCTGGGTGCCAACGATATTCTTCGGCGGCCATTTGGGGCTGAAGCAGGTGGAATACTTTCAGGCGGAGTGGGTACGAATCGAGACCGGGCGCGAGCTTGAGGTCTATGCCGATGGAGACTACGTCTGCAGGACGCCGGTCGAGATCAGCGTGGTGCGGCGGGGGTTACGCGTGATTGTTCCAGATGGGCCGGAGGGCCAAAAAACCCGTAAGTGAATGATTCTTGACGGGAACGGGTATTTCAGGTGGAATAAAGGCAATATGACCAAAGCCGATTTGATCGAAGAGGTTTCGCGTCTGGCAGAGTTAACGCGCAAGGACAGCGAGATCATAGTGGAAACGATTTTTGACAGCGTCGTGCGCTCGTTGCGGTCGGGCGACAAGATTGAGATACGTGGCTTTGGCAGTTTCCGCACGCGACAGCGCAAGCCGCGCGTGGGCCGCAACCCCAAGACCGGCGCCCGCGTGGACGTTCCAGCCAAAAAGATCCCCTATTTCAAGCCCAGCAAAGAGCTTAAAGACGTGATCAACCATGGCAAGGCGGGTGATGCCGCAGCGCCTGCTGCGGAAGGGCCTCAAGGCTAAGAGCTTCGTTTAGGCTGTTTAATTCCGATTACGGCCATCATACGTCCGGTTTTGCCCTTTTCCGCGCGGTGAGAGAAGAAGCTGCGCGGATTACAGGCGGTGCAATCTTCGAATGCGGAGATGTTTTTCTCCGGCACGCCCAGTGCCAGCAGCTGGCGCCGGTTGGCTTCACGAAGATTTAGATGGAGTTTGATGCAGGGATCGCCGTGGCCGGGCGCGCGCTGGTTCATGAACAGCATAGGATATTTTTCGCGCACCGGGTCGGATTCCTGCACCGAATGAAACAGCTCCGCGGCGTAAGAGAATTGGGATTCGAATTTTTCTTTTAGCTCTTCTCCCACTTCATAGCAGCAGTTCTGGATGCCCGGACCAATGGCTGCGTAGATGTCTTCCACCCGCGAGCCGAACTCTCGGCGCATGATTCCCAATCCTTTTTCCACGATGCGTTTCTGCGTACCTCGCCATCCCGCGTGAAAAGCGCCGACAGCTTGGTTTTTAATGTCCACCAGCAGTACGGGGAAGCAGTCAGCGGTCAGGATGCCGAGAGCGAGCTCGGGAAGACTAGTGATAAGGCCATCGCCCACAAGAGCTCCGGGCTGGTGCGAGCGGACGACGACGTGGATTACGTCTGAATGAACCTGGCGAACCGTGACCAGCAGCCAGGGCGTGGTCCTGGTGGCGGCGCCGGCCGCACGAAGAAAGAGTTCGCGGTTGCTTTCTACGCGTTCGCGCTGATCGTCCTTGGTGAAGCCAAGATTGAGACTATGGCCTCCGTAGGCAGTGGTGTTGCCGCCCGGACGGGTGCTGAATGCATGGACCAGCCACGGAATGCGCTTCAGGTTAGCAGCCTGCAGGACCTGGAATTTCGCCGATTTTGTGGGGCTTTTAGTGAGAGTAGGCACATAGCTATTTTAAATGGCGGGCTTCAGCCGTGCCGCTTTTACGGCAGCCATCGGCCACCGGGAACATTGCCTGCGACGAACCTCACGCGTTATCCTGCAAAAACAAGCCGCTATGAAGGACCAGCCTCGATTCCGGGTAGCCACTTACAACACTCATAAATGCCGGGGTATGGATGGAAGGATCCGTCCATCGCGGGTGGCGCAGGTGCTTCGCGAGCTCGATGCCGACGTCATCGCGCTGCAGGAAGTAGTGAGCCTCAGCGGCGGACGCAAGGAACAGAACCAGGCGCAATACCTGGCGGATGCGGTGGGCTACCAATTTCGCATCGGCGAGACGCGCAAGCTGCGCGGTGCGGCCTATGGGAACGTGGTCCTCAGCCGCTTTCCCGTCAAAGAGGTCTGCGTCTATGATTTGACCGCTTCACGGCGGGAGCAGCGCGGCTGCATCCGTTGCGACATTGAGATGGCTCCGGGCAAGATAGTCCACGTATTCAACGTGCATCTGGGCACCGGCTATATAGAGCGGCGCAAGCAGGCTGGGCTGCTAATGAGCCGGAACGTCTTGCTCTCACCGCACCTGAAACATGCGCGGCTGGTGATCGGCGACTTCAATGAGTGGACGCGCGGCCTGGTCTCACGCACGCTGCAGCATGCCTTTGAAAGCGTCGACATCCAGCTGCATCTGAACCGCAAGGCAACGTATCCGGGCGTCTTGCCCATCATGCACCTGGACCACATGTATTTTGACCGGGAGCTGGCGCTGGAAGAGTTTGTCCTGCACCGCAGCCGCATGGCGCTGGTGGCGTCTGACCATCTGCCGCTGCTGGCGGAATTTCGTTTGGGGTGATGCAGCGCAAAGGACGCCAAGAAAACAATCCGCCGCAGAGCACGCTGAGAAACGCGGAGAAATTTTGAAATTCCGTTCTCTGCGGCCTCTGCGTTCTCCGCAGTAAATTTTTGCGTCCCTTGCGGTAAGACTTCAGCTGACCGCTTACAATCACGTTGTGGCCAGACTGACATTCGTTGTGGGAAAAGGCGGCGTGGGGAAGACGACAGTCTCATGCGGGCTGGCTTTGCACCTGGCCGGACGCAATCCTCGGCAAGCCACGCTGCTCATGTCCACTGACCCGGCGCACTCTCTGGCCGACATGCTGGAGTTGAAAGCGAAAGCGGGGCCACACCGGATAGCGGGCGTGAAAGGCAAACTCTCTCTCTGGCAGATTGACAGCCAGCGTGAGTTCGCCAAATTCCTCTCGGAGAATCGCGAAGGTATTCTGAAGATTGTTGAGGGCGGCACGTTCTTCACTAAAGAGGAGATTGCGCCGCTGCTGGATACTACGCTGCCCGGCATGTCAGAAGTGGCGGGGCTGCTGGCCATCAAGGAATTGCTGGAAAGCGGCGAATACGATCACATTGTGGTGGATACAGCGCCGTTTGGGCATACGCTGCGGCTGTTTGAACTGCCCGGGCACTTTCAGAATTTTCTGGATTTTCTGGAGGTAGCTTCCAGCCGCGACGCGCTGCTGGCTCGGCGCTTCGGCGGGCGTGTGGCGTCGCCGGCGCACGCCTTTCTTGAGCGGTGGCAAAGCACTGTGAGCCAGGTAAGAGAAGCGTTCAGCTCACGCCACGCGGAGATTCTGCTGGTTACCACGCCGGAAACATTTTCATTGAATGAAGCTGTTCGATGCGTGGAGGCGCTACGGGAATCGGCGCCGGAAATGCGTATCGGCGCCATTGTTCTGAACCGCGTAGTCACGAAAGCGGACCGGTGTCCGCGATGCCGGCGCCGGGCAAAAATGGCAAAACAGGCGATGGAGTTTCTCAAGCGCCGCTTCCCTCGGGTTCCGAGATTGATTGGACCTGATCCGGGGAACCCGCTGCTGGAGCCCGCACTACTGGGGAACTTTGGCGATGTGGTCTTTGCGAAAGAGTCAGCGAACTTGGCAGCCGCTGCGCCACGCCAGGCCAAGGGCAAGCTGAAGCTTTCGAAGACCGAGTGGCCAGCGGCAGAAACGCGGCTTGGTTTTACCGTCGGGAAAGGCGGCGTGGGAAAGACGACGACTACGGCGGCACTGGCCTTCCATGCCCGGGTCTTGAATAAAAAGATTCACGTAACGGTCTGCTCCACCGATCCTGCGCCGTCACTGGATGACATCTTCCAGCGTGAGATCGGGGACAAGGTGGTGAGCGTTCTTGGCGATCCCGGTTTCGGCGCCATGGAGATGGATTCGGTATCAGAATTCCGCCGCTGGGCGGGTCGCATCAAAGAGCAGCTGAACGCCGCCACCAGCATGGAGTCGGGCGGGCTGCACGTTGACCTCAGCTTCGAAAAAGAGGTGTTCGCGGCGCTCATGGACGTGGTGCCGCCCGGCGTGGACGAAGTCTTTGCGATCTTTCGTATCCTTGATCTGCTGGAGGCGAAGCCGGGCAGCGTGTTGATCGATATGGCGCCCACCGGCCACGCGCTGGAACTGCTCCGCATGCCGGAGCGCATCCTGCTGTGGTCGCGGCTGTTATTGAAAAGCCTGGCGGCGCACCGTACACTTACCCTCGCCCAGGATGTAGCGGTGGAGCTGGCGGGTTTGGGGCAGCGGGTAAGGAAATTGCTGGAGATCATGCGCGACCCGAAGCAAAGCCGTGCCTGGGCGGTGATGCTGGCGGAGCCGGTGCCTGACCGACAAACCCAGCGCTTGCTGGCGGCCATGGAAGAGCTGGGCATGGCGGTGGATGCGCTGTTTGTGAACCGCGTGCTGGTGGAGACCGAGGGCCATTGCAAGCGGTGCGAGCGCGCCCGGCAGTGGCAAGTGGCCACACTACAGTCATTGCCACGAAAATATGGACGGCATCGAATATACCTGTTGCGGGAGTTCCCCACGGAGATTGCCGGGGCCGCGGCACTGAAAAGATTCACCGGCGAGCTATGGCAAATCCAGACGGAAAATTAGCGGCGAAGCAGGCCTTGTACCTTTACGGAGTCTCGCGAGGAGCCGGCAAGAAGGCAGCCAGGACGCCGGCCCGGATCAGCAGTCTGGGGATCGACGGTGTGAGCGTGGTAAAGGCCGTAGCTTGCGGAGATTTCATCTGCTGGGTTTCCGACGTGGACCATGCCAACTTTGCCCAGGCGATGGAAAGCAACATGGAAAACCTGGAGTGGCTGGCGCTGCACGGGGTGCGTCATCAGCAGGTGGTAGGCGAAGTGGCCGCGCAAATGCCAATTGTCCCCGCGCGGTTCGGGACCATCTTCTCCGGAGAAGCGGCCTTACTGAAAAATGTGATGGGAAGAAGCGGTGCGCTGGCAAAAAAGTATTCGCGGAGCCGCAGCCAGCGCCTCCGGCGATGACCGAGGCGAAGTGCGGCAAAGATTATCTGCAACAAAAAGCCGCGCGCATGAAGAAGCGTCCGGAGCGCAGTGATGAGGAGCTGACGGCGCTGGCGCGCGCGCTGGCGAAAGTTGCGAAAGCGTCCGCGCCCACGGGCAAGGTGAGCGGAGCGCAGAGCGATTTGCTGTGGCAGGCAACGTTTCTGTTGCCGCGCGCGCGGCGCAAACAGTGGGACCAGGTGCTGAAAAAATTTGTGAAGCAATGGGACGGCGTGCGGCGCATCGAAGTAAATGGCCCCTGGCCGCCGTATTCTTTTGTTTCCGATGCCAATTGATTTCGAACCCGTGACCCTGAACGAGCCCGGAGACGCTGAAGTTTCCCTGCTCGAAATCCTGGACCATGTTTTGAATGCAGGGGTGGTCATCCACGGATCGCTGGTGATCTCGCTGGCCGGAGTGGACCTGGTGTACGTAGGGCTGAACGTGGTGCTGACTTCCGTGGAGACGGCCCTGCGCAATCTGCATGGGGCCGAGGAAAAACGTGCGGAGGAAAAACGGAGGCTGAAATGAGCCGCGTGCTGGCTTATTGCGGCTTTCTTCATAGGCCGGAGATTTCATTGCCGTCCACGGGAGTGATGGCCGCGGCAGTACAGGTGATGGCAGCGGCCGGCCAGCGCCTGCTCTGGTCAGAGGTGAAATGGCCGCTTGCGTCGGAACGCATGCAGAAGAATGCCGTGGAGTTCCACGAAGTGGTCCATCACATTTTCAGGCAAACTGCGGTTATCCCGTTCCGGCTGCTTTCAGTGTTTGAAGATGAAAGGGCGCTGGCGGCGTTTGCCGCGGAGCATGCAACGGCTTTTATCGAGGACCTGGAGCGGCTTAAGGATTGCGTGCAGATGGAGTGCGTGATTTTCCCAACGCCGTCGCGGGTGCAAGCGAACACAGGTTCAGGAACAGCGTATCTACAGGAGAAAGCCGTGATGCTGCGCTCGGCGGATGCATTCGCGCAGAGTGTGCGGGACGCGATGCGGCGTATGGGCCGCGACGTCCGCGTGCGCGAAGGAAAAAACGGCACGCGCATCTTCGTGCTGGTGGAGCGCGGGCGCGAGCAGGAATTCCGCCACGCTGTGAGTACCTTGGGAGTGCCGGAAAATCTCTCGCGGCGCATCAGCGGACCGTGGCCGGCGGCCGAATTTTTGAGTGAGCGGGTGCGGGCACCGCAGATCGCCGGTGTGAAATGACCGAGATGCGAAAAATCACGCCAGAAGAGATCGCTACCGCGGTGTCTGAGATGAACCGCGAACTCAAGGCCGTGGGCGAAGGAGCGATTGAGCGCATTGATTGTTCACCGGAGAACATTGAGCAAGGCTTGGCGCGGCTGGTCCTTAGCCTGGTGGAACTACTGCGGCGATTGCTGGAGCGGCAGGCGATCCGAAGAATGGAAGGCGGCGCCCTGGGAGAGGCGAAGATCGAGGAAATGGGACAGGCCCTGATGAAGCTGGAAGCGAAGGTCAACGAACTGGCAGCGGCCTTTGGATTAAAACCTGAAGACCTGAACCTGGAACTCGGCCCTCTGGGAAACCTGCTGGATAAGTGAGCGCGAGGGAGAGAAGCGTGTCGTGATAAGATATTTTACGCGCCGGCCAACCCCGGCAGCAGCAGCTTGCATCCAACGTTGCTGCGCTGGTCTCCCCCCTTCCGGACATTTTAAAGCCAGCGCATGCGAGAAGAAACGGGCAAGGTTGACAGTTACGCCGGGGCTGGTTAGGATGCGGGACATGGGGCGCTCGGGTTGTTACCGTTCCTAGACGATCTCTTCTGTATTTTCCTGAGATATTATGCAAAGAGTTCCAACTGTTTCCGGAACAGCTAGTCTTCTGGATATTCTCGATAGAGTCCTCGACAAGGGGCTCGTGATCGCGGGTGATATCCGAGTGTCTTTGGCAAATGTGGAGTTACTGACAATCCGCATCCGCCTGCTCGTGTGCAGTGTCGACAAAGCCGAGCAAATTGGTTTGAATTGGTGGAAGTTCGATCCCAATCTGACTGCTTCAGCTCCGGAACCGATAGTGCGACGGAGCCAATTACCGGGAGCGCCGCCGGGCGCGCGTGCGCCAGCCCGAAGCAAGCAAGCCACCCGTCCCCGACGGGCGAAGTAAGAAAGCTCGATTCTTATGAAGGAGGCCCTCGATGGCCGTTGAACGTGTATCCGGCGGTTCAAGTCTGATCGATGTTCTGGATCGAGTACTTGACAAGGGAATCGTCATTGATGCATGGGTCCGTATTTCACTGGTCGGTATTGATTTGATAACGGTCGAAGCTCGCGTTGTGGTCGCGTCTATTGATACCTATCTCAAATATGCCGACGCTGTGGGTCTCACCGGGCTGGTTTCCAGACCGACCCTGGGTGAGGGCGGTCCTGAAGGTGAAGAGGGAGAGTTGGTTGAGGTCAAGCCGCGCACGCCCAGACGGCGGCGGTAAAGGCCTGAGCCTGGGGTGACGCATGGCTACGGCCGAAATCCGCTTCCAGCCCGATCGCATCAACGGACGGCGGGCGGCTCAGCCGCGTCGTCCGGCGGTGCTCCGTCTGCTTCAGGCGGAGCGCTCAGAAGAAATCTTTCCTCTCTTGCTGGAAGAGATCGTCGCCCTCGGCATTCAGCGGGCTCTGGTAGTCGACGTCAATTTCGATACCGGTGAGGTCACGCCGGCCGCGGCGCTCAAGTGGCCTCAAGCCCAGATGGAGCGGTTTACCAGCGCACTGTGGATGTCAGACCATCCGCTCGTCGGGGTCCTGCATACGGCGAAGCCGCAAGTGCTGACCAAGTCTCCGCTGCACAACCGTCCGCTCTATATCCATCCCATTCTTTATTCCAACCGCAATCTTTGCTGGGAAGCGGACCGTATTCGTACTGCCAGTTGTCTGGCGGTACAGAATTTCCGCCGGCAAAAGCGCATTCGCCTGGAAGACCAGGTCTGTTCCACCTGCGAGATGCGCGCCTACGCTGCGGCCGTTGTGGTGGAGATCCCCAAGGGTTACACGGCTCAAAGCGTCGCCGAACTGGGCGAGTTAATTGAGTTGGCCAACCGCTTTCTTTCGCGGCTGTTCAAGGTGGAGCATTATTACAATCGCATGCGTGACATGGAAATCACCATCGCGCAGATGGGCACGGTCATGCAGAGCATGGCAGATCCGGTCATTCTTACGGACACACAGCATCGCGTGATCATGCAGAACAAGGCCGCTGAGCGCTTCTTCAAGGTCCCGGACGAGATGACCGAAGGCCTGGTGCGGGCGGTGGAATTCAACAACCTGCTGTTTTCTGCGGCCCTCTCTTCCATGCTGGTCTCCGGCGGCGACTCCCATCGCGACCTCACGCTGGTGGACGCCATTGAAGGCGAGGAAATGCTGTTTGAGGCTGTTTCCGCGCCCACCTACGGCCCCGAGGGCATTCAGCTTGGCACTGTCACAGTGATGCGCGACGTGACCGACCTGCGCCGCGCCGACCAGGAACTGCGCCTGAACTATGAGAAGTTGAGCGATGCCGAAGAAGTGGTCCGCCAGGACCGCGACCGCCTGAACCTGATCATTGAGAACGTGGGCGATCCAATCGTTGTATGTGACAGCCGGGCGAAAATCGTGCTGATTGACCCGCTGGCGCAGGAGATTTTTGGCGCCAATACTGAAGGGTCTCCCGATGCCGTCCAGTTCAAGAACCAGACCGCCTTCGGCGCCTATATTGATAATTTCACGTTTTCTTTTGCTGAACGCGAGACTGCTCCGCTGCGCCTCTATAACCCCACTCTCAAACAAGAGATCGAGTATGACGCGCGCTCCGGCAAGATCTTTGACGAAAAAGGCCAGGTAGCTTACACCGTGACCGTACTTCGAGACTTGACTGCCTTGCGCAAGGTGGAGCAGCTGAAGGTGGAGCGGCGCATGCTGGAGATTGAAAAGTTCGCCGCCACCGGACGCCTTGCCGCCACCATCGCCCATGAGGTCAACAACCCCATGGAGGCCATCAAGAACGCGATCTATCTTCTGGCGGGAGCGGTGCCGGAAAACGCCGCCCCGGTGTACAACATTCTAAAATCTGAAACCGAGCGGGTAGCCCGCATTGTGCGGCAGATGCTGGGTCTGTATCGCAACACGGAGCAGGTCAAGCCGGTCAGCGTCAATACGATTATTGAGGACACGCTGCTGCTGTTGAACCGCCAGCTCCAGCGCGCCAACGTGGAAGTGCAGACGGAACTGGAAGTCCTGCCGGACGCGGTGATTGCCGCCGACCAGATCCGCCAGGTGCTTTCCAACCTGGTCATCAATGCCAAGGACGCCATGCCCAACGGCGGCCGATTGCGCCTGCGCAGCCGCCATATTCCCGGCGCCGACGATCTCCACGGATGGGTACGCATCCTTATCGCTGATACCGGCACCGGTATCCCGCCAGAGATGATTCGCTCTATTTTTGAACCCTTTGTTACCACCAAGGGAGAAAAAGGAACGGGCCTGGGACTCTGGATCGTGAAGGGCATCATACAGAACCATGCCGGCAAGCTTTCGGTCAAGAGCCACCTCGGCAGGGGAACGGTTTTCAAGATCGAGTTGCCGGTCGTAAAATTGTGAACGTGGGCGGTAAATATCGGGTGCTGGTGGTGGACGACGAAGCTGCCGTGCTCCTAACATATCGCCTCATCCTGGAGCAGCAGGGCTATGAAGTGATGGCCTGTGGCACATCGGTGGAAGCGATCACCGCTATCGAGCAGCAGCTCTTTGACGTGGTGCTGTGCGATTATTCGCTGGAAGAACAGCATACGGGTTTTGAGGTAATCTCCGCGGCGAGAATGCGCGATCCGGGCGTTCCCGCCGCCCTGTTGACCGGCTACGCCACCAAAGATACAGCCGACGAAGCGGCCAGCAGGGGCATCGCGGTCATGTTCAAGCCCATTGAGATTGACGAATTTCTGGAAACAACCTCCAACATGGTGAGGAGAAACAATGAGTCCAAGCAAGAAGACGGGGAAAAAGGCGAGTCCGGTCCGCAAGACAAGCAAGGCGGAGCCGGCGACAGCGGTGCTCGACATAGTTCCTCCACCGGCGACCGCAAGAATTGATTCCCCGAAGGCCGGTCAGCAGCAGGAAGGCCGCTATGTTTACGGCGTGATTGAGTCGCGCTCCCCGGTGGGCTTCGGCCGCAGCAATATTGGCGGCGTGAATGAGGACGTGTACACGGTGCATTACGGAGATATCGCCGCTGTGGTCAGCCGCACGCCCGTTTTCATTTTTGATCCCACGCGTGACAACGCCCTGGCCCATGAACACGTGATTGAATCGGTGATGAAAAACTACACCATCATTCCCATGAGCTTTGGCACGGTTTTCCGGACGGACGACGATATCCGCGAAGTGCTTAAGAGCATTTACGCATCCTTGAAGGACGTGCTCAAGCAGATGACCGGCAAGCTGGAGTTCGGGCTGAAGGTCACATGGGACCGCGATCGCATCATTGAAGAGCTGCAACGCGAGCATGAGGAAATCCATCGCTTCCACCAGGAGCTAACGCGCAAACATCTTCAGTCCACATATTTCGCCCGTATGCAGCTGGGGCGCATGATCGATAAAGCGCTGGCCGAGCTGGCCGCCAACTACGTGCGTGAGATTTATGACGGCCTGCGCACGGTTTGCGTGGCCTCGCGCGATAACAAGCCCATCGGCGACAAAATGATCATGAACGCTGCCTTTCTGATCCAGAAGGCGCGCGAAGCCGAATTTGACGCTGCCGTCAACCGCGTAGCCCAGAAGTTTGGCGAACGCCTGAATTTCAAGTACACCGGCCCCTGGCCACCCTATAACTTCGTAAACATCCGCCTCAAGCTGGAGCGCGGCGGACAAGGCTAGGAAACTTACCACTGATCAACACTGAGGACAGTGATCGGAAGAGGCAGAAAAAGTTACCGCGGATTTCCGCGGATGATCGCGGATCAGAAATTTAGCCGCGAATAAATGCGAATCCCACGAATGAGCATAGCGATATGTTCCAAAAATCAACGGCGCTAGCCATGCATGAAGCATCGATAGTCAGCGCCGTAGCGCGTTAAGAGGTTAGCCCATCCTGAGGCAAGCGCAGCGAAGCCGGAAGGGTGGGTACGCGATTGAAAGATTCCGAGCCCTGGAGGGCGACACAACATGCTTCTAATTGACGACCTTCTTCTTGCTCCATTCTCCGGCTGGAATTTCATTATGCGCACCCTGCTCAAGGTGGCCGAAGAGCAATGGACTGACGACGCACCTCTCAAAGAGCAGCTCCTCGCCCTGCAGGTGCAACTGGAAGATGGTTCCATCACGGAAGAGCAATACCTTGAAGCCGAAGCCGCTATCCTGCGCGAGATCCGCGAGGTCCAGCGGCGCAAGATCAAGCTGGCCGGTGGCGATCCCGACGCCCTCGAAGGCGGCATATCCGGCTCAGCGGTCCAGGAAGGCTCCGGTGCGTCAATTACCTGGGACGCAAAC
>WNFM01202595.1_pt5 | contig 13444 bp, 11 predicted proteins | sample 5400271 | NCBI WGS metagenome assembly WNFM01 (sample SAMN13153352, study PRJNA577476) | soil metagenome | isolation source: 60 cm saprolite on Douglas fir-dominated hillslope | place: USA:California | collected 2013-09-17 | reverse complement strand
CCGCCCCTACCTGCACTTCTTCTACAACTTCCTGGTCGTCCCCCCGATGCTGATCGCCTTCGTCCGGCAGACGACGCACGCCTACGACCAGTACCTGGCGCGCGCGCTGCCGCACCTGAGCGAGACCGAGCTGGTCGCGACGACCAACAAGCTGCAGCGCGTGATCGCCCGGCCGGGCGAGGTCATCGTCACCGAGGGCGAGCCCTCCGACCGCTTCTACATCGTCACCGAGGGCGAGGTCGAGCTGGTCATCCAGTCGGCCGAAGGTTGGGAGAAGCAGGTCGACAAGCTGGGGCCGAGCCGGTTCTTCGGCGAGCTCGGGATCCTCAACGGGAAGAACCCGGCGACCGCCCGGGCGACCAAGCACACCGAGATGATCGCCCTCGATGCCCACAGCTTCACCCTGCTGATGAAGCAGGATGCCGTCGTCCGGGAGGACGTCGAGGCGAGCATGAAGCGCCTCCACGACCTCAAGTACGGGCTCGGCGGGCCGGCCAGCAACGGCGGCTGAAAGCCAGGAGAAGGTTGCCGGGGAAATGCCCGCAGGTGAGCGGCCGACGGTGGTGATCGTGGGCGCCGGGTTCGCCGGCGTCGCCTGCGCTCGGGGGCTGGCCGGGGCCGGCGTCCGGACCGTGCTCGTCGATCGCAACAACTATCACCTGTTCCCGCCGCTGCTCTACCAGGTGGCGACCTCGGCCCTCGACAGCTCCGACATCGCCCACCCGGTCCGGGGCGTGATCCGCAAGGTCGCCAACGCCGAGTTCCGGCTCGGCGAGGTGGAGGCGATCGACCTCGACCGGCGGACGGTGCGGACCGACCGCGGGATGCTCCCCTATGACTACCTGGTCCTCGCCTGCGGCAGCCAGACGACCTACTTCGGCAACCCCTCCGTCGCCGAGCGGTCCTTCGCGATGAAGAACCTGCCCGATGTGCTGCTGCTCCGCAACCGGATCCTCTCCCGCTTCGAGGCGGCCGACTGGTCCCAGGACGACCGCGAGCGGAAGGAGCTGCTGACCTTCGCGATCGTCGGCGGCGGACCGGCCGGCGTGGAGTGCGCCGGCGCCCTGGCGGAGCTGATCGGCAAGGTCCTCCGCCGCGACTTCAGAGAACTCGACATGCGGGCGACCGAGATCCTCCTCCTCCAGTCCGGGCCGGCCCTGCTGGAGCCGTTCGACGCCCCCTTCCGGGAAGCCGCGCTGCGGAAGCTGCGGCAGATGGGGGTGAAGGTCCTCCTCAACACCCGGGTGAGCGAGGTCCGCTCCGGCGAGATCCAGCTCGCCGACGGCACCGTGATGCCGGTCGGGACCGTGATCTGGACCGCCGGCGTCGAGGGCGGCCTGGTCCCCGAGGGCCTCACCGGGCTCGAGTCGGGGGGCAGGCGGACGCTCCGGGTGGAGCCGACGCTCCAGGTGCCCGGGCACCCGGAGGTCTTCGTGATCGGCGACCTGGCGAGCTTCCCCGTCGGCAAGGGCGCGCTGCCCCAGCTGGCGCCGGTGGCGATCCAGGGCGGCCGGCACGCTGCCCGCAACCTCCGCGCCCTCGTCGAGGGCAAGCCCCTGACGCCCTTCCACTACACCGACAAGGGGATCATGGCGACCGTCGGACGGGGTACGGCGGTCGTCCAGTCGGGGCCGATCCGCCTCAAGGGTCGCCTCGGCTGGCTGACCTGGCTCTTCCTCCACGTTGCGCTGATCGTCGGCTTCCGGAACCGGCTCAGCGTCCTGATGAACTGGACCTGGAGCTTTCTCTTCTGGGAGCGACCGGCGCGGTTGCTGATCGGCTCGACCGACCGCCGCCTCGAGCGGCTGGCCCAGGTGCCCTACCTGCACCGCGCGCTGCCCGACCTCTCCGAGACCGACGTGCTCGCGATGTGGGCGAACCTGCATTGGGAGTGGGCGCGCCCGGGCGAGGTCATCATCCGCGAGGACGAGCCGGCGCGGTCCTTTTACGTGGTCACCTCGGGTGAGGTGGAGGTCGCCTTCGCGGAAGGCGGTGGGAACGGCGGCAACTCGGCCCGGATTGGTCCGGGAGGCTTCTTCGGCGAGGTGGGCTGCCTGACCGCCCGCAGCGAAGGTAGGATCACTGCCACGGTTGCGAGCGAGCTGATCGCTCTCGATCGAAAGGGGTTCATCGAGCTGATGGAGCGATCGCCGGTGGTTCGCCAGGACGTGGAGGCCCAGATGCGGCGAATGCACGAGCTCAAGTACGCGGGCCTGGGAGGAAAGTCGTGAACGAGATGCCCGACAACCTGTCACCGGAGGAGAAGGAGGCCTGGGAGAAGTCCCTCACGGCCGGCTCGCTCCCCACCTGGTGGAAGCCCAACCCGAGCGACCCCGCGGCTGCCCCGCCGGCCGCTGCGGCCACTCCCGCTGCCCCGCCCCCCGTCGAGCCGGCGCCTGCCCCTCCGGCACCCGAGCCGCTGGTGAGGAACGCGCCCCCCGACTGGGATCACTCGCGCACAGCGGGATCGCTTCCGGTCTGGTGGAAGCCGGGCGACCCAGCCCCCGCGGCGCAGGCCCCGGTGGCGCAGCCCGCACCAGCGCCGACACCTGCCGCGCAGGCCCCTGTGGCGCAGCCCGCAGCAGCGCCCCCCGTTCAGCCGCCGCCGCCCCTGCGCGACCCGGAGCAGACGCTCCACCTGGAGCGCTCCGCGCTGGAGGACGCCGGCCCGGCACCCGCTCCGGCCGCCCCGCCGGTCGAGCAGTACCAGCCGACGATGGTGATGGGCACCTTTCCGGCGGCACCCCGGAAGGCCAGCGTTCAGGTCCGCTCGGGACCCGACTCGGGTGCCCGGTTCGGACTCGAGAAGAGCCCGCTCTACGTCGGCCGGGCTCCCGACAACGGCATGGTGGTCAAGGATCCGGCGACCTCACGCCGCCATGCCCGCTTCGAGCTGCGCGGCCAGGACTACCTGGTCGTCGACCTCGGCAGCGCCAACGGGACGCTGGTGGACGGGAAGCGGGTGGTCGAGCAGGTCCTCTCCGCCGGCGCCATCATCACCATGGGCCAGAACGAGTTCGTCGTCTCGATCAGTTAGAGGACGCGGAAGAAGAGGAGGGCTGTGAAAGCGGTCGCAAGGCCGTTCAGGGCCACGCCCACGATCCCGAACGCGAGCCTCGACTGGGTCAGGGCGCGGACCGAGTAGACGAGGCCGATGATCGGCAGCAGCAGGAAGTAGAAGCCGAAGAAAGGGACGACCAGGCAGACGATCCCGTAGACGATCGCCCGCAGCGCCGGGTCGCGCCAGCTCAGCCCGCCCAGCGCACCGGCGCTGCCCGTGGGGCTCGTCACCACCGCCGGCCCGACCCCGGCCGCGGCCAGCGCGTGGGCCTGCGCGGTCGGCACCGGCGCCCCGGCCGCCTGCGCGCCCCGGCCCGCTTCCGCGGCGAGGTGGGCTCGCTGGGGATCGAGGCCGACCTTGTGCCGGGCCCAGGCGAACCAGGCCGCGTAGGCCAGGGTCGGCAGGTCGGCTGTGACCGGCCGGACCGCGGCGTCGGGCGCGTTCGCCGCCTGCTGTCCAGCCGCTACCGCGGTGGAGGTGTCGGCTCCTCCCTGGAGGGCGGCGACCGCCGCCTGGGTCGCGACGTGGGCGTGGTGGTCGTCGGCGAACTGGGTGCTGGCCCAGTCGAACCACTCGGCGTAGCTGCGGGTGAGGTTGGGTTGCGGTGTCGAGGCTTGTCTGCTTAGCCCTTGGCGCCGCTCGCGCGCGCCGTCTTGGAGACCGTCTTGGCCGAGGGCTTCTCAGCTTCCTTGGCCTTCTTCTCGGCGCGCTTCTCTTTGAGGCTCTTGGACGGCGCCTTCTTGTTCTTACCCATGGTCGCTACCTCCTCAGTTCAGTTCCTGTGTCGTAAGCCGCGTTCTCAAACTGCGGACGGCCCACATTCTAGGGCCGACCCCGGCGATCCCCACGGGTAAGAATGGAGGAGCCGAAATAGGCGGCCTCCCGAGAGAGGTTTGATGGTTCGTCGGCTGAGGAAAAATGCCGCTTGAGTCAAGACCGCAAAGTTCCCAAGAACCGGCGCGAATCCGAAGGCGAACCAACCCAGAGCCCAAGAGAAGAGAAGAAACAGATATGTCAGAGATAACCGAGAAGCTACCCGTCCTACCACTCTCGGCAGGAGTCGTGCTGCCGCACATGAACGTCACCATCCAGCTCGACTCGGCCGAGGCGAGGGCCGCCGTGGCGGCCGCCAACCTGGCCGAGACGCGCCAGGTCGTGCTGCTGCCCAAGGTTGGTGGCCGCTATGCGGCCGTCGGCACCGTCGCCAAGCTGGAGGACACCGGGAGCCTGCCCGGCGGCGAGGAGATTGTCGTCGTCCAGGGCCGCCACCGCGCCGTCATCGGCAAGGTCGAGGCCGACCTCACCGGCGCGCTCTTCGCCGAGTTCCGGCCCGTCTTCGACCCCACCGCTCCGAGCGATCGGGCGCGGGAGCTGATGCGGGAGTACCGCGCGATCATCGAGAACATCCTCGAGCTGCGCGACGCGCGGCCGATCGCGCAGATGCTGCGCGGGATCGAGAACCCGGGCCACCTGGCCGACATGGCGGGCTACTCGCCCGACCTCTCGGTCGAGCAAAAGGTCGAGCTCCTCGAGGAGCTGGATGTCGAGAAGCGGCTGGCGAAGCTGGTCCCCTGGACCCGCGACACCCTTTCCGAGATGACCCTCAAGGAGTCGATCCGGAACGACGTCCGGGATGGGATGGAGAAGCAGCAGCGCGAGTTCCTGCTCCGCCAGCAGATGTCCGCCATCAAGAAGCAGCTGGGCGAGGAGGGCGACACCGCCACCGAGTATCGTGACCGGGTCGAGAAGGCGGGCATGCCGGATGCCGTCCTCAAGGAGGTCCTCCGCGAGCTCGACCGCCTCGAGCGGACGAGCGAGCAGAGCCCCGAGTACGGCTGGATCCGCAACTACCTCGACTGGATGCTGGAGCTGCCCTGGGACAAGCGGTCGGAGGACAACTTCGACCTCACCGAGGCGCGCCGGATCCTCGACGAGGACCACACCGGCCTCGACGACGTGAAGGACCGGATCATCGAGTTCCTCGCCGTCCGCAAGCGGCGCGCAGAGCGCGGCCAGCAGCAGGTCGGCGGAAGGGGCTCGGGCGCGATCATCACCCTAGTCGGGCCTCCCGGCGTGGGCAAGACCTCGCTCGGCGAGTCGGTCGCCCGCGCGCTCGGCCGCAAGTTCGCCCGGGTGTCGCTCGGCGGCATCCACGACGAGGCTGAGATCCGCGGCCACCGCCGCACCTACATCGGGGCCCTTCCGGGCCGGATCGTGCGCGCCCTCAAGGAGGCCGGCACCAAGAACCCGGTGATCATGCTGGACGAGATCGACAAGGTCGGCGCCGACTGGCGTGGCGACCCCTCCTCGGCGCTGCTCGAGGTGCTCGACCCGGCCCAGAACCACAGCTTCCGCGACCACTACCTGGAGGTCGATCTCGACCTCTCGGAGGTCCTCTTCATCCCGACCGCGAACGTGGCGGACACGATCCCCGGTCCGCTGCTGGACCGGATGGAGCTCGTCCGCCTGGACGGCTACACCGAGCAGGAGAAGCTCGCCATCGGGCGCGCGCACCTGCTGCCCCGGCAGCTGGACCGCAACGGGCTCGACGCGAAAGAGGTCGAGCTGACCGACGCGGCGATCGAGCTGATCATCTCCGACTACACCCGCGAGGCGGGCGTCCGCAACCTCGAGCGCGAGATCGGCAAGGTGCTCCGCAAGGTCACCACCAAGCTCGACACGAACAGGGGGGTAGGCCGCGCGCAGGCTGAGCCGAGCACGGCCGACAGGGGGGACGTCCCCCCTCAAGATCAAGCGGGTGAGGCGTTTACGGTCGACGCCGAGGACATCAAGGAGTACCTCGGCCGGCCGAAGTTCCAGAACGAGGTCGCCGAGCGCACCTCGGTGCCCGGCGTGGCGACCGGCCTGGCCGTCACCGGGACCGGCGGCGACGTCCTCTTCATCGAGGCGAGCGCCATCGACGGCGAGAAGGGCGCGCTGACCCTCACGGGCCAGCTCGGTGACGTCATGAAGGAATCGGCCCAGATCGCCCTCAGCTACGTGCGCTCACGGCGCGACCTGCTGGGCGCCGACCGGGAGCTGTCCGACAAGCGGATCCACGTCCACGTCCCGGCGGGAGCCATCCCCAAGGACGGGCCCTCGGCGGGCGTCACGATGGTCACCGCCATCACCAGCCTGCTGACCGGCCGGCCGGTCCGCAACACGGTCGGCATGACCGGCGAGGTGACGCTCCAGGGCAAGGTGCTGCCGATCGGCGGCGTCAAGCAGAAGGTCCTGGCCGCGCACCGCGCGGGGCTGAAGGAAGTGATCCTGCCCAAGCGCAACGAGGCGGACCTCGACGACCTGCCGGAATCGGTCCGGAAGGAGATGGTCTTCCATCTCGCCAGCGACGTCAAAGAGGTGCTCGAGATCGCTCTCGAGCCACGGGTCGCGGTCGCCGAAGAGCCGCTGACCATCGTCAGCTAATTCGGGAAGAGGAATCAAAACGACCCCGGGCGGGTATAGTTCAGCAGAGCCCGCTCGGGGTCCTTCCCACTCCGTCAAAGCAACGAGAGTCCTGAGAACGACGAGGCAGTAAATCCAGAACAAGGGGAGGAACTAGGAGTACTCCCCGTTGACTAGCTTTGCCGAGCTGGGCCTTGAGCCCCGCATCCTCGACGCGCTGATGCGCACCAACATCGTCTCGCCCGTCCTCGTCCAGGCCGAGGCGATCCCGCCCCTCCTCGACGGCGACGACGTCGTCATCGAGGCCCCGACCGGGTCGGGCAAGACCCTCGCCTTCCTGATCCCCGCCGCGCAGGGCCTTCTCACCTCGACCGGACAGGGTCCCCGGGTCCTGATCGTCACCCCGACCCGCGAGCTGGCCGTCCAGATCGACGCGGTCTGGAAGGGACTGGAAACGGGCCTTCGCTCCGCGCTCCTTTATGGAGGCGTCGGCTACGCCACTCAGACCAACGACCTCAAGAAGCACCCCGACCTGATCATCGGCACTCCGGGCCGCATCCTCGACATGGTCGGCAAGCGCCTGGTGACGCTGAGCCGGGTCGAGTACCTGGTCCTCGACGAGGCCGACGAGATGCTCGACGCGGGCTTCGCGCCCGACGTCGAGAAGATCATGGCCATGACCTACCAGCCGCAGACCGTGCTGGCCTCGGCGACGATGCCCGAGTGGGTCAGCCGGATGATCGAGAAGCACCTCCAGGCGCCGATCCGGATCAAGGTCGCCAGCGAGGCGGTCGCGCTCCTCGAGCACGGCCTGCTCCGCGTCGACCGGAACGACAAGCTCCAGGTCCTGAACCGCCTGCTCCGCCGCCACAAGGGCTCGGCCATCGTCTTCGGCCGCACCAAGCACGGCGTCAAGAAGCTCAACCGCGACCTCAAGGCGCTCGGCCACGACAGCGTCGAGCTGCAGGGCAACCTCTCCCAGGGTGCCCGCGACAAGACGATGGAGTCCTTCCGCGACCAGCGGGCGGACATCCTGGTGGCTACCAACGTCGCCGCCCGCGGCCTCGACATCAGCCACGTCGGCCTGGTGATCAACTTCGAGCTGCCCGACACCGCCCAGTGGATGACGCACCGGATCGGCCGCACCGCTCGGATGGGCAATGAGGGCCGGGCTCTCACGATGGTCACCCCGGAGGACATGCCGAACTGGAGCAAGCTCCGCCGGCAGGGCGCTCCCGAGCTTCCCGAGCTCGACTCCGAGCACCTGCTCAACGACGGCGGCTGGCGCTACGTGGTCCGCAACGGCAACGGCAGCCACGCCCCCGGCACCGATAAACCGGCCTCGACCGCACCCGGATCGGCCGCCGGGGCGCCGCGCCGGAGGCGCCGGTCGCGGGGACGGGGCCGCCCTTCCGCCGCGTAGGCAGCGCTGAACGGGCAAAGACGGCCATCACTGGTGGTAGGATTCCCCGCGCCGTGAGGCAATCCGAGGTCGTCTGATGGCGCAGACCACGAGGGAAGGGCATCTCATCACGCAGGAGCTGCGGGCTCTTTCGATCGGCCCGTCCGAGGTGACCGTCCACCTGCTCGGCGGTCAGGTGATCGAGGGCCACTCCGACGTCGCCGCCATCGCCCGGCGCGGCTTCCCGATCCAGACCGGGGGACCCGGCACCCCGGAGACCTGGGTTCCCGTCGCCAACCTGAAGTACATCGTCCTCGGCGGGGCGCTGGAGCCGGACCCGGGAGAGTCGGAGACGGAGCGCAAGGCGCTCCTCAGCTTCCGCGACGGCGACACCATCCAGGCCTACCTGGCCGGCATGCCGGGCTCAACCCAGGAGGGCTTCCCGGTCCGCATGCGGGTGCCCGACACCGAGTTCGTGTCTCCCGTGATCTGCTGCTCGCAATCCCTCCTCGAGATCCGCTTCGTCGACCGCTGGGGCGTCGGCCTCACCCAGTGGACCGCCGCACCGAAGCGGCGGCGCACCGACCGGACCCCGATCCTGGGAGGCGGCGCCAAGGACGATCGGCAGGGCGGCTCGCGGGTGACCCAGCTGGCGGCGCACTACCGCGACCGCCTCTCCCTGATCCGCGACTCCGACCTCTCGAGCGGCGACCAGGAGTCGTTCACCCGCTCGGTCCGCCTCCACATCGACAACATGCTGGACGACGACCAGCTCACGCTCACCATGTCGGAGCGGACGGAGCTGATCGACCAGATCCTGCTCCAGGCCGTCGGCTACGGCCCGCTCGACCACCTGCTCCACGACCCCGCCGTCTCCGAGATCATGGTCAACGGCGCCGACGACGTCTACGTCGAGCGCGACGGCATGCTGATGAAGGCCGAGGCCCGCTTCCAGGACGAGGGCCAGCTGCTGGAGACGATCCGCCGGATGATCGCGGTCACCGGCCGCCACATCGACGAGCTGAGCCCGATGGTCGACGCCCGCCTCCCTGACGGGAGCCGCGTCAACGCCATCATCCGGCCGGCGGCGCTGCGCGGCCCCTCGCTGACGATCCGCAAGTTCCGCGACTTCGTGATGGACATCGACGACCTCCTCCGGGAGGGCTCCCTCAGCCCGGCGATGGCCGACTTCCTGCGGGCCTGCGTGCTGGGCCGGATGAACATCCTGGTCTCCGGCGGCACCGGCTCCGGCAAGACCACCTCGCTGAACGTGATGGCCTCCTACATCCCCGAGAACCAGCGCGTGGTGACGATCGAGGACGCGGCCGAGCTGCAGATCCAGCATCCCCACGTGGTCTCCCTCGAGCACCGCCCGCCCAACGTCGAGGGCAAGGGTGAGCTGACGATCCGCCAGCTGGTCCGCAACTCGCTCCGGATGCGCCCCGACCGGATCCTGGTCGGCGAGGTCCGCGGCGGCGAGGCTCTCGACATGCTGCAGGCCATGAACACCGGCCACGACGGGTCGATGTCGACGATCCATTCGAACTCCGCCCGGGATGCCCTGAGCCGCCTGGAGACGATGGTGATGATGGCCTCCATCGACCTGCCCTACGAGGCGGTGCGGGCGCAGATCGGCTCCGCCGTGAACCTCCTCGTCCACCAGGCCCGGATGCCGGACGGCCGCCGCAAGATCGTCCAGGTCGCCGAGGTGCTCGGCTACAACGCCGACGGCCCGGTCCTCCGTGACATCTACGTGCTGGGGATGGGAGCCGACCTCCACCTCGAGTTCAACGCCACCGGCTACGTTCCCAAGCTGCTCGACAAGGCGGCCTTCTACGGCGTCCAGGTCCCCGACCGGCTCTTCGACCCCGAGTTCGCCCGCTACATCCCGGCCGGGGCGGACAGCATGATGCCGGTCATAAAGGACCCGATCCTGGAGGCGGAGACCCGCCGCCGGACCGGTGGCGACGTCATCCGGGAGGTCGTCGTCGTCCCCTTCAGCTCGAACCAGACCACCTACGCCACCCACGCCGAGACGGCCCAGGACGAGCGGGAGGCGCGCCGCGACCGGGAGGTGGGTACGTCGAGCCCGCTGGACCCGATGGAGATGGCCCGGATCGCCCAGCAGTCGCACTCGATGATGCCGACCTCGGCCGGTCTCAGCGACGACGTTCGGGACCTGATCACGGCGGCCCGCAATGCCGTCGGCGGGCAGGCCCCGGCCGGGCCGCCGGTCGCGGGCGGCGGCGGTGGCGCCGCAGGCGTCGCGCCGGCCAAGTCGGAACCGGTCTTCGTGCCGCAGTGGGAGGCGCCCCGCCCTGGCCGCGGCGCGAAGGCCAGCGTCGGCAATGCGAAGAAGAGCATCACCCGGGTGATCGAGACCCTGGTCTCCTACCTCGGCCTCAACCGCCGCCTCGCGGAGACCGTCAACGGGGCCTTCAACGGCAGGGAGGTGAAGATCGGCGAGTACGCCCGGGAGGCGAAGATCAGCACCACCACCGCGAGCCGCGACCTCCAGCGGGCGGCCATCGCCGGGCTGCTGGTGGCCCAGCGGCACCCCCAGCTGGGGGTGACCTACCGGGCCGGCTCCTTCCTGATGCAGGCGGTGGCGTACGGGCTCGGCCTGAGCTTCGGCGAGGCCGAGGCCCTCAACGCCGACAGCATCGTGAGCAAGGTCGTCGACAGCATGCGGGTGACCCGCTAACCGGTCAGCCGGGTCCCGGGTGGGCGGGGCGCGTAGGCGCTGTTGAAGTAGAGCGCGATCCCACTTGCGCTCTGAATGAGGACCGAAGCCGCCACCACCCCGCCGAAGGAGTTGCTCTCCGAGGCGTGGTCGCCCTGGAATCGGAAGCTGGCACCCGGGGAGTAGCTCATCCCGATCGGTGCGCTGTTGACCACGCCCTGCCAGTAGTTCGGGCAGGTGGTCGCGAGCGGCTCAAAGTTGAGCAACCAGTTGTACTGGAAGCCACTGAAGAGGTAGGCGTCGCCGGTCGAGGTCACGTTCAAGCACCCGCCATTGGTGAGGTACATGGCGACGGCGCCCGGGGTCACGGCCGCCGGGCAGGTCGTGACCTGGCCGGCAGCGTTCGCGCAGCCGTTCTCGTTCGCCCGATCGCCGCTGGGACTGCTGCCACGGGCCGCGTTGCCGTTGGGGAGACCGCCGGTGAAGGGCCCTGTCTCGCCGTCCGGCGGATAGGATCTGAGAGCCTCCGCCTGGCCCAGGGCGTTCGGGCTCCAGCCGTTCGGCAAATCATCGCTGCTAAAGGTGACGGACGGAGTTGTGCCCAGGTTCCCTTGGGTCTCCCCCGACCACGTGGAATTGGGGACGCTGTTGACCTTGACCAGGCCAAACGGACCACCGCAGGGCGTGCCGAGCCCTGGCGGCTGAGCATAAACGTTGTAGGCAGTCGCCCCGGGGACGTTGTTGACGGCCACGATAAGGACTTTGTCGGAGCCCGACACGGCCACCTGGCGGCACATCGATGGCGCGCTCTCGCGGTAGTTGATGTTGCCGGTCGGCTGGTGTACGGAAGTAACGACGACCGACCACGTCCCCGTACCGATGCCCTTGCCCGAGAGCGTGCCCGTGGTGAGGCTGTACGAGCCGGCGCAGGTGGCGCCGTTGTCATTCCAGAACTGCGGCGCGAGCGCCTGGTTGTTGTTGAAAAGGGGCTCGTCGGGCGGCTTCAGCTCGTTGCTGACGATCCCATGGCTGATGGTCAGGCCGGCCTGCCAGTTGTAGACGCCGCCCGCCAGGAAGTAGCAGTAGCTGTTGCTGGGGGACCCGAACTGAGGATCGGTGGTGTAGATCCCGGGCGCCAGGTGGATGTTGCCGGAGACGAAGCCCGGTGTCGTCAGGCCGGCCGTCGACGGCGGTAGGTAGCCAGGGTCGGCGAAGTGGTTGGCCGTGCTCCGCAGCTGCCCGAGCACGGCATTGCCGGTGCAGGGGGGTGCTGCCGGCGGCAAGGTCGGCGGCTGCGACCAACACTGGTAGGTCACGTGGTCGGCGTTGCTGTTCGTGGAACAGCTGGCGAGGAGGTCGCCGGCGAGGTGCAGGTAGGAGTTGGTGCCGAGGTAGGCGGGCCCGTTGCTGACCACGTCGCCGACAACGGTCGCGAAGTTGGTGAAGGACGAGATCGTGATCGGATAGGTCCCCGACGAGCAGCTGGGGCGGCTGAGCCCAGCCAATGCCGGCGTCACCGACTGGTCGCCGGCGGTCGCAGCCCCAGCCGCCGTCAGCGTGAGGGTCGGGGATTGGCCGAGAACCTGCATGAGGGCCACCGACAGGGGCCGCGTCGCGGAGAGGGCGAAGACCTGGCCTGCGGGCCCGTTGTCGGCGACGTTCAGGGTGAGGACGTAGCCGCCCCCGCCGGACATCGAGCAGGTGGTCGTGACCGCGGTGCCCGGGGAACCGGGATTGGGCGTGAAGAACGTGCTCGGGCTGCAAGACGCCGGCCCAACCGGGAGCCGGTTGTCCTTCTGGAAGATGGTAATGGCGTTGAGCTGGGCCTGACCCCAGTTGACCCCTCCATTCTGCAGTGACTCCGCCGCCGTCAGCGCTGCCGCGTCGACCGAGTCCTGGAGCACCCGCCGGCCGTCGAAGGCGCGGGCGCTGTCGAGCGCGAGCGCCACGAAGCCGATCAGCACCGCCATCATCAACGCGACCAGCACGATCGCTTGTCCCCGCTGGGACCGGCGCCGCTCCATCAGTACTCGGTCCTCGCCAGCACCTGGAGGGTGAAGAGGATGTGGTTGGAGATGAGCGAGCTGATCAGCGGCGTGACCGGCACGTAGCTGTAGATGACCGTCACCTCGAGCACCTGGTTGCCGACCGCAGGGGTGATGGCGGCGCAGCTACCGGCCGCAGCGGCTGCAGCCTGGCCACCAGGAGCGTTGGCCGGAGGCGAGGTCTCGCCTGCCACCGCCGGGTTCGGGTCGGTCACGAACACCCAGGCCGCACCCGCCGCCGGCGTGCCGCCGGGAAGCGGACCGTTGACGCAGGAGGGCGTGCTGACCGTCGCGCCGGGAAAGTGGACGGCGACGACATTCTGGACGGTGGAGTTGTCGGGAAGCGGCGAGGTGGCGCGCCCGGCGACGCGCGCGCCCTCCCGTGCGGCATCACCGGCGACCGCATAGAAATAGAGGGCGCGGCCGAAGTCGAGGATCCCGAAGGTCAGGAGAAGCAGCACCGGTGCCACGAGGGCAAACTCGGTCATCGCCTGGGAACGCTGGCCCAGCCCCCTGATCATCCGCCCTGGACCCGCAGGTGGAGGTTGGCGGCGAGGCCGAGCAGGTTTCCGAGCGGGGTCGGCACGGCCGCCGTCATCGGGCCGTAAGCCATCAGGACTGTCACGTTCAAGTCGCGACCCTGATACCCGTTGGGAGGGATCGTCGGGTAGTCGAAGGCGCTGCTGTTGTCGTAGCAGATGTAAAGCCAGGGCTGGTTGCCGACGGTAGGGAAAGCGGAATTCGCGTATGGCGGGTTGTGGTTGAGGTTGAGGTCGGCCACCGGCGGGCAGCCGCTCATATGCTGCGACGCGGGAAGGCCGCCGGCCTTCAGCTGTGCGTCGACGACG
>WNFM01010301.1_pt1 | contig 13444 bp, 14 predicted proteins | sample 5400271 | NCBI WGS metagenome assembly WNFM01 (sample SAMN13153352, study PRJNA577476) | soil metagenome | isolation source: 60 cm saprolite on Douglas fir-dominated hillslope | place: USA:California | collected 2013-09-17 | reverse complement strand
AACGACGGGATCGAGGTCATCGCCAAACCGACTGACCGTCAGCCCATAACCGCCGCCGCCTGACCGGCCAGGCCGTCACCAAAATTTAGCGATAGCTCCGGCCACGCCGGTCGAAAACCATTAGGGAATCGCCATCGCGTCGTTGTTCATAGTAGTGTTCCGTCAACTGCACCCGCTCACGTTGGCCGCAAAGATTTTTGTTGACCTCCCGGTGCACACGTCGTGCACCCGCCGGCCTCTACAGCTGAAGACTCCGCTCACACCGGATGCGTCCATCGATACACGCTTCCAGCAGGCGATTAACACAATCTTACAACGTTAAACTCGCTTACGTCGCGGGATTGGGCGACGTTCTCAATCGAATTTGTTCAATGTCTGAGAGAGCACGTCATGCGCGAGACGCAAGGATATATCGAACTGACGGAAAGCGGTACGGTTTTCGGTATTTAACGTCTACCAGCACGAGCCCTTTTGCTTGGAGCATGATGGCCAAGGCAAAACCGCACAAACCTTTCGAGCGGAGAAAGCTAATGCGGCCCGCACATCGGAGACGAGCACAATAGAGGATCGCAGTATGACCATGACGCAAATCCTGATCGTCGCTCGCGACGCTCTCATCCTATGGGTAAATCTTGCAGTAATGCCGGCGGAACTGGCATTCGAGGCCATTGAGGCAGAACTAAAACGGCGAGGTATCGACCCGCATACCCGCTCATCGATTGACGGCGCATGAGACGACGGGAATGCATAACGTTGGCCGGAGGTGCGGCTCTGACCTTGTGTCTTAGCGCGCGCGCTGAACGAGCCGCAATGCCAGTAATAGGGCTGCTGACCGTAGCGAATCTACCGGATTGGGCAACGAATGGCGTTCGCGTCGGCCTTGCCGAGGCTGATGCTGCCGAATGCATGCGACTCCAGAGCTCTTGGGTGCGCTTACGATTTCATCTCGCGGCCACGAGCGGCGCGGAATGAAGGAGGATTTAGCGGTGAAGGCTCGCGCTCAATTACAGAAGGGCGGCCAGGGGGGTAGTTTCGGCCATTCCTGCGGGAAATAACAGCGCGGCTTGTCATGGCGATATCCAGACTGCGACCTGGAGCGATATTGAAGACTCGAACCCCTTTTATCACCACGGACTCCGGCAACGATGTACCCGCCGCCGGACCCGACTCGATCGCCGTCGTTAACAACTTGGCCGCGTGCGTCGGCTGCAAATGATAGCAGATTTGAAGCAAACACAGCGCCCACCAACATCGTAGTGTATCCTCGCATTTTCCTTACAACTCCTTTGATGAGGAAATTCCGCAAGGCGACTGGGACCTCCGGAACTCTACGACCAGAACGCCACCTGCGACGTTCCATGGCGGCGGGGTACCAACGCCACAGTCTCAAGCGGTGACCGCGGCAACCCAACTCAGAGGGAGGAGCGTTTGCTGTTGCCACCTGCCTATTGGGCTTTGTCACGAGTTGACGCATTGGTTTCTCATTTTGACTAGGGTTGGCCGGCTCGTCCGCATTCTCGGATCTTGTGTAACGAGAAGCGAGTGCTTGCATTGGCTCGCGGTCACTCGGCGAGGTCTCATGCCGGCCCGAGGATGCTCTGTCGTTTTTGCAAGCGCTATAGCGCCCTCAGGACGGCATCACCCATTTCGCGGGTGCCAACGCGCTGGCAGCCCTCCTGCCAGATGTCGCCGGTCCGCACCCCGTTGCGTAGGACGGTCCTTATGGCCTTTTCGATGCGTCCGGCCTGTTCGGGACGATCCAACGAATAGCGCAGCATCATAGCCGTCGACAGGATCATTGCGATCGGATTGGCGATGTTTTTGCCCGCGATGTCTGGTGCCGAGCCACCTGACGGTTCGAACAAGCCCTTGTTATTCGCACCCAACGCCGCCGAACCGAGCATGCCGATCGACCCGGTCAGCATCGCTGCTTCGTCGGACAGGATGTCGCCGAAGATGTTGCCTGTGACGATCACGTCAAACGCCGTGGGGGCGTGGACAAGCTGTGCTGTCGCATTATCGATGTACAGATGCGATAGTTCGACATCTGGGTATTCGGCGCCGATCCTTTTCATCGTTTCGCGCCAGAGCTGCGATGTCTCCAGCACGTTGGCCTTGTCGACGCTGCAGACCTTTCTTCTACGCATGCGCGCCGCCTTGAAGGCGACATGCGCGACCCGGACAACCTCCGGCTCGCTGTAGCGCATGGTATTGAACCCCTCGCGCTCACCGGCGAACTCGCCATCCGGCGCCTTGCGCGTACCACGCGGCTGGCCGAAATAGACGTCGCCGGTCAGTTCGCGCAGGATCAGGACATCGAGCCCGCGCACCTTCTCGGGCTTCAACGGTGACGAATCAACGAGCTCGTCATACAAGAACGCCGGGCGCAAATTCGCAAATAGCTTCAGCTCCTTGCGCAGCCCGAGAATGCCCTGCTCCGGGCGCAACGCGGGTTCGAGCTTGTCGTACTTCCAGACGCCAGTCGCCCCGACCATCACGGCGTCCGCCTGCTGCGCGAGGGTGAGCGTCGCATCGGGCAGTGGATGGCCGCTGGCTTCGTAGCCGGCGCCGCCGAGCGGGGCTTCTTCGAATTCGAAGGATTCGCCGAGGCCGTTCAGCACCTTGATCGCTTGTCGCATGATTTCCGGGCCGATGCCGTCGCCGGGCAGCACTGCTATCTTCATTTTGAGCTCCTGTAGGATTGAGAGGAGGTTGCGTTTCTTAGGCTTGACTATGGGCGCGGCGCTGACGCATCCAGGGAATGGCCCCACCGGCAAGCAGAACGTCGACTTGGCGCGGCGACAGGCTGTGCCGCACCCGGACGCGACCTTCGCTTCGGCCGTCATGTCCGTAAGCGAGTTCCCACTTCTGCCCTGGACCACGCAGCCAGGTGTGCAGGCCGTGAAGCCGCAAGACCGTTCCTTGCTCGAGGCGTTCCAAGTCGCCAGGCTCGACGAACTGCAGCGGCAGGACGCCGTAGTTCACGAGGTTCTCGCCATGAATACGCGCAATGCTCTGGGCCAGCACGACACGGGCGCCGAGATTGCGCACGGCCAGGGCGGCATGCTCACGGCTCGATCCCTGCCCGTAGTTGCGCCCGCCGACAATCGCGTGACCGTCTCCGTAGCACTCGCGTGCGCGATCAACGTAGGTTTCGTCGATAGGTTTGAAGGCGATCGACGTCATACCGGGTACGCTGCTATAGAGAGACAGGCTGGCGACGCCGGCAGGGACGATCCCATCGGTCGACACGTCGTCGCCGAGCTTGAGCAATACGGGTAGCGTCAGCTCGTCGCCGATCGGTTCAAAGTCTGGTAGGTCGGCATGAAACGGCCCCTTCACTAGTGTGCGCGGCCGGTCGTCGGGCGGAAGCGGCGGCTCCATCAAGCCAGCGTAGGCCGAAGCGCCGCCAGAATCCTCGATCCGTGGATAGGGCATCGCAAGTTTGCGCGGATCGGTGATCACCCCGCTGAGCGCCGAGGCAGCGGCAGTTTCGGGACTGCAGAGGTAGATCTGATCCTCCCTCGTGCCGGAACGCCCGGGGAAGTTGCGTGTCACGGTGCGCAGGCTGCGCCGTCCCGCTGCAGGCGCCTGGCCCATGCCGATGCAGCCATTGCAGCCGGTCTGATGCAGCCGGGCGCCCGCTTGCACGAGCTTCGCCAAGGCACCTTCTCTGATCAGCTGTTCAAGGGCTTGGCGTGACGCCGGGTTGATATCGAGCGAGACTCCCGACGCGACCCGCCGACCTGCGACGATCGCTGCTACGACTGCGATATCGCGATAGCCGGGGTTGGCCGAAGATCCGATATAAGACTGGTAGATATCCTGCCCCTCCACCTCGCGCACCGGGACCACTTTTCCTGGGCTGCTGGGCAGCGCGATCAAGGGCTCCAGCGCGGAAAGATCGATCTCCTCTTCGATGTCGTATGACGCGTTCGCTTCGCCTGCGAGCGGCCGCCAATCCTGTTCTCGGCCCTGCGACGTGAGGTAGCGGCGCGTTTCCTCATCCGACGGGAAGACCGTCGTAACAGCGCCAACCTCGACACCCATGTTGGCGATGACGTGCCGGTCCATCGTCTTCAGCTCGGCGACGCCGGGGCCGTAGTACTCGATGATCCGACCGTGGCCGCCGTCCACGTTGTGGCGGCGAAGCACCTCGAGAATGACGTCCTTGGCGCTTACCCAGTCAGGAAGCCGGCCAGTCAGCCGCATTCCCCAGATTTCCGGCATGCGAAGCCGAAACGGCTGCCCGGTCAGCGCCATTGAGATTTCAAGTCCGCCGGCGCCGATTGCGAGCATTCCGATCCCACCCGCACCGGGCGTGTGGGAGTCAGTGCCGAGCAACGTTTTCCCGGGAACGCCAAAACGTTGCTGGTGAACGGGATGGCTGGTACCGTTACCGGGGCGCGAGAACCACATGCCGAAGCGCCGGGCGGCGCTTTGAAGCAATATGTGGTCGTCGGCGTTTTTGCTGTCGGCTTCGATCAGGAGATGGTCACAGTATGCGACGGCGATATCCCCGGATATCTCCTCGACGCCCATAGCCTCGAGCTGAAGAGCACACAAGGGACTTTCTTCGCCAGGGCGCATCTCGCCTTCGACGAGATGGTCCGCGATGAGCTGGCGGGCGAGGTTGGTACTCATGATCGACGCTCCTTATCTGAAAGCCGATTTGCGCACATAGACGTAACCTTCCATGATCCGACGCGCCGTCCGGAATACGCGGAGGCGTTTTATCTTCACCTGCCCGTCAACCGTTTCAGCCTCGGCCTCCACCGGGAAGGTGCCACTTGGGTGGCCGATGTTGATCGTCGATCGTGTTCTGGCCGTTTCCCTGAGCACGTCGCCCACGATGGTGCCGGGCACACGTGCGGCGGCGCCGGTGCAGAGACTGCCGCTGACTTGGATGGCCTTGTGTGCTTTGAGCATGAACAGGCCGCGGGCTACGAGGTCGATATTCTTGGCTTTCACAATCGTGCCGTTGATGGTTTTATAGTCAGCAGGCGGGCTGACGATGAAGAAGAACGGCACATAGGGACTTATGGTCTTCGCGTCCTCGGGCTTTTCGACCATGCCGCACATTACGGCGGCATGGCCGCGGATTTTCTCGATGGTTTCCATGAGCGGCTTGTTGGACTCGATCTCGTTCGGCGACTCGGTCCCCATCATGTTCAGGCTCGCGGCATGGACGAACACCACCGGATTGCCGGCATCGACGATGGATACGGTGTACTTGCCCCCATCCGTCTCGATAGTGTCTGTGGGATTACCGGTCGGCATGAGCTTGCCCGTGATGCCGCCGACAACGTCGTCCACCTCGATAGTGTCTGTGGGGTTACCGGTCGGCATGAGCTTGCCCGTGATACTGCCGACGACATCAGACCAGTCCATGGCGATCTTTGCGCCAGTGCCCGGAACGCCATCAATGGCGAAGTCGCCGTCAACCATTGCTTTGCCGTCCTTTACAGGAACTTCGGCAATAAGAATCCTATCGCTGTTGGTCATGCGGATGCGCACAGTGGTAACTGGCTCCACTGCCTCCACGAGGCCTTCGTCGATGGCGAAAGGCCCGACCGCTGACGAGATATTCCCGCAGTTTCCGCCGTAGTCGACGAACGCGGACTCGAAGCTCACCTGGGCGAAGGTGTAGTCGACATCGGCGTCCGGCCGGCTTGAGCGTGAGATGATCGCGTGCTTACTCGTCAGGACGTCAGCGCCGCCCAGACCATCAATCTGGCGCACATCAGGACTGCCAAAGACGGCCAATATAACCGCGTCTCTTTTCGCTCGATCTATACGCCTTTGCTGGTGCCGCCGCGCATTATGGCGCACCGTAACATTTCCATTTCTGGATGCATTGACAGGGCCTCCTACACATTGCTTCTCGTTGGGGGTATCGCTTTGCAAGGTAAGCGCTGCGGGGCCTGTGACGGACGACCCTCGCCCTCGGCGTCGATTTGACAGCGATCGAGAAGAATGCGGCGACCTGACTGTGCGTACTTCACGGCGATTCTGACCAGGTTGGGCAGAACGGTACCGAGAAGGAGCGCGTCGCTCGCAATAGCGGCGCTCGTCCGGGCCATGCGAACGCCAAACCCCTTCGTTTGAACCACGAATTCGTTCTCGAAGATCGTTTGCTTCAATAAGGGGCCGACCGGCACCGGCGGCAGCTTCACCTGGCTGGTGTACTTGCACAGAAGGACCGTCACTAATGCGTCAAATTGGTCCCCCAATCGAACGCTGGCGCTCCGAACGAACTGCAGCATGCGTAACTCAGATGCTGTTCGAACGCTATGACCAAGAAACTCGTAAGCGCACTGGCCGACCTGACATGGCTGCCGAAGATAGTGTCCTTCTAAGGCCGTTATGCTCGAAGCAATAGGTCGCGTAGTTCTACGTGGTGTACCGAAAGCCGCATCCCTTAGTATCATCTCGATATGCCCTTGTGCCTCGTGCATTGACGTTCACTCTCCGGCCTTGAACAACTTTGAACGTCGCGCAATCTTGCGACGTAAGCGAGTTTAACGTTGTAAGGTTGTGTTTATCGTGCTGCTGAGAGCGCATATCGGTGGCCCGGGTCTCCAAACGGAGGTGTCAGCCATATGCCGTTCACCGATGCACGTCCGTGGCGACAGGCGTGTCGATCCTCAAATATCGGATCGATTGCAAAGAATGATCAGCTGAAAGATCAATCCACTCTGGGGGCAGACATAAAAGGCGAGCGCCAGCGGATCAGATAGGCCGCGCTCATCGCAATCACCGTCCACCCTGGCCGCCATAATGAGGTTCCCAAGTGGTTGATCACTATGGCTACATTCATCGTCAGTCTCCCACCGATGATGTCCCGCTTGGCGCACTCACTGCTGGCCGGCTTTTCCCAGTAGGCATGCAGCTCAACGTTGACGAGAGCGTTATGGGCGAAAGCGGCCATCCATCGCTCGAGATCGAAGCCGTTAGTCGCTTCGACGTAGACGGCCAACAGGGGTGAGATGGAGAACCGGAGCTTTCCGCTGACGGCATCCGGACAACCGTGTAGAGCGGGTGTTCCATTTTGAAGCGTACATACTTCCTTGTTGTGCCGAACCAGCTTCGCACATTCTAGTGCGACTAACATCGCCGCAAGCAGCACGATTAGCACAACCTTACAACGTTAAACTCGCTTCCAAGGAAAACCCGCGCAACGCTTGCGCCTGCAACTAGGCCCTTCGGGCTCCCACCGAGGGCAACAGGAGCGCATGATGAATCTATTCAAGCCTTTGCCGCCTTGGCGTTGTTGTCGGCGACTGCAAGCACGCCCGCGTTCTCAGAAACATTGCGAAGGCAAGCATGTCACAACCACGTTTCCTCAAGAGGTAAGCGAACCGGAGCTGCCAACCAATCTTGGTGCCTCCACAACTATTCTGCGGACGAGATCGATTGTTCTTATGTCGATCGAAGCCAATGCGCCGCAACAGCAGCAGGAGGGCTCGACCAATGTGCGCCCAACGCCTTTCGGTAGATTGCATGCGCGGGCTGCTGGACCACCCCACATCTGGACCCCGCCATGGTCGGTCGCTTGTTCAACAACCCCCTCTCATGATCGGCGACGAACTGCTTCTGCAGCATGGCCTCAACGCGGGAGTGTTTTCCACCAAGGCCGTATTGAGAAGACATTCAATTTACACCCACCATGTCGAAGTACTTCGACAGCTGTTGCTGGCCAAGGGCGTCGCTCCGTTGCCTGTCGCACCGAACGCCTCGCCGCCCGCATCATCGCCAATCTCGACTTCATGGACTTCAAACAGGCTTCGTCGATACCGATACCGGCTTCGGTAATGCTCTGAACGCTGCTCACACGGTCACGACACCGGGAGCGTGCCGGTGCGACGGCCATTCAGCTCGAAGACCAGGTGACACCTAGAGTGCTAGGACGCTTCCATGCCGTCGCTTTCCCATGCTTTGCTCACCGCGCTGAAGGACCAGGGCGCCCACGAGATTTTCGGTATTCCCGGCGATTACGTGCTGCCGCTGTTCAAGGTCATCGAAGAAAGCAAAATCCTGCCGAGTTTCACGCTGAGCCATGAGCCGGCGGTTGGTTTCGCGGCGGATGCGTCGGCACGCTATCATGGCGGCCTCGGCGTGGTCGTGGTGACTTACGGTGCCGGTGCCTTGAATACCGTCAATTCGATCGCGGGAGCCTATGCGGAGCGCTCGCCGGTGGTGGTGATCGCCGGCGCGCCAGCCGCGCGCGAGCGTGCCAGTGGCTTCCTGTTGCATCATCAGGCACGTACCATCGATACGCAGCTTGCCGTGTTCAAGGAAATCACTTGCGATCAGGCGGTGCTGGCCGATCCCGCAACCGCACCTGCCCAGATCGCGCGTGTGTTGCGCAGCGCGCGGGAGATGTCGCTGCCGGTCTATCTCGAATTTCCTCGTGACATGGTAGCGGCCGAAGTTGAGCGCGTTGTGGCGTTGCCGCCGCGGCACGCTGACGCGGGCGCTCTCGACGAATGCGCTGACGAGATCCTCAAGCGGATCGAGGTGGCTAACGCGCCGGTCGCGGTGGTCGACGTCGAAATCCGACGCTACGGCGTTGAGGACAAGATCGCTACCCTGGCACGCAAACTGAGCCTGCCGCTGGTGACTACGTTCATGGGGCGCGGACTCCTCGAACACGCTCCCGATGTCGTCGCCGGCACCTATTTTGGAGCGGCTGGTGATCCCGTGATCACGAGGTTGGTCGAGGATGCCGATCTCGTGCTGATGCTCGGCGTCATCCTTTCAGACACCAATTTCGCGCTTTCTAACCGGGCGCCCGATCCACGCCGCTCCATTCTGGCCTCAAGCCGCGAGGTGCAGATCGGTTATCATTGCTTCCGCAACATACCGCTCGCCGATCTGATCGAAGGATTGCAGGCGCGCGCTAAGCCGAGCGCGCCGCGACTGCACCAGCTGAGACAGCGCTCGGTCTATCCGCGCGGCCTGCCAGCCGATGACGCGCTCATCTCGCCATCGGATGTCGCAATCGCGATCAACGACCTATTCGAGCGCCATGGCAAGATGCCGATGACGTCGGACATTGGCGACTGCCTGTTCACCGCCATGGAAATCGACAACACAGCGCTCGCCGCACCAGGCCACTATGCCGGCATGGGTTTTGGTGTGCCCGCTGGCATCGGCGTCGCGGCCACCGGATTGCGGCCGTTGATCCTGGTCGGCGACGGCGCCTTCCAGATGACTGGTTGGGAGCTCGGCAATTGCCGCCGTTACGGACTCGATCCGATTGTCGTGCTGTTCAACAACAGGAGCTGGGAGATGCTGCGGGTGTTCCAGCCAGAGTCGCGCTTCAACGATCTCGATGACTGGCATTTTTCCGATATCGCGGCCTCGCTCGGCGGCGTGGGCGAACGGGTGACCACGCGCCGCGAGCTCACCGCTGCGCTCGATCGCGCTGTGAAGCAGCGCGGGCAGTTTTCGTTGGTCGAAGTGATGTTGCCGCGTGGCGCTACATCGGACACGCTGGCGCGCTTCGTCTCCGGCTTCAAATCCATCCGCGAACGCATGAAGACCTGAGCGGCCGCGACATCCCGTCCAAACGTTCGTAAGAGCGCCCAGGTCGGCCTCGATCGTAACATCCGGATTCTGCTCGGGATACTTCAGGCATACCCACAGTCATTCAATCGACGTGGATCAATCTGACCTCCTCGTACAGCTGGAGTTCCCTTTGAGTCGATGCGTTGCCCACAACACGCTCGCAACAGCACGACTAACACAACCTTACAACGTTAAACTCGCTTACGCCGCGAGATCGCGCGATCCTCCAGATTACAGTTGTTCGATGCCTGAGAGAGCACGTCATGCACGAGACAAACCTACATTTAAGCAGCGAACTTGGACCGCGTCTCGGGCGATCCCGTTCCTCCCGTCGATTGCGCATAGGCGGCGATGCTCCGCGGAGTCGAGCACTGGTATCCGCTCAAAGAAGGCGCCTTCCGTTCTTTGATTAGCCGTGCCGTTTCCTGCGCGACTCGCTTCAACGGCACGATTTTGCCGTGAGAGTTCTGAGTAAATGATTGAGGATAGCACTAGTGCTGAACACCGTATTGGGCGCGCTCCTTCCGATGGTCGTTACCTTCGTGCTCGGCTTCATAGCGGCCTGGCATCGCGACCTCGGACGCAACGATGCTTCGATCCTAAATCGGATGGTTCTCCTTTATGCAGTGCCGCTCGCACTTTTTGCCGGAACCGTTACGACATCGCGCGCGGCACTCAGCCAGGACATCCCGCTGGTTATCGCATTGTGCGTCGCCATTATTGCCCTCTACGGTTTGGTGTTTCTCTTCTCCCGTATGATCTTCCGCGTCGCAACGAGCGTCAGCGCGCTGCACGCGCTGACGGCATCCGCGCCAGCGGTGCCTTTCGTGGGTCCCGCCGTCCTCGGTGACCTGTTCGGAGGACTCAGCGCCGTTCCGATCGCAGTAGCCAGTCTCGTTATCAATCTCACAGTCGTGCCACTCACGATTCTTCTTCTCACACTGGATGCGACTGGGAGAACGAGCTTGGCTGCGAAGGACAAGGAGAACTTGGCGGCGCTCACAACCAAACTTGCGGAAACAGTCAAACAGCCGATTGTTTGGGCACCCATTCTCGCTTTCATCGTCGTGCTGAGCGGGCTCCATATTCCTCAGCTCATCGTCCACTCGCTTTCGCTGCTGGGAAGCGCCTCCGGGGGCGTCGCCCTGTTTGCCAGCGGCATCGTGCTCGCATCTGGCAAAATGAAAGCCAACTCGCACGTCTGGTTTCTCGTATTCCTGAAAAACATCCTTCAGCCCGCCCTGGTCTTGGGTGGATTGCGGTGGGCCGGCTATGGCGAATCCATTGTCAGCGAGGCGGTGCTGACGACGGCGATTCCAACCATGCCGATAGTGATCATGTTTGCTCTGCAGTACCGCGTCGCGCAGGCGGAGGCAGCTTCCGCCGTGTTCCTCAGCGTGATCGGCTCGGTTGTTACGATGGGGGTTTTCATCGCTCTCACGTCCTAGAGACGCCAACCTGTCCAGTGAAAAGGAGAATTCCAGTCATGACCCAAGTCGAAGCTCTCGCCAGGTACGCCGCTCGCGCCAAATTCGACAACCTCTCGGCCGAATCGCGCAAGCAACTGCCGGTCCACGTTCTAGATTCGTTGGGCTGCAGCATCGCCGCTCTTGGGGCCGACCCTGTTCAAGCCTGTCGCGAGCAGATTGCAGAGTTTGGCGGCACCGGCCCGTCCACGCTGATCGGCGGTGGAAAGGCGAACCCGATCTACGCTGCGTTCTGGCACACCGCGCTCGTGCGCTACGTTGATTTCATGGACAACTTCCTGGCCCAGACCGAAACCTGCCATACGGCGGACAATTTCGGCGTTGCGCTGACGATCGCAGACTACGTCGGCGGCAGCGGCCGCGACAGGCTACACGGTCCAGTCGCGGTTCGTTGATCATGGGAGCTTCATGAGGCGGGGCTTCGACCACACAGCGCAACTGGCCTTCTCGCTTAACGCCGCCGCTGGGCGGCTACTCGGCTTGAGCGAACAGCAGATTGGCCACGCCATAGCGATGGCCGCCGTCAGCGATGCATCCTTCGCCGTCGTTCGGGCAAAGCCGCTGTCCCAATGGAAGGGTCTCGCCTCGGCGCAGTCGGCGCTCGGTGCCATGAACGCGCTCTTCCTTGCCCGGCGCGGCGTGGAAGGGCCGCTGCAACTGATCGAGGGCCCGATGGGGATCGACCACCTTCTCGGGATGAAGATCGACATCGACTGGGACAAGCAAGGATATGAGGGGGTCACGGAGAGCACCATCAAGAAGTACAATTCTATGATCCACACGCAGTCCGCCGTTCACTGCATGATCGAACTCGCCGGGCACAATAAAATTGATCCCAACAAGATTGTCTCGATCGAGTTAGAGGTGTTCCAACTCGCCTTTGACTTCGCCGGTGGCGGCCTTTACGGCGTGGACAAGGTCATCCGCACCAAGGAACAGGCGGATCACAGCCTGCCGTACCTGCTTTCGGTCGCTCTTCTCGATGGCGATGTGACGCCAGCGCAATTCGAGCCGGACCGTATCGTCAAGTCCGATGTGCAAGCGTTGCTGAAGAAAGTCTCGACCCATCCGAACGACGAATTCACGGCACAGTATCCCCGGAAAATGCCGGCCAAGATCACCATTCGGCTGCAAGATGGGACCGTGGTCGAGCACCAAGTTCAAGACTACCCGGGTCTCGCTTCCCATCCGTTCACATGGGAGGAATCCGTCGAGAAATTCGACAGGCTCGTAGCCGGTCGCATCGACACGGGGCTAGGCCAAGAGATCAAGAACGCCGTGCTTTCGCTCGAAAGCATCCAGGTCCGGGACTTGGTGAACCTGCTTAGCTACGCAAAGCCACCCAGCAAAGGGGCCAACGATCAGGGCCGCAACTTATCCGGAAAGAAAACCGCTTGACCGTAAGTCTCAAGGGTCTGTCCTCGACCGAGCGCGCGCTCAAACTGATCGAACCCGCCCATCCTGAGTTCCAGGACGAACTGACTGAGGCCGCTTCACCTCATCTGACTATTGCCTAACCAGCTGCGCACGACCCGCATAGCCGTCGAGGGTTTCACAACCTTCCACACTGATTGAGAAGGAGACCGATCATGGCAAAGACTGTAGCTGATCAACTCGCGGAAATCCTCGTCGCAGCCGGTATCAAGCGAATATACGGCATAGTCGGCGACAGTCTAAACGGCCTGACCGATTCAATTCGTCGGCAGGGCAAGATCGAATGGGTGCATGTCAGGCACGAAGAGGTCGCTGCCTTCGCGGCCGGCGCCGAAGCGCATCTGACCGGAGAGCTTGCGGTGTGCGCGGGAAGCTGCGGACCGGGCAATCTACATCTCATTAATGGGCTGTTCGACTGTCACCGCTCCCGTGTGCCGGTACTCGCCATCGCTGCGCAAATCCCATCGAGTGAGATCGGCTCTGATTATTTCCAGGAGACGCATCCGGACCAGCTGTTCAAGGAATGCAGTCACTATTGCGAGTTTATTTCCGGAGCCAGCCAGATGCAGCGCACGCTGGAGCTTGCGATCCGTCAAGCTGTCACCGATCGCGGCGTGTCCGTGGTCGTAATTCCCGGCGATGTCGCGTTACAGCCAGCCGCTGCGGCAGCGGATCCGCAGCCCGCGAATCTCTCGCGCACCGTCGAACGGGCTGGACGCATACTTTGTCGCCCAGTTCTCGGCGGGCTACATCACCAATATGTTCGGATTTGATTTACGACAGGGACAACCGGTCGTCCTTTAGAACACATCCACAGCAAGTCGACCTGTCCGGTGTGCCGGCAGTCACCATCCGAGCAGGCGTTAACCGACGTCCAGCGGGTTCTGGACCGCGCGCCATTCGAAATTGAGCGGGCCGAAGAGGAACCAGCTTTTACCAAGTTGGTTTAT
>WNFM01259965.1_pt1 | contig 13445 bp, 12 predicted proteins | sample 5400271 | NCBI WGS metagenome assembly WNFM01 (sample SAMN13153352, study PRJNA577476) | soil metagenome | isolation source: 60 cm saprolite on Douglas fir-dominated hillslope | place: USA:California | collected 2013-09-17 | reverse complement strand
CTGATGAAAGCCGTCCCGACGGCATTGGCGGTCAGCGAAACAGAACCACCAAGATCAGCGGCGGTGACGGTGGCGGCGATGGTGGGGTTGCCGGCAAGTAGCGCCTGCACGGCGGCTGAGGCTTGTGCGGCCGTTTCTGCAACGGCTGCGGTATGGGTGACGGTGGTGCCATTTACCGTCACGCTGATGGTCTGACCCAGGAGAAGCGCTGGCGTCGTTACCGTGTCGACCTGCGCCGTGCCACCAACGGTGCCAATATTGCCGGCCGTGACCTCCGCCGACAGCGTCGGATCGGAATTGATTGCTGATACCAGGGCCGCGGTCGCTTGGGCGGAAGTATAACCGGCCGCCGGGGCGGTGATGATGACGGGCGTCGCGCCGATCGTATAGGTCACGGTCTGGCCGGCCGCCATGGCCTGGAGGGTGACTGTGTCGACCTGCGCGCCGGCCGCGACGTTTGCCGTGGTGACGGCCGGGGCCGTCATCGCCTGGTCGTTCACGCCGGTGATCGTGCCGCCAACTGGATTTGTCGCACCAGTATTGCCGGGGGTCTGGATCGTCAATTTCCAAAGGTTATCGGCTCGCTTGGCCCAGACCAGCGAGACGGTGTGGGGATTGCCGAGGGCATCGAAGATCTGGATATCGGCCGGTGCCAAAGCGGGCGTCGGATTGACGGTGGAATTGGCCGGTAGATTGCCAACAAAGTCGACATCGGTGGTTGCCGATGGCTGGTCTACCAATTGGGTAATCTGGATCGGCGCCAGCGAAGCGGTGTTGGGTGCGCCAGTGGTCTGGTCGACCGGCCAGCCGTCAAGATAATAGCCGCTGCCATTGACCAGATAACCGTCGCGGTTCACGTTGAAGTCGCCGGCGCGGGTATAATAGTTCAGGGCGTTGAAGCTGGTACCTGTCGCTGTCTGGCTGGTCGGCTTGCTGACGACAAACATGCCGTTGCCGCTAAGTGCCAGATTGGTGTTGTCCTGGGTTTGGGTGATGCTGCCTTGCAATGCGTTCGCATAAAACGGCGTTGAGATGACCCCGCCCGGCTGGTTGGTCTGCGCGTTTGAGACGGTCACCAATGTCTGAAATCTGGTATCGACCTTCTTGTATCCGGTCGTCTGGGAGTTCGCGATGTTGTCGGAAATACTCCCCATTGCGTTGGATTGTGCATTGAGGCCGCTGACCGCCGTATACATCGCTCCAAGAATGCTCATTCTGCCCTCGCGCCGTAAAATGGACTTGCTGGATCAGAGTTAAGCAATTACCGGGCCACTTGAGATTTTATATTTTGTCTATATCAGTCAATTAGTTAATGTTATGCCGTTGGTGGGCGCTGGTGCGGCACGGCGGCAACCTGGCAAGGCTGGAATCCCGCGATGCAACTTTTGCCGGGTCGTTTAGGCGTCCAAATCGCCGCTTCCCAGAACCGCTGCCGGGCCGTAAACCTAACTGGGTACGCATTCTCTGGTGGGAGCAGAAAACAGTGATCAAATCGGATGTTGTGCTGGGGCGGGACGTCCAGATCTTCCAGCCGGATCTGGTCAACCTCTATGGATGCGAGATCGGGGACGAGACAAAGATCGGCGCTTTTGTCGAGATTCGCCGAGGTGTTCGTGTCGGTCGCCGCTGCAAGATCCAGGCTTTCGTTTTCATTCCGGAGGGGGTCGCCATTGCTGACGGGGTCTTTATTGGGCCGCATGTCTGCTTCACCAATGATCTGTATCCGGCAGCCATCAATCTGGACGGGTCGTTAAAGAGTCCGGATGACTGGCACCAGATATCGACCGAGGTGGGTGAAGGGGCCGCCATCGGAGCCAATGCAACAATCATCTGCGGCATCAAGATCGGCAAATTCGCCCTGATCGGGGCTGGTGCCGTCGTTACCAAAGACGTACCGGATTACGCTATTGTTGCCGGCAATCCGGCGCGGGCCGTTGGCGACACCCGCACGCGACAGGACGCGTAACCCCTGACGGCGAGCTGCTCGGCCGCGGCCCACGGCAGCACGGCCAGATTTTCAGGCCAGCCAGTTAATTGGACGTTCGCTGGCCAACATTTCTTCCGGTGATTGCGGTTGTGCCAGATACCAATCTCGTAAGCGTTCCAGGCCTTGCTGAAGGGAAACGGTCGGCTCAAACCCGATCAGTTTCCGGGCCTTGTTGCTATCGGCAAACAGGCGCAGGACATCGCCGGGACGGCCGGGGCCGCGTTCAATCGCGATATTTCGCCCGGGGAGAACGCGTGCGATCAGCTCCGCCAGCATATTGATGGTGACTTCACGACCATTACCGAGATTGATGGTCTCGCCAATAGCCGCATCATGGGCCGCCGCGGCGATGATCCCGCGCGCCGTATCGCTGACGAAGGTAAAGTCACGTGTCTGGTGACCGTCACCGTGAATGATCAAAGGCTGCCCGGCCATGGCCCGCAGCATGAATTTTGGAATAACTTCGCCGCTATCACCTTCGTGATGACTACGGGGGCCGAAGGCATTAAAGGGCCGGATGACGGTGGTCGGAAATTTATAGGTGCGCCAATAGGCGTCGGTATACCGCTCGCCCGCCAGCTTGGCGGCACCATAGACCGTCATGGGCCATTGCGGGTGATCCTCGGTCATGGGGACTGTTTTGGCCGTGCCATAGATCTCAGAGCTTGAAATATAGACGAAGCGCTTGACGTTGAGTTCGCGGGCCAGCCCCAAAAGCTTAAGCGTCGCCGTTGCGTTGACGTCGTGGTTCTCCAGCGGCGCATGGATCGAATGTCGAACGCCGAGACAGGCGAGATGCAGTACCAGATCCTGTCCCAGCAGCAAGTCGTGCATTTTGTCGGTATCGCGAATATCGGCTTGAACGATACGAAAGGCGGGGTTCGCTATATCCGCGAGATTGCTCGCCTTGCCGTTGATGAAATTATCGACCACCGTGACGGTGGCGCCGGCAACGGCCAGCTGGCGCGACACTTCATTGCCGATGAAACCGGCGCCGCCGGTAACCAGCACACGCCAGTTGCTGAGATTGCTCAAATCCGACATACGATCGCCATTTCAGCTGCAGGCCCGACGAAGTGCCACGGCGACGTCGTCGACTTGTGCTTCAGTCATTTCAGGATAGATGGGCAGCGACAACTGACGAGCGGCATGATCCTCGGCGACCGGGAAGGCACCCTTCTGGTAGCCGAGATCACTGAAACATGGTTGCAGATGCACAGGCACGGGATAGTGCAAGTTGGTCCCGATGCCTGCTGCCGTCAGGTTTTCAATGATTTTGGCGCGGCGATCCGCCGACACCCTGACGCCAAAGACGTGCCAGACGTGGCGACAGCCCGGTTGTTCGGGCAGCAGCTCGATATCCGGGATGCCGGCAAGAACATCAAGATAGTGCGCCGCCAATCTGCGCCTGGCTTCCGTCCAGGCCTCGATCCGCCGCATTTTTACATCCAGGATGGCGCCCTGAATTCCATCCATCCGATAATTCAATCCCTTGAGGACATGATTGTATTTTAGGCTTTGCCCCCAGTCCCGCAGCATCCGCAACTTGCCTGCCGATTCGTCATTGTCGGTGGCAATCAAGCCACCTTCGCCATAGGCGCCAAGATTCTTGCCAGGATAGAAACTGAAGCAGGAGAACTGGCCAAAGCTGCCGGCAAACTGTCCATTGAGTTTGGCGCCATGGGCCTGTGCCGCATCCTCGACCACCAACAGACCGTGCTTCGCGGCAATGGCATTGATGGCCACCATGTCAGCGGTCTGGCCGTAAAGGTGGACGGGTACAATGGCTTTCGTGCGCGGCGTGATCGCCTGTTCGATCCTGCTGACATCGATCAGCGCATCGCGCGAATTGACATCGACGAAAACCGGCCGCGCACCAGTCAAATCAATCGCCGAGCTGGTGGCGATGAAGGTCATCGGCGTGGTGATGACTTCGTCACCGGCGCCAATCCCGGCCGCCATAAAAGCAAGATGCAAGGCCGATGTTCCCGAATTGCAGGCAATTGCATGCTTCAGATCATAGGCTTTTGCAAAGGATTGTTCGAAGGCGGCGACCGCTGGCCCGAGCACGAACTGGCCGCTTTCAAGAACATCAATGACGGCGCTGTCGATTTCCGTCTTGAGTTGATGATATTGCGTCTTTAAATCTAGAAACGGAACCATGCGATCAAGCCTCAAAGCGATATGACGGCGCCAACCTGCTTTGCCGACAGATCGGCAAGTTCCAGGAGACGGACGATGCGCGAACCGACCTCACCCGAGGTCTGGGCCAGCTTGTTATTGATAAAACAGTCATTCGCATGCGCCGCCATCACGGACAAAGCCTCCTTGGTATCGAGATTTGGGGCGCGCATATCACCAATGCGGTATTCGATTTTCATCGCACGCTGCTGTTCCTTGTCGCGAATAACATCAATACCCTTGTCATAGATGCGAATTTTTTCGCTGGGATCGAGGTCGTTGTAGACGACCATTGACTTGTCACCCCCCACAATCACCTGGCGAATCTTGACCGGCGCCAGCCAGCTGGCATGGATATGGGCGACGGCATTGTCCGGATAGAAGAGTGTTACATAGGCGACACTTGCAAGAGCGGAACCGGTTGGGTCCAAGGCGATGGCACTGATCGCTGTTGGTTGGTGGGGCATGGTAACTTCCAGGATCGCCAGGTCGTGGACAACCAAATCCCAGATCACGTTCACGTCGTTTTGGAACAGACCAAGATTGATGCGGGTCGAATCGTAATAGAGGACCCGGCCCAGTTCCTTGGCGGCGGCCATTTCACTGATGCGTTTAACAGCGCTGGTATAAACAAAGGTGTGGTCGGTGAAGATCTGTCGGCCAACATCGCGCGCCAGTGTCACCAGCGCTTGTGCCTGGGCATAGGTGGCGCATAAGGGCTTTTCAACAAGCACATGTTTGCCGGCGCGCAGGGCGGCGCTGGCAAAGTCGAAATGCGTGGAAACCGGGGTTGCGACAACAACGACATCGACGTCGGGGTGGTTGATGATCGCCGACGCGTCTTCGAAGACGGCAATCCTGGGGTAGAGGCCGGTGACACGATCACGGTTCTCCGCGACCTTGTCTGCGACCGCTGTCACGGTTGACTGTTTGGCCTGGTTGAGGACACGGACCAGATTGGGGCCCCAGTATCCATAGCCGATGACACCATATCTCAGCATGAAGCCGCCTTCGTTTCCTGTCGGTCGAGGGCTTTGCCGAGTGCGGTGGCTGTCCGAGCCACGTCAGACTCTTGCATTGCCGGAAAGAGAGGTAAAATCAATCCATGGTCCTGAACACGTTCGGATATCGGCAATGGAAAGCGATAGCCCGAATTTTCGGGATGGGTCTGGTAGGCCGGCTCGCGATGGGCGCACATGACGCCACGACGGGTGGAAATACCGGCATTAAGCATGTGCTGCATGATCGCGCGCTGGTCTTGGCTCGACGGCAGAATGACGCAATAACTTTGCCAGTTTGTGCGCGTGACATCGCTGTCGCTGGGTAGAATCACGGGCAAGTCGCGCAAATGATGGCGATAAAGGTCGGCCAACTCGCGTCGGCGCACAACGAGCTTGGGCAGTCGTCGCAATTGGCATCGGCCAATTGCCGCCTGCACATCGGTCAGACGGTAGTTGAACCCGACCATCGCATATTCTTCGATAATGATCGTGTTGGCCTGGTGACGCTGTCGATCATTGATCGTCATGCCGTGCTGGCGCAGTAATCGGAGGCGCGCATCGAGAGCGGGATCCCGTACGGTGATCATGCCACCATCACCGGTGGTGAGCAGCTTGCGCGGATGAAAGGAGAAACAAACGGCATCACCGATGGGGTGTCCGATCGGGTGCCACTGATTGCCGGTTCGCATCTCGCTGCCAATGGCGCAAGCCGCATCTTCTATCAATTTCAGGCCATGGCGTTGGGCGATCATCGCAATGTCGCCAATCCGGCAGGGCATGCCGATTTGATGGACGGCCAGAATTGCCTTGGTCTTTGGCGTGATCGCCGCCTCGATCAAGTGCGGATCCAGGCCGAAATCATCCAGGGCGATATCAACAAAGACCGGAATCGCACCGGCATGACGAACAGCGTTGGCTGTTGCGATAAAGGAGTGACTGACGGTGATGACTTCGTCACCCGGCCCGACGCCAAGCGCGACCAACGACAGATGCAGGGCCGTCGTGCAATTTGAAACGGCAACGGCAAAGGGAGCGCCGCAGCTGGCCGCGAATTCCTCTTCGAACCGCGAAACTTCAGGCCCTTGCGTCACCCAGCCGGAGCGAAGGACCCGGGCGACCGCCTCTTCTTCTTCCGGCCCGAAAACGGGCTGTGCAATGGGTAGCGTTTTCGTGCTCATTTATCGCCTGTCATGACCACAAGGGGGCGGGGCCCGTGTGTTTGTCAATCATCTCGATTGACTGTTGAAATTTGCTGGTACGAGAGCTTGACGCCAACATCTTCAAATTAGGTTAATCGAAGGTAAAAATCGTTCTGTCCGGCGATACTCAAGGTCCACTGTCAATTTCGCGAAAGATCTCAGCGAACCGGCGTGCTGCCATTTGACTGTTTGACAGATAGCGTTCCGCCAGGGTCTTTCCGAGATGCGACAGATCCTCGCGCAAGATCGGATCGGCAATCACCCTGGCTGCCATCTCAACATATTGATCGGCATCTTCGGCCATCAGGAAGAGGCTGTCGCCACGCCGCCCGGTAAAAAGCTGGTGTAGCTCCGCCTGGGTGGTCGCATCGCCAGCACGTCTTTCCAGAACGGGCGCAAAGTGATGCCCCATGACGGTTGTCCAGTCTCGATAGGAAATCAGCGGCTTGCCGGCAGCAAGCGCCTGGGTGCTGGTCATCCCACAGCCGAATGGAAATGTCTCCAGGAAGATATCAAGCGCATGGATATAGGTGGCCGTGTTGACCCAGCCGACCCATTTTGCTCGCTCACTCAGGCCGCGTTCGGCGAAGAAATCCCTGATCACGGGATGCTCATTGCGGCCAGTCCAGACAAATCCGGTTTCCGGGTGCTGCTCAAGGATCCGGGCAACCGCTTCAAGATAGGGACGGCTATTGATCTTTTCTTCGCGAGCAAGTACGCCCATCAGGGTTTTGAACCGCCCGAAGTCAGAGCGGATCTTGGCAGCAGCCGCCAGATCTGCCCCACGCAATGGATCGGCAAAGGCAACAGAACCGATGACCCAGCGTCGGTCATGGACCGTCTTCTCCGATTGGGCCCAGGAGCCGCAACTGACGAGATGGTCGACATTGGGGGTGATCAGGGTGTGAAATTTCATGGACCAATAGACCTGGCGTGGTGCCACGCGATATCCGAAATAGAAATTACCGTCGGTCGGGACAGATACCCAGACGGCGGTATCAATTTCCTCCTGCTGAAGAATCTGACGTAGATTGATTGCCTGACCGAACGCAGTTGGGCCATCAAAGGCAGACCGTGGAATCTCAATCACTTTCACGCCGCAGGCGTTGAACGCGGCCAGGAAGTTTGGCTGGATACCATCAAAAACATAAATGATTGGCTCGATGATAAATTCAGAGAGTTGCTTCAACCCAATGCACATCATCAACATGACCTCACTATGGGCAAGCAGGACGCCCACAGGGAAGAGGAAGGCAATACGATGCCGATTGTTACGCGCAGGTTGCCCGGTAAACTGGCCATGTCTATCGGCAAATTGGCGACCAGCCCGATCTAGGATCTGGTGCACCGGGTGCATCACGCCATAGACAAAGTCCTCATCTTCATATTCCCGGCCGGCTCGAAAGTATATTTGCCGCTGCAAGTTAAATGCTGCAGTCAACTCACCAAGGTTTAATAATTTTTCCAAGATTGCTGTTAAGTGTGTGACGTGGTGCTGAACCGTATCGAGTTTGCGGTTTCGCACATGAATTGCTGCTGCCAGCAAATGCGCATTTGGATAGTTGGATATTGCCAAAGCTTGATCGAGGCGCTGCAGGGCGCCCACTTCATCACCGAGCTGCCAGCGGAGCTCCGCCGCCAGTGTCATCATCGGCAATGTCGTTGCATATTGCTCAGCTACCTGGCTACCAATAGTCAGGAGCTTAAATCTGTGTTCTTCGACCGAGCTCGCTTCTGGAATCAACGCATTCATCTGCGTAAGCGCGTTCCGCATGTCGTCCTTGGTGCCATGACGCGCAATGTTCAATACTTGCTCTAAGACCGGTATGAGCTGCTCGGGCTTTGGCATCGCCGACATTTGGCTCACGCGACGGGCTTTTTGATCATGCCATGCTGCCAAACCCGATCGGCACCATCAAAAGTCGATACGAGTAACGATTGCGCATCGACCCCGCGCGCAAAATCTGCAAACGCCGCGTTCTGCTCCACATTGTCGATCATGATGTCACCGTTAGCGCGCAGGTAGCGCCAAGCCAACCCGACTTCGAACATGATATGTGGGTAACTATGATCACTATCATGGAGAAAGATATCGACGCGCTTAAGGTCGGCGAGAATCTTTGGCAGCAATTCTTCCGCCGGCCCCAGCAACAATTCATGCCGATCACGCAATTGATCGGGGACGATCCAGCCGGGCTGTTTATTCTTGGGTAGGGGGTTCGTGCCTTGATCGAGAATTCGTTGTTCAACAGGCGGCAAGTCGACGGAATAGAGCCGTCCTCTCCTGTTATGCTTGAGGCCAAGCAGAATGAAGGCGCTGCTCATGCCGTTTTGGACGCCGGTCTCAACGAAGATCTCTGGTTGCATCGCCCTGGCAGCAAGATAGAGCAGGCAGCGATAAACGCGCATCTCGGTGGCAGAGCTGAATTGCTTGCCGGCAAAATCGGGAACGTGGCGGATCTTGTCATTGATGGCAGGCAAGAATGAGCTGTCGGCGTGGAGATCCACGAGAAATCCCTGCAATGCACTCTCTGAAACGGCCCAGTAGTGCGAAAGCTGAGGCAGGTAATGCTCGATCGAAAATTCCATGTTTTTCAAGACCCATTCTTACGGCGGCTCAGTATGTCGATCATGGCCGAATCCCAGCCAAGACTCCGCAACTCATTTTGCAATCTGGCGACATCATAACTCACGCGGTGAAACGCGACCTGCCGAGATTGCGTATCAAAAGTAGCATAGGCGGCCAGCGGATTCCAATCACGCGGTTGGCCGACTGATCCCGGATTGATAATCAAGCCGGCGCCGGCTATATGACGCATCGGATGATGCGTATGTCCAACGACCAGAATTTCACCCGCCGCAAGCGAGATCTCTGCGAGGCGCGCACTGTCTGGATAAAGATAGGTTTCCTCGTCCCACGGGTTGGCGTGGCGCAGCAGAAAGATTTGCCCATCGATTTCGAGGCGCGCCTCCAACGGCAAAGATCGCAGCCAAGCAAGATTGGCGGCGGTCATTTCGTCCCGCGTCCAATCAGTGCGATAGGCAGCGCGCCGTTCTGTCGATGGCTCCAGAGCCCCGATGACATAGGCATCGTGATTACCGCGAATGACAAGAACGTCGAGCGATTGCAGGCGCTCGCAGACTTCATTGGGCTCGGCATAATATCCGACGATGTCGCCAACGCAGATGAGTTGATCGACAGCCGGCATATCCGCCAGGACAGCGTCAAGCGCCGGCAGATTGGCATGCAAATCCGAGATCAGACCAATCAGCACGTCACGTCCATAAGCTCGTCATCGCCGAATTTGGCGATCCAATATACTGCGTCAAACCCTGATCGATGGAAATGCCGGGCGCGAAGCCCAGATCATGTTTCGCCGCTGTCATGTCCAGTTGCCAGGATCGACCTTCTTGGGGATCCGGCAAATTGGATGGCTCGGCATGGCTACCAGGAATTAATGACGTCACGCGTTCAGCCAAGCTGCGCATCGTGGTTGCCTGGCCACTGCCGAGGCAATAGGTACCGCTTGCGCCCATTTCTGCTGCTAACAGACAGGCTGCGGCAACGTCATCGACATGGATGAAGTCCTGACTACGTGATCCTGATCCATGCCAGCGGATCGGCTTTCCCTCGCGCGCGAGGCGGACGAAGAGGGGCAGGACGGTTGCTTGATTCATGCCGGAGCCATAGGGCGAACTTAATCGAAAGGCGATGGCTTTGATGCCATGACTGCGCGCAATGCTGCAGGCTTGTTCGCCGCCAAGCTTGCTCAATGCATAGGCGCTTTGTGGCGCCAAGACATGGTTTTCCGGGATCGGTACCTGGCGTGGGTCGCCAATCACCGAGATGCTCGAGAGGTAGACGAAGCGGCCGATCCCGCGTTTCTCGCAGGCCTCGATCAGTTTCAATGTCGCTATGGTATTGGCCTGAATGAACAGGCTTGAATCGCTGATGGCGGGATCTGGCAGGAGGGCAGCACAATGAAAGACGGCATCGAGCGGGCCGGTCACGGATTCATCAAGAGTCAAGCTGCTGTGCTGCAGCAGATCACCCATCAGCACGGAGAGGCCTTTGCGTGCCGGGCTAAGGTGTCGGCGCAGCAAGCAGCAGACTTCCCAGCCGTTCTCCAATAACAGGTTCGTCAGTCGCTGTCCGACAAATCCGCTGGCACCGGTGACCAAAGCACGCATTTTTCAGCCGGCCGACAGGGGGAGATGTTCGACGGCCGTCAAGTCTTCCATCCGCACGATGATGCGCTTGAAGGCACGGATGGCTGCCACATCGGTGCGATACGGCTGTCGGCCAATCGGCTCTCCCAGAAGGTGATCGCGAATGACGATATCAGGCTCATTCAATCCGACGTCACCGCGAATTGAGGTTGTGCCAGAAAAACGTGGATGAACCTCGAAGACTTTGATCTCCCCCTGATGCAGGCGCAGTTGGATGTTGACGGGACCACGCATCCCCATCTGAATTGCCAGATCCTCACAGAATGCCTGAATCTGAGGATGCCGGATGATGAAGCCCTGTGAATAGCCGGTGGAAAGGGCGTAGCGCTTTCCGGCGATGACTCGTGTTGTTCCCAGAGAGAGACCCGTCAGATGACGGTGCAAGACAATTGAGTCAATGATTGCGCCGCTTTGGCTGACGACAACACCGACGGTATATTCGCTGGTGGCATCGCCCACATATTCCTGGAAGACGATCTCGCTCTCGGGCCCTGGAAATCGTGCGATGTAGTCAATTATTTCGGCGTCGCTCGCTATAATTTCGACATTGCGCGAGCCGCCACTGGAACCCGCCGGCTTGGCAACTAAAGGATAGCCGACGCGATCAGCCAGTTGGCGCCACTCCGCCGTGCCGGCGGAATGGGGGACGCCGATATTCTGGGCGGCGAGCCATTGGTACAGTCGACCCTTGTCGCCACACAAATCGATCACGTCCGGCGGGCTGGTGACCAACAAGCAACCGGCTTGTGCTAACGCTTCGCGATGATGCACGAGGATGCGTATTTCTGCTTCGGTTCCCGGCAGCAGGATATCAATCTCGTGGCGCCTGATGATTTCGAGGATTGCCGACAAATAGTTTGGCTGAGTAGCCCCTGGAACGACGTATCGGTCCTGCACTTGATAGAGCCCATAGGCATAGGAATCAGCGTCACAGCAAATGACTTTGTACCGATCACCGAGAAGCAGGAGGGCATGAAGGATCTGATGGCCGACGGATCGACCGCCAACGCCGGTGACGAGAACTGTCGATTGCTTACTCACTGCTGCTTCCAAACCTGATGGCGAATATGCTTGATCAGCCTGGGCATCGCTGAGCCAGGAAATACATATGCCATTATCAGGTAATGGCTGGATGCCGCTTCACTCGAGTCAATCAGTATCGCCCTCATCTCGTTCCCCGTATCAACGCCTAGCAACTGATCAAGCAATTTTTATGCCGAGAATTCGAATATTTCAGGGTCAATTCTAATCGATTAAGGTTAATTTCGGATGAACTGAGGATAATTTCCTATGGGGCGGCAGCTGCGGGTCCCCGACTGCCAGGGCAACTTTAACGCCTGTTCGCCGGGCCAACCGAATATGGAGGCGAGGTCCTTATTTCACATATCGATTTATGGAAATAGCCGCGACATCAAATCACTTGAAATCCGCGTAAAAATAGGGTGTGTTTCGGCGCAAATAGCCAATAATAACCATAGCCGGGTTGTTACTCTGGAAATAGCGTTGCGCGACCACTATATTGCGCTGCAACGGTGCTGGGCTGCCCAATTTTCGATGTCGAGTTAATGAGACCATGAGCAATCTGAATCAAGAGACAGTCTTAGCAGTCCATCATTGGACCGACAGCCTTTTCACCTTCAAGGCGACCCGGGATCCGTCCTTCCGTTTTCAAAACGGTCAGTTCACGATGATCGGCCTGGAAGTAAATGGGAAGCCGTTGCTGCGCGCCTACAGCATGGCGAGCGCGAATTATGAGGAGAATTTGGAATTCTTCTCGATCAAAGTACAAGATGGGCCGCTGACGTCACACCTGCAGCATCTCAAGGTCGGCGATAAAATCTTGGTTGGCCGTAAGCCCACCGGAACGTTAATTACCGCCAACCTTCTGCCTGGCAAACATTTGTATCTGCTGGCAACTGGGACGGGCCTGGCGCCGTTCATGAGCCTGATCAAAGATCCGGACGTGTATGATCTGTATGAGAAGGTCATCCTGATCCACGGCTGCCGTGGCGTTGCTGAACTGGCCTATCAAGACATCATCACCAAGGAACTTCCGAATAATGAGTTCTTTGGCGAAGGAGTTCGGGAGAAGCTCATTTATTATCCAACGGTCACGCGGGAGCCGTTCCGCAACCGTGGGCGCCTGACCGACCTCATCGAATCCGGCAAGCTGTTTGAAGACATCGGTCTCCCGGTCATGAATATCGAAGATGACCGCCTGATGCTGTGCGGCAGCCCCATGATGCTCAAGGACATGCGTACCATTCTCGATGCGCGCGGATTCAAGGAAGGCAGCCATGCCGTGCCGGGTCACTACGTGATCGAAAAGGCCTTCGTCGAGCAGTAAGTTTCAGTCGAAGCGACGGCTCCTCAATGCCGATAAATTGACTCGCCTGAGCCCACCGCTCGGGCGTTTCTCGTTTCTGTTCGCTTCCTCATTTAGGGCGTCGTGAACGCAGTCGTCATTCGGCAATACGCAGCCATGGCCAGCGCTCTCGATAACTGTGCGCCTTGCGCTCGAAGGCGGTTGGATCGACGCAGAGCGGATTTGGCCGCAAGATGCCTGCAGTCAGTTCATCCCAGCCATAGGGTGCGATCGTGGTTATGCTGCCGTCATTCGCGCTGGCAAGACCGAGACAAGTGCCACGGACCGGAAATCGGGCAATCGCTTCCGCGGCCGATGACATGGGTGGACAATCGCATCCGAAGCGCTGCGGATACCAAAGATGGATGCGCGCCTGATTGCGCACTTCGATAACGGCGTCGAGATCCTGGAACAGCACGGCCGCTTGCCGGATCACGCGGTCCTCGGCCTCGAATGACTGATCGGTCGGATCGAAATAGAAG
>WNFM01351420.1_pt2 | contig 13450 bp, 15 predicted proteins | sample 5400271 | NCBI WGS metagenome assembly WNFM01 (sample SAMN13153352, study PRJNA577476) | soil metagenome | isolation source: 60 cm saprolite on Douglas fir-dominated hillslope | place: USA:California | collected 2013-09-17 | reverse complement strand
GCAAGAGGTTTCCCCACGACGTCCATCGCAGGCCGAGATAGTCGCTATAGCCCGTACGCGTCGGCCGGATCGCGATCCAGGCCGCGACCATCACCGCCGGCAATCCCATGATGACCGAGAGCGAGATCGTCAGGCCGCCGCCTACCACCTGGATTGCGCCGGCGATATCGATCGGCCGGCCCTGCCGCAGCACGAAATAGGCGATGACCGCGGCCTGGCCGACGAACATCCCGGCGAAGATGAACAGGCCCCACAGCGCGGTGCCCCAGAACTTCCAGATGCGTGGCGCCGGCACGGGCGCGACGATGAGCGGCGGACTTTCGGGATTGAGGGAATCCATCAAATGACTTCCGTTGTGTTTTCGGTCGGCGGCGTCATGGCAACGCCCGTTCCAGCAATGCGCTGACGTCACCGCTTGCGAGGTCAACGGCGCCGTACATGCTGGCGTGATTCCCGGCAAGACGTGTCGCCGCAAACAACTCCGCATGATGAGGCGACACGGCGTTGAGCGCGGCGCAGGCGGCAAGAAGCGCCAGCTTCTCGACGGCGAGCCGCGCCACGCGCTCGCCGTCGGCGCGGCGGAACGCCTTGCCGATGAATGCAACCGCCTCGGCCGCGCCGGACAGGCCCTGGGTTTGCCCGGCCAGATCGCGCAGCACGGCGAGCGCCGCGTCGGCCTCGCGCGACAAGGCGCGGAGCACGTCGAGGCACATCACATTGCCCGAGCCTTCCCAGATCGCATTGACGGGTGACTCCCGGTAATGCCGCGCCACAATGCCCTCCTCGACATAGCCATTGCCGCCGAGGCACTCCATCGCCTCGTAGAGAAAGCCCGGCGCGCTCTTGCAGACACAGTATTTGATCGCCGGCGTCAGCAGCCGCATGTAGGCCGCCTCCGCGGCGTCGGCGGGCGCGCGGTCGAACGCGCGGCAGAGCCGCATCACCAGCGCAATCGAGGCCTCGACATGCAGCGCCATGTCCGACAGCACCGCCTGCATCAGCGGCTGATCGGCCAGATGCTTCTGGAACACGCTGCGATGGCGCGCGTGATGCAGCGCATGCGCCAGTCCCGACCGCATCAGGCCGGCGGAGGCAATCGCGCAATCCTGCCGCGTCAGCTGCACCATCTGGATGATGGTGCGGATGCCCTTGCCCTCGGCGCCGACGCGTTCGGCATAGGCGCCGGTGAATTCGACTTCGGAGGAAGCGTTGGAACGGTTGCCGAGCTTGTCCTTCAGGCGCTGAAACCGGATCGCGTTGACCGAGCCATCCGGCGCAAAGCGCGGCATCAGGAAACAGCTCAATCCCTCCTCGGCCTGCGCCAGCACCAGAAAGGCGTCGCACATCGGCGCCGACATGAACCATTTGTGCCCGGTGATGCGATAGGTGCTGCCGTCGCGCTCTGCCCGCGTCATGTTGGAGCGAACGTCGGTGCCGCCCTGCTTCTCGGTCATGCCCATGCCGAGCGTCATGCCGCGCTTGGTCCACCATGGCGCGAAGAAAGGATCGTAGGCGCGCGTTCCCAATACCGGCATCACCCTCGCCAGCAGATCCGGCTGCTCCGCCAGCGCTGCGACCGAGGCGCGCGTCATCGTGATCGGACAGAGGTGCCCGGTCTCGACCCCTGCAGCCATATAGAATTTGGCAGCACGGATCACTTCCGACGCGCCGCCGGCGGGCTGGCCCTCCGCGTTCCAGGTCGAATTGTGCACGCCGGCGTGCGCCGAATGCGCCATCAGTTCGTGATAGGCCGGATGAAACTCGACCTCATCGCGGCGGTTACCTCTGGCATCGAAGGTCCGCAGTTTCGGCGTGTTCTCGTTGGCAACGCGTCCCCGCTCGGCCATCGCGGCCGAACCCCAATGCCGGCCGAATTCGGACAGTTCGGCTAGCGCCGACGCGCCGCCATTGGCGGCTACGGCGTCGACCAGCGGCCGGTCGACCGCAAACAGATCGACGTCTTCGAACGGCGGCGACTGGTTGAAGACCTCGTGGGTCGCAAATGATGCCTGGCTCATGGCGGGTTATATCAATTACGTCGCGGAATCGGGAAATCATAGGCCTGCGCGCCCGCGCCCGGCAGCGAAAAGTGCCACCACTCCTTCGAATAGTTCACAAAGCCTTGCTTCGACATCGAAGCCGCCAGCAGGCTGCGCCATTTGCGCTGTGCCGGCGTGATTGATGAGGCCGACGTATGCGCCTTCGCATCGGAACAATCGTAGCCCGTGCCCATGTCGACGCTGCCCTCGGGGGCGCGCGCCTCCACTGATGCCGTGCAGTCGGCATAGGTTTTGGCCGGATCGAACCGGGCTGAATTGTCGGCGGCAAGGTCGACCAGCGTGAGATCGAGCGCGGCGCCGGTGGAATGGCCGGAACGTTCGGCGATATAGCCGAGCCGGAACAGTTCCTGCTTGCTGAAAGCGGGGTTATAGCGCCGCTCGGCCGGCGTCTCGCGGCCATTCTGCGCCCACAGCACCATGTCGTGAGAGGCGCGCGCCGGGCGATAGCAGTCGAACATTTTTAGCGACAGTTTTTGGCGGGTGAGTTCCTGCTGGATGGCTTTGAGGGCCAGTCCGACCGCGCGCTTCACCACGCATTCGCCTGCCCCGTAGCCTGCCAGCGGCCTGCCCATGAAATTGTTCGCACCGGCGTAGCGGATGTCCTGGATGATGGAGGGATCGATATCCCGCAGGTACGCGAAACCGCCCGGCAAGCCTTGCGCGAAGGCATGAGACGCCGAGGCGGCCACCACAAGCGCGACCACAATAGTTTTCACGTACCACCCTCGGCCGTCATGGCCGGGCTTGTCCCGGCCATCCACGTCTTGTTGCCCAAAAATAAGCAAAAGCAAGACGTGGATGCCCGGGACAAGCCCGGGCATGACGGGAGAAAAACGGCAAAGTATCAGCGCTCTCTTTACCTTGCTGGCGACAGACCGGGGGATAACTCGGAACCGCTTTATTCGCGCTTGCCCCGCCTGGCATCTCTGCCTATAGCTCTCGCTTTAATGACCCCTGTATCGAAATCGACCTTCGTCCTCGGTCACCGGCATCTGCTGGGAATCGAGGGGCTTTCCGCTGCCGATATTACCGGCCTGCTCGACCTTTCCGAGGAATATGTCGAGCTCAACCGCCAGGTGGACAAAAAGCGCACATCGTTGCGCGGTCGCACCCAGGTGAACCTGTTCTTCGAGGCCTCGACCCGCACCCAGTCGTCGTTCGAGCTGGCGGGCAAACGCCTCGGCGCCGACGTCATGAACATGTCGGTGTCGTCGTCCTCGATCCGCAAGGGCGAGACCTTGATGGACACGGCGGTGACGCTCAACGCCATGCACCCGGATATCCTGGTGGTGCGCCACCACGCCTCCGGCGCGGTGGAACTGCTGGCGCGCAAGGTTGACGGTTCCGTGATCAATGCCGGCGACGGCAGCCACGAGCATCCGACCCAGGCGCTGCTGGACGCGCTGACTATCCGCCGCGGCGACGTGATGCATTCCCGCGTCGCCCGCTCCAACATCCTGCTGCTCAACACCATGGGCGCCCGCGTCCGCGTGGTGGCGCCCTCCACGCTGTTGCCACGCGGCATCGAGCGGATGGGCGTCGAGGTGGCGCGCGACATGCGCGAGGGCCTCAACGGCGCCGACATTGTGATGATGCTGCGGCTGCAGCGCGAGCGCATGAACGGATCGTTCGTACCGTCGAGCCAGGAATACTTCCACTATTTCGGCCTCGACCAGAAGAAGCTCGCTTACGCCAAACCCGACGCGCTGGTGATGCATCCGGGGCCGATGAACCGCGGCGTCGAGATCGACTCGATCGTGGCGGATGGCGCGCAATCGCTGATCCGCGAACAGGTGGAAATGGGAGTGGCGGTGCGGATGGCGGTGCTCGAAGCGCTCGCCCGCAACCTGCCGAACGCTTAAGATGCTGACAGACCGCCGCCCGATCCTGCTCGCCAATGCCCGCGTCGTCGATCCCTCCCGGGATTTCGACGGTCCCGGCGACGTCCTCATTGCCGACGGCGTGATCCGCGATTCCAGGCGCGGCATCGGCGCCGCCGGCGTGCCTGAGGGTACCGACATCATCAATTGCGCCGGCAAGATCGTGGCCCCCGGGCTGATCGACCTGCGCGCCTTTGTCGGCGAGCCCGGCGCCAGCCACCGCGAGACGTTTGCTTCCGCGAGCCTGGCGGCGGCCGCGGGCGGCATTACCACCATCATCTGCCAGCCGGATACCTCGCCCGTCATCGACAATTCGGCAACCGTCGATTTCGTGCTGCGCCGCGCCCGCGACACCGCGATCGTCAACATCCACCCGATGGCGGCACTCACCAAGGGGATGCGCGGCGAGGAAATGACCGAGATCGGCCTCTTGAAGGCCGCCGGTGCGGTGGCCTTCACCGATGGCGACCGCAGCGTCACCAACGCGCAGGTGATGCGCCGGGCGCTGACGTACGCGCGCGATTTCGATGCCCTGATCGTCCATCACACCGAGGACCCCGACCTGGTCGGCGAAGGCGTGATAAACGAAGGCGAATTCGCCGCGCGGCTGGGCCTGTTCGGTATTCCCAATGCCGCCGAGGCCGTAATGCTGGAGCGCGATATGCGGCTGGTGGCGCTGACCGGCGGGCGCTATCACGCGGCATCGCTGAGCTGTGTCGAGTCGCTGGAAATTCTGCAGCGCGCCCGCGACGCCGGGCTCGCGGTCAGCGCGTCGGTATCGATCAATCACGTCACCTTGAACGAAAACGACATCGGCCCCTACCGGACATTTCTAAAACTGTCGCCGCCGCTGCGCACCGAGGAGGATCGCCTCGCGCTGGTCGCAGCGGTTGCCTCCGGACTGATCGATGTCGTGATGTCCGACCACAACCCGCAGGACGTCGAGGTGAAGCGGCTGCCGTTCGCGGAAGCAGCAAGCGGCGCTGTCGGCCTGCAGACCATGCTGCCGGCGGCGCTGCGGCTCATTCACAATGGCGAGATGGATTTCAAGACGCTGATCCGGGCGATGTCGACCCGTCCGGCCGAACTGCTCGGCCTGCCCGGCGGTACGCTGCGCGCGGGATCGCCGGCCGATCTGGTCGTGATCGATCCCGATACGCCCTGGGTGCTCGATCCCGCCGACCTCAAGTCGCAATGCAAAAATACGCCGTTCGACGAAGCCCGCTTTTCTGGGCGCGTCGTGCGTACTATCGTAGGCGGACGGACGGTCTATGAACATGTCTAGGGCCACTTCAAGCGATGCGCGGGAAATTTGTAGCGACAGGAGCAACGGCGATGACATCTGACGCCTTTCTCGTCGTCGCGTTCGGGTTCGGCTATCTGCTCGGCTCGATCCCGTTCGGACTGGTGCTGACCAAACTCGCCGGCACGCAGGATCTGCGCTCGATCGGCTCCGGCAGTATCGGCGCCACCAATGTGCTGCGCACCGGCAGCAAGGCCCTCGCCGTCGGAACGCTCCTCGGTGATGCGCTCAAGGGCACGGTCGCGGTCGTCATCATGGGCTACTACGCCGGCCCCAATGCGGCGATGCTGGCAGCGCTTGGCGCCTTTCTCGGCCATCTGTTTCCAGTCTGGCTCAAATTCAACGGCGGCAAAGGTGTCGCGACCTATATCGGCGTGCTGATCGGGCTGTTCTGGCCGGCCGCCGTGGCGTTCTGCGTGATGTGGCTCGCCGTCGCTTTCGCCACCCGCTACTCGTCGATGGCAGGGCTGGTCGCCGCGTTTATCACGCCGCTGTTCCTGTGGTGGTTCGGCCACCCGGCGCTGGCGTCGCTGTGCGTCGTGATGACCTTGCTGCTGTTCTACAAGCACAGCGAAAACATCAAGCGCTTGCAGGCCGGCACGGAAAACAAGATCGGCGCGAAGTAAGAAAATGGTCATTCCGGGGCGATGCGTAGCATCGAACCCGGAATCTCGAGATTCCGGGTTCGTGCTTCGCACGCCCCGGAATGACATCATTTATTTCGACCTGAGCGCCTCCTCCACGAACCGCGCCGCCGCCAAAGCTTCTGCATCGGCGCCATATCGCGCAATGACCTGCACGCCGACCGGCAGCCCGCCGTCCGCGACATAGGCGGGAACATTGACGCAGGGCACGCCCATCAGCGTCCACAGCCGGTTGTAACGGGCGTCACCCGTCGAGCCCAATCCCTCTGGCGCCGCGCCCGGCGCGGACAGGGTCAGCAGCACGTCGACATCCTCGAACACTTTTGCCAGCGCGTGCCGCGCGCGGCTCGCAATCCGCATGGCCTCGTCATAGGCGGCCGGCGGCGTGCCTTTGCTTTCGTCGAGCCGGCCGCGCAGGTTCGGCGCGACCGCGTCGTAATTCTCGAGATATTCCCAGGCCAGCGCCTGATGCGCCTCGAATTCCTGTATCACCGGATGCACGCGCCACGCTTCGGCGACGATCTCGGGCAATTCAAGCGCCCGCACCGAGGCTCCAGCCCGTTCGGCGGCCTTGGTCGCGATCCGCAGCGCCTCGCCGCCCGAGGCATCCGGCGCATCGGCGAAATCCTGGGTCACGATGCCGATCCGCGGCGTCGGCACGGACGCCTGTGGCAGAAATTCAGGCCGCCCGGTCATGGCGGCCAGCCCGTGCGCGACGTCGCCGACCCCAGCCGCGAACAGGCCCACCGTATCCAGCGTCCACGAATAGCATTTGACGCCGACCGTCGGCAGCAGGCGATAGGACGGCTTGATGGCGGCCACACCGCAGAACGAGGCCGGACGGATCACCGAGCCGCCGGTCTGCGTTCCCAGCGCCAGCGGGATCATGCCGGCCGCAACCGCCGCCGCCGAACCCGATGAAGATCCGCCGGGGGTGTGACCATGGTTATGCGGATTGAGCGTGGCGGTCGGATCGGACGAGGCGAATGCCGTGGTCGTGGTCTTGCCGACGATGCTGGCGCCCGCCTGCTTCAGCATCATCACCACGGCCGCATCGCCGCGCGACCGGTGGCCCCGGTAGATCGGTGACCCCATCTCGGTCGGGAAGTCTGCGGTATCCATGATGTCCTTGATCCCGACCGCAATGCCGCGCAGCGGTCCGGCGCTCGCCGCGCGCACATGATCGGCGCGGCAGACGAAAGCCCCGATGGTCTTGTCCTGCGCGCCGATCGCTTCCAGCGATTGGGCAATCGCGGCGTCGGCGGAAAGATCGCCAGAGGCGATGCGGCGCTGGAGGTCGGCGAGCGAGATCATGGATGGCGTTCCTGCGCCCGGACGGGCGTGCGGCTTGTGAGGTGAGGCGCCGACATCAAAAGAAGGCGGCCCTGATGATGAGACCCAGACCGACAAGAACGATCACGGCCCCCAGACCGCGCATATACCTGATATAATTTTCTTCCGACAGCGTGCGCACTGCGATGCTCGTCTTGAGCCAAATTCCACGCCGGAAAATAGTGGGTTTGGCGATGTAAATAAGCCCAAGCGCGATCAAAAAAAGTCCAACAACCATCGACGCCCCCCGTCACGCCTCTGAGAGGCATTCTGTCAGGAGCAGGCTACCCAGACTCACAATTGGTTGTCCACATCCCTCAGTTGCGCCATGCTGGGTTCGCATGCATGACCGGACACCAAGCCCCTTCCGCCTGACCGACGCCGACCGGATCGACCGGCTGCGGCTGATCCGGTCCGACAATGTCGGCCCGCGAACATTTCGTTCGCTGCTCAACTATTTCGGCGACGCGCGAACGGCGCTGGAGCGCCTGCCCGATCTGGCGCGACGCGGAGGTGCGGCACGCACCGGGCGCGTCTGCAGCGAGGAGGACGCGCGGGCCGAGCTCGCGGCGGCCAGCAGGATCGGCGTTTCGCTGGTTGCCCCCGATGAAGCCGGCTATCCGCCGCGGCTGGCGACGCTCGACGACGCGCCTCCCCTGCTCGGCGTACGCGGCGCGCCCGATGTCCTGATGCGGCCGATGATCGCGATCGTCGGCTCCCGCAATGCGTCGGGCGCCGGGTTGAAATTCGCCGGCCAACTGGCGCGCGATCTCGGCGACGCCGGCTTTGTCGTCATTTCGGGGCTGGCGCGCGGCATCGATCAGGCCGCGCATCGCGCAACGATCCAAACCGGTACGGTCGCGGTGCTGGCTGGCGGCCATGACCGGATCTATCCGCCCGAACATGACGATCTGCTGGCCGCATTGCTCGATCATGGCAGCGCCATCTCCGAAATGCCGCTCGGCCATGTGCCGCGCGCCCGCGACTTTCCACGCCGCAACCGGCTGATTTCGGGCGCCGCCCTCGGCGTCGTCGTGGTCGAGGCCGCCCATCGCTCGGGATCGCTGATCACGGCGCGGATGGCCGCCGAACAGGGCCGCGAGGTTTTTGCCGTACCCGGCTCGCCGCTCGATCCGCGCGCCGCCGGGACCAACGACCTGATCAAGCAGGGCGCGACGCTGACCACCGAAGCCGCCGACGTCATCAATGCGGTGGCGCCGATCATGGAACGCCCGGTCACGTTTGGCGCGAGCGAACCGGACAGCGAGCCGCTCGATTTCGACGCCGGCGCCAGCGAGCGCGCGCGCATCACCGATCTGCTCGGGCCGAGCCCAGTCAGCCTCGACGATCTGATCCGGATGTCGGGCGCATCGCCCACCATCGTGCGCACCGTGCTGCTCGAACTCGAGCTCGCCGGACGGCTGGAACGCCACGGCGGCGGATTGGTATCGATGATCTAAAACAGCGCGCTCAGCGCTGCTGCGGTTGCTGCGATTTCGCGTTCTTGGCTGACTTTGTCGATTTCGGCTTCGCCGGTTTGTCAGGCGCTGGTTCAGCTACCGCCGCAACCGGCTCCGGCGCTGGCGCGACGTAACCCGGGTTGTTGAAGCACGTCCCGGACGAGCCGCTAGCGCTCATCTTGCACTGCTCCATCGTATCGAAAAAACATTCGAGGCGGGTGCCATCCGATCCGTAGGCCTCCATGCAAACAGCGTACTTGGGATCATAGCGACTGCCGGCCCACGCCGCCGTCGCGATCAGCATCGCCGCTATGCCGAGAATGGTGCCTGCCCCTGCGCGCATCGCAATTCCCCCCGTTGACTGCTTTTGTCGTCGACGGAAGCTAGCGGCGGAACAAGCCGGGATCACGTGACGATTTGGCAATCTTCGGACAATGCCGGCCGGCGCTTTCCTAGCGCGAGCCGATAGTCACTCCGCTCGAAAGCGCCTCGTCGCTGCGCCCGTCGAATTTCGCTCGCGCGTTTTCAATCTGGACCCGATGATCGAACGCCCATTTCCCGAGCGCCTCGACCGGCTTCGACAGCCCGCGCCCGAGATCGGTCAGTTCGTAATCGACGCGCGGCGGAATGGTCGGGAACACGGTTCGCGTTACCAGCCCATCCCGTTCGAGGCCGCGTAGCGTTAGCGTCAGCATCCGCTGCGAGATGCCGCCGATCATGCGCTTGATCTCGTTGAAGCGCTTCGGGCCGTCACCGAGCATCATGATGACGAACACGCTCCATTTGTCGCCGACCCGGGCCAGGATCGAGGCGACGCCGCGGCAGTCGCCGTCCTGGTGAGGACTGGGCGGCAGGGCAGGCACATGGGTGTGCTCGGGTTTCAATTCTGTGCTCGGGTTTCAAAATTGTGCGTTCTTGCGGGAAATATAGGTGGTCACTCATATAGCGCCAGTTACAAACTTATACCACGAAGGGTGACACCTATGAAACTTCTGCATATCGACTCCAGCGTGCTGGGCCCCCACTCCGTCAGCCGCCAGGTTTCCGCCGCCATCGTCGACCGCCTGCGCAAGGCGACCCCGCACCTCGACGTCAGCTATCGCGACTTGACGTTGACGCCGCTGGCGCATCTCTCGGGATCTCATCTGGCCGCCAGCCAGGGCGCTGTGCCCGAGGCTTCGCTGCAGCCGGATATCGCCGCTGGTCAGGCTGTGCTGGAAGAATTTCTCGCCGCCGACATCGTCGTGCTCGGCGCGCCCATGTACAATTTTACGATTCCGAGCCAGCTCAAGGCCTGGATCGACCGCATCCTGGTGGCGGGCAAGACGTTCAAATATAGCGCCCAGGGCGTTGAAGGTCTCGCCGGCAACAAGCGCGTCATCGTCGCGATCTCACGTGGCGGATTTTACGGCGCGGGTACGCCGGCCGCCGTCGGCGAACATCTGGAAACCTACCTGCGCTGGGTGTTCGGCTTTATCGGCGTGACCAATCCCGAATTCATTTCAGCCGACGGAATCCAGGTCGGCCCCGAGCATCGCGAGAAAGCGGTGGCGGACGCCTTGAGGGCTGCGGGCAGCCTCAACGCCGCGTAGCAGGACGCACCGTGTCGGCACCGCCTGCTGCCTGACGACGGCGGCAGGCGGGTGTCACATGCCGGGGATTCTCAGAACCAGGCGCCCTGGACGCCGAGGATGACGGCAACGAGCGAGACCAAAAGGCCGATACCGGAAAACAAAGCGATTGAGACGAATTGAGCACTATCTGAATTCTCTGACGCCGACGAAGCGGCAATCGGTTTAGAGATGCGGGCGGCTTTCGGCATGGCTGCTCTCCAATAATTTCGTAGTCAAAAATCCCGGCCTTACAGGGAGGTCTACGCACCTGCTGCGAAGGTTCAATGTTTTTGACCGCACTGCAAAAATACGTCCGCAAGACGTGGGAACCGGCCAGCGCAACCGGGATAAGAATTTTCACCCGATGGCACTGACCGGTTTCGATAATTTGCCAGGAACTTATCCGCGATAGATCGGCGCGCCGCTCGGGGATGCCGTCGCACCGCCATCGACGAACAATTCCTGGGCCTGGACGTGCGAGGCATCGTCGGAAGCGAGGAACAGCACCGTCTTCGCTACCTGATCGGGTTCGCCCAACCGTCCGAGCGGCGTCGACAATGCAATCCGCTTTTCAAACATCTTTTCGGCTTCCGGTGTCGCGACCGCGGGACCCCAGATCGCGGTGCGGATCGCGCCGGGCGAAACCACATTGATGCGGATGCCGCGCGGCGAGAGTTCCGACGCCATCGAGCGCGCCATCGCGCGGACGCCGGCCTTGGCGGCGGCATAGGCCGATTGACCGGGAATGCCGAGCACGGAAATCACCGATCCGTTCAAAATGACCGAGGCCTTATCGTTGAGGTGCGGCAGCGCCGACTGCACCGTGAAGAACACCGAGGTGAGATTGGTTCGGATCACATTCTCGAACGCCTCAAGCGTGGTGCCGCCAACCGGCGACGGCCCGGCGATGCCCGCATTGGCAAACACGATATCGAGCTTGCCGAACTTGGCCACCGCCTGCTTCAGCGCGGCGTCGTTGGCGTCGATATCGGTCGCGTCGGCGACGATCGCGAGCGCGTTCGGCCCGAATTCCCTGGCGGCGGCTTCCAGCGTCGCCTTGTTTCGGCCGGTGATCAGGACCTTGGCGCCCTCCGCCACGAACGCCCGCGCGGTGGCCCATGATAGTCTCCGTAAGTTGCATTATTAAACTAGGTTGCTTACCTAGGGTATCTGGTTTTATAATGCAACCACACAAGACCGTGATCGGTCCTGCTGTCCCGCCGGGAGGTGGCCATGGTGAAACGGACGAGCTTTGAGCGCGACGACTGCCCGATCGCACGATCGCTGGACGCCATCGGCGACTGGTGGTCGATGCTGATCATCCGCGAGGCCTTGTTTGGCAGCCGCCGCTTCGGCGAATTCCAGAAGAAGCTGGGGCTCGCCAAGAACATTCTGACGGTGCGGCTGCGCGCGCTGGTCGATCAGGGCATCCTGACAACGGCGCCCGCCTCCGACGGCAGCGCCTATCAGGAATACCTGCTGACGTCGAAGGGCCGCGGCGTGTTTCCGGTTCTGGTGGCGCTACGGCAATGGAGCGAGGAATTCGACGAGCGGCCGGAGGAAATCACGACGATCCTGATCGACAAGGAAAACGGCATGCCGGTGCGCAAACTCGATAATCCGCCATCCCCGCCAACGGCTTCGCCGCGCGGGGGGTGACGGATTAGCGAGGGTGACGGATTAAGGGGTGCGGCGCCTCGGATTCCTCACGACAGCTTGCGCTTGCTGCGGGTGCGCATCCGCTCTTCGGCCTCGAGCTGGGCCATGCCGAGCAGGTAGCTGAGGACCTCAAGCCGGTGGTTCTTCGCCAGCTTGACCAGTTCGGCGACGGTTTCCGCGATGAAGGCCACGGCCTCGTCAGGACCGCCCTCCCCGCCGCGTTCATCCGTTAGAGATCGCTTCGATCCACCCGAAGCCGTGCGCTTCCGGCCGCCCCGTGCCTTGCTCAAAAAATCGGCATCCCAATCCAACATAATATGGATTCAGAAATAGCCGGTTTATTCCCACAACTCTAGGGCGTATTTTGCAACACTATACATACAAAGTCGCATCCCGCGCCTCCCTGCTCAATATCTGTCGATTTGACAGGGGGGCCTCACCACCCCATGTTCGCTCCGAAACGGCTGGCGCGAGTCTCGCGATACCGGCGTTTATCTTTTCCCATAAGCCATTGGAATGACATGAATATCGTCATTGTGGAGTCGCCGGCCTCCTACGAGGTTCTGGCGTCGTTCGGCCATGTCCGCGACCTGCCCGCCAAGAACGGATCGGTCGATCCGGAAGCCAATTTCCAGATGATCTGGGAGGTCGACCCCAAGGCGGCCGGCCGGCTCAACGACATCGCCAAGGCGCTGAAGGGTGCCGACCGCCTGATCCTCGCAACCGACCCTGACCGCGAGGGCGAAGCGATCTCCTGGCACGTGCTGGAAGTGCTGAAAGAGAAACGCGCGATCAAGGACCACAAGATCGAGCGCGTGGTGTTCAACGCCATCACCAAACAGGCGGTGACGGATGCGATGAAGTCACCGCGCCAGATCGACGGCGCGCTGGTCGACGCCTATATGGCGCGCCGCGCGCTCGACTATCTCGTCGGCTTCACGCTGTCGCCGGTGTTGTGGCGCAAATTGCCGGGCGCGCGCTCGGCCGGACGCGTGCAGTCGGTGGCGCTGCGGCTGGTGTGCGACCGCGAGCTCGAGATCGAGAAATTCGTTGCCCGCGAATACTGGTCGCTGGTAGCGACGCTGACGACGCCGCGCGGCGACGCCTTCGAGGCCCGTCTTGTTGGGGCGGACGGCAAGAAGATCCAGCGGCTCGACATCGGATCGGGCGCGGAAGCCGAAGAACTCAAGAAGGCGATCGAGGCCGCCAACTTCACGGTCTCGACCGTGGAAGCCAAACCGGCGCGCCGCAATCCGCAGGCGCCCTTCACCACCTCGACCTTGCAGCAGGAAGCCAGCCGCAAGCTCGGCTTTGCGCCCGCGCATACGATGCGGATCGCGCAGCGGCTCTATGAAGGTATCGATATCGGCGGCGAGACCACCGGTCTCATTACCTATATGCGAACCGACGGCGTGCAGATCGACGGCTCGGCGATTACACAGGCGCGCAAGGTGATCGGCGAGGATTACGGCAACGCCTATGTGCCGGACGCACCGCGC
>WNFM01324910.1_pt3 | contig 13451 bp, 13 predicted proteins | sample 5400271 | NCBI WGS metagenome assembly WNFM01 (sample SAMN13153352, study PRJNA577476) | soil metagenome | isolation source: 60 cm saprolite on Douglas fir-dominated hillslope | place: USA:California | collected 2013-09-17 | reverse complement strand
ATTCGGCATTACGGTTTCGGTGCAGGTGTTCTTCTCGCTGCTGGCGGCGCGTTTCGTCACGCCGGTGCTGGCCGCCTACTTCCTCAAAGACAACCACCACGACGACCCGCCGCCTGGTCGCGTGCTGCGGGGCTACACCAGGCTCGTGACCTGGTCGGTGAAGCACTATTTCATCACCGTGCTGATCGGCTTCGGCATCTTTGCGGCGTCGATCTGGAGTATTACGCTGCTGCCGCAAGGCTTCCTGCCGGCGCAGGACACCGCCCGCTCGCTGCTGGCGATGGAACTGCCACCGGGCTCACAGCTCGCCTATACCGAGAAGGTGACCGAAGAGATCGTCGCCCGCCTGCGCAAGCGGCCCGAGGTCAAGAGCATCTTCGTCGACGGCGGCCGGGTGCCGCCGGGGACGCTGGAGGTACGGCGCGCCGCGCTGATCATCAACTATACGCCGAAGAAAGAGCGGGATAGCTCGCACACACAGCGACTGCTGGAGCTAGATATCAGCAAGGAGCTTGAGAACGTTCCCGACATTCGCTTCTGGTTCCTCGATGAAAACGGCCTGCGGGCGATTTCGCTGGTGGTGACCGGAACCGACAGCAATATCGTCAATAACGTCGCCAGCGAGTTGGCGACCCAGATGAAGCGGATTCCGCTGATCGCCAACGTGATCTCCGAAACCTCGCTCGACCGGCCCGAACTTCGGATCCGGCCGCGGGCGGAGCTGGCAGCGCGGCTGGGCGTGTCCACCGAGAGCCTGTCGCAGACGATCCGCGTCGCCACCATCGGCGACGTCGGACCGGCACTCGCCAAATTCGATGCTGGCGACCGCCAGGTGCCGATCCGCGTCCAGCTCGAGGATAACGCGCGCGGCGATCTGCAGATGTTGCAGCAGTTGCGGGTGCCGCTCGGTCAGCGCGGCGAGCGTGGCGGCGTGCCGCTGTCGGTTGTTGCCGACATCCAGCTCGACCAGGGTCCGACCAGCATCAACCGCTACGACCGGGAACGGCAGGCCACCGTGGCAGCCGACCTCGTCGGCAACTCTGCGCTCGGCGACGCCACCAAGAAGATCTATGAACTTCCCGTCATGAAGAGCCTGCCGAAAGGCGTGAAGGTCAGCCCGTCGGGCGACGCCGAAAGCCTGAACGAATTGTCGGAAGGCTTTGCCACCGCTATCACCGCCGGCCTGATGATGGTCTATGCGGTGCTGGTGCTGCTGTTCGGCACCTTCCTGCAGCCGATCACCATCCTGTTCTCGCTGCCGCTCTCGATCGGCGGCGCGATCGCGGCCTTGTTGCTCACCGGCAAGCAGCTCACCACACCGGTGTGGATCGGCATCCTGATGCTGATGGGCATCGTCACCAAGAACGCCATTATGCTGGTGGAGTTCGCGGTCGAGGCGATCCGCGAGGGCAAGAAGCGCGATGAAGCGATCATCGACGCCGGCATGAAGCGCGCGCGCCCGATCGTGATGACCACCATCGCGATGGCGGCGGGCATGATGCCGTCAGCGCTGGCGTTCGGCGCCGGCGGCGAATTCCGCTCGCCGATGGCGCTCGCCGTGATCGGTGGTCTCGTTTTCTCGACGGTACTGTCGCTGGTGTTCGTCCCGGCGATGTTCATGATGATGGACGACCTCGGCGCCTTCATCTGGCGCTTCGGCAAGCTGCTGCTCGCCTCCCACGCCGAGAGCGAGCCCGCGGGCCATGGGCACGATCACCAGGATCCGCCGGCCAAGGGCCCGCCAGCGGCGCCCCCGGCGATGTCACCCGCGGCGGAGTGAGGTCATCAGCGTTGCTCGCTCGTTTACTTGTCGCCTTTCCACGACCTTCGGGACGTGTGCCGGATGTGCACGATCTCCACGGAGTCCCGCACGCGATAGAATATCTTGTAGGGGTAACGGGTAACAAAGATCACTCGCACATCGGGATCGTCTGTGCGGTAACCGCTGTGCGGATGGTCCCCAAGCTGCTCCACCGCGTCGCGAATGCTTGCCGCTACATTTCTCGCACCAGCGGCAGATCTCTCACTTGAATATTCGAGTATCTCTTGAATATTCGAGTATCTGTTCTCGATCGGAGAACGCCCGAGGCGTGTAGCGGACCTTCATCCTTCGTGGCGTTTGTCGGCCTTGGCGATAAATTCGTCCGGCACGAATTCTCCGCGATCGGCCTCAGCCAACCCCATCCGTACCGCCGCGCGCTCGTCGTCCGACATCGTGTACATGCCGGTACGGCGCGCCTCAATTTCTCGCGCGTACTCGGCAAGTTCCTCCTGGTCCTCTCGGGGCCAGTTTGCGGCATGCTCGAATACGTCCTGGAGTATCTTGTTCATGGGACAAATATACCACGATACGGAGATCGCGCGTAGCCCGGATGAGCGAGCGGAGTTCCCCCGCCCCCTAATCGTTCCGTGCCACCGCCGTCAGCTTGGTCATGTTCTGCAGCAATATCCTGCCGCGCTGCAGGTCGAGGATGCCGTCCTTGCGCCAGAGCTGCAGCTGACGATTGACGCTCTCGCGGGCGGCGCCGACGAAGACGCCGAGCTGTTCCTGCGAGATGTGCACTTCGGAACCGAAATCGTCCGACAGTGCGCAGAGCCGGCGCGCGAGCCGAACCGGCAGCGGCTGCAGCACCGATTCCTCCATCCGCTCGCTCTGCCAGCGGATGCGCTGGCACAACAGCATAATGATCTTGATCGCGACCCTGGGCTCGCGCTCGAGGAAGGCGAGGAAATCCTCGCGCCGCAGCACGAACAGTTCCGACGGCTCGCCGGCGGCGGCATCCGCGGTGCGGCTCTGGCCGTCGAGCACCGCGACTTCTCCGAAAAGATCGCCCGGGCCCATGAAATTCAGCGTCAACCGGCTGCCGTCGGAAGCGCCGGTCTCGATCCGGATCTGGCCACGGCGGACCCCGTAGAGGGCATCGCCGGCGTCGCCCTTCTGGAACAGCATTTCGCCGGCCCCGAGTTGCTCGGTGTGGCAAAGGCCGGAAATGCGCTGCAACTCGTCGGCGCCCAAATCCGCAAACATCGGATTCATTTTCAAAATGACCGCAAATTCGGCCTGTTTACTCATTGTATTGCCTTCCAAATCAGTCCCAACCAGCCTCGTGGCGGGTTAGCAAAATTTGACCGCCTGGAAGTGTGTCATAAGTCACATAACTTTGCAGTATCCTTGGATTATTTTTGGCTTCTTTGGGCGCTGTCCCTTTCCGGGATAAACTCGCCCGATCGGCGCGTGCGCCTGTGGCGTGGTCGAACTCGATGCCGGTGACCCGGTCTGGAATGTCGAAATGAGAGCATTGAAAATCGCCGGCGCCGCCATCGCGGCCGTGATCGTCGTCATCGCGCTGCTGCTGGTGATCGGCATCCCCTCCTCGTTCCTGACCTCGCAGATCCAGGAGCGGGTCGAGCGCGAGACCGGCTACAAGCTCACCATCAATGGCGGAGCCAAGATCGGCCTGTGGCCGTCGCTCAACGTCACCCTGAACGACATCACGCTGCAGGATCCGAAGGAGCGCGATAACGACAACCGCATCACGGCCAGCAGCATCCAGGCGGACATGACGCTGGCCAGCGTCTGGGCCGGCAAACCCGAGATCACCGAGCTCGTGGTCGTGCGCCCGGTCGTCAACGTGCCGCTGCAGCGCGAGCGCCTGAGGGAGACCGCCGCGCCGGCGAAGCCCGCTGCCGCCAGCGCCAACGCCTTTTCGATCGAGCACATCAGCGTCACCGGCGGCACGATGGTGTTTTCCAATTTGCGCGACCGGGTCGAGAACCGGATCGAGACCATCAATGCCGACGTCACGGTCGATGCCGATCGCAAGATCCGGATATCAGGCAATGCCCGCGGCGGCGACACCCCGCTGAAATTCGACATCAAGGCGGCGCCACCAGCCCCGCCGCTCGAACGGCAGAACATCCCGGCCGAGATCAAGCTCGACGCACCCGGACTGTTGCAAGCGCCACTGTCGGCCAAGGCCGAGGTGCGGCTCAACGGCGCGGTGGTGATGATCAACGGCCTCACCGGTACGCTCGGCGACGGCGCGTTCAACGGCTGGGCCTCGGTCGATCTCGCCAGCAAGCCGTTGGTCAAACTCGATCTGGACTTTCAGCGGCTGACGCTGGCGAAATCGGCTGACAGCAGCGGTTCAGCGGCACAGCCGTGGAGCAGTGCGACCATCGACCTCAACGGCCTGAATTATGTCGACGCCCAGGCGCGCATTTCCGCGGCCGAACTCAATATCGGCGACGGCCATTTTGCACCCGCCGCGATCGATGCGACGCTCGCCAGCGGCGTGTTGAAGGCGCGGGTCTCCAACCTCGGCGCCTATGGCGGCAGCGCCAATGGCGACGTGACCATCGACGCCTCGACCGCCAATCCGAGCTTTGCTCTGGGCGCCGATCTCACCGGCGTGCGTGCGCTGCCGCTGCTGAAGGGCCTTGCGGATTTCGACAAGATCGACGGCAAGCTGCAGACCAAAATCAGCGTGCGCTCATCGGGGAATAGCCAGCGCGCGATCATGGCCAACATGTCGGGCACGACGTTCGCGGTGTTCCAGGACGGCGCCATCAAGGGGCTCAACGTCGCGCAGATGATCCGCTCGCTCACCGCAAGCACGCTGTCGGGCTGGCAGGAGAGCAACGAACAGGCCACGGATCTGTCGCAACTGTCCGCGTCGTTCAAGATCGACAAGGGTCAGGCGCAGACCACCGACCTCAATCTGGTCGGCCCGCTGGTGAAGATGACGGGCGTCGGCACCATCGACCTCGGCACCAAGCAGATCGGGTTTCGCGTCGAGCCGAAACTTGTCATGACCACCGAAGGCCAGGGCCGCGCCACCGAACCGGTCGGGCTCGGCATTCCCGTCATGATCGAGGGGCCGTGGGGGGCGCCACGGATCTATCCGGAGATGCAGGGCATGCTCGACAATCCCGAGGCGGCCTATGCCAAGCTGAAAGAGATGGGCAAGGGCCTGTTCGGCGCTGGCGGCGCCGGGCTCAACAGTGCCGGAATTGGCGCCGCGCTCGGCGGCCTGCTCGGCGGCGGCCAGCCGGGTACCGGTGCCGCGCCCGGCACTGGGCAGAGCGGCAAGCCAAACGATCCACTCGGCGGCCAGCTCGGCGAGACCATCGGCAATCTCCTGCAGCAGGGCCTGAGCGGATTGGGTCAGGGAACCGGTCAAGGCGGGACAGGTCAGGGTGCCGCGCGTCCGACCCAGGGCCGCAGCATTCCGAGCCCCACCGCGTCGACGCCGGCCGCCCCCGCCGAGAGGGCCGCGCCTTCGACCCCGGCGCCTGCGGATGCGACCGCACAGCAGGATAGCCAGCCGATGAACGACGTCCTGCGGCAGCTGTTTAATCGCTGACTTTTGCTCCCTCGCCCCGCTCTTGCGGGGTCGAGACGAGCGTAGCTCGCTCTTAGAGGGTTGGGGTGGGCTTTCTCCGCGATCGTTATCTATCGATAGACCTGTACCCCTCACCCGCCGCGCAAGCGCAGCGACCTCTCCCCGCAGGCGGGGCGAGGTAAGTGACTGCCGGCCATGACGAGCCCTGCTTCCCTGCCCAAATTCGGGGCTAACCATGCCGGCTGACAGCCGGTCAGGGGCCTCAATTCGTGCTAGAACGGCCCATGCGCGCCTCCCCGTGGGGGCGGTTGTGGCAACGAAGCTGAGGCGCCCGTCGAGGAGTGGCGCGCGAGGGTCGGGATGAGCGGGGTGAAGGACAAGATCTGGTTCCTGCGCGAGGGCCTGTTCGCCAAATACGTCATCGCCCTGGTCGGCCTCGTCGTATTCGTGCTGGCGGTCAACGGCGCGATGGAAATCTGGATCAGCTACCGCGGCATCAAGACCACGCTCAACGACGGCATGTCGGAGAAGGCGGAGGCGACGGCGAAGCACATCGAGCAATCGATGTCCGACCTCGAGCGGCAGATTTCCTGGGCGACGCGGGCCTATTCCAACACGGTCGAACTGCGCCGCGCCGACTATGCGCAGCTGCTGCGGCAGGTCCCCCAGGTCAGCCAGCTTTCGCTGCTGAGCCCCCAGGGCCGCGAGCAGCTCCGGCTGTCGCGCCGCACCGTCAATGTCGGCAGCAACCTCGATTTCTCCCGCGATGCCTCCTTCACCGAGGCCTTTGCGCGCGGCACCGGCTACGCGCCGCCGTATTTCCGCGGCGAGCACCCGTATATGTCGATCGCGCTGTCGCATTCGGATTCCAACGTCACCGTCGCCGAGATCGATCTCGACTTCCTTAACGAGTTTTTGGGCGAAGCCCAGGTCGGCAAGGTGGCGTTTGCCTATGTGGTCGACGACAAGGGCCAGGTGCTGGCGAGTTCGTCGAAGGGCCCCGAAGTGGGCAAGAGCCTCTCAGCATTGCCGCAGGTCGCAGCCATCATCGCACCCGGCGGCGCACAGCTGGCGGCCGGCACCGACAGCGCCGGCCATGACGTGCTGACCACGTCGAGCCCGGTGCCGAAGCTCGGCTGGTACGTGTTCTATGAACAGCCGACCGCGCAGGCGCTGACGCCGATCCGCGACCAGCTGGTGCGGATCGCGCTTCTGATCACGCTCGGCCTGGTGGTCGCGATCATCGCCGGCACCATGATGGCGCGGCGCATGCTGGTGCCGATCACGGCGTTGCGTATGGGCGCGCGGCGGCTCGGCGCCGGCGAGTTCGGCCACCGCATCGAAGTCAAGACCTCCGACGAACTCGAAGAGCTCGCCAACCAGTTCAACAGCATGGCGGGGCAGCTCGCAACGAGCTCAAGGTGCTCGAGGAAGTCGGCCGCGCGGTCGCCTCCTCGCTCGATCTCAACGCGGTGCTGCCGACGGTCGCGGCCCGCGCGCTCGAGATCACCCATGCCGACGCGGTGCTGATCTACGGCTATGACGCCGCCAACCGCCAGTTCAATCTCACGGAATCGATTGGCATCGACAAGGACGCCGAGGGTGGCCATCGCGCCATCGACGAGGCCGGCAGCCCGCTCGGCGACGCCGCAGCTAAAGCCGAGCCGATTTCGATACCCAATCTCGACGCGACATCCGAACATCCACTGCGCGACATGGCGGTCGCTGCCGGTTTCCATTCGGTGCTGGTCGTGCCGCTGGTCGACCAGCAGGGCATTCTGGGCTCCCTGGTGGTGCTGCGACGCAGCGCCGGCGCGTTCTCGCCGAACCTGATCGGGCTGATGAAGACCTTTGCGCATCAATCCGTGCTGGCGATGCGCAATGCGCGGCTGTTCTCCGAAGTCGACCACAAGAGCCGCGAACTCCTGAGCGCGAACGACACGGTGCGCCAGCAGGCCGACAAGCTGCAGGAGCAGACCGACCAGCTGAAGGACTGGAACAAGTCGCTGGAGGAGCGGGTGGAGACGCAGCTCGGCGAGATCGAGCGCATTCGCCGGCTCGAACGTTTCCTCGCGCCTCAGGTGGCGCAACTGATCGCGTCCTCCGACGGCCACGAAGGCCTGCTCGACAGCCAACGCCGCGAAGTCACGGTGGTGTTCTGCGACCTGCGCGGCTTTACGGCATTCACCGAGAGTACCGAGCCGGAAGAGGCGATGAACGTGCTGCGCGAATATCACGCCGCCCTCGGCAAGCTGATTTTCAAATACGAGGGCACGCTCGACAAATATGCCGGCGACGGCGTTATGATCCTGTTCAATGCGCCGATCCAGTTCGAGGATCACACCGCGCGCGCGGTGAAGATGGCGGTGGAGATGCGCGACACCATTGGCCCGCTGACCGAGCGCTGGCGCAACCGCGGCCACAATCTCGGCTTCGGCATCGGCATTGCGCTCGGCTATGCCACGCTCGGCCAGATCGGCTTCGAGAACAGGCTTGAATACGCCGCGATCGGCAGCGTCACCAACCTGGCATCCCGGCTGTGCGACGAAGCCAAGGCCAACCAGATCGTGGTATCGAGGCGCGTCTACGGCATGGTCGAGGAATGGGTCGAGGGCCGGCCGATCGACGATCTCACCCTCAAGGGCTTTAATCACCCGGTGCTGGTCGCGGAGATTCTGAGCTGGCGCGAGAAGGTCGACAACGTGGTCGATGCGGCGACGTCGACCGCAAGGCGGAAGAAGAACTAGCTTCCCTGTCGTCCCGGGCTTGACCCGGGACCCATACGCCGCGGCAGTTGTTGTACGAACAGTCTCAGCCGCCGCGCCTTACCGATGGATCACGCGGTATGGGTCCCTGCGTTCGCAGGGACGACGCGGAGGGATTACCGCTCACCCGTTCAAATTTCAAACAGCACAAATCATCCCGCAGCGCCAAGCGCCCGAGGATTTGCCCGAAAACCTCACCCTCCGAATTCAGAGGGCGCAGGGAAGACCGGGTGCGCGCCGCACCCGCGGTCTCGTGCGCAATGTTGCAAAGGAATGCTGCGCCCGAGCATACAGGTTTGGCGGAGGCATCCGGCCTTCCCTGCGCAATGGCTTTACGGCTTATACGTGATCGCCCTGGTGACCCTGCTTTTTGTGACACCATCGCTCGGGGGCCGCGTTAGCCGCCCTCGAACTTGACGCCGGCATCGGGGCGTCAGACCCACACGATTTCGCCGTACGCTAAAGGCCACCTCGTCTTGCGACCCTTGGCGTCCACCGCAGCCCTTCCCACGCCGTGACGATCGCGATACGCCCCTCTGGCGGGATGGGATGCGCGCATTGTGCGGTTGATTCCACCTGCGGCGGAAGCGGAATATTTTTCCGCGAAGGGCTGGACCGGATTCTTGGTATGCCAGTTGATTTGCCCGTCGGGCAAAAATTTGCAGAAGGCGACGGTCGTTTTGCTCCTGCCGCAATCGTCAGGTGCTCACGCGGCGTCCGCAACAGCACGCACCTCCAGATGCACCCCGGTTTCAGTCTGTAAAACCCCGATCACGCCGAGCAGGTTCTCAGCCGTTGGATTTCCGCCGGGTCCGAACATCCGCATCAAACTTTTCTGCGGCCGCCCAAGTGCGGCGCTCAGTTTTTCAAATCCTAGTGTGGCATTGATGTAGTCGCGTATCGCGGCACGGCCCGCGTCGATGTCGCCTTGCAGCAGTGTCTGCACGGCTTCCTGGAACAGCGCGCGTCGAAAGGCGGGATCACGCGCCGCACGCGCCTACACCGTTTGTCGAAAATCCTCAATTAAAGACATGACCAACCTTTTTTCGCGCCGGCCCTGTGTCCGCTCTCTTATTCCGCCGCACTCACCGCCGGCAGAGCAATCGTCTCGACTCTCGACAGGTCGAACTTGCGCGAGGCGTGCTCGATATCGAACCCGACCACATCGCCGTTAGCGTCGAGATCGACGGCCAGCCCCTCGACGATCTCGCGCACTTCCGTGCCGGGCGCACTCTGGAGCTCGATATAGAGGCTGTCAGTTTCTGGGTAATAATGCAGCTTCATGGTTCGTCCTCACGGAAATTACGGTCGAAGAAAGCATTATGGATCGTCTCTCCGTCCTCCAAGGTTACTACCCGCAGAAATCGTGGCCGATCCTCACCCTGCCTCGTCACCTGAAGCCAGCAGCGGATGCGACCGTCGGCCTGAACCTCACGCCGAACCGGCGCTTTGAGCGCCATAGTGCACCATTCGCGAAGGATATAGGGCCGCTTGCGCAGCACCTGCTCCTCGAAATAGCGGGTCGTTTTCAAGGGGCTCCTCGACCGTGGCCAAGCTCGCCCTCTGCCGGTCGGACCTGGAGCGCGTTTTTACGCCAAAATGCCAGAAATTGCGAGCCAGAGGGCGTGATCCATTGTCCTTGGCTCCGCCACCGGCCTTCTGGTATCCATGACCCGTATAACCGAGACTGGATTGCCGATGACTTTTTTCACCGCGTCCCCCGCATGGCGAATATTCCTCGCCTCAGCGGTGGCTGGCCTGCTTTCCCTCATCGCCTCCCCCACCCTCGCCGCCGACGATCCCGAGGTCGCCCCCAAGGGCGCCGCGGTCACGGTGCTCAAAGCCGCGAAATCCTGTTTTGCCAATATTGTCGAGGTGTCCGGCACCATCATTCCGCGCGAGGAGACGCAGGTGCGCCCCGAACGGACGGGGCTGAAGGTTTCCGAGGTGCTGGCGGATGCCGGCGACAACGTCACCGCCGGCCAGGTGTTGGCGCGGCTGACCTTGCCCGAGGGCGGCACGGTGACGGTGCAGACGCCGGTGGCGGGGCTGATTTCGGCCACGACCGCCTCGGTTGGTGCTGTGGCCTCGGGCAAGGGCGAGGCGCTGTTTTCGGTGATCGCGCGCAGCGAGTTCGACCTGGTCGGCCTGGTGCCGACGCGCGACATCGCCAAGCTCGCGGTCAACCAGGCCGCGCGGATCAAGGTGATCGGCGTTGGCGAGATCGACGGCAAGGTGCGGCGGCTGGCGCCCACCGTGCAGCCGGACAGCCAGCTCGGCCAGGCCTTCATCGGCATCACCACCAACCGGCGGCTGCTGGTGAATTCCTCCGGCCGCGCGCTGATCACGACCGGGCAGAGCTGCGGCGTGTCGGTGCCGCTGACGGCGATCCTTTACGGCTCCGCCGGCACCGTGGTGCAGGTAATCAAGCGCGCGCGCGTCGAAACGCGGCGGGTGGAAACCGGATTGATGTCGGGCGGCCAGGTCGAAATCCGCGAGGGCATCACCGAAGGCGATATCGTGGTGGCCCGCGCCGGCGCGCTGCTGCGCGAAGGCGATCCGGTGCGGCCGGTGACGGCGGCGGATGTGAAGTAGGGGGGCTCTACTGTCGTCCCTGCGAACGCAGGGACCCATAGCCACCGGCGGTTGTTGCGGGCAAAATGCAGCCACCGCGCTCTCTGGATAGATCACGCGGTATGGGTCCCTGCGTTCGCAGGGACGACAGGATCCCGTGATGTATTACGTTTACATCCTCGCCAGCCGACCTCACGGGACCCTTTATATCGGGGTGACCAATTCCCTCGCCAAGCGACTGGAACAGCATCGCAACGGCGAGGGCTCCTCGTTCGTCAAAACCTACGGCGTTTACCGGCTGGTTTATGTTGAACCCTACGAGCGGGCGGAAGAGGCCATCGCCCGTGAGAAGCAGTTGAAGCGCTGGAAGCGGGATTGGAAAATCGAGCTGATCGAGCGCGAGAACCTGGAATGGCGTGATCTCAGCGATTTGATTGTTTAGCTGTTATTTGTCGTCCCTGCGAACGCAGGGACCCATACGCCGCGGCAGTTGTTGTGCGAAAGGTCTCAGCCACCGCATCCTATCGATAGATCACGCGGTATGGGTCCCTGCGTTCGCAGGGACGACAGCTACCCTACCCGCCGATGCGGATGTCTTCCAGCAGGGAGGACGAGACCGACGGCACCTGCTCGCCATCGCTGGCGCGGGAGATGGCGACGCGGGTTTTGTTGAAGGCGGATTCGGCGCCGGTCTGCGCATTCAGGTTGTTGAGCAGCTCGGTCACCAGCACGCTGTACTGGCCCATGCCGTCATCGGTCACCTTGCCCGGCGTGGCCGATGTCAGCACCAGCGCGTTTTCCGGCGGCGAGATCGGGGCAAGGCCGTGGCTGAACGAGCGGAAGCGGCGCTCATAGGGATTGCGCCTGCTGGCATCGACGACGACGAGCTTGGCCTTGGCGCCCTTCTCGGTCATCGCGTCCATCGCGTGCTCGATGCTGACGCCGGCGCGGCGGACGTCGCTTTCCTTCCAGATCGCGGCATCGACCGGGATCATGAAACTCTCGCGGCCGACCTGGATGCCGTAGCCGCCGAAGAACAGCATCACCACGGTGTCCTTCTTGATCTTGGACTTCATCCGCTCGATGGCGCGGGCCATGTCGTCGCGGGTAGCGTCTTCCACCACGTCGACGTCGACGCCCTGGGCGCGCAGCGCCGCGGTCAGGCCGCGGGCATCGTTGATCGGCTGCGCCAGCGGCGCGGAAGCATCCGGATAATGGCCATTGCCGATCACGAGGGCGACACGGGACGCACCGTTGCCGATCGAGCCGGTCTGCTCGGTCCCGATCGCCTTGGCAGCATCGAGCGCGCGCTTGTTCAGCGCGGCATGGGCGCCGATCGCCAGCGACACCAGGCCGACCAGTGCAATCGCAATGGTGACGGGTCGCCGGGTGATGCGAAGCTGCGTCAAATTCATCGTTTCCGTTCCCAATCGTTTTCCGGCGCGCGCCAATTAGTCGCGCCAATGCCGGTTAGGTTTGAGGGGTTGCGAAGTCTGTGCCGTTTAATTGCGCTCAATTTGCGGCACTGCAACAAAGAAACCCTTAACCCGCGCGGCCGGCCGGGGCAACCTCCTTTGGCGCATGGCGTAGATGGTCACCGAATATGGCGAGAACCCGACTTCGTTTATGTGATACACATCACATTTGTGTTTCCCGCCAACTTGTATAGTTTTCAAGGGCTTGCAGGCCGAGTCCGGCCGGCGGTGGCTGCCTTAAAGTCTCCCTGGGCTTCGGGTAGCCTCGGTTCACCGTTCCGGCTGAAAGAAACGGCATGGGCTTGCAGTATTTCGCCGGCGCGGCGTTTCGCGCGCTGACCGCCCGGAAGGACGGCCCGTCGCTGTATGACGTCTGCGATCCCGTGCTGCTGAACTATCGCGGCGGCGACGCCCATCTCGGCAAATTCTACAAGACCGCGCTCGGCAACCCGGCGTTGCGGCCCCTGCTCTGCCGCACCGGATTACCCGCCCTGAACGATGGAGCCCGGCTGCAGCGGCTGCGCGCGGCGCTGACCCATGCCCGCGACGTGGCCGAGCCGGACTGGGCCGCGGTCGGCGCGCCGATCGCCGAGCTGATGGCCGATATCGGCGTGCGCCACCCCGAGCCGCCGGTTGCGGCCGCGGGGAGCGCGCCCGGCACAGCCGAGATCGAACGCGTGATCCGCCGCTGCGGCGCGCATCTGCTGGGCTCGTTTTCCAAAAACGGCTTCATTCCGACCTATGCCGCGTTCAACCTGCTCGGCGACCCCGACATGGCCGGGCGCGAGATGCTGATGGCGCTGACCGGACTGAACGCCCGCGGCTACAAGAACTCGACCTTGCTGTTCAACCTGGCGCGGATCTTCATCGCGCATTCGCCGGCGCGGGCGCTGATCAACCCGCCCTGGCGGGGGATCGCCGAGCCGATGTGGGAGCCGATGCAGATCCGTCACCGCTCGGCCTATTACGACGCCTTCTTCACCGAGGCGCTGCTGAGCTTTGTCGAGACCGGCCTAACTTCGGCAAAGGAGACCGCGGCGTCACAGCGCGCGATTGCCGAGATGGTGGAGTTTTGCCTCAAGACCAGCGCCGAGGAAGTGCCCTCGCATGACGGCTCGACGGTCAAGGTCATCACCGCACTGGCGCCGGGGTCGGGGCCGCGGTTCTCGCGCTTCTTCGCGCAGATCAAGCAGGACCTCGGCTTCGGCATCTACGTGCCGGACTGCGACACCACCGCGTGCTCGTTCTCGGCCGCAACCCAGGCCGGCTCGACCGATCCGATCCTCGATCAC
>WNFM01338807.1_pt1 | contig 13453 bp, 14 predicted proteins | sample 5400271 | NCBI WGS metagenome assembly WNFM01 (sample SAMN13153352, study PRJNA577476) | soil metagenome | isolation source: 60 cm saprolite on Douglas fir-dominated hillslope | place: USA:California | collected 2013-09-17 | reverse complement strand
CTCACGTCGCGCGCGCGCCAACGTTCCATCCTATTCGTGGCGTACCGCGGCGTGCCGCGCGATCCACCGCGTCAGCGGCTTCCACTGCACCCAGTCCTGCTCGCCGCGCGAGCGCGGCAGGTCGAACACCGATAACCCGTCGCGCGCGCAATAGACATACACCTGCGTGTCGCGAAGATGCGTGACGACGGGAAAGTCGAATTTTTCGAGAAAGGCGTCTAGTTCGGCCGCGGATCGCGTCCGCGCGTCGACGCGCATGCCGACGATGCCCACGGCGATCCCCTCCTCCCTGACGGCCTTGTAGTCGGCGATCGTCTCCAGGAAACGTCGCGTTGCCGCCATGTCGAACGCCGAGGGCGCCAACGGCACGAGCATCACGTCGGCGCGCCGGATATCGTCGCGAAGCGCGTCGCCGTGCAATCCCGCCGGGCTGTCGATGACCAGCCATTCCGGCGCGACGTCCTTCAGTTCCTTTTTTCGCACTTCCCCGGTGAAGCCGCCGATCGGCGGAAACAGTGCGGGCCGCCGCGCGAGCCAATCGCTCGCCGAGCGCTGCGGGTCGGTGTCCCCAAGCGCGACGCGCTGCCGCTTGCCCGCGAGCCAGCCGGCGATATTCGTGGCCAGCGTCGTCTTGCCGCTGCCGCCCTTGGGATTGGCAACCAGGATTGTCTGCACGGCGTCCCCCGATGAATGCAGTTTACGAAAGCCTCACAGCGACGGCAGCATCGCGTGCAGCGCCGTCAGCGCGTCCGCACCCAGCCGCTTTGACCGCGCCCCGTTCCAGCCGCGGACCGGGTCGGGCAGGTTTGCGTTGTCCTTGAACGGCATCTCCAGCGTCAGCGCGAGCCCGCCGAACGTGTGGCCCACCCACTTCGACGCGATCGTCAGGTTGATCTTGGTGTCCTTGTCCATCGGATAGCCGTGGACGGTCTGGAAATCGGGATTGGCGAATTGCAGCGCCGACTTGAATCCTTGTTCCAGCGCCGCCATCCGCGGCGAATAATTCGCGAGACGTTCGTTGCCGTCCGTGAAAACGTAAGGCAGGCTCTCGTCGCCGTGAATATCGAGAAAGCCGTCGGCACCGGTGGCCTGCATCGCCGCGCGTACATGGAAAACTTCGGGGCTGCGCTCGATCGACGGCGCCATCCATTCGCGGTTCAAATTCGCGCCCGCCGCGTTCGTGCGCAGGTTGCCGCGCACGCTGCCGTCGGGATTCATGTTGGGCACGATGTGCAGCACCGCGCGCTCGGCGAGAATCCGCGCAACCGGATCGCTCTCGTCCAGCAGGCGCTCGAGCATTCCCTCGACGAACCACTCGGCCATCGTCTCGCCCGGATGCTGGCGCGCGATGATCCACACCGTCTTCCTGCCCGCGTCCGGCGTGCCCACGGTGACGACGTTGATGTCGCGGCCGTCGACGGTGGCGCCCAGGTCGCCGACCCGCGCGCGCGGCGACGCATCGGCGCGCCCGAGCAGCGCCAAGTGCCGCTCCCACGAATACGGCTCGAAATAGGCGTAGTAGACGCTGTCGCGAAGCGGCGCGTGCTCGATCGTGAGTTCGGCGCCGTCGAATGTCGTCGGCACGCGGAACCAGTTGGCGTGGTCGTACGACGCGACGGCTGCGTAATCGTGCCAGCCGTCGACGTAGGTCGCCTTGCCGGCATCGACAATGCGGATCCGCGCGGTGCGCCCGGCGGCGCCTTGGAGGCGGAAGCAGAACCATTGGCGGATATCGGCATGCGAATCGGGCCGCAGCGCGACTTTGAGATCGTCGCAGCGCGTGGCGTCGACGACGCTGATGGCGCCGCCGTCGAAATGGCTGGAAATGCGCGGATTCATCGATGTCCGCCGTATTGCATGCGAATTCCCGACATTTGCATCGTCACCGGCCTATCCTTTGGTCTTAGCGCATCCATCGCGCCGGCATGCTAACATCCGCGGCCATATTGGCTGGAGTGATCCGCCACTTTTCCCAGAAAATACAATGGCCTTCGATTCCGAAACGATCTGCGCCCGCACAGCCGCGGGCGAGGCCGAACTCGCCAAACCCAGCCAAGGGCTGTCACTGGGTCAGCGGCGCGTGCTGGGCCTGCTGCAGGACCCCTCCGCGGTCGAGGAGCTGGCGCAAAGGCACCATCTCGATCCGGACAAACTGGCGCGCGACTTGACCCGGCTCTCCGAGTTGCGTCTCGTCCTTCTGCAGGGACCGACAATTGCGGCGATCGCGCCGGCGAGCCCCGTGGCGGCGGTTTCGATGGCGCCGGTCATTCTCGGCCATCCGACCCGGCGTTCGCCGGCGGTTGCACTGGGCGCAGGCGCCGCGCTGCTCGCGCTGGCCGCCGGCATCTGGTACGCGACGCGCGCGCACGAAACGCCGAAGGCGAACCCCCCAGCACTTCCCGCTCCCGTAGAACAGAAAGTGGCGGCCCTTCCTCCGCCGCCGCCAGCTTCCCCGGCTCGCGTTACAAACGAGCCCGCACCCGCCGTCCCCGTCGTCTTGCGCGGAAACACGACACCGGTGGATTTTCGTCCGGAAGCGCGCCCGGGATTAGTCCCTGCCGTTGCGAGCACGACGAGCGCGCTTCCTGCGCCCAAGATACCCGAGCCGAAGACCACGCCCGCGCCCGAGGCGGTCCCGCGCAGCGCCACCTCGCCGGCACCCGTGACGCCGGCGCCTGCTGTCGTCGCCGCGGTGCCCGCACCGGTCAATGTCGCGCCCGCCGCGGCCGCAACGCCGGAGCCGACGCCACCTGTGCAACTCGCCGCGGTGGCGCCCGCGCCGGCGCCGCGTCCGGCGGTGGCCGCGGAGTTGAAGGCGATCTCGCGCGATGCGCCGGACTTTCCGCGGGAAGCCATCGCCGCGGGCGTCAAAGGCGGCGTCGTCAGCGCCCGCATCCACGTCGATCCCAACGGCAAGGTCAGCGCCGTCGACATCCTCGCGGCCCAGCCGCCGCGCGTGTTCGACCGTGTGGTGCGCAACACGCTTTCCCGTTGGCAGTTCGAGCCCATGGCGACGGGCCGCACGTCCGATGTCGAAATCAACTTCCAGCGCGAATGAGTTTCTAAGCGCGCCGCCGCTTTTGCCTATGGCTGCCACACAACATCGATCCCATGGATGACCCCCGCGACACCGCCGTCGCCATTCCGGTTGCCGAGCTCAGCGCAACGGCGGGTCCGCGCTCGCGCGATCCCCGCAAGGCCGAATTCGAGACAAACAAACTGAAACGAAGGCTTCGCCGCCAGGTCGGCCAAGCCATTGCCGACTACGGGATGATCGAGGACGGCGACCGCGTCATGGTCTGCCTGTCCGGCGGCAAGGACAGCTACGGCCTGCTCGAGATCCTGCTGGCGCTGCGCGTCAACGCCCCGGCGAGCTTCGACATCGTTGCCGTCAACCTGGACCAGAAGCAACCCGGGTTCCCGGCCGATGTGCTGCCACGCTATCTGACGCAGCGCGGCGTCGCGTTTCGCATTGCCGAGCAGGACACCTACAGCGTCGTCAAGCGGCTGATCCCCGAAGGCGCCACGATGTGCTCGCTGTGCTCGCGGCTGCGGCGCGGCGTGCTGTACCGAGTTGCCGGAGAAATCGGCGCCACCAAGATTGCGCTCGGGCACCACCGCGACGACCTCCTCGCGACGTTCTTCCTGAATCTCTTCTTCGGCGGCAAGTTGAAGACGATGCCGCCGAAGCTCGTTTCCGACAATGGCAAGCATGTGGTGATCCGACCGCTCGCGTACGCGCGCGAACGCGACCTCGCGCGCTACGCCGAGGTCATGCAGTTCCCGATCATTCCGTGCACGCTGTGCGGCTCACAGGAGAACCTGCAGCGAAAGCAGGTCACGCTGATGCTGCGCGAGTGGGAAAGGAAGTTTCCCGGCCGTGTCGAGTCGATCTACAACGCGTTGGGCAAGGTCGAGACCTCGCACCTTCTCGATCGGCGCATCCACGACTTCCGCGCGATCCGGGCAACGGGCCGCCCCGAGCCCGACGGCGACATCGCCTTCGACGTGGACGCCGCGCTCGAACGCGCCACCTTGTTGGCAGCGGCTGCGGATTCCGCGTCGCCCGTGTGACACGCCTCGGCGCATGACGGGCGCCGTATTGCCGCAGCGGGTCCGTTCCCGCCTCTTCGCAGGCGTCCTGGGCGCAGCCATTCTCATCGGAACGTGGCTCCGCTTAGAGCAGATCGCGATCCAGGTGCTGATCGACGACGAGTGGCATGCCGTCCACCAGTTGCTCGTCCATACGCCGCGCGAAATGCTTGTCGATTTCGGCTACGCGGATTACAGCATTCCCCTCGGCATTCTCGATTGGTATCAGGCGCAAGTCTGGGGACTGTCCGAACTGACGCTACGGTGGCCGATGATCGCCTGTGGTTTGGCGACGCTCGTTGTCTTTCCGCTTTACGTCGCGCCAAGGCTCGGGCGTGCCACGGCGGCGGTCTTCGCGCTGCTGCTGGCAATCTCGCCGCTGCTGGTGATCTTCACGCGCATGGCGCGACCGTACGCGATCACGCTGCTCCTGGGGTGGATCGCCCACGCGGCGTACCAGCGCTATCACATCGCACCGCACGGACAGCGCTTGGCCTTCGCGACCTACGCCATCGCGGCGGCACTGACGACGTGGCTGCATCCGGTGGCCGGCGCGTTCGCCGCGGCGCCTTTGCTTTGGGGACTTGCACAGTTGCGGCACACCGTGCCCGCGCGGCGGCGCGCGGTTTTCTTTCGTTGGCTGCAGCTCGCCGCGGTGACGGGTGCGCTGACGGCGGCCCTCGTGCTGCCGCCGTTGCTCGGACATCCGGCATCGCTGTCCGCCAAAGGTGGCGTCGATGGTCCCGGCGTGCAAACGCTGATCGGCGTCTGGTACGCGTGGCTCGGCACGCCCTCGACCGCCACGGTCGTGCTCTGCGTTGCCCTCGCCGCGTACGGCGCGCCGGTTGTCTGGCGCGCGTTGCCGGTGGCGCGAACGGGCGCGCTCGGCGTCCTGCTCACGCTCCTGCTAGTCGCGGCTACCGGGATCATGTGGAGTCATCTACCCGTGACCGTGGCGCGCTATCTGTTGCCCTTCGTTCCGCTGCTGCTCTTGTGCGTCGCGGCGGGGGCCGTTCGGCTCGCGGAGCGTGTTGTCGTCCCGCCGACGCAATCGCAACGCGCGCTGGCCATTTTCGTGATGGCGCTGCCTGTCGCTCTGCTGGCCGCACAAACGCCGCTCGCGCAACTGTGGCGGCATCCGAATGCGCAGACGCAGCATCTCGTCAATTACATCGACTTCCGGCCGGAGAACAATCCTTACCTGCCGCAATTCGAAGCCACCCCGCTGTCGCCCTTCTGGGCCGGGCTTTCCGCGCGACCGGCGGGCAGCGTGCGCATTGCGGCGGCGCCCTTTTATTTCGAAAGTTACGACTGGGATGCGCCGCGCTGGGAGCGGCTGAGCGTGCAAACGGTCGTGCCCGGCTATCTCACCGGACTGTGCGTCGAGCGCCGCTATGGGGAGCTGCCGCGCGATCCGCGATATCGTTTCGCCAATGCCGTGCACCTGGCCGACGGCGATGCGTTGCAGGCCCACCACATCGACTATGTCGCATGGCAGAAGCCCTACGTGCGCGTCAGCAAGGGACGCAGCGAGGCGATCGGCGCGGAGACGGCGGCGTGCGAGAGTGTCCTGCGCAAGACGTTCGGAGCGCCGGTTTTCGAGGATTCCCATATCATCGTGTTTCCCATCCCGCACCGGAATCAGGTCGCGCCCAATGCTCCTCGGTAAGCGCATCGTCGTCGTCATGCCCGCGTACCATGCGGGGCGCACGCTGGAGGCGACGTGGCGGGCTCTGCCTCGCGACATCGTCGATGAAGTCATCGTCGTCGACGACGCGAGCGACGACGACACGGTCGCGGTGGCCCGCGCGCTCGGGCTGGACGTGATCCTGCATCCGCACAACATGGGTTACGGCGCCAACCAGAAGACCTGCTACCGGCAAGCGCTCGCGCGCGGCGCCGACATCGTCGTCATGGTCCATCCCGATTACCAGTACGACCCGCGGCTCGTCACCGCGATGGCCGGGATGGTCGCCTCGGAAATCTACGCGATGGTCATCGGCTCGCGCATCCTGGGCAGCGGCGCACTGCGGGGCGGCATGCCGCGGTGGAAATACCTGGCCAACCGCCTGCTGACATTGTTCGAAAACGTGATGCTGGGCGCGCATCTTTCCGAATATCACACGGGGTATCGCGCCTATTCGCGGGAACTCCTCGACGCGCTGCCGTGGCAGCGCAATTCCGACGACTTCGTGTTCGACAACCAGATCCTCGCGCAGGCGATCGTCGGGGGATTCGGGATCGGCGAGGTTTCGGTGCCCACGCGCTATTTCGCGGAAGCGAGCTCGATCGGCTTCCGGCGGTCGGTACGCTACGGCCTCGGCGTCGTCGGCACGACGCTGCTTGCGTTCGTCGCGCGGATCGGTGTGTACCGGCATCCGCTGTTCAATGTGCGCGCCGCCGAGCGCGCGGCTTGACGCTAGCCCAAGTCCCCGCGATGCCGGTTCGAAGGTTCCTCCGCCGCCCGCACGGGAGTGGATTGCTGCACTGGATTCACAGCTTTTCGCTGCATGTCGCCACGGGCGCGATCGCGGTCGCCGCGCACTATGCGGCGATGTACGGACTCGTGAGGGCAGGCGTGCCGGGTGTCCCCGCGAGCGCGCTCGGTTTTGTCGCGGGCGCGTTGACGCGCTTTGCGCTGTCGTATTGGCGGGTGTTCGCGCCGTCGCGCGGGATGACGACGGCCAGTGTCCGGTTCGTCGCCGCCATCGCGCTGCAGCTGACGATGAATACGCTGCTGCTGGCGGCATTCCTCAAGCTTGGGTTGACGTTGTGGCCGGCGCAGGTGACGACGACGGTGTGGAACCGGCCGACCTCCTCGTCGCTCCAATCATTAGCTCGTTCGACCGTCACTACATGCAGAGAACTCGCCGCAAAACGCTCGCATTGCTGTTCGCGCTCATCCTCGGGCTCGGCGGGCACGTGCCCGAGGGCACTGCGCAAGCGCAGGTCTCCAATCCACCTCCCCCGGCGCTCACCGGTCGCGCCCTCGTCAACGCGCTGCGCGCCGGCGGCTACATCATCTATTTCCGGCACACGTCGACCGATTTCGGCCAGAACGACGAACGGATGACCGGATACGAAGACTGCGCGTCGCAGCGCAACCTCACCGACCAGGGCCGCGACGAGGCGCGCGCCGTGGGCGCGTCACTGCGCGAGTTGGGGATTCCGGTGGGCGACGTTCTCGCGAGCCCGTTCTGCCGGACGATGGAAACCGCGCAACTGATGTTCGGCCGCGCCGCGGCCACGCCTTCGGTGCGAGGCGGTCCTGCGCAACCCGACTCGGCGGATCGCTATACGGATTTGCGCAAGCTGCTAGGCATGCCGGTCGCCCGCGGCGCGAACCTCGTGATCGTCAGTCACGGCAACCCTTTTCGCGCCGTGGTGGGCGGCGCCTATCTCGCGGAGGGCGAAGCGGCGATCATCAAGGCGGAGGCCAGCGGGACTTTCAGCGTCGTCGCCCACGTGCGCAAGGACGAATGGAAAAGCCTGGCCGTTACCTGACGTTCGGGATTCAAGATTTTCGCGCAAGCACGAAGAATTCATGCCCGCGCGCCGTCGCGTTGCGGAACAGCCGGAATTGCAGCCGATGAATCGGACGCCACATGAAGGCGCTGCGGTCGAGCAGGCGCGACACGAGCGGCAGGTCCCACGCGTTGCGCGTCGCGCTCGCCTTCGTCGCCGCCTCCTTGTCCGCGGTGGCCGCGGGTCCGCGCTTCACTCGCGTGTAGATCCGCCGCAAAAGCCAGAACACCGGAAACGTGAAGTCCCAGAAAACCTGAGGCGGCATCCCGGCCCGCGTCAGCTTTTCCGTCATGTCCTCGACCGTATAGCGGCGGAAGTGTCCATAGAAGTCGTCGTCCCATCGCCATTCGCGCGGGTTGCTGGGCACGGCGATGAGCAGTTGCCCGCCGGGGCGAAGCAGCCGCGCGATCGTCTGCAAGGCGGCGCGATCGTCCTCCATGTGCTCCAGCACGTCCCACATGACGATGCAGTCGAAGGCGCCGGCGACGTCGGCGAGTGACGTTGCGCTGACGGTGACGTTTGGAAAGGGCCGCAGGCTCGCCCGCGCATGCGCGACGGCGGCCTCCGAGAAGTCAATCGCCACCCCCTGCCAGCCCTTAGCCGCAAGATAGGCGCTGACGTCGCCACGCCCGCAGCCGATTTCCAGAAACGGCCCGTGCAGCCCGTACTGCTCGATGAAGCGATCGAGGCAGTAGAACATGTGCGCTTTGAGCGGAAGGAAATTGGCCACGCGAAGGGCGCTTACTTCACCGTCGTCTGATCCTGCCCGAACAAGATCTTCCGCGCCGTTTCGTCGTTGACGGCAGGCTTGACGTTGATGTGCTTCGCGAGTTCGTAGGCGCGTTGCACGGCCGGACGTTCCTTGATCGCGGCCTTCCAGCGCTTGAGATGCGGAAACGCGTCGATGTCCTGGCCCTGGCGTTCCGGCGAGATCCACGGGTAGCACGCCATGTCCGCGATTCCATAGTCGCCGACGATGAACTCGCGATCCGCGAGGCGCTTGTTCAGCACGGCGTACAGGCGCCCGGTCTCCCTGACATAGCGGTCGATCGCATACGGTAGTTTTTCCGGCGCGTACAGGGCGAAATGGTGGTTCTGGCCCGCCATCGGCCCCAGGTTCCCCATCTGCCAGAACAACCACTGCTCGCAATCGCAGCGGCCGCGCAGGTCGCTTGGGCAGAAGCGGCCCGTTTTGCCTGCGAGGTAGAGCAGGATGGCGCCGGATTCGAACATCGCGAGCGGGCCGCCGCCGTCGGGAGGCGCATGGTCGACGATGGCGGGGATGCGGTTGTTGGGCGAGATCGCGAGGAATTCGGGAGCGAACTGTTCGCCCTTCGAAATATTGATCGGCTTGATCGTGTACGGCAGGCCCGTCTCCTCGAGGAAGATCGTGATCTTGTGGCCGTTGGGCGTCGTCCAGTAGTAGAGATCGATCATGTCAGGGATCAGGAATCAGGGATCAGGGATCAGAAAGTGCCGGGGTAGCTGCCGCCGTCGATCAGCAGATTCTGGCCGACGATGTAGCCCGCGTGGACGCTGCACAGGAACGCGCACAGTTCGCCGAACTCGGCGGGCACGCCGAAGCGCCCGGCGGGAACGCCTTCGCGCGATTGGGCCATGATCTCCTCCACGGCTTTGCCCGAGGTCTTTGCGCGCAACGCCATGTTGCCGCGCAAGCGGTCGGTGTCGAAAGATCCGGGCAGCATGTTGTTGATCGTCACATTGTGGCGCGCGACGCGACGCGCGAGTCCGGCGACGAATCCCGTCAGCCCGCTGCGCGCGCCATTGGACAGCCCGAGGATGTCGATCGGCGCCTTCACGGCCGACGATGTGATGTTGACGATCCGGCCGAACTTGCGCTCGATCATGCCGTCGACCGTGGCCTTGATGAGCTCGATCGGCGTCAGCATGTTGGCGTCGATCGCGCGCAGCCACGCGTCGCGGTCCCAGTCTCGGAAATCGCCGGGCGGAGGTCCGCCCGCGTTGTTGACGAGGATGTCGGGGTGCGGGCACGCGGCCAGCGCCGCGGCGCGCCCCTCCGGGGTCGTGATGTCGCACGCGACCCATGCCACGGGGAAGCCGGCCTGTGCTCCGATCTCCTCCGCGGCGCGCGCAACGGTGGCTTCGGTGCGCGCGACGATCGTCACGTCCACACCTTCCCGCGCGAGGGCCTCCGCACAGCCGCGGCCCAGGCCTTTGCTCGCCGCGCAGACGAGCGCGCGCCGACCGGTGATTCCGAGGTCCATTACGTTTGTCGCGACAAGCCGTTGTTCCTGCGCACTTGCAGGACGGTGCCGACGGCGACGACCTGCAGCGCGCCGACGACGTAAAACATCTGCGGCGCAAGTCCGTGGTCGAGCATGAGTCCGAACCACACGGGACCCAGCATCGCGCCAAGATCGAGACCCGAGTAGACGAAGCCATACACGCGCCCGGCCGCGCCCTTGGGCGTCGCGTTGCGAACGATCAGGTCGCGCGAAGGGCCGGTCGTGCCCATCGCGAAGCCGACGGCCACGAACACCGGGATGATCATCGGCAGCGGGACGAGGCCCGAGCCCACCAGCGTCAGCAAGCTCGCGCCCGTGAGGAGACCCGCCGCGGCGACGCGGTCATGGCGCGTCGTGAGCGTAGCGAAATAGCCGCCCAACGCGATCCCCGCCGTGCCGCCGAGCAGATAAGCCGTGACGGCCGTCGTCGCCAGCCCCAGCGGCACGGCGAACCCGGCGTTGAGCGCAGCCGGCAGGAACGTCTGCAGTCCGACCGCGGCCATCGTCTGCGCGACGAAATAGCAGAAGCACAACGCGATCGCCGATTGCATGAACAGCGCGAACGCGCCACGCACCGAGCGTGCGTGCGCGTCGTGCTCACGTTGCGACGTCAAGAGCGCGCGCTGGGTCGCGAGCACGCCGAGCGCAATCAAGCCCATCACGCCCATCAGCGCGAGCGCAACGCGCCAGCCGTACGCCGAGGCGAGTGTGAAGCTCACCACCGGCGAGATCGCGTACCCCAGGTTGCCGCCGATGCCGTGCGTCGAGTAGGCATAGCCCAGGCGGCGCGGCGCCACGTTGGCGTTGAGGATCGCAAAATCGGCTGGGTGGAAAACGCCATTGCCCACGCCCATCGCCGCGGCGATCGGAAACAGCCAATACGCGCCCGGTGCGAGCGCCGCCAGGATCGTTCCGCAGGCCAGCAGCGCCAGTCCCGACAGAAGCACAGGACGCGCGCCGATCCGGTCCACGACAAAGCCCGCGGTGAATTGCGTGACGCCGCTTGCCGCGTAGAAAACGCCGACGAGCAGCCCCAGCAGCGTCCACGACACGTCGAACTCGACGCGAAGCAGCGGGAAGAGCGGCGGCAAGGCAAGCTGGAAGAAGTGCGACGACGCGTGGGCGGCGCCGACGAGGCCGATGATCCGGACATCGCGGCGGAGGGACTCGGCGGGAATCGTCTCGGACGACATTTCTGTAAGGCAAAAGAATAAAATTGCCACTATAGCTTACCGGCGCGTGCGATCGGCCGCGGCGGCTTGGCAATCCAGTCAACATCCAGAGGAAACTCAACAAATGACCGACAAAGTCCACAAGACGGACGCGGATTGGAAGGCGCAACTGACGTCCGAACAATTCGACGTGGCGCGCAGACAAGGAACCGAGCGCGCATTCACCGGCAAGTACTGGAACCATCACGACAAGGGCACGTACCGTTGTGTCTGCTGCGGCACGCCGCTTTTTCCTTCCGAGACCAAGTTCGAGTCGGGCACCGGCTGGCCATCGTTCTGGCAACCGGTGGCGCCGGAAAACGTGCGCGTGGAAGACGATAAGTCGCTTGGGATGCGCCGCGCCGAGGTCGTCTGCGCGGCGTGCGACGCGCATTTGGGGCATGTCTTTCCCGATGGGCCGGAGCCGACGGGCCTGCGCTATTGTCTCAACTCGGCTTCGTTGGATTTCGAGCCCGACGCCTAAGATTCGCCAGGCTCGGGCTCGGAGTGGCTCGTTGGAGCGTCGGCGAGGCATTCTTTCGCCGACGCTCAACTGACGCGGTGGGTATCCCTCACCGATCAGCACGGTGTCGAAGTCCCGCCGAGTCCCCCGAAGCATTCGCGTCCTGCGTCAGGAAGTTGACGCATCTTCTTGTGTTTACTAACAATTCAAGCCCCGTTTAGGCTTGACGTCCGGCCGACCGGCGGTCGTGACTTCTGTTATCAAAATGATATCATTTTGATACTTGACGCAAACGGCCGCCGCGGCCTGAAACGTCCTGACATGGAGGTCACGATGGAACGTGCAATGAACTCGCCCGGCCCGGCCCACCGGGAACGCGAAATAGCCACCGCCAACGGTTTTGTCGCGATCGCCGTGGCGCTCGCACTGCTGGCAGGCGGCGGGACGATGCTTTGGCAGTCGCTGGCGGGCGGTACCCTGTCGTGGGGCACCCTCGCGTTGGGGATCCTAGTCATGATCGTCGGCGTGTTGGCGCTCGCGGGCCTGTACACGCTGCAGCCGAACGAGGCGGCGATCCTGCAGCTCTTCGGCGCCTACAGCGGCACCAGCCGGACGCCCGGGCTGCGCGCCACCAACCCGTTCTACACGCGTCGGAAAATCTCGCTGCGCGCCCGCAACCTGAACGGCGACAAGCTCAAGGTCAACGACAAGCGCGGCAACCCGATCGAGATCGCCGCGGTCGTCGTTTGGCACGTCGAGGATTCGGCCAAGGCCGCATTCGATGTCGACGACTACGAAATGTTCGTCAAGGTGCAAAGCGAATCGGCCGTGCGCCACCTGGCCTCGTCATTCGCCTACGACGCCGAGCAGAAGCAGGATGTCAGCCACGAGCCGACGCTGCTCGAAAGTGCGGACATCGTCGCGCGCGCGCTAGTCAAGGAACTGCAGGCGCGGCTCGAGCAGGCCGGTGTCGTGGTCGAGGAAGCGCGGCTGACGCACCTCGCGTACGCGCCGGAGATCGCCCAGGTGATGCTGCGCCGGCAACAGGCCGAGGCGATCATCGCCGCGCGGCAGAAGATCGTGCACGGCGCCGTGTCGATGGTGGAAATGGCGCTGACCGAATTGTCCGCGAAAAAGGTCGTGGATCTCGACGACGAGCGCCGCGTGTCGATGGTGTCCAACCTGATGGTCGTGCTGTGCGCCGAATCCGACGTGCAACCGGTCATCAACACCGGCACGCTGTACAGCTGATCCCCTGCCGACCGATCAAGCCAAAGAGGCCATGATGCTGCAACTTGCCCGATCCCTCTTCGTACTGCTGCTCGTCATCGGTGCGATTCTCATCGGAGTCACCACCGGTCAACTGGGTTCCCAACGGCTGGATGACCCGCGACGGCTACCGGCTGTTCATGCTCGCCTTCGCCATCGTCCTGCCCGGCATCGTCGTGCTTGGCCTGACCTTTCGGCCGGGCTGCAGCGCGAAGCAACTCAAGATTCCGAATCGCGACTACTGGCTCGATCCTGTCCGCCGCGAAACGACATTCCGCTACATCGGAGCGCATGCCTGCTGGCTGGGGTCGCTGATCGTCGTCTTCATCACGGCCATCCATTTGCTGCTGATCAGAGCCAACGCGACACAGCCTCCCCACCTTCCGCGCCAGTTGTTCATCACGTTGCTGGTGCTCTTCCTCATGGGACTGGCCACGTGGCTGCTGACGATGGCGCTGCACTTCCGGAACAAAGGTTAAGGGCAAACTCTTTACCCTGCGCCGACAATGGCCGAGAAAAAAGCGTTCCTGCTGCGCATCGACCCCGCGCTGTGGGCGGCCATCGAACGCCTCGCCCAAGCGGAGCTGCGCAGCGCCAATGCGCAGGTCGAGTTCCTGCTGCGCGAT
>WNFM01341029.1_pt3 | contig 13454 bp, 10 predicted proteins | sample 5400271 | NCBI WGS metagenome assembly WNFM01 (sample SAMN13153352, study PRJNA577476) | soil metagenome | isolation source: 60 cm saprolite on Douglas fir-dominated hillslope | place: USA:California | collected 2013-09-17 | reverse complement strand
AAAAAAGCGGCCCGCGCCACGGCGTGCTTCTCGATGCGGCTTCCAAAGCCGGCGACCACCAGCGCCACCGCCGGGTAGCCGCCGGCGCGCAGCACCGTGCCGAACGTGCTCTGGGCTTGCCGCGCGATGCCGTTCATCAGCGAGTATTCGAGCGCCTGCATGCGGGTGACGAGGTTCACCTTGTTGCGCACGTCCACCTGGCCGGCGCAGGCCCCGAGCTCGGGGTCGGTGAAGTGGCGCGCGAGGAGCTTGAGGCTGTCGGGCGCGAGCTGTGAGTCGGCGTCGACGCAGACCACCAGCTCGCCGGTGGCGGTGTGGAAGGCGAGGTTGAGCGCGCTCCACTTGCCGCCGTTCCGCTTGCGCAGGACGCGGATGCTCTTTCCGCCCTGGCGGCCGCCGTAGCGCGAGACGCGCGCGAAGGTCTCGTCGGTCGAGCCGTCGTCGACCACCACCACTTCCAGCGCCGGGTAGTCGATGGCGAGGATCGACTCGAGCGCCTTCTCGATGCGGCCCGCCTCGTTGAAGGCGGGCACCAGGATCGACACCGTGGGCCAGCGCGCTGTGGATGGAAAACGGCGCCGGGAAGCGCGGCTCGCGCCCATCCAGGCCAGGCTCATCAAAAGCCCGTGGCGCACCAGCGAGACCAGCGTGAAGACGAGAAACGAGCTGGCGAAGATGGCCAGCACCACCGAGCGCATCCCGTGCGTGCGGTCGGCGAGCGCTCCCATCTGCGAGAAGGCGAAGAGCTGCGTGACCCCGAGGACGACGAAGCAGACCAGCGCCAGCCCGAGGTGGATGGCCGCCAGCACGATCGGGCCGGGCGTCAGGCTCGTCGCCGATACCCGCGTCGCGACCTCGGACACTAAGCCTCCGTCAGCGGTCTCAGGAGGATGCCGGCCTTCTCGACCGAGGTCCCGTGGCGCTGGGCGGCGTCGAGCGCGCTCTCGATCAATCCCGAGCGCAGCTGGTCGATGGCGCCATTGAGGCGCTCGGACCCGATGGCGCGCATGACGTGCAGGAAGCGGGCGCACTGGTGCGCTCCTTCCGAGAGCGCGACGGCGGGCTGGTGCTCGTCGAAGCTGCGCTCGAGCAGGAAAAAAGCGGCCCGCGCCACGGCGTGCTTCTCGATGCGGCTTCCAAAGCCGGCGACCACCAGCGCCACCGCCGGGTAGCCGCCGGCGCGCAGCACCGTGTCCACCTCGCGGACGAAGGCGGGCGCGAGCTCGCAGGTCTCGACTTCCTGCCGCAGGCGGAGCCCGAGGCCGGTCAGCCAGCTGGTCTCCTGCCGCCGCGAGCTCCCGAGGTCGTCCGCCGCTGCCGTCACCAGCAGCACCTGCGCGGCCAGGACCTCGTCGCTGGGACTTCCGCTCGGCCCCGCCTCGGCGGTCAGGAGGAACTGCGCGGGCGGCGAGCCGCTCTCCGCCGCCGGCTGGAAGGTTCCGGTGTCCCGATCCTCCACCAGATCGACCACCGATGCGGCGCCGCTCCAGGGCGCGAGCGTAGAGGCCTGGACAACCGCCGGCACACCGCGCACTTCAGGACGCCGCCGGCGCGAAGAGCGCACGAGGGCGAACCCGGCCGCCAGCACCGCGAACAAGAGCGAGAGCCGGAAGGAGAGCATCGCCGAGAGCCGGCGCCGCAGCCGCGCCCGCACTGGCACGGAACCGCCCACCGCGACCTGCCGGACCAGCAATTCCTGCGGATCGCAGGGGACGCGCAGCTCGACGAACCCCATCGGCTGCACCCTCCTCTGCGCCACGCGCCCCGCGAAGGTGGGGACGGACCGGCCCAGCCGCTCGTCGTTGGACGAAGCCGCCGTGACCGCGCGGAACTCCGCGTCGAGGTCGTCGTCGAAAGCCCCCGGCTCATCGGCCTCCAGCCGCAGGGTCACCGCCAGCTTGTCCGGCTGCGCAAGGACCAGCAGCGGCCCGTTGTCGGCGGGCATGCTGGAGGGCGAAGGCTCGCGGAAGGCGATGCGGCCGTCCCACGGCGCCTCGACGGCGGCCTGCTTCCCGCGGCCGTTGATGAGCGCATCGCACTCGTCGATCTGCACCTGGAACTGCCGCAGGCGCTTCTCGTTCTGCGACTGGGCGCGAGGCCGGTCCCTCTCCAGCGCAGCCTCGGCAGCGACCGCGGCTGCTCTGACGCTGATCAGCTCGGGCTCGACCGCCTTGAGCTCCGACTGCCGCGACCCGAGCTGACCGGTCACGTTGCTCTCGGTGCGGGTGCGCAGCCCGGCCACCTCGCGCCCTTCTCGTTCGAGGATGGCCCTGCGGTCGGAGATCTCGGCCAGCCTCGTCTCGAGGCCTCTCACCGCGTCGCGCTCCTGCTGGACTTCGTAGCGCGAGAGCAGTCCCTGGGCGAGGAGCGACTCGTGCGACTCGAGCGACTTCCGCTGCGTCTGCAGGGTTTCGCGAAGCTGCTGCTCGTCGCGCACGGCGGCGCGGTCCTCCTGCTCGACGCGGAAGCGGCGGTTGCCGATGTTGAGCCGCTGCTGCTCGGCCTCGCGGAGGATGCCGTCGCGCTCGGTGGCGAGCTGCCTCGACCTTGCCTCCACTTCGCGCAGGTGCAGGCGCGCCGCGTCCGCGCGCCGGACCAGCTCCGGGTCGAGCTCGAGCGGCCGCACGCGCTCCAGCTCCAGCTCTCCCTCGAGCAGACGGCGGCGGCTCTTCACCGCCAGGAGCGCCTCCTCGGCATCCTGCCCGCCGAACTGGATGAGCACCTCGCCCTTGCGCACGTTGGGTCCGCTGGCGACGTAGCTCGCGGCCAGCCCGGCGCGCGGCTTGACCGAGAAGAGATCTTCTCCGGAGAGCAGCGCCTCCCGCTCGGACAGCGTGCGCGTCCCCACCGCGTAGGCGAGTGAGATCGCCGAGAGGGCGAGGCAGATCACCAGCAGCATCCCCAGGACCGGGGAGCGCGGCCCCGCCGACTCAGGCCCGAGTTCGCGGCGCTGGCGCGACAGCCAGACCATCTGGCCATAGCCGAGCGCGACGAAGAGGAGCCCGACCAGGGCTCCGATGACGACGACTCCGCTGACGTCCGAGATCTCCACGTCCCTCTCCGGGCCCGCGCGCAGTGTGGTGCGGAAGTTACAGGCGCACCGAAACATATCAAATTTAACGTTGAGAGTGGAAGTGCCCGCCCCGTTCGAGGCGACCCGATCTGACTTGTAATTTTATAATATAGGTGTATGCGAATCCTCGCCTCGGCCGAGGGGAGCCGACCAACTTGTGTTAACTAGGACAAATGCACCGCTGGACCCTTCCGCTGCTGGTTTTCGCCCTCGCGCCAGCTTGCAAGAAGGGCTCGGTGGTGTCGATCCAGATCGCGCCGTCGAGCGCGACCATCCCCCGCAACACCACGCAGTCGTTCAGCGCAACGGTAGCGGGCGCGAACGACAAGTCCGTCTACTGGTCAGTGGAGGAAAACGGCGGAGGTTGGGTGGACGCTGATCCGGGCGCCTCCGCGCGCGCTGAAGTCGTGGTGGAGCTCGACAGCTCGCTGCCTCCTTTCATCGACTCCTTCACCGCCAGTCCGGCCGACCTGGCCGCCGGGCAGGCCGCGACGCTCTCGTGGACGCTGTCGGGCGGCCCAGCGGTGGTGAGCATCGATCAGGGAGTGGGCGCGGTGACGGGGACCTCGACTTCGGTGAAGCCCGCCGCCAGCACGATCTACACGCTGACCGCCTCCAACCCGATCGGCCGCGCGGAGAAGAAGGCCATGGTGACGGTGTGGAACCAGCCGCCCAGCGTGCTCGCTTTCTCGGCGTCGCCCGCGCTCATCTCCGCCGGTCAGCCGGCGACGCTCTCCTGGACCGTGGCCGACGCCACCACTCTCGAGATCGATCAGAAGGTCGGACCGGTCTCAGGCACCTCGATCGACGTCGAGCCCTCACAGAGCGTCACCTACTTGCTCACCGCGCGGAACCCCGCGGGCACCTCGGTCTTCCCCTGCACCGTGACGGTCGGGCCTGCCCTGGCCCCGCCGCAGATCGCGCTCGCCGCGGTCAGCCCGGAATTCATTCTGGCAGGGGGAAGCGCGACGCTCTCCTGGTCGGTACCTCTCGGGACCACCGTCCAGATCGACCACGGCATCGGCGCGTCCTCCGGCAACTCGGTGGCGGTCTCGCCAGCCTCGACCACCACCTGGACGCTCAGCGCAACGGGTCCCGGGGGCACCTCGAGCGCGCAGGTCACGCTGCAAGTCGCGGCGGGTTCAATCGTGCCCCCGGACGATCCCGGCGCGGCCGACGTGACCTTCACACTCGACTCGAGCCAGCAGGCGCGCCGGATCTCGCCCTTCGTCTACGGGTACAACGCCGCGACCTTCGAGGTTGCGCCCGCGGGCGCGACCCTGCTGCGCCTCGGCGGCAGCCGCTGGACCGCCTACAACTGGGAGACCAACGCCTCCAACGGCGGCGCGCTGTCCGGTTTCCAGAACGACAAGGCGCTGAGCGCGAGCAGCACGCCCGGCGAAGCGATCCGGCCCTCGGTCGCTTCCGCGCAAGCGAAGCCGGGCGCGATCGTGGTCACCATTCCCACCCAGGGCTGGGTGGCGGCCGACTCGACCGGCGCGGTGGACCTGTCGCGCCCCATCTCCGACCGCTTCCTCCACGGCGTCCCGCGAAAGGGCGGCGCATTCAGCGCCACGCCGGACCTCACCGACAAGACGGTGAGCCAGGACGAATTGGCCGCGTTCCTCGACGGAGCCTTTCCGGCTTCGCGCACCGACCCTCTGCGGCCGATCTATTTCGCGCTCGACCACGAGCCGGACCTCTGGACTTCGGCGCACGCCGAGATCCAGCGGACGCCCACGCGCTACGCCGAGCTCTTGCCGAAGATCGTCGCGACCGCGGCCGCGCTCAAGGACGCGGTCCCCACTTCGCTCGTCTTCGGTTCGGTGAACTACGGATTTTCCGGCTTGCTCAATCTCCAGGTGGCCCCCGATGCCTCCGCGCACGGCTACCCGGACCTCTGGTGGATCGGCTGGTACCTCCAGCAGATCAAGAGCGCCGGCGACCTGCTCGGCCGGCGCATCGTCGACGTGCTCGATCTCCACTGGCGCTCGGAAGCGCAGGGCGGCGGCATCCGCATCACCGGCAGCGAGACCTGGCCGTCGGTGGTCTCGGCGCGCGTGCAGGCGCCGCGCTCGCTCTGGGATCCCGGCTACGTCGAGGACAGCTACATCACCAACGACATCCTCTCCTTCTCCAGCGACCACGCCATCCACATCATCGGGCGGCTGCGCACCTTCATCGACGGCGCATATCCCGGCACGCGAATCTCCTTCAGCGAGTACAACCACGGCGGCGAGGGGGACATCTCGGGAGGCATCGCGGAAGCGGACGTGCTGGGCATCTTCGGGCGCGAAGGCGTCTTCGCCGGCGCTTACCTGCCGCTCACCGCGTCGCCCGCTTTCATCCACGGCGCCTTCCACGCCTTCCGCGACTACGACGGCGCGGGCGCGGCGTTCGGAAACGTCTCTTTTCAGGCGAGCTCTTCCGATGTCTCCCGCGCCTCCGTCTACGCCAGCATCGACGCGGGGCACCCCGAGCGCGTGGTGGCGGTGGCGATCAACCGTTCCACCTCGGCGATCGACGCCGCCTTCAAGCTCTCGCACACGCAGCTCTTCACGCAGGCGAAGGGATGGCAACTGACGGCCGCGTCACCGATCGTCTCGGGAGCGGCGGTGCCGCAGTCGATCGCGGCGCAGATGCTGGCGGCGAAGAATTCCTTCCACCTCTCGCTGCCCGCGATGAGCGTCACGACCCTCGAGCTGTTGCCCTGAGTCTGCAAGCCAGCAGCGCGAGCGCGACCGCCCAGAGCGCCGGGGAGCTTTGCGTCTGCGCGCAGCCTTGCCCGGAGCTCGCGTGCGTCCCGGTACTCTGCGATCCAGCGTCGGATGTGCCCGCGTCCACGGCCTCCGCGACGGCGATGGTCGCCTGCCCGACGTGGTCCTGCGTCACGCCCGCGTCTTCGTGGACCACCGCGGCCCAGAGCGTGCGGCTCCCGGTTTTCTCGAGGCGAACCTGGACCTGCACCGTGAGATCCGCGCCCGCTGCGAGCGGCTGGCCGAGGCCCCATCGCCACGGGTGGTCGGGCTGCGCCGCGGGCCGATCCTGGACGTCGAGCGCCAGCCGCCAGGTCCCCTCGACCGAGCCGGTCGAGCTCTGCGGCTCGTCGTAGACCGTCTCGGGCGGCGGGTCCGCCGCGGGAATCGTTTGACCACCAACGTTCTGCACGTGCAGCACGGCGGTGGCCATCTGGCCAGCCCCGACCGAAGAGGGCGAGAGCTGCGCCGACAAGAGATGCAACTCGCCCGGCGCGCCCGGCGGAGGCGGCGGCTGCAGCGTGCCGAATGCGCCGAAGAGCGCGTCCCATGCTTCGGTGCGTCCGGCGTCGTAACCCAGCGCCCAGATCATCACGCCGGCGAGCCCCTTGCGATTGGCGAGCGCGTACTTGAGCGAGAGCGATTCGCCGTCCTCGATCCAGCCCTGGAAAGTCTGGCCACCGGCGGCGTAGGTGTACCAGGGAGTCTGCGACGCGCTCTCCCACTGCCTCCCAAAAGAGGCGAGCTTTCCAAAACCATCGCGGAAGAGGATGGCGATTCCGTCGGCGGTGACGGCGGCGCCTGGGGCCGAGGAGGCGGTGGGCCACTCATTGCCGTAGTAGGGCACGCCGAGCACCAGCGATGCTGGAGGCGTAAGCGCGAGATAGCCGTCGAGCGCGCTCTCGATGTCGAGCGGCCAGAGCGCGCCTTTGCTGAGCGGCGCGCCCGGTCCGGCCGAAGGCGAATCGCGGACCGCATAGTCGTACTCCATCAGGAAGAGCCGGTCCGAGGCGGCCTGCAGCGCGGCGGTGTCGTAGCCGGGATGGCCCGGCTGCGAGGGCATGGAGATGGTCAGCTCGGCACCCGGCACGGCTGCTCGCAGCGCCGCGTGGATCTGCTGCACGAAGCTTGTGAAGGCAGAGGTAGCTGCCGAGGGGACGAATTCGAAATCGAGGTTGAGCCCGTCGATGCCGTGCGCCAGCGCGATGAGCTGCTGCTGCGCGCGCACCTGCGCAGCCGGATCGCCGAGGAAGATGAGGATGGCGTTGGGCGCCTGCAGCGTATTGAAGAGCGTCGCCGAGAGGTGGACCTTGACACCGTGCGCGTGCGCCGCTTGTACCAGCGCCGGGTCGGGGAGCGCGTAGGGGTTGCCGACGTTTCCGTCCATGCCCACGTCGGCGGAGAACGCGATCACGTCGCTGAGCAGGTCCCAGCGCAGGGTCGTGAGATCGACGCGGACCCAGTAGGGAAGATACCCGTAGACGCGCTTCGAGAGCACGACGTTGCTCGTTGCCGGAGGAAGCGCGGGCCCGGCTGCGGAAGCGAGCAGCACGGCGAGCAGAGTCAGACAGGGCATTCGCAGGCGATGCTAGCAGCAAGTCTCGTGCGCCTGCTAACTGCGGACTCGCTCGACGAGGAGTCCGAAGAACCGCGACGCGCCGCTGAAAGCCCAGCCGAGGTGGGTTCCGCACGCGCCGCAGAAGGCGAACTGCCACGAGTGGCCCGGAAACCAGGTCCAGTACGAAGTCGGCTCTCCCTCGACGGCGCAGCCAGGCGCCTCGCGAAAGGCGGCGAGCGTGAAGACGACGCCGGCGGGGTTGACGAAGGTGGTGGTCTCGAGCGGCACGCGATCCGACTCGCGCGCCAGGGCGTGCCCGCAGGAACCGCAGCGCACCCACTTCTCACTGCCAGCGTCGAGGCTGCTCCGGGGGCGGTCTTGCGCGATCGGCGGCGGCGGTGCGTCTTTCTCCAGCAGTCGCATGAGCTACTCGTCCAGGACGCGCGCCACGATCTCCGCGCCGCGCGCGAACTCGGCCGGGGGTTGCAAGAGGCTCACGACCAGGTGCGCACCCGAGGGGAAATCGAAGAAGTAGCCCGGATGAACCAGCACGCCCCGCTCGAGCAGCGCGAGCGCCCACTCTTCTTCGCTGCGCGAGCGCGGCACCGAGAGAATTGCGCTCCAGCCGCCTTCGGAGCGCAGCAGGTCCCAGGCGGCGTCCGGCCTGCGCGCGGCCGCCAGCGCGGCGCGGTTGCGGGCCAGCATGGAATTCAACGCCTGTTGAATTCCGTGGCGCGTCTCGAGCAGCTCGGCGGCGGCGAGCTGCACCGGCGTGCCCACCGAGAGGTAGGTGTCGGCGATCAGCTCCAGCCGCTCCAGCGCCTCGGCTGCGCCCGGTCCGCCCGCGATGCACCAGCCGAGCTTGAGCTGCGGGAGCGCGGCCACCTTCGACAATCCCGAGAGCGAAAACGCCAGCACGTCGTCGAACGCGCCCACGCTTCGCACCCGCCGCTCGTCGGGAAAGGCGGGGTAATCCGCGAACACCTCGTCGCAGATGAGCGCGCAGCCGTGCGCCGTGCAGGCGCGCGCCAGCGCCTCGCGCTCGTCCTTCTTGAGATAGGCGCCGGTCGGATTGCCGGGGCTCACCACCAGCACCGCCCGCGTGCGGGGCCCGAACTGCAGCGCCGCTGCGTCGAAGTGCCACTCTCCGTCCCAGCGCAGCTGGTAGGGCACGAGGCGCACCGATTCCAGCGAGGCCAGGTATTCGAAGAGCGGATAGCTTGGCTGCGGCACCAGCACTTCGTCGCCGGGATCGCAGAGCAGCTTGAAGAGCCACGCGTAGGCCTCGCTGGTCGAGGCCGCCAAGAGTACGCGATCAGCGTCGACGCCCGCGTAGCGTGCGACCGCCTCGCGCGCCTCCGGAAGCCCGCGCGGATGCGGCTGGTAGCGCAGCGCCGCGGGCTGCGAGAGCGCGCGCAGGATGCGCTCCTCCTCGTACGGAAGCCCGGCGGCGGTGGGATTGCTGAGCGTGAGATCGACAACCGGCTCGCGCCGCGCGGCGATGGCCCGCGAGAGCGCGTTTTCGCGCAGCGTGAAATCGAGCCGGCTCACGCTTCGGGCAGCGAGATCTCGGACGTGCGCGGCAGCGGCAGCCGGTCGCGCTCTTTCTCGACGAAGCGGAGCGCCGACCAGATCTCGTCGATGGAAATGATCTTGTTGTCGGTGAGCCCGCCCCCGAGACCCACCGCGCGCACCAGGCCCTCGTCCAGATCGGTGAAGAAGCCGCTGCTCTTGCGCGGCCACGCCACCCAGAGCGCGCCGCGCGGCGCCAGCACGTGCTTCGCCTTGGGGAAGAGCTCGCCCAGCACGGCGCGCGAGGAGGCGAAGACGATGATGACGTCGTTGAGGCTGACGATCCTGGTGGTCACGCCCACGCCGGGCGGCAGCGGGTCGAGGCGCTTGACGAATCCCACCGGCGGATCGAGGACGAGGACCCGGCGCCCTTCCTTGATCCCGAGCTTCTGGCACAGCGAGATTTCGCTGGTCATCTGGAAAACCTTGTAGGCCCCGCTGCGGCCAATGCGCAAGGAGATCGGAGCGCCCCGTCTGATAGAGTCGCGGACGTGAAAACGGTGCGCATCGGTCTGTTGGGCGTGGGGACGGTCGGGCACGCCGTGGCCCGCGCGCTGCTCGAGCGCCGCGACGTCCTCTCGCGCGCGGCGGGCGCGGCGCTGGTGCTGCAGCGGGCCGCCGTGCGCGATCTCTCCCGCCCGCGGCCGCTGCCGCGCGAGCAGCTCACCACCGATGCGATGGCGGTGGCGCGCGCCGACGACGTCGATCTGGTGGTCGAGCTGATCGGCGGCCAGGATCCCGCGCGTGCGCTGATCGCGGCCGCGCTGGAGCGCGGGAAGCCGGTGGTCACCGCCAACAAGCGCGTGCTGGCGTGGCACGGGCCGCAGCTCGATCAGCTGGCGGCCAGCAAGGGCGTCGAGCTGCGCTACGAGGCGGCGGTGGGCGGAGGAATTCCGCTCATCGCGCCGCTCACCGACGACCTGGCCGCGAACCGCATCATGGAGCTGCGCGCGATCATCAACGGCACCTGCAACTACGTGCTGACGCGGATGGCGCAGGGCGAAACGCTCGAGGACGCGCTCGGCAAAGCGCAGGAGGCGGGCTTCGCCGAGGCCGACCCGCGCGACGACGTCGACGGCGTGGACGCGGCCGACAAGCTCTGCGTCCTGCTGCGGCTCGCCTTCAACGCTTCCTGCACGCCGGCGCAGCTGCACCGGCAGGGGATCCGCGGACTCGATCCCAAGGACCTCGCCTACGGACGCGAGCTGGGCTACGTGCTCAAGCTCCTCGCCATCGCCCGTCGCGGAGCGGGCGGCGCTGTCGAAGCGCGCGTGCACCCGGCGTTCCTCCCGGCCGATCATCCGCTGGCGCGCGTCGACGGAGCGCAGAATGCAGTGCACGTCGTCGGCGATCTCTGCGGGCCGGTGATGTTCAGCGGCCTCGGCGCCGGCGGTGATGCGACGGCGAGCGCGGTGCTGGCCGACGTGGTGCACGTGGCGCGCAGGCTGGCGCTGGGCGATCCGGTGCCGCCGCCGCGCGACTCGGGACCGTTGGCGCCCGTCCTCCCGATGGCCGAGGTGAGGACGCGCTGCTATTTCCGGCTCGCGGTCGACGACGCGCCCGGCGTCTTCGCGCAGGTGACGAAGGTTCTCGCCGCGCACGAGATCGGCCTCGCCAGCGTGATCCAGCGCGAACCCGGCAAGCTCGGCGCGGCTGAAGTGGTCCTCTTCACCTACGCCGCGGCCGAGTCCGCGCTCGCCGCCGCCGAGGAGGAGTTGGCAAAGTTGCCCAGTACGCGTTCAGTGAAAGCGCGCATCCGCGTCGAGGCGTCGAAGTGAGGCGCGGCGTCCTCAGCCGCTGGGCCGCACACCTTCCGCTGACGGAGCGGACGCCGGCGCTGACGTTGGGCGAGGGCGACACGCCGCTCGTTTCCGCGCCCACGCTGGCGCGCGAGGTGGGCTGCGCCGAGCTGTGGCTCAAGTTCGAGGGGCAGAATCCGACCGGGTCGTTCAAGGATCGCGGCATGGTGGTGGCGCTCGCCAAGGCGATCGAAGGCGGCGCGCGGGCCGCGGTCTGCGCCTCGACGGGGAACACCTCGGCCAGCGCGGCGGCCTACTGTGCGGCGGCAGGCATCGCCTGCAACGTGGTCGTGCCCGAGGGAAAAGTGGCGCTGGGAAAACTGGCGCAGGCGGTGGCGCACGGTGCGCGCATCGTGGTGCTGAAGGGAAATTTCGACGCGGCCCTGCAGCGCGTGCGCGAGATCGCCGAGCGCACCGGCATCGCGCTCGTCAACAGCGTCAACCCGCATCGCATCGAAGGGCAGAAGACGGCGGCGTTCGAGATCGTCGAGACGCGCGGCCGCGCGCCCGACGTGCTCGCGCTTCCGGTCGGCAACGCGGGCAACATCAGCGCCTACTGGCGCGGCTTCGTCGAGCTGGGCGGGCGCCGGCCGGTGATGCTGGGTTTCCAGGCCGCCGGCGCGGCGCCGCTGGTATCGGGAAAGCCGGTCGAGCATCCCGAGACGGTGGCGACCGCCATCCGCATCGGCAACCCGGCCTCGTGGAAAACCGCGGTCGCCGCGCAGCAGGAGTCAGGCGGCCTCTTCGTCTCCGTGACCGACGATCAGATCCTGGCCGCCTGGCGCCGGCTCTCGCAGGAAGCGGGCGTTTTCTGCGAGCCTGCCAGCGCCGCGCCCATCGCCGGAATCTTGCTTCTCGCGCGGGAACGTCGCAAAGACTTCAGGGGTCAAACGATCGTGGCCGTGCTGACCGGTCACGGGCTCAAGGATCCGCAGACGGCCATCGCCTCCGCACCCGCGCTGGGCGAGCCGGTGGCCAACGATCCCGCGGCCCTGGAGGCGGTTCTGCGATGAAGCCGTTCACCGTGATCGTCCCCTGCTCCACCTCGAATCTCGGGCCGGGATTCGACACGCTGGGCATCGCGCTCAGCGGGCCGGACCTCATGGTCCGGGTCACTCCAGGGACCGACCGGCTCCGCATCACGCGCTTCTCCGGCGAAGGGGCGGACCGCGTTCCGCTCGACGCGACCAACCGGGTGATCCAGGCCGCCCAACACGCCGCGGTCGAGGCCGGGAAGGATCCGGGAGCGCTCACCGCCGAGCTGGAGGTGCACAGCTCGATTCCGCTCCGGCGCGGGCTCGGGTCGTCGGCCGCCGCCGCGCTCGCGGGCGCGCTGCTCGCCGACCGGCTGCTCGACGGCGCCATCGGCGAGGCGGGCATCCTGAGCACGGCGGTGGAGATGGAGGGGCATCCCGACAACGTGGTCGCGTCCCTCCGCGGCGGAGCGCAAGTGTCGATCCGCGCCGCGGATGGAGGCGTGGTCTCCTGTTCGATCGCGCTCAAGCGGCCGCTGCGGGCGGCGCTCTACATTCCGGATCAGGAGCTGGCCACGACGGCCGCGCGCTCGGTGCTGCCGCGCGAAGTCTCGCTGGAGGACGCGGTCTTCAACGTGGGGCGCTCCTCGCTCTTGGTGGCGGCGCTGGTGCAGGGTGAGTACGAGCTGCTCAAGGAGGCGATGCAGGATCGCTTGCACCAGCCGGCGCGCGCGGGGCTCTTGCCGTGGCTGCCGGCGCTGCTGGAAGCCGCGGTCAAGGCCGGCGCGCTCGGCGCCGCGCTCTCGGGCGCGGGCACCACCGTCTGCGCGCTCTGCACGCCGGACAAGTCGCGCGACGTCGCGACGGCGATGATGGACACGGCCTCCGCACTGCGCGTCGCCGGCCGCTCTGAAGTCGTCGAAGCAGGCGTCCCCGGCGCCCACGTCGTGTAGCTAGCTCTTCAGGATGTGATCGATCGCCGCGTCGATGCGCTCGCGGAACTTGTCGTCGGAATCGACGAACTGCACGCCCATGCCGGCCAGTGTTCCGCGAGCCTTCGCCTCTTCGGGAGTCACGCGGTGCACCACCACCGCGCGCGCCGGCACCATTCCGCCGGCGCCGGGCAGCTCCATCTCCACCTTCACCACCGTCTTGAGCGGCGGCGGATTCTCCGTATGCACGAAGACGCCGCCCGCGCTGATGTTGGCCGCGTACTCGAGCACGAACTCCTGCACGGTCGAGAAGCGCACGGCAAAGTGCGCGGCGTGGCGGGGAAAGGCGCGCTGCGGATCGTCGCGCGGACGCACCGCGATGGCGCCGATGGGCTTCGCATCGGCGGCCCTCTCGCGCCGCGCCAGCACTTCCGCGATCTGCGAACGCAGATGCAACGCCGGCGCGGTGAACTCGGCCCAGAAGCCAGCATCTTCGCCTGCGGGACTCACCTCGCGGACCACGCCTGCGGCTTCGATGCCTTCGGTCGAGCCGGGGAGGTAGAGCTTCATGGCGATGATGGCGCCCTCCATCGGCGGTTCGAGGCAGCGCACGAAGACGCCGGCCTTGCTCAGCTCGCGCGTCGTCGTCTGCACGGCCGCGATATGCGTGGCGAAGCGGATGGGGAAGACGATGCGAACTCGATCCATGTCGCCCATTCTACTCGACCATCTCGCGGCAGACAGGCGCGGGTGTGCTGCCCGGAACCACCGAGTACGCGGCGAAGCTGAC
>WNFM01060278.1_pt1 | contig 13455 bp, 11 predicted proteins | sample 5400271 | NCBI WGS metagenome assembly WNFM01 (sample SAMN13153352, study PRJNA577476) | soil metagenome | isolation source: 60 cm saprolite on Douglas fir-dominated hillslope | place: USA:California | collected 2013-09-17 | reverse complement strand
CAACGGCCGGCCGGAGGATCAGTGTCCGGCCGGCGGTGCAACAGGCGACGTCGTCGCCGCGACCGTCTGGCGCGTCGGTGATCAAAGGCGCTGCCCTTCCGGAGCGTCGTCTCCGCGCTGCACGCAGGTCATCCAGGCCGACGGCGAGCGAACCGTACTCGCCGTCGACGCCGCCAGGATCGTCGTGCGGACCGAGAGCGGCATCAGCCTGATCACAACGCGCGGCGGACTCCTCCAAGAGTTCCCTGTCGAGGCGAGCGCAGCGGCACTCTCCCGGAACCACCTCGCCCTGCAAAACACGGACGGCATCGAAATCTACGACACCGAGACCGGCGAGCAAACGGCCCACTTCCCCGCGGCGCAGCTTCAGGATCTGGAGGGCGACATCCTCGTCACCGCCTCCGCCAGTACGATCACGCTCCGCAGTCTCGGAACCGGCCGCACGACCAAGATCCACACCAGCGGGCTCGCCCATGCGCAACTCGAGCCGCCCGGCCTCTTCGTCGCAACCACCCACATCGCGACCTTCACGCCAATGAAGGACGTCCTGCGCCGGCTCGCGGGCTGACCGCAGCGCCACCTCAGCGGTAAATACGGAGCCCCAACGACGATCCTCGGTGTCCTGCCAGGGTCTACTCTCGGATGTCAATGCGCGGTCTGTCGCGGACCGAGTTCCCATCGCTCCCGCTCTCGAGGATCCCGGAAAGGGGTCCTCCTCGTTCGACTATCGGAGTTCGCGGGTTCGCGTCCCGTCGCTGCCACTGCCTGCAGCCCGTACCACGCCTAGGTTTCGTGGCACGGGCTGCGTCTGTTTCGACAACGCACGTGGGCACACTCGCCGACGGTCCTACTGCGCGTTCACGCACATGATGTAGGCCGTGATCAGGGTTGTGGAGGTCGTCGTGTTGATGAAGACGAAAGTCCAGCCCGAGTCGTCGTAGTACGGTCGGCTGATTAGGACCTCGAAGCCCGGTTGCGATCCCAACTCCCAGCCGCCGGAGAGCGCGAGCTTTCCTGTCGGACAATCGACGGTGACGATCCACCCGCCTTGCGGGAGGCTGACCGTCCTAGTGGTCTCTTGCAGCCCGGAGATCCCGGCGGAGCCCTGATCGCCCTTGGGTCCTTGCGCGCCGGCAGGACCCGCCGGACCGGTTGGCCCTTGCGCGCCGGCAGGACCCGCCGGACCGGTTGGCCCTTGCGCGTTCCAGTCGAGCGCGCTCTCCTTCGGATTGCAGCTCTCCCCAGCCCCGGGATCGATGACGCGCAGGCTACCGCCCTTGGTCACGTAGCAACTATGGATCACACTGTTGGAATCGGGAATGGTCGCGTACGCAACACTGCCGGCGGCGAGCATCCCTACGACGGCGATCGCACCGACCGTCCACTTGCGTCTGTTCACGTCGTTCTCCTTTCACTGGAGCGGCCAGGGTGACTGGGCCGTCTCGAGGATTCGCTCGAACGGGATCGCTGCGGACTCGGCAGCGACCCGCACTGCGTTGGCGTCGCCCTCGAACCGGCAGAGAACGACTTCGTCCGCCCGCAGGAGCAGCGAGCCGAGGTACCGAACGTTCGCGCCGCCCCGGCTCAACTCGGCGACGCGCGCCTGCGTACGTTCGTCGAGCGCGCTCAGGTCGCGTTCGCTGACACCCGGCCAGAAGCACTCTGCGACGTAGGCGCCTTCGTCCATGCGACGACGCTAAAGCGGACGCACCTGGTCGCATAAGCGGGGAAACCCTACGGAATCGCATGCTGCGCCCCCACGATCGATTTCCGAGGGTGTTCCCCACTATCCGGCGCCCCACGCGGGCCCTTAGCGTCGATGCACTGGCATGTTCAGCTGACAATGGAGGGGACCTATGCGCAAGAGACCGGCCGCTGTCATCGCGATCGTGATCGTCGCCGGGCTGTTCGCGGGGGCCGCCGCTGCCACGAACGGCCGGCTGGCCGGTGGCTCGCTCACCGGCACATGGTCGGGGTCGTACGGCGGCGCCTACCACGGGACGTTCACCCTGCACTGGACACAGTCGAGGTCACGTTTGACCGGGACGATCACGATCTCGAGCCTCGGGAGGATGAACATCACGGGCAGCGTGAAGGGAAGCACCATCCGCTTCGGCAGCGTCGGCAGCGCAAATGCGATCACGTACTCGGGCTCCGTATCGGGCACGTCGATGTCGGGCACCTACAAGACGGGTGGCGCAGGCGGCCGGTGGAGCGCGCACAAGAGATGATTCCGGCGGCCCGGACACCGGAGAACCACCCTACGAGATCGACAGCGCGTCGAGCGCTCGCGCGAGCTGGGCCCTTGAGCGGATCCCGAGCTTGCGATACACACGGCCGAGATTTGCCTCGACGGTCTTGCGCGTCACGAACACCTCGGCCGCGATCGCATCGTTCGTCAAGCCGGTCGCGGCGAGGTGGGCGATCCGAAGCTCGGTCGGCGTGAGCTCGTCGGGCGCCGACCGGACGGCGGTTCGCCTCATCTCGTCCCGAGTGCGCACCGCCCAGGTTGCGCCGCCGAGCTGCTCGAACAGCGCCGCCGCCTGCTCGAACGCGGCACGCGCCTGCAGCTTCTTCCTGCCGCGGCGAAGCACTTGCCCCTGCGCGAGCAGCGTACGCGCGAGCTCGAACGGCATCGGGCAGCGCTCGTGGTCGACGAGCGCCCGCTCGAGCAGCGCCTCGGACCGCTCAGGGTCGCCCTCCGCGGCAAGAAGGAGCGCACGGCAGCGCGCGCTTACAGCGAGGCTCCATGGGATCTGCGAGCGCGCGGCCTTCGCCTCGAACTCCGCGACCAGCGCTTCCGCGCGCTCGAAGTCGGCGGCACCGAGAGCAGCTTCGACGGCGTCGCCGTCGAGTCGCCACACTGCCGGCTCGCGAAACCCCGTCTCTGCGAGCGCGTCGACCGCGTTTGCGAGATGAGGAGCGGCTGCCCGAGCGTCCCCGGCCGCAAGCTCGGCAAGACCGAGCGTGCGCTCCCACAGCATACGGCCGATCGGCTCGTGTATGACACCAGCCTGCTGCGCGGCGGCGCGCACCGCGTCGACGCGGCCGTAGTGCGCGTCGACGTATGCGCGCCAGACGTTAGTCGCGTTCGCACTGATGCCCGTCAGCCGGAAGAGTTCGTGCGTCCTGTCGCCCAGGGCGGCGGCGACCTTCCAGTTCCCCGACCAGCACTCGAGCAGCGTGCGGTTGAGCAAGATGTTCGCGAGCGACGACTCGTCGCCCTCGTCGAGCGCCGCGCGCTCCGCAAGCTCGAGGTAGCCGCGAGCGCCAGCGAAGTCGTCGACGTAGCGGAGCCACTGGCCGAGCTTGAACGGGACACGCGCGTCAACGGCCGCCGGAGGTGTCGCTGCCTCGAGCTCGAGCGCACGCTCTGCCCCCTCGCGGTCGAGGCCGTGGCCGAGGAAGAGGTCGGCGCGGACTCGTGCAGACAGCGCAGTCGCGATCAGCGCCGGGTCTGCATCCGCGTGGGCCCCCAGGATCTCGAGCGACGCGCGCGCCGCTTCGGCTGCCCGCGGGAGGTCGCTCGTCGCCGCGTGCATGGCGATCGAAGCGAGCAGGCGCGCGCGCAGGAGCGGGTCGGCCGCGTCACGTAGCGCGCACGCCTCAAGGCGAACTGCCGCCGACTCGCCGTCGCGCCAGTAGTCGATCTCCGCCAGAGACAGCAACGCGCGGGCGCGAGTGTCGCCTCCAGGAAGCGTCTCCACCAGCTCCTCGAGCACCGCGGCCGCGCGCTGGAAGTCACCGGCGAGGTAGAGGTGGTCCGCAAGCTCGAGTCGCAGGCTCGCGAGAGACGTGCTCCCTGTGGGCGTGAGCTGCAGCGCGAGCTCGACGAGCTCTGCGGCCGCATCGGGCGCGCCCCGAGCACGTGCGGCCCGCGCGGCCAACTCGAGCGCGCGCGCCGTCGTGTCGTCGGGGGCCGTTGACGCGAGCGCGAGATGACGAGCGCGTTGCTCCGGGTCGCCGACGACGTCGGCGAGAGCGCGGTGCACACCGGCCCTTGCACGTGCCGACGCCGACCCGTAGACGGCCGACGCAAAGAGTGGATGCGTGAACGTGATCATTCCGTCGGCGCCGATCGAAACCAGCCCCGCCTCCTCGGCAGGCGCGAGCGCTTGGATGTCGACGGCGGTGCTGTCGGGATGCGCGAGCGCCGCGGCGCGCAGGAGCGTGTCGCGTGTCACAGCCGGAAGCGACGAGATCCGATCCGCCGCCAGCGAGCGGAGATCATCGGGTACCGGCAGAGGCCCTGCCGTCGGCTGCACGTCGCCGCGGGCGAGCAGGCGCGCGATCTCGAGCGCGAAGAACGCGTTGCCGCGCGATGCGTCGGCGAGACGCACAAGTGTCGGGCGCGAAAACGTGACGCCGAGCCGCTCGCTGACGATCCGTTGTAGCGCGGCGACCGAGAGCGGCCCGAGTTCGAGCCGGCGAAAGCGGGTACCGACGAAGTCCGGGCGGCTCGCATCCGCGCGGCGTGACACGAGTAGGCGTACGGGTCGGTCGTCGAGACGTCGCAGCGCGAACTCGAGCGCCGAAGCCGACGGTGGGTCCAACCACTGCGCGTCGTCGACCGCGACGAGCACCGAGCCCTCCGAGGTGAGATTGCGGAGCACTGACAGGAGCGCTGTTCCGACAAGCCGGCGTCCGGGCGAACGGCTCGCGTCGGCGCGGAGAAGGGCGACGTCGAGTGCCTCCGCCTGGGGCGCAGGCAGTGTCCCGAGAACATCGGGGTCGACGCCGACGAGGAGATCGGTCAGGCCGGCGAACGAGAGCCGCGACTCCGACATGGCGGGCCGCGCCGAGAGCACCGGAAGACCCAGCTCGTACGCGCGCCGCACCGCAGCCTGCCAGACCGTCGTCTTGCCGATTCCGGCCTCACCGATGAGCTCGAGCGCTGCAAAGCCAGCCTCGTCAGCACCCAGGAAGCTCTCGATCACGGCGATCTCGGGCTCACGCCCGACGAGGCCGGCCATACCCCGAGCCTACAATCGTGTCGCGGATCTCGATGGGATGTCCGACGAGGGTTCGAGTCCCCGTCGCTCTGGCCCGAGCTGATCCGGTGCGATAGGCGACTCGGTCATTAGACCGCAGCGCCGATCGGGTGACTCTTCAATTTCACGCGCATGTTTGGGCGGCTGCACACGGGCACGGGTCAGATCCTGGACCCTGATCAGGACACTGAATGATTTTTGCAGCTGTCGATTGGGTAGATCCGACTTTCCATTTCAAAAGGGGGAAAGCATGGGAAGGTTGCGGGTTGCTGCGGCGCTCATCGTTTCGTTCCTCACGCTGATCGGCGTGGCAGCCGCGGCGGTCGCGCCGTCCGGCCCAGCAACGTCGACCGGAACCGGCGGCGCAGCGGCGAGCGTGGAGACGCTCGCGACGCAGGCTGCGATCGATGCGCTGAAGCGCGGTGGGAACGCTGTCGATGCAGCGGTCACGGCCGCGGGCGTCCTCGGAGTCGCCGAGCCGTTCTCGTGCGGACTCGGCGGCGGCGGCTTCATGGTCATCTACCGGGCGTCTGACGGCAAGGTCACGACGATCGACGGGCGCGAGACGGCCCCGGCCGCGATGACGCCCACGTCGTTCATGTGGGACAAAGGCAAGGCGCCCGCCTTCACCACCGCGCGTTACAGCGGGATGTCGGTAGGCGTGCCCGGCACCCCGGCAACGTGGGGCGAGGCGCTCGAGAAGTACGGGACGTTCTCGCTCGCCCAGGCGCTCGCTCCGGGAATCGCGCTCGCGCGTAACGGCTTCGTCGTCGACCAAGTATTCCACGATCAGATCGCGGGGAACCAGCAGGCCTTCCGCGATGTGCCGTCGTCGGCGGCGCTCTACCTCAAGCCGGACGGCACGGCGCTCGACGTCGGCACCGTCTTCCGAAACCCCGACCTCGCGAGCACGTACGAGCGCATCGCGCACCTTGGGCTCAACGGCTTCTATCGCGGAGCGGTCGCCGACGCGCTCGTCAACACGGTGCAGGCCCCGCCGGTCACGACGACCGCCACCCCCGGCTGGTGGCACCCCGGCGTGATGACGATGCGCGACTTGCATGACTACGTCGCGCCGGAGCGGGCACCGACGCACGTGACCTACCACGGCGCCGACGTCTACGGCATGGGCCCGCCGTCGAGCGGGGGCTCGACCGTGGGCGAGGCGCTTAACATCCTCGAGCCTTACAACCTCGGCACGTTGCCGCGCGACCAGGCGCTGCACTACTACCTGGAGGCGTCGCGCTACGCGTACGCCGACCGCAACCAGTACCTCGCCGACCCCGATTACGTCAACGTCCCCCTCAAGGGCCTACTGTCGAAGGACTACGCGGCGACGCGGCGTGCGCTCATCAAGGAGACGGCCGCGACGAGTCCCGTTGGCTGGGGCGATCCCTGGCCCTACAACGGCGGCAGCGGATCGGCCTCAGTCAACGTCTCGACCTCGGAGGGCGAGCCGGGCCAGACGACGCACCTCTCGGTCGTCGACCGCAACGGCAACGCCGTGTCGTACACGTTCACGATCGAGCAGATCGGCGGCGCCGGAATGGTCGTGCCCGGCTTCGGGTTCCTCGTCAACAACGAGCTGACGGACTTCAACTTCGACTCGACCGGTACGGCGAACCAGGTCGAGGGCGGGAAGCGGCCGCGTAGCTCAATGAGCCCGACGATCGTCCTGAAGGACGGCAAGCCGTTCCTCGTGCTCGGCTCACCCGGCGGCGCGACGATCATCACGACCGTCCTGCAAATGCTCGTCAACCGGCTCGACTTCGGGATGACGCTTCCGGACGCGCTCGCGGCACCGCGCGCCAGCCAGCGGAACTCAAGCTCGACGCAAGCGGAGCCTGCATTCATCAACACGTGGGGCACTCTTCTCGGTGCGCGTGGGCAGACGTTCAGCTCCACGCCGGAGATCGGCGCAGCCACCGGAATCGAGTTCCTCGGCGGCGGCAAAGTGGTAGCCGCCGCGGAGCCAGTCCGGCGCGGCGGCGGCAGCGCGCTCGTGGAGTCGCCGTCGCCGTAGGTCATGCAAACGCGTCGCAGCACGATGTACCCGGCGAGCGGGAAGAGCGCGACGAGCGCGAATCCCGCTCGCCAGGTCTCGGCTACGACCTAACTTGCGTTCAACCCGGACGTGCGGGCCCATCTGCCGTCTGGAGGTCGAGAGTTCGCCGCAGAGAGGCGGCCCGCTACGTATCGACCGCAGCCCCGGGGTATCACTTGCGAATCTCAATGCGCGGTCTGACGCGGACCGAGTTCCCGTCGCTCCCGCTCCTGAGACACGTGCAAGTAACGAAAGAGGCCGCTCGCGCGGCCTCTTTCCTTTTCGCGTTAGCGCAGCGACCTGAAAGCCGCGCGGATCTCGGTCGAGAAGAGTTCGGGCTCCTCCCAGGCGGCGAAGTGGCCGCCCTTGTCGACCTCGTGGAAGTAGCTGACGTTCGGATAGCTCGCCTCGACCCAGCTGCGCGGCGTCTTCCAGATCTCCCCCGGGAACGTCGTGAAGCCGAACGGGATCGTCGTCGCCGGCAGGGGCTTCTGGCCCGCCGCCGGCGCGTCCGGCCCGTAGGCCTCCCAGTAGGACCGGGCCGCGGAGGCGCCGGTGCCGGTCAGCCAGTACAAGGTGATGTTGTCGAGGATGTGGTCGCGCGTGAGGTTGCCCGAAGGCTGGGTATCGACGAAGGCGCGGGCGATCTTGTAGTAGGCGTCCGTGTCATGGTCTGTCATCCAGGCGGCCAGAGCGATGGGCGAGTCGAGCAGCGCGTAACCGATCGTCTGCGGGCGGGTGGCCATCTCGACGAAGTAGCCGTTGCCCGATTGCTGGAAGGTCGCGATCTGCGCGGCGGCGGAGCGTTCCTCGTCGGTGTTTGTCGGCATGGGACCGTTCAGCGCCGGGACGAGCAGATTCGTGTGGATGCCGGCCAGCCCCTCGGGTGCCTGCCGGCTCATCGCGTCGGTGACGCCGGCGCCGACGTCGCCGCCCTGGGCCACATAGCGGGTGTAGCCGAGACGGCCCATGAGCTCGGCCCAGGCTTTTGCGGTCCGGGCGAGGTCCCAACCGATCTCGACCGGCTCGGCGGAAAACCCGTACCCGGGCAGGGAGGGCAGAACGAGATGGAAGGCATCCTCGGCGCTGCCTCCGTGCGCAGTCGGGTCCGTCAGTGGCGCGACGGAGTCGATCAGCTCGATCACGGAGCCGGGCCAGCCGTGGGTCATGATCAGCGGCAGCGCGTCGTCATGCGAAGACTTGACATGGATGAAGTGGACGTCCACGCCATCGATCTCGCTGATGAACTGCGGCAGCGCGTTCAGGCGAGCCTCGATCCGCCCGAAGTCGTACTCGTCCAGCCAGTACCGCGCAAGCGCCTGGAGCGTCTCGAATTGGACGCCCTGGGATCGGTCAGCGGCCAGTTCCTTGGTCGGCCAACGTGTCGCGCCGACGCGTTCGCGCAGTTCGTCGAGCTTCTGTTCGGGAATGTCGATGTGGAAAGGGCGAATGTCGGTGGATGCCTGTGTGGCGGTGCTCATGGCGTCTCCCTTGGTCGGTGATGCGGTGGAGCAGTCACGACGTGGTCTGCCTTCAGCTGGCACCCCCATAGTTCGCGGGCGGCGTCGACGTGCGCAAAGAGCGCAGCTGGACTGTCGCGGCGTGCCTCCCCGATGCAGCGTGCGCCGTGACGTCTCTCGCGTCGGCGTTTGCGGTGTCCATGACGAACACGTTTCCGTGGCCCAAGTATGGCCCAAGGACCGCCAAGGTGCTGCGCCGCGGTACCCTCGAGTCATGAGCGAAGCGAACGATTTCAACCAAGGTGTGATCGAGGAGTTCCGCGCGAACGACGGTGTGGTCGGCGGGCCCTTCCAGGGCTTCCAGCTCGTGTTGCTGCACCACATCGGTGCGAAGAGTGGCACCGAGCGGATCAATCCACTCGCGTATCAGCGCCTCGGCGACGACTCCGTCGCGATCTTTGCGTCCAAGGGCGGTGCGCCGACGAACCCGGACTGGTTCCACAACCTGGTCGCCAACCCGAAAACGCGCATCGAGATCGGAACGGAGCAGTACGACGTGACCGCGCGGGTCGCGGCGGGCGACGAGCGCGAGCGGATCTGGGAAGCGCAGAAGAAAGCGTTCCCGAACTTCGCCGAGTACGAGACCACCGCCGGCGACCGGGAGATCCCCGTCGTCGTGCTCGACAAAGTCACCTGAGCCTCGAGCCTCAAGCCGCGTCGCGCAGCAGGTCCCGCTCCGGCCATGGCGCGCGGAACTCGAGGCCTCTGGCCGCTGCGTGCGCAAAGGGATGGTTGAAGACCTCGAGCGCCGGCTCATCCTGATCGAGGACGAGCTCGAAGTAGTCTGCGCTCGCCGTATCGGCGACGGCGACCGTCACCAGATTCGTCGCGCGGCTCCAAAGGAGACTCACGGTGACGCCGTTGCTCTCGCGCGACATCAATTCAGTCCGCCTCGTTATGTCAGTTGGTTCGAGCATCGTGCGGTCCCTTCGTTGGGCGTCGTAACCCGACAAGCGTGCGCTCCCGCGCGCGGCTGCGCTAGCCGACCAGCGCTCCTCTCCGCGCGGGGTTGACCCTTCCTTTCGTGTACCGACAGCCCTGTCGGTGTGGGAGGGGTAGCAGGTGGTCGCCTCCGCCGTCCTTCGTCCTCTCCGCACCGGTTCAGCAACGGCGCCGATGCCGCACGCGGCCCGCCGGAGCACGATTCCAGTGTTCGATCCCCCTGAAAGGAGAACCCAATGTCCATCGATACCGACCTGACTGCAGATGTCAGCGACGAGCTCTTCTGGGACCCCAAGCTCGACAGCACCGCGATCGCGGTCTCCGCGGACGACGGCAAGACCACGCTGCGCGGAACCGTCGGCAGCCTGCGGGAGAAGCGCGAGGCGAAAAGAGCTGCGGAGCGCGTGTTCGGCGTGATCTCGGTCGACAACCAGCTGCAGGTGAAGCTGATGAACGAAAACAAGCGCGACGACGCCGACCTTCGCGGCGACGTGCTGCAAGCGCTGATGCTGGACAGCCTCGTTCCGACGACAGTCGACGCGAAGGTCGAGGACGGATTCGTCACGCTCACGGGCACCGCCAACTGGCAGTACCAGCGCGACGAGGCGGACTTCGTCGCCTCCAACATCGTCGGCGCCCTCGACGTCTTCGACGAAATCGAGCTCGACTACCCGACGCCGGACCGCCGCGACGTGCAGGAGTCGATCACGAAGGCGTTCAAGCGCAACGCCGCGCTCGACGCCGGCGAACTGCACGTCTCGACCGACAACGGCTCGGTGACACTCAAGGGCACCGTCAGCTCCTGGGCCGAGCACGACGAGGCAATCGACGCCGCCTGGGCGGCGCCGGGCGTCACCAAGGTGCACGACAAGCTGTCAGTCGCGTACTGAGCCTCTCCTCCAAGCGGGGCGGGCGGCACCTCTCCCCCGGCCGGCCGCTCCGCTTGGGCCCACCAACAGGAAGCGAGATCCAGATCCGACATGAGCTCCAAGCCGAAGGAAGAGCTGCACCAGCTGGAACGGATCGCCGACGTCGGTGCCAGCGACGAAACGCCGCTGATCGTGCTCGGCGAAGTCTGGGTCGTCTGCGCGATCGCCGTTCTCTTGCTGTTAGCGGTTGCGCTGCTCGCGTACCGTCTCGCATGATGGACGAGGCGTGGCGGCTGTGGGGCCCGTACCTGGCCGAGCGGGCTTGGGGGACGGTGCGCGAGGACTACAGCGCTGACGGAGACGCGTGGCGCTACGTCACGCACGACCGCGCGCGATCGTATGCATATCGCTGGAGCGAGGACGGGCTGGGCGGGATCTGCGACCTCGAGCAGCGGCTTTGCCTCGCGTTTGCGTTCTGGAACGGGCGCGACCCGATCCTGAAGGAGCGGATCTTCGGGCTCACGGGCCATGAGGGAAACCACGGCGAGGACGCAAAGGAGCTTTGGTGGTACCTCGACGCCACTCCCGACGCGCGCCGACTCGCGTGGCGCTACGTCTACCCGCAGTCGGCCTATCCTTACCAGGCACTCGTCGACGAGAACGGACGGCGCGGGCGCACGCAGCCCGAGTTCGAGCTGACTGATACCGGTGTGCTCGACGACGGCGTCTGGATCATCGACGTCGTCTACGCGAAGGCCGCGCCCGACGACATCTGCATCAACGTCGTGGCGCGCAACCAGTCCGCGGCGCCGGCGACGCTGGACATCCTGCCGACGCTCTGGTTCCGCAACACGTGGCGCTGGGACCCCGGCGCCGCGAAGCCGATCCTGCGCGCCGAGCACGAAGCGATCGCGGCCGAGCACGAGTCGCTCGGCCGGTACGTCCTCTGCGGTGACGGCAACCCCGACCTTCTGTTCTGCGACAACGAGTCGAACGCGAGACGGCTCTGGAACGCCGATGGTGCGCCTTTCCCGAAGGACGGGATCGGCGACCACGTCGTGCACGGGGCGGCGAGCGTGAATCCCGAGCTGACCGGAACGAAAGCGGCACTCCACTACCGGCTCGAAGCTGCACCGGGCGAGAGCGTCGAGATCCGGCTGCGACTCGCCCCGGAGCGCCGTCCCTTGGACGAGCACTGGGAGCAGGTCGTTGCCGAACGTCGGGAGGCCTCCGACGAGCTCTACGCGGGCTTCGGCCTCGACGGCGACCGCGCACTCGTCCTCAGGCAGTCGCTCGCCGGGATGCTCTGGTCGAAGCAGTTCTTCAACTACGACGTTGAGCGCTGGCTCGACGGCGACCCGGGCGAACCGCCGCCCCCCGCGGGACGACGGCACGTCCGGAACTTCGACTGGACGCATCTCGTGAACGCGGATGTCATCTCGATGCCGGACAAGTGGGAGTACCCGTGGTACGCCGCGTGGGACCTCGCGTTCCACACGCTGCCGCTCGCTCTCGTCGACGCGGAGTTTGCAAAGCAACAGTTGCTGCTGCTCACCCGGGCGTCGTTCATGCACCCCAGCGGTCAGCTGCCGGCGTACGAGTGGAACTTCTCAGACACGAATCCGCCGGTCCATGCGTGGGCGGCGCTCCGGGTCTTCGAGCTCGACGGCGCGCGCGACTTCGACTTCCTCGAGCAGATGCTGCACAAGCTCCTGCTGAACTTCGGCTGGTGGGTCAACCGCAAGGACAGCGACGGCCGCAACGTCTTCGGTGGAGGTTTCCTCGGGCTCGACAACATCAGTCCGATCGACCGTTCCGTGTTGCCGCCGGGCGAGACGCTCGAGCAGTCGGACGCGACCGGGTGGATGGCGCGGTATTGCCTCGACCTGCTCCGGATGGCGCTGGTCCTGGCCGAGCGTGACGCATCCTACGCAGGGCTCGCCGCCGGTCTGGCGACACATTTCGCCATGATCGCGAGCGCGATCGACGAGCTCTGGGATGAGGGCGACGGCTTCTACTACGACCGGCTTCGTTTCGCCGACGGCTCGTCCGCGGTGCTGCGCGTCCACTCGGCCGTCGGCCTGATCCCTCTGCTCGCCGGTATGCAGATCAGCGCCGAGCAGCTCGAGCGCTTCCCGCCGCTCGCCGACGCGCTCGACCGACTCGAGCGACAGAAGCCGCAGCTCGCGCGCACGTTCGCACGCGGCGACGACGGACGACGCGTGCTCACGGTCGTAGCGCCCGACCGTCTCGAGCGGATGCTCTCCCGCGTCCTCGACGAGGACGAGTTTCTCTCGCCGTACGGCCTGCGCTCGCTTTCGCGCTACCACGAGCGGTTCCCGTTCGAGCTGGTCGTGAACGGTGTGCCGGCGCGCGTCGACTACGAGCCTGCGGAGTCGACGGCGCCGCTCTTCGGCGGCAACTCGAACTGGCGCGGCCCGATCTGGATGCCGCTCAACTACCTCGCCGTCGAGGCGCTCCACGCGTATCACGCCGTCGCCGGCAGAGACCTGCAGGTCGAGCTTCCGACGCGCTCGGGCAACGTCGTCAGCGTCGCCGCCGCGGCGGACGAGCTCGCGCGCCGCGTGACCTCGATCTTCCTCGCCGACGCGGACGGGCGTCGGCCGGTGCTGCGCTCATACGGAGCGCTGCAGGACGACGCCGACTTCCGCGCGCTCGTCCCGTTCCACGAGTACTTCCATGCCGACTCGGGCGCCGGTCTCGGCGCCTCGCATCAGACCGGCTGGACCGGGCTCGTCGCGATGCTGCTGACGAGCACCACCGCGCTGCGACCCGCGGCGCGGTAGACGCTACCGCCGACGGCGGGCTCCGCTCCCGGCTCCGAGGCATCCTCGGGCGAGGCGAGCGACGTATCGAACGCGCGCCGCCACTCGCCCGGCGGGAGCTCGAAGTCGAGCTCCTCGTTGGCCATGTTCAGGATCACGTGCACGTCCGCGAGCGTGAACGCGAGCACACACGAGGAGGGGTCGTTCCAGCCCGGTGCGTCGAGCAGGCAGCCGTGCCAGCGGACATCTTGCGGCCCGAGGAAGGTGTCACGTCGAAGCGCGGGGTGCCGCTTGCGGAAGTCG
>WNFM01000139.1_pt1 | contig 13456 bp, 15 predicted proteins | sample 5400271 | NCBI WGS metagenome assembly WNFM01 (sample SAMN13153352, study PRJNA577476) | soil metagenome | isolation source: 60 cm saprolite on Douglas fir-dominated hillslope | place: USA:California | collected 2013-09-17 | reverse complement strand
GCCGTCGTTGTGTCGCGGGCCTGGGGCATGATCAGAGCGGATGCCGGCGCGCCTCGCAATTCGCCGATTCCTCCGGGGCCGAAATAACCGCCGGGCTTTGCCTCCGGGCTCGTCGCTGCGAACAGGATCGGTCGGGCGCCGTCCGCTGCGGATTGACCGAACAATGGCGCCGCGAAATCGGTCGCAAGCGAAAGCAGACCGCCCGGACCGCTCGCGAACAGGCCGGTTCGGGCAAATCCGGGATGGGCCGCGTTACTGATCAGGCCCCAGCCCGCCGCGTCGCTTCGACGCTGCAGTTCGAGCGCAAACATCAGTGTCGCGAGCTTCGATTGCCCATATGCCTTCCATGGCGAGTACACGCGCGCGCCCTGTAGATCGTTGAAATCGATGAAGCCGGTCCGGTGTGCCAGGCTGCTGACGCTGACAACTCTCGATCCGCTTGCCCGGCGCAACAGCGGCATCACCCGGGCCGTGAGCGCGAAGTGACCGAGATGGTTTGTCCCAAACTGCATCTCAAAGCCATCCGCCGTGGTTTGCCGGCGGGGCAGCGCCATCACGCCCGCATTGTTGATCGCATTGTTGATCAGGAGATCAAGGGACTGCCGGGCGTGAATCCGCTGCGCGAAGTCGGCGACCGATGCAAGGCTGGCCAGATCGAGATGTTCGTAGCTGACCTTGGCGCCGGGTACCTCGCGGCTGATTTTCTCAATAGCCGACCGCCCCTTTTGGTCGTCGCGACCGGTCAGAATGACATCCGAACCGGCTTTGGCCAAGGCGAGGGCCGTCTCGTAGCCGAGACCGCCCGTCGCTCCCGTGACAACGGCCGTTCTGCCGAGCTGCGAGGGAATTTCGGCCTGTTTTGAACCTGCCATGAAAGAGCCTGCTCACGGGATCGGATCACTTCGCAAGCCCAGTTTTACTTCCGGACCAGCGGGATTTGTAGATTGGTGGGGCGGTTCTGCTCGGTATCAAAGCCGCGGCCGTCGATATTACGCGCGCCCCAGAACAACAGGTCGCCCCTGAGATAGACGAGGTCGTACTCCATGAAATTCGTCCCCTCCTTGAGCGCAAAGAGAACGAAGGTCTTGCCGAAAACGCTCTGGGACGAGTTGACCACCCAAGGGGCGTATCCCGCCGACGCGACCTTGTTGAGGATGTCGGCGAATCCTTGCACAAGCGGGGTGACCTCGTAGCTCTCGTCTGCGACGAAGTCGACCTTCTGTGCGCCCGGGGCGATCGGATGGGCACCTTGCCACAGCATGTGACCGCCGATCTTGATCCGCGCCAGCGGCACGGCACCGTTGGGGTCGGCCGAATTGACAACCTCGAGCTCGAATCGATCGGACGCCTGATATTTGAAAGCGCGCTTGAGATAGAACGGCTTGAGCGAGCCGTCCGGGTTCTTGCTCGGCCGGATCTCCGGAGCGATGCTCTCCCAGTTTCCGATCATCGCCTGTTTTATTTTCGTTACATCTGCTTCCATCCCGCTTGTCCTCGGTTGGGTGTTGGGGGACTGCGCCACAGCTCCGCCAAATCCGGCTATCACCAGAAGGAACGCCAGCGACGATCTAATGCCTTTGCACATGCGGGCGCTCCAACCGTACGAATACATCAAGGCGGCGATACGCTCTGCCTGTCAGGCAGACCCCGCGTACGTTGCCCTTTTGGCTATAGAGGCCGCTGGCCGGCGTGAAAAAGACTTTGTAAGCTGGGCCCATGCCTATGAGACATGGGAGATTGTGATGGAGCTTCGGCATCTCCGCTACTTCGTCGCCGTAGCCGATGCAGGCAGTTTGACGGTTGCCGCCGAGCAAAAGCTCCACACCTCTCAGCCGTCCCTCAGCCGGCAAATCCGGGATCTCGAACAGGAAGTCGGCGTTCAACTGATGAATCGCAGCGCTCACGGCGTCGATCTGACGCCGGCCGGCAAAGCCTTTCTGGAGCACGCACGCATGGCGCTGCTCCAGGCGGAGGCGGCAAAAGAAGCAGCGCTGCGCGCAGCCCAGCCGGCGAGGCCGGCATTCGCCCTTGGCTTTCTGTCGGGTGCTGAAATCGGCTTGTTGCCCGAGGTGGACCGCGTCCTGCGTGACGAGTTTCCCGGCATCGAAATCCGTCTGTCGAGTGATTACTCCCCGGCACTCGCCAAAGCCGTGATGAGGCGCAAACTTGATGCGGCTTTCATGCGACCCGAAGAGCACATGGGGGATTTGGCCAGCAGGCGCGTGCGCACGGACCCGCTGATTTTTGTGTTACCGAGCGACCATCGTCTGGCATCGCAAGCGGCGATTGCGCCGGAGGATATCACGAACGAAACCTTCTATTTTCCGTCGAAATCCGCTCCCGCGGTGCGCCGCGCCGTTTTGGAGTATTTCAACCGCACCGGCATCGACCTCAAGCCGGAACATGAAGTGCACAATGTCGTCCATGCGATATCGATGATTACATCGACACGCGGGATCATGCTGTTGCCGGCCTACACGGAGCGGTACCTGCCCGCGTCGATAACCACCCGTCCGGTGAAGGGAGAAGTACCGACACTTGACCTGATCATCGCATACCACAAGGCAAATAGTTCCCCGATCCTGAAACTGCTTCTCTCCAGGGTCGGCAAACTCGTTGCCGCGCCTTCCTGAGGATCCTTGCCCTGGAAGCAGATCTGCGCGGATGCCATTGACGCGGCCGGGCGGGGACACGACATATCCGGCACCATCGATCGGGGTCAGTGCTCAGGAGCAAGCTATGGACGCGCCGTCAAACATCGATCCCGTCACCGCGCATTCCGACAGCGACGTCGTGCACTGGCTGACCAACGGGACGCGCGATGAGCGCTTCATCGACAACATCTTCGCCGAGATGTGTATCCGGCTCCAGCGGGCGGGCATTCCGCTCAAGCGGGCGACGCTTCATATCCTGATCCAGCATCCGCAGTGGCTGGGCGCCCGGGTCATGTGGGCCGACGGGATGCGCGAAGCCGAGCTTGCGCGTGTGGACCACGATGTCCGGGAGCGGTCCGAATATATCGGCAGCCCCGCCAACGAAATCCACGACGGTGCCACCGAGGTGCGCGAGAATTTCGAGCGCGATCGCTCGCTCGGCCGCCAGCACGCCGTCTATGACGAGATGCGGGCGAAAGGCCTGACCGATTACGTGGCGTGGCCGCTGTACCATACGCTCGGCAAGCGGCACTTCGTGACCTTTGCCACCGACCGTCCTGGAGGTTTCGACGATGCGCATCTCGCCAGCCTGTTGAACGTGTTGCCGGTTCTGGCGCTGGTCAGCGAAATCCGGGTCAAGAACCGGCTGGCGCGAACGCTGCTCGAAACCTATGTCGGGTCGCATGCCGGCGACCTTATTCTGGCCGGCGCCACCCGGCGCGGCACCGGGACGACGGTGAGCGCCGCCATCATGATCTGCGATCTCAGAGATTTTACCCGGATATCCGACAACTGGCCGCGGGACGACGTCATCGATCTCCTGAACGGTTATTTCGACGCGATGTCGGAGCCGGTCGTTCATCGGTGACGGCATGCTGGCGATCTTCCCGCTCAGCGAGCCACAGGCCTGCGCCAAGCTGCTGCATGCCGTATCCGAAGCCCGTCAGGCCATGATTGCCCTGAACGCAAAGAACGGCGAAACCGGCCGTGCGCCGCTCAATTACGGCATCGGCATCCACGTCGGCGACGTCATGTACGGCAACATCGGTTCGCGCACCCGGCTCGACTTCACCGTCATCGGCCCGGCGGTCAACATGGCCTCGCGCCTCGAAGCCCTCACCAAGCAACTTGGGCGGACGGTGCTGCTGTCGCGCGCGTTCGCCGACTTCGTCAAGGACGACTTTGAACTCGAGCGCGTCGGCGAACACCCGGTGCGCGGCTTCAACGATCCGATCGAGCTGTTCGCGTATCACGGCTGAAGGACGCTATGAGGGTCGATGGAGCGACCGCTCATTTGCTTGAAGTCAGCGTTCAACCCATAGCGGCATGCGATTATTTCAAAAGCCGCAAAAGAGCCTGCCCGGCTTTCGAGTTCAGTTCCTTGGCATCCAGCGTTCCGTCATGATCCGGATCTGCAGCACGGAAACGCTGTTCGACCGCCGCGAGATACTCGTCCTTCGTCAGCGTTCCATCGTGGTCGGGATCGGCAGCAGTCAATTCCTTCCGGGTCAGTCTGTTGGCCAATTCACGCTTGTCGAGCGTCCCATCGTGATCGCTCTCCAACTTGTCAAACAACGCTGATGCGGCCTTTTTTGCCTCTGGCAGGTCGACTGTGCCGTCGTTATCCGTGTCGAACATCCGGATCCAGTTCGACTGACGGGACTTTGCCAAGACCGGCGACGAGGCACCGGCGATAAATATGAGGACTAAGGTGCGGCGCGATATCATGGCGTGACCTTTCCCGGTTCCGATTTGTACTGTGCAACTCGGTGGGCGAACGCGAGTTCCATGCCGGTCGAGACACGAAGGTCCCGCAAATAGGCCTTGGGAACGATGTTAACGCGTCAACATTAATTTGGCGCACAAAATCCAGACGACAAGGAGGAGCCACCATGACCTTGCGACGTGCCTGTCTTGCATCCTGCTTTGCCGTTTTCGCCCTTGCAGCGCCCGCTTTTGCCGAGGATGGCTGCGGCGTCGGCTGCCACGCCACGGGCTCCGGATCATGCGTCCGCGACGGATGGCAGGAAGGATTGCCGGTTCGCAACGAGTGCCCGGCGACGTCCCGACCGACGCCCCCGTGCGGCCAATATTACCGATGGAGCCGGCAGTCGATGATGTGCATCCTGCGCTGAGCGCGAAGCCGGCCTGCCCATTGCGACCCGTTGGCTCCCCGCAATGACGGCTGGGTCTCAACCCGCCGCCGTCGCCGCCGCCCGCCTCTCCCTGCGCCGGCGGCCGAGACGGTTCAGCACGCGCGCGAGTTGCTCGGCCGCATAGGGCTTTTGCAGCAGCTCGTAGCCGGTGCTGCCGTGTTCCGACAGCACATGGCTGTAGCCGCTGGTCAGCACCACAGGCAGATCGGCGTGGTGGCGGCGAATTTCCTGCGCCAGTTCGATCCCGGTCATCCCCGGCATCACCACGTCGGTGAAGACCACGTCGAAACGATCGGCATCGGCGGCGAGTTCTTCGAGGGCGTGGGCGGCGCTGCCGACCAGTTTGGCGGTGTAGCCGAGGCCTGCGAGCGCGTCGGCGGCAAACTTTCCGACCTCGGGATTGTCCTCGACCACCAGCACCGTCATGCCATGGCCGTCGCGCGGCGGCGCATCTTCCTCCGGCATCTGTCGCGGCCTGCCGGATGCGGCGGCGCGCGGCAGATAGAGCGTGAAGGTGCTGCCTTTGCCGACTTCGCTGGCGACGACGACTTCGCCGCCGGACTGCTTGGCAAAGCCGAACACCTGCGACAGGCCGAGCCCGGTGCCCTGGCCGACCTGTTTGGTGGTGAAGAAAGGCTCGAAGATGCGTTCGAACTGATCCTTGGGAATGCCGATGCCGGTGTCAGTGACCGACACCGCGACATAACCGAGCGGATTTGGCGCGAGTGGATGCCGTGAAGGCGCGGCATCCACCAGCAAGGCGTCGGCGGTTCGCACCGTCACCGTGAGCCGGCCCCGGCCGTCGATGGCATCCATCGCGTCGCGCGCGTTGACGGCCATGTTGATGATTGCGGTCTCGAACTGGCCGGCGTCGGCGTTGATGAAGCAGGGCTCGTATCAGCGTGCCGATCATTTCGCCGAGCATCCGCACGGTATGCCCGACATCGAACCGTTCGGGTTTCAAGGTCTGCCGCCGCGCGAAAGCCAGCAACTGGCTGGTCAGCCTGGCGGCGCGCGTCACCGTATCGGAGATTGCCTCGATATAGCGCAGCCGCTTCGGCTCCGGCAGGTCCGGCCGCCGCAGCAGGTCGACGGACGCGCGGATCACCGTGAGCAGGTTGTTGAAGTCGTGCGCGACGCCGCCGGTGAGCTGGCCCAGCGCCTCCAGCCGCTGGCCGTGCTTCAGCGCCTCCTCGGCTTCCAGCCGTTTGTCGGCCTCGAAATACAGACGGCGGGTCCGCCGCAACGCTGAGGCCAGCAGGACAAACAGCAAAGCGGTGGCCGGCGCACCGAAGATCAAATGCTGGCTCATGGTGGAGAGCCAGCGCGAGCGGATCGCCGACGTCTCGAGACCGGCTGAGACATAGATCGGATATTCGGCGAGCCGTTGATAGCCGAGGCGACGCTCGATGCCGTCCGCCGGCGACGTCACGGTGATCAGTCCGGCCGTTGGACTGACGGCGATCTTGCGGCCGATGGGTCCGTTGCGATCGAGGCGAATATCGCTGTCGCTGGTCGGGAAGCGGGCCAGCACCACGCCATCGGTCAGGCCGAACGCGAAAAAGCTGCCGGGCTCGCGGCCGATCCGGGCGTAGAAATTCTCGAAATATTCAGGGAGTACGGAGGCCTGGATCACGCCGCCAAAGCTGCCGTCCTCGTTGGTGCGCCGTCGGCTGACACCGAAGAACGCCGCGCCCAGATAGGGCGGCCGCGGCTTCAGCGCTTCGCCGATATAGATTCCGATATCGCGGTCGACATGGGCCTTGAAATAATCCCGGTCCGAAAAATCGATCTCGGGTGCGGGCACGACCAGGCTGTTGGCGAGCGCATGGCCCTTGGCGTCGAAAATCCAGGCCGATTTCACCTGCGGCAGCGAATCCGCAAGCTGCTTCAGCCGCAGATGCAGCGTTTCCTCGCGGGAAACGATGCCGGCGTCGGGGATGCCGCGGATGATCTCGGCGATTTCCGACAGGGTGCGGTCGATGGTTTCGAGCACTTTCAGCGCGTGCTCGTGCGCCACATCCAGCGAACGCTCGATCTCGCGGTCGGCGGTTTGCTGGACCGAAACCCAGGAGACCGCAGACGCAAAAGCGAACAACGCCAGCGGAAGGGCCAATGAGGCGACCATCATCCACTGCAGCAGTCTCAGCGAGTTAGGTTGTGCAGTTTGCACGGGCGCTCCGACTTCGCGCCGAGCTTACTGCAATCCGCGGCCGGGAACAAAGCGCCGCGATGGCGATGGAACCCGATCGATAAACTGATATTCAAATCGGCAGGACGAGAAAGCCGGCGCGCGGGAAGTGCACCACCACCTCGCCGGCCTTGGGATCCTGCCGCCGGATTGCGATGTGCTGCGGCGACAGGGCGACGGTCTCGCCGCCGACTTTGATCTTGCCGTAGTCGTCGGGCATGACCTCGACCCGGTCGCCGGGCTCGCGGCCGTTGGGATCGCCGGGGTCGGCCTGGACGGCGGTCTGCGGGACGGCGGCTTTGGCGAGGCTAAGCGCCTCGGCCGTCGACATTTCGCCGCGCCGGCCATGGCCGATCGCGCGCGTCCGCGTCTCCCAAGCCCGGACATGGCTGAACTCCGCCAGCAGCGCGTCGGCGTTCGGCATGTTCTGCCTGACGTACCAGACATTTTTCAGCGGGCGACGTAAGCTTTCGCACGCACGAGTTCTGGTCGTTGGGTATCGGCGGTCTTCGCCAGCGTCAGCAGCTTGCCATAGTACATGGCTGCCTTCTCATGATCGCCTGCGGCTTCAGCCGCCACGGCTGCGCCGTAATAGCCGCGGAAGCGGTTCGGTTCGCGCTGTTGCGACGCTTCGTACTCCTTGAGCGCGAGAGCGGGCTGGCCCGCCTCGTACAGCATGTCGCCGAGCAATTCACGGGCGGGCAGGATCCGGCCCGGCGTGACAATGTGCTTTTCGTTCTGATCTTCAAGGTTCGCGGCCTCACGCATCAGCTTCGATGCGTCGTCAGTGTTCTTGCGGGCCAGCGCGATCCACGCTGCGACGGCGCGCTGCTGAATTTCGACTTCCCGCGCCCAATAGGTATTTTTGGCATCGACGAGCTTCTGATGTCTTACGGCAAGATCGGAAGCTTCCTTCTCGGCGGCAGCCGGATCGCCGGAGCGAGCCGCACCGATCGCGCGCGCGAACAATGTGAGCGCCTCCGTATAGGGCAGACCGCCCTCGGCCAGCGCGAGTTGCTTCGCCGCAGGCCAGTCGCCGCGCTCAACCGCGTAGCGGGCGGGCATCGCCGCCGACGCGTAAGCCACTGCAGGCTGTGACATTGAAGGCGGTTTGACCTTGAATGCATCGTTTTCGGCGCTGAGCGCAGCCGCATCCCGGGCCAGCTGCAGGTCCGCATAAACAGCATAATCGCTGGCATGATAGGCTTCGGGAAGTTCGCCACCCTTGATCGCCGCTTCGAAGGAGCGCCGATTGGTCGATACCGAGTCCTCCCATGCGCCGACCCGCGTGAAGATATGCGACGGCATATGCAACGCATGCGGTGCGTCAGGCGCTATATCAGCGTAAATGCGCGCGGCCGTGAGGCCGCGGGCAGCAAGAGGCGGCGCATCGAAGGAATGGATGAGGTAATGCGCGACCCCGGGGTGATCCGGATGCTTGGCAAATTGCTTCTCCAGGATCGCGACAGCCTTCGCGTAAGCCGCGTAGGTCTGATCGGCTTGCGATTGCGTGCCCGCAATGTAGAGCGCGCTGAATATCTGGGCTTCGTCATCGTCAGGATAGCTGGCCGCCAGCGCTTCATAGGCCTTCGAGCGGGCTTCCTGACGTTCACGCTCGGGATGTTTGGCCCAATCCTGGTAGTAGGCCCCGACGGCTTCGATATAGGCGTGCTCGCGCGGCGTGACCGGCATCTTGCCCGCGGTCTCGAGCATTGTCTGCGCTTTCCCGGCGTCCCTGGGGGATGGGCCAACGCCGTTGAGCGGATTGAACATCAGAAGCGAAGCCATGCCCCAATAGGCAATGGCGCAGCCGGGGTCCTTGGCGAGGACGTTGCGAAAAGCCTGCTCGCCGGCGCTGTACCAGAATGAGTGGACCATGGCGACGCCGCTGGCGAGGTCAGCCTGTACGTCGGGTGAGCACGAATTCGAAAAGTTCACCTTGCCGACCTGGTGGCCATGGCCTCCGTGGCCGGCGTGTTCATCGTCGCAAAGTGCCGCCGTCGCGAAAAGCAGCGAGGTAACGGTGGCAATTATCGTGCGTCGTATCATGACGACCCCCAACGCTCACCAGAGCAAGTTCGAGGGACCATAGCTGTTACCCGGCAATCTGTGAAAGGGCGAAATCGCCCTCAGGGGCCGCGGATGCGGCCCGCAGGGACGGCCGTTGACGCAGGGCTAGATCTGCCGCTCGACCATCTTCAGCTTGAGCTCGGCGATGGCTTCCGAGGGGTTGAGGCCCTTCGGGCACGCCTTGGCGCAGTTCATGATGGTGTGGCAGCGGTAGAGCCGGAACGGATCCTCGAGATTGTCGAGCCGCTCGCCGGTGGCTTCATCGCGGGAATCCTTGACCCAGCGCGTCGCCTGCAGCAGCGCGGCGGGGCCGAGGAAACGTTCGCTGTTCCACCAGTAGCTCGGGCACGAGGTCGAGCAACAGGCGCAGAGAATGCATTCGTAGAGACCGTCGAGCTTTTCGCGGTCCTCGTGGCTCTGCTTCCATTCCTTCTGAGGCGTCGGCGTGGTGGTCTTCAGCCACGGCTCGATGGAAGCGTATTGAGCATAGAAGTTGGTGAGATCAGGGACCAGGTCCTTCACGACCGGCTGGTGCGGCAGCGGATTGACCTTCACCGCGCCGCCGGACGCCACGTCGTGCATCGACTTGGTGCAGGCCAGCGTGTTCTGGCCGTCGATATTCATCGCGCAGGAGCCGCAGACGCCTTCGCGGCAGGAGCGGCGGAAGGTCAGCGTCGGATCGATGTGGTTCTTGATCCAGATCAGGCCGTCGAGCACCATCGGTCCGCAATCGTTGATGTCGACGTGATAGGTGTCGACACCAGGATTTTTTCCGTCGTCCGGATTCCAGCGATAGACCCTGAATTCGCGCGTCTCGGTCGCACCTGCCGGCTTCGGCCAGGCCTTGCCGCCGGTGATCTTGGAATTTTTCGGAAGCGCGAATTCAACCATTCTTCTAACCTTTCGTCATTCCGGGGCGATGCGTCAGCATCGAACCCGGAATCTCGAGATTCCGGGTCTGGTCCTTCGGACCATCCCGGAATGACGGGCTGTTGTGGCTTCTCAATACACCCGCGCCTTCGGCGGGATGTACTGCACGTCGTTCGTCATCGTGTAATCGTGCACCGGGCGGTAATCGATCGCGGTCTTGCCGCCGTTGTCGATCCACACCAGCGTGTGCTTCATCCAGTTCTTGTCGTCGCGCGCGGCGAAATCCTCGCGGGCATGGGCGCCGCGGCTCTCGGTGCGGTTCGCCGCCGAGTCCATCGTCACCACGGCCTGCACGATCAGATTGTCGAATTCGAGCGTCTCGATCAGGTCGGAATTCCAGACCAGCGAGCGATCGGAGGTGCCGACATCGCCGATGCCGCCATGCACCTTGTGGATCAGGTTCTGGCCTTCGCTGAGAATTTCGCCAGTACGGAACACCGCGCAATTGGTCTGCATCACATGCTGCATGCCGTCGCGCAGCTTTGCGGTCGGCGTGCCGCCGGAGGCGTAGCGATAATGGTCGAGGCGGCCGAGCGCCAGGTCGGCGGAGCCTGCCGGCAATTCCGGCTGCTTGCCGTTCGGCGTCAGTTTCTCGGCCAGCCGCAACGCGGCGGCGCGGCCGAACACGACGAGGTCGATCAGCGAGTTGGAGCCGAGCCGATTGGCGCCATGCACGGAGACGCAGGCGGCTTCGCCGAGCGCCATCAGGCCGGGTACGGTGGCGTTGTCGTCGCCGTTCTTCTTGGTCAGCACTTCGCCGTGATAATTGGTGGGGATGCCGCCCATGTTGTAGTGCACGGTCGGCACGATCGGGATCGGCTCGCGGGTGACGTCGACATTGGCGAAGATCTTTGCCGATTCGGAGATGCCCGGCAGCCGTTCGTGCAGCACCTTGGGATCGAGATGGTCGAGGTGCAGGAAGATGTGATCCTTCTTCTTGCCGACGCCGCGGCCTTCGCGGATTTCGATCGTCATCGCGCGCGACACCACGTCGCGCGACGCCAGATCCTTGGCGGAGGGTGCATAGCGCTCCATGAAACGTTCGCCGTCGGAATTGACGAGGTAGCCGCCTTCGCCGCGCGCGCCTTCGGTGACGAGGCAGCCCGAGCCGTAGATGCCGGTCGGATGGAACTGGATGAACTCCATGTCCTGCAGCGGCAGGCCGGCGCGCAGCGCCATGGCGCCGCCGTCACCGGTGCAAGTATGCGCCGAGGTGCAGGAGGCATAGGCGCGGCCGTAACCGCCGGTGGCGAGAATGGTGGTCTGGGCGCGGAAGCGATGCAGCGTGCCGTCGTCGAGCTTGAGCGCGATGACGCCGCGGCAGACGCCCTGGTCGTCCATGATCAGGTCGATGGCGAAGAACTCGATGTAGAATTCGGCCGCGTGGCGCAGCGCCTGGCCGTACATCGTGTGCAGCATGGCATGGCCGGTGCGATCGGCGGCGGCGCAGGTGCGCTGCGCCGCTGGTAGATCTTGCCGTCTTCGGTGCGCGAGAACGGCACGCCCCAATGCTCCAGCTCGTACACGGCCGCGGGCGCGTGGCGCACCATGTATTCGATGGCGTCCTGGTCGCCGAGCCAGTCCGACCCCTTCACGGTGTCGTACATGTGCCAGCGCCAGTCGTCGGGATGCATGTTGCCGAGCGAAGCCGAAATGCCGCCCTGCGCCGCCACCGTGTGCGAGCGGGTCGGGAACACCTTGGTGATGCAGGCGGTGCGAAGCCCGGCCTCGCTGCAGCCGACCACGGCGCGCAAGCCGGCGCCGCCGGCGCCGACGACCACGACGTCGTAGGTGTGGTCTTCGATCGGATAGGATTTTCCGTTGGTGGCGGGGCCACTGCCGTTGCTGCCCTTGCCGTTACCTTCAGAGGCCATGGGTTACACTCCCGATGACATTTTGAGAATCGCGTAAATCGAGGCGAGCGCCACCGCGATACAGAAGAAATTATTGGCCATCACGCTGGCGAGCTTGATCTTCTCATTGTGCACGTAGTCCTCGATCACGACCTGCATGCCGATCTTCATGTGCCAGGCGCTGGCGACGATGAACAGCAAGAGGATGATCGCAATCGGCAGCGAGCTGAGGATTTGCTTGGCGCCGGCCTGGTTGCGGCCGATCAGCATCAACACCACCACGATCACGGGCACGATCAGCAGCGTCATCGCCACCGCGGTGAGGCGCTGGCGCCAGAAATCGCTGGTGCCGGAATGCGAGGCGCCGAGGTTGCGGACGCGCGCCAAAGGCGTGCGCATCGAGGTCGATTTGGGCTCGGTCATCGTCCGGCTCCGACCGTGTAGGCGACGATCCAGACCAGCACCGTCAGCGAAATGCCGCCGATCGCGGCGCCCCAGGTCAGGCCCTCGCGCTCGCTGGCCTTGAAGCCGTAGCCGAGATCCCAGACGAAATGGCGCAGACCCGAAAGCAGATGGTGCAGCAGTGCCCAGGTGTAGCCGAACACGATTAGCCGCCCGATGAAGCTGCCAGTAAAGGCCTGCACATAGGAGTAGGCGGTCGGGNCGTGCCGAAATACAGCGCCAGGCCAGTCACGCGGTGGACGATGGACAGCGCCATCGTCAGGGTCCAGCGATAGGTCTGCAGATGCGGCGAAAGCGGTCGTTCGATCCTGACGGTCATCGGCGGCTTCGAAGGTTGGTGGGCCGCGGGACGGCCCATCGGGGATCGCGATTAAAGTAATTCTATTTACGTAGTCGAAACAGCGAGTGCAACGACCAAAATCATCAATTCCGAACGATGGTTCATACCTATGGAGGAGGCCTGCAATTGCAGGCGTTGACAAACACCCGTGAGGGTCCATGGCTAGGCCCGTGCTGGTATACCTGAAGCACGATTCATGAACGCGCGGCTCATCGCGCGGTCATGGAAACGACAGAAGAAACGACAGGGAAACCACAGATGGCAATCGCCGGGCTTAACGTCACTGAGCTTGTCGAACTGGCGCTGATGCTGGTCGGGGTCGGCGCGATATCGGGGTTTTTCGCCGGCGTGTTCGGGATCGGCGGCGGCGCGATCCTGGTGCCGGTGTTCTACGAATGCTTCCGGCTTGCCGGCGTGCCGCTGGAAGTGCGGATGCCGCTGTGCATCGGCACGTCGCTGGCCATCATCATCCCGACCTCGATCAGCTCGTTTCGCGCCCATCTCGCGCGCGGTGCGGCCGGTACCGCGGTGTTGAAGCAGTGGATCGTGCCGACCATCGCCGGCGTAGCGCTCGGCAGCTTTGTCGCGCGCTTTGCGCCGGAGCAGCTGTTCAAGATCGTGTTCGTGGTGGTCGCAACGATCTCGGCGATCCGCCTGTTGTTCGCGCGCGACAGCTGGAAGTTCGGCGACGCGTTGCCGAAGGCGCCGCTGATGCAGCTTTATGGCGTCGTCATCGGGCTGCTGTCGGCGCTGATGGGCCTCGGCGGCGGCCAGCTGACCAACCTGTTCATGACGTTCTA
>WNFM01118505.1_pt1 | contig 13459 bp, 10 predicted proteins | sample 5400271 | NCBI WGS metagenome assembly WNFM01 (sample SAMN13153352, study PRJNA577476) | soil metagenome | isolation source: 60 cm saprolite on Douglas fir-dominated hillslope | place: USA:California | collected 2013-09-17 | reverse complement strand
CTCGTGGCGCGACGTTGTCCGCCACCGAGCAAGAGCAGTTCAAGGCGCCTATCCTGGCCAAATACGAGGCCGAAGGCAACCCCTACTACAGCACCGCGCGCCTGTGGGATGACGGCATCATCGACCCAGCCGATACGCGCACCGTGCTCGGCTTGGGTATCGCCGCTGCTCTCAACGCCCCGACTCCTGACACGACCTTTGGTGTCTTTCGCATGTGACGCCCGGCAGCAGGAGGTGGCACCGTAGCCTTGCTGTCTCGAAGGGCTAGGGCTAGGATGCCTGCTGACCACCGTGCTATACTCAAGACTGGGCTCCGCAGGCGGAGCTTCGGGATCATCATCGCGAACGGACACCACGATGTCGAAGAGACTTTCCAGCACCATCCTGTTGTTCTTGATCGGCGTCGGATTCGGCATCTTCAGTGTGAGCAGCCTGGCTCACGCCTCCAGCCGCGATGACGTGATCCAAGCCTGCCTGTACCTACTCCCGGCCATTGCCGCATTCGTAGCGCTGATCATGCTGCCGTTCAAGGCGCCGCAGTAGGCCGGGCCTGCGCGGGACCCCGGCATGTGGGGCCTGGCACGCGTCATGTCGGTCACCGCTGCGGGCTGTGGCTACAACTCAGGTGGGCCTGCCGAAGCGCGGTGGGCACAGGTATCCAGAGGGAGCCTCATGAGCGCGAGCGCTGAGACGCTGAGAAAGCCGGGTGGTTCTGTTCGCGACGGCAGCGCCGACGCTCCGCGTGGCACCCCCATCCCCGGCTTCAAGCCGCGGGCGGAAGATGCGCTGGCGCACGCGCTCGCCCGCATACCTACAGGTCGGCTGCTTATCGGAGCCGGCGCGACGAGCGCCGTCATCTACGGCCTGTTGGTAGTTGCGTTTCCCATAACGCGGTGGTGGAACCATCCTCATCTCGCCAACAGCGCCGACGCGATCAACGATATGGGGCAGATCACGCATTATAGTCCGGTCGCAGCCGTCGCGTTCGTGCTGGCGATATTGGCGCTCTTCTGGTGTGAGTTCTTAGCGATGTCGGCGATCTCGCGCCGCGACACGTCAACCTGGCGAGGGTGGCCGCGGTTGGCGCTGGCGTTCCCCTTTGTATTCGCCGGATTGCTCGTGTGGATGCAGCCGGTCACCACGACTGACCTCTATGGGTACGTCGCGCGGGGGTATCTCTACGTCCAGCTGCACCTCAACCCCATGACCACGCCGGCCTTCTTGTTGCCGGGCAATTTGCTGGTGTCGCGCCCGCCCGCGCCGTATGGTCCGGCGTGGCTCCTCCTGTGTGGCGCGTTTTCACTGGTCGCGGGCAACAATCTACTGCTGAATATGCTGCTGTTCAAGCTCTTGAACCTGGTGTGCCTCGCCGTGTGCACCTGGCTGCTCTATGCGCTCGCGCAGCGCCTGAAGATTGGGGCAGCCGCGCCCGTCGTCATGTTCTTTACCTGGAATCCTTTGGTGCTATTCGAAGCGATTGGCAATGGCCATAACGACATCGTGATGATGATGTGCGTACTGGGTGCCTGCCTAGTGATGACGTATCGGCGCGCCCGACTGGCGCTGGCGCTGCTGGTGCTTGGGGCGCTGATCAAGTATGTCGCGGCGCTGCTGATCCCGCTGTGGCTCGTGTATGAGCTGAATCAACGTCGCCACCAGGCGCAGCGCACTCCGCGCGTTGACATTCGGGACGAGCCGGAGCGCCAGACTGCCCAGCAATACAGCGCCCGCATGCGGCGCCGAACCTTGAAGGCGCGCGCAGCCATCCCCGGTCAGGGAGCCGCTGCGCCGTCTGCTGGTGGCGTGCTCGCAACCACAAGCCGGTCGGTGCTCGCGAGCGGTCGAGCGGCAGTGCAGGCGCTGGCGGAGATTGAGCGCCGCGCGGCGGTGGAGCTCATCGTTGGCGCCGCCGCGCTCAGTTTGGTCCTGGTGGTGGCGTTCTATCTGCCATTTTGGGATGGATTGAAGACCTTCTCTGGGGTTGGCCAGCAACTTCGGCCGCTCTATTACAACGGGTCCCTCGTCCAGTTCATCGCCGCTCCCCTGGAGCTGCTGGTCCCGCCCGCGGACTATTCCTCTCTGGACAAGACTATTCGCCTCCTCTTCTACGTCGTGTTCTTCGTCTACGCCTTCATACAAACGCATCGTCTATGGATCGCCGGGACGCGAGCAAGCTTACGTGATGTCATCACCGCGGGCGCGAAGATTTTCTTCGCGGCTCTCATTTTGATCGCCTTTTGGTATCAGCCGTGGTACGTCGTGTGGCTGCTGCCGCTCGCGGCGCTTGCTGATAAGCCGTTTGTGCGGAGCCAGGCGGCGATTCTTTCGGGTGGGAGCCTCCTGACATACGCCGTGGGGAACTACCTCTTTACGCATGAGCCTGGCATCGGGCAGGCGCTGTTTGTCCAGTTCTTTGAGGTACTCGTCGCGTTCGCGCCGTTGCTCTTCTTGCAGATGACGCCCGAGGAGCGCGGCTGGCAGGGCGTGATTCGCAGCTATGTGAGCTTACTCGGAGAAGGCTTGCGGCGGCGCGCTGACATCTGGGACCGTGTCATGCTGGGGTTGATCCTGGTCGTGGCGGTCACCTTACGGCTGACGCGGTTGGGCAACCTCTTCGGGACCATCGCGCCGAACAGCCCAACCAGTGACGCCTTGCGGCAAGTGAGTGGTGACATCCGCCTGATCCTGGCGGATCCGCGTGGGCTCGAAGGCCCATTCGCCTTGGTGGAGCGCGCCCTGGTATGGCTGCTTGGTCCTACGCCGTTCGCCGTGCTCCTGCCTTCGGCGGTGCTGGGATCGCTGACCGTTTGGCTCATCTATCTGGTGACCGCCGCCGTGTTCACCGACGAGACTCCCGCACGAGCACGCTCTCTCGGATTGCTCGCGGCGCTGCTGGCGGCGACCTCGGCGTGGCACGTCTCGCTCAGCCGCTCGGGCGTGCAGGTGGTGACGCTTCCCTTGTTGACGTGTCTCTCGTTGTATTTGCTCATCTTGGCGCTCCGCGTCCCACAGTCCGTACGGCCAGCGACCGCATCCACCATACGACGTCATGTGCGTCGCGGTCGGTTCGCCGCGGCATGCGCTGTGCCGGACCACGCAGAGAGAAAGCGGGTCGTGGTGTTCGCGGCGAGCGGAGCCTGCGCGGGGTTGGCCAGCGATCTCGCGGCGGGTCTGTGGGTGCTGCCTGTATTGGCGGTGGCGGCGCTGGTATTCGTCCGGTGGCGGCGCCCAGGCTGGTATGTGAAGAGCCGGACCGGGTTGACCGTCCTGGCCTCGGCCGCGGTACTTGCCGGACTGCCGGGCGCCTGGCAGTATTACCTCAGCAGGTACGTGGGCTTTGCGCCTGGGCACGGCGCGCTGGCCAAGTCCACCCAAGGGGCGCTCTCCTTCCACCTGCGCGACGTTCTCGGCTACTTTGCCCAAGTCGGCCGCAATATTGGCAGCGTCGCCCATGTGCTTATCGCACAGGACTACAGCGCGGGCGGGCCGGGAGTTGGCGGCGCACCGATCATACCCGCGATCATCACGCCGGTTTTCTTCGTCGGGATCGTGCTCATCGTGTGGAGGTGGCGCCGCTTCTCTTCGATTGTGGTGCTGCTCCTGCTGGCGCTGCCATTCATCGCCAGCGTGTCGGGTGGGCCCCAGGCGAGTGTGATTGAGGCCGCCAGCGCGCTGCCCGCGATCTGCATCATCCCCGCGCTGGCACTCTACGAGCTGGCGCTGTGGTTTGGTCGGCTGCCAATCGCACTTGATCGAGCGCACGGTGTGCGTGTGTTCGCCACTCCGGAACGTATCGGCCGGCTGCTACTGATGGTCTTCCTGCTCATCAGCGCCATGCGCACATTCTACTGGTATTTCCAGGCGACGTTGCCTGTCACGCCGCCCAACACCATTATCGCCACCTAGTCTCACGTTCAGGCTGCGTCCCCCAGCGTGGTGTGCAGCGCACGCGATCTGAGTGTGGTGCTCGTGCTGGCGGCAAGTGGGCGGTGCCTCCCTCGACACGCTGCTCAGGTTATGACGGTGCGGCACGACGGGGGCCAGCATGCCCAGAGGACAAACAGGGGAGATGCGATGAGCGCGACCACGACTGAGACCCTTGAAGCGCGCCGAGAGCGTGCGTCGCTTCTGCTCGCCCGGCTGCGCCAGGAATATCCCGACGCACAGTGCTCCCTCAATTTCAGCAATCCTCTGGAGCTCCTGGTGGCGACCATCTTATCCGCCCAGTGCACGGACGAGCGGGTCAATCAGGTTACGGAGAGCTTGTTCCAGAAATACCGCGCGGCCGAAGACTATGCCCGGGCACCGCTCGAAGCGCTCGAACAAGATATCAGGCAGACGGGATTCTACCGCAACAAGGCGAAGCATATTCGCGAGGCGGCGGCGCTGCTCGTCGCCGAGTATGGGGGGGCGGTGCCCGCTGACATGGCGGCGCTCCTCACGCTACCTGGAGTGGCACGCAAGACGGCCAATGTGGTGCTGGGCAACGCCTTCGGGGTCATCGAGGGCGTGGTAGTGGATACACACGTTGGGCGCCTGGCCCGCCGCATGGGCTTCACACAGAGCGAAGACCCGGCCAAGATCGAGCAGGACCTCATGGCGCTCTTTCCACCGGCTGATTGGCTTGATCTCTCGCACATCTTGATTTATCACGGACGCAGTGTATGTCAAGCGCGGAAGCCGCTCTGCAACCTCTGCGCGGTCGCCAACTTGTGTCCAACCGGTGCGGAGATTCTGGGCATCGCGCTTGATCTGCCACAAGGCATGTAGTCCACTGCGAGAGGCAACCACACGACGAACGAGTAGGGCGCGCATGGATCATGGGACACGACACCCTTCACTCTCTGGCGAAGATTGGTTCCAGCGCCCGCCCGCTGGCCGCGCGCTATGAGGTCGGCGCTTGCCGGCCCGGGGCGTGCGCGTTATACTAGCGCCGCCATGAAACCACTCCCAGCATCGACTGATATGCAAGAGACGCTCGCCGCGACCGCGCAGGCCCCCAGCCGTAGGGCACGACAGATTTCAGGGGCAGGCGCGATCCTGCTCATCGTGGTGTTGGCAACCACCTACTTCGTGCCTCGTGGCCCCATGTGGAATGCGGACTCGCGGGTATTCCTCACCGCGAGCATCGTCGACCGCGGGCGCCTCGACATCGATCCGTTCGCCACAAATACCGGCGACGTCGCGTACTTCCATGGCCACTACTACTCGGACAAGGCGCCAGGGGCATCGCTGTTCGCCCTACCGGTCTATGTCGTGCTCAAATACACGTTACTTGGTGGCAAGCCATACAGCGCGCTGTTCGCGGTGCCGGAGAGCCAGCGTCTGGACTTCCTGCCGCGCTACATCCTCGCGTTCGTGTTCGCGGGTCTGCCGACGGGCAGTATCTGCATGCTGCTCTACTATCTCCTGGCGGTCCAGGGCGTCTCGCGTGGATGGCGTACGCTGCTCGCACTCACCTATGGGCTTGGTACCATCGCGCTGCCATTCGCGACGGTGTTCTTTGGGCACCAGTTGGCGGCGGCATGCCTCTGTGGGGCGTTCGTGGTGCTGTTCCGCCTGCGCCGCGGCGAGCTGGCGCCGCGCTATGCCCTGGCGGCAGGCGCCCTGGCTGGCTGCGCGATCATCACGGAATACCCTACTGCGATCATCGCTGTGCTGCTCGCGGGCTATGCGCTCGCGACGAGCGCGCAGCGCCAGCGCGCGCTGTTGCTGCTCGGCATTGGAGCGCTGCCGCCACTCGCGCTTGCCGCGGGCTACAACCTGCTGGCCTTCGGGAGTCCGCTCAGCCAGGGGTACGCGCACCTGGCCGGTCCGTCCGCGTTCCAGGTGGGACAGGCACAGGGCTTGATGGGCATCACCACGCCGCACTGGGACGCCATCTGGCAAACGAGCTTTGGACCGTATCGTGGGCTATTGCTCTTGTCGCCTGTGCTCCTGCTGGCGATACCGGGATTTGTGCTGTTGTTCCGGCGCAGCCAGTGGCGTCCAGAGTTTTGGCTGTGGTTGTCGAGTGTCGTCATCTACTACGCGTTCACGGTGTCGTACTTTCAGTGGGATGGCGGCAACAGTGTGGGGCCGCGCCACTACTTGCCTGTCTTGCCATTCTTGGTGCTACCCATCGGCGAATTGGTCCGGGCTGGGCGGCCCGTCATCTGGCGCGCAGCGACGGCCGCGCTCGCAGGCGTCTCCATCGTGATCATGGGCCTTGTCACGGCCACCGGACCGCTCTTCAATCCCGTCTTCAAGGCGCCACTGACACAGTGGGTGCTGCCCTCTCTGCTGGGCGCGGCGCCCGATCCGAGCCATCCAGGCCGCAGCCCGGCCGTCAGCTGGACCGCGTCGGGGTTGCTGCATGCCCAGCTCGACAACAACTGGGGCATGCTGCTCCGGCTCCCTGGAATCCTTCAGTTGGCGCCACTTGCTAGCGCGGTGGCCCTGGTCGCGCTGTGGTCGTGGTGGCGGGCGCGCCGACTCACGCATCCGTCGAATGCGCTGCCGACCCCCACGCGTATCGCGGCTGCGGCGCCGGCGCCCTCCGAGGGAGGGATCGTGTGACTCGCACAACAGGCGATGCGAACTTCCCGTGCGCCGCGCCACGCCAGTCGTGATAAGATATCCGTGGAACTGAGCTGCGTGCGCGGCGACGGTCCATGGTGCTCCATGGTGCTCCATGGTGCTCCATGGTGCTCCATGGTGCTCCATGGCGATCGGCGAGGAGATGGCATGAACCGCGTGCGAACAGGTGCCGTTCGCTCTGTCGGACCGCTGTTGAACCTGGTGGGCGTCCTGTTGCTCGTGCTCGGCGCGGCCGCTGGGTGGCTGGTGCCGCGCAGTGGGCTCCTCTCACCACTGGATGGGTTGACACGACAGCTCGCCAGCAGCCCCATAGACCGCAGCGGATTCCTGGGCGCGGACATCACCGCGCTGGCGGTGCTCATCGCGGTGGTCATCGGCTTCAATGTGACGATCCTCCAGATCGCCGGCCAGGCGCACTCGCTCAATGTGACGCGCGGCATCCTGGCGACGCTCACGCCATTTCTGCTGTGCTGGAGCCTCACCACGGCCATCGCACTGGCCTATTTTCTCGTCCCGCCCATCTACGTGGGACAGCTGTGGCAGTTGTACGCCTGGTTTGGGGCGATTGTCCTGCTCATGATCGGGTACCTCTGGGACCTGCCGTGGCGCCTTTCGGGCGACTACGTGGCGCGGTGGGCGCTCAGTCGCTTGCGTCAGAGTCCAGTCGCGGACTGGGAAACGCTGGAGGGGTACGCTGTGCTGCAGACGGCGATCGCGGCGGCCGGAGCCCGGGGCGACCTGGGCAATGTGCGGGCGATGACGCTGCGGCTGGGCCGTTTCCTGGTGGATGCGCGGGACCGCCGCGCGGAGGCTGCGAATCAGTATGATCGCCGGCGCTACCGCTCGCTCAAGAGTCTCCTCTCGGGATGCTCTCAAGGAGCAGCTGAGGCTCCGAACGCGGTGGCGTACTACCTGGGCTATGTGCTCGCGGGCGTGTTGCTGCAAGCCACAGCGGTCGGCCACCCACCGGATGATGCTGAGCATGATCTATTTACGGGTGTCCTGCGCTCGACACGCGGCAGCCCGGAGCACCTGAATCCACTGTGGACAGGCATGCGGCATGCGCTCTGCCGACCAGTGGATCGCGGTGTTCCCTATCTGCTGAAATACTGGCTGGGCCACGACACGTGGCCTGCCGATGATCCGCGCCGTGTCACGCGGCTCGCCGTCGCCCTGGCCCGACTCCACGCCGCGTACTGGCGAGAATTGTGCCGAGCCGCCACGGAGCACGAGGCCGCGGCGCAGGCGGCGGAGATGGCTATCAGCCTCTATCGAGATATCTCCGCGTACTTAGGAGTCGCCGTCGCGCGGGCGCCCAAACAGTCTCGCGTCGTGCGGCTTCCCGACTTGCCCCTCGCGCTTCTCGATGAGACGCACGCGTGCATTATGCGTGACTGGGGGGTTGGGAACGCGGAAAGCGGCGTGCGCGTCGATGTGGTCAACAGCTATGAAGCGCATAGAGCGCGGCTGGGGGCCTCTACGACCCGCGTCGCCGTGTAGCGACGGCGCGCTTTGGCGTGATGACCGGGGCCAGCGCGCTCGCCACCACCGCGATGATCTCCGTCACGCTCGCGTCCTCGCTGATTTCGGCTGCCAGTCGCAGACGCTCGTTCTTTTGATTGACGAGCTTGAAGCGTACCCGCGATTGAGGCAAGCTGGCAATCTCGCCACCGCGCAGCTTGAGCCGGGCGAGCGCGCCATGGTGCGCGGCCAACACGGCGACGGGCTCACCGTTCTCCGCATCAGCGAAGTAGCGCACGGCACTGGACGAGTAGGCTGGATGAAGTCCGAGCTGTAGCATGCGCTCGTGGACATCCTTGAGCAGTGCGCTGCGCTGGCACCACTCCGGCAGGTCACTCGGCACGTTGCCAGGCGCCGCAACGCGCTCAGGCCACTCTTGCAGGAACAGCAAGTCTGGCAGGGGTCGTCCATGTTCGAGATACTGTCCGACCTCGTCGAGCAAGCGAATGCCCTCCCCATAGAGCACAGCAGCCGGCTCGCGTTGACTCTGAAAGTCCACGTAGCTGAGGAGCGAGGTGGCGGTGGCCAACCACAGGCGCGGCTTCCAATGGCGATCGCCGATTCCTTTCGCGAAGCGGTCCACTGCGTCCAGGAGAACCGATTGGAGATAGACTGACGCCGGGGTACCGAGCGGAGGATACGGCATCGCCGCGGCCGCGGCGCTGCCGCTCGCCACGAGGTTCGTTCCCAGCGTCACTTTTTCGAGGGGCAGAGCGAACTCCCGTTCGGGCTCGCTCACTCGGCGATACGCGCACAGATCCTGGAGGACGGTGCCAATGTCGGCGAGGTAATCGCCTGTCCGATTCAACTTGTCCAGATCAATCAGCTTGATACGCGCGCAGTCATCGTCCAGCATGATGTTGCGCGCGTGAAAGTCTCCGTGGGTGATGCCCAGGAAACGCGGCTGCAGGATGTCTGCGTGCTGGCTCACCAGCGCCAGGTAGTAGTCCAGGCTCCTGTAGCGGTACCGGCCGGCCGGGTAGCCTTTGAGCAAGCTCTTCAGCCAGGACATCCGCCCGGCCGCCCGAGTGAGCTTGCGTTCCATGGGGGCAAGGTAGAGCTGGGCGAGCTGTGATGTCACCGCGGCAGGGATGCCACCTCCTGGCTGGCGAAACAGCTTGAAGACGACCTCACACGTGAGGAGGGTGGCGCGGCGCAAGAGGTCCTTACGCGTGTTGGACATGATCGGATGGTCGAACTCGTTGAAGAGGTGCCGCAAGGTGTATAGATGTGTGAGATCTTCCATGACAAGATAGTAGGTAGGCGCGGTCCCAGAGTCATTGACATATGCCGCGGAAGGCTGGCGGACGAAGGCGTCAAGCACATTAGCTGGCAGGCGACGATAGTTCTCCGCCGTCTGCTCAAAGGCGTCACGCGTACTGCGCTTGATGATCAATGAAGCGTTCGCCTGATGGCCCGCTTGATGTGGCTGTCCACCGGCCTCCAGCGCGGGAAACCACGAGCGAAAGGTGACCCGGTACACCTGGTCGTTGCTGAAGCCCCCGGTCAGCTCTTTGTTGCCGATAATCTCCACGTGCAAGTGGTTCCGCACCGCCGCGGCCAGCTCGGTGTCCTGGCTGTCGCCTTCCGCCGCCTGGTGCCGCTCCACGTCGCGCAGGAAGTGCGAGACCATCGCGCGCGCAAAGGCGGCCACACCATCGCGCGCGGCGTTGCGATACTGGCTCAGGAGGAGTCGGAGCACCAGGGTGTGGATGATGAGATCCCAGCGCCGGACGTTGCCGCGATCGCTGGCCGCGGCGTCAATGGTCGAGTACGCGCTGCGCAGCTCGCCGAGCAAGCTCTCGATGGCCGTGTGCACGTTACTGTCGGCTGGGAAGTGATCCGCCAGCTGCAGCGCCGCATACAGCGTATAGGTCGCCTTCGCGCTGCGCAGGCGATCTGGCTCACTCACCGCTTCGATCAAGAAGCCTTTGGCGCACGTCACGTCGGCCTCCAGCAGATTGCCCGCATCCGTTTCGAGCAACAAGCCGAGCACGTAACTTAAATCACGCCAGTTCTCGATCTCAGGCCGCCTGGCCCCACCTGACTTGCCATTGTTCCGCGTCCGCGCGCCGACCCACGCGCGGAGCTGGCCATGGAGCTTGCGTACGATTTTATTGCGAATGCGGCTGTATTCCCGCGCGGAACACAATTCCTCCCGTCGCCCGTTGCGGTCAAGCTGCAGCAGCGCATCGAGCACGATGCAGGTTCCGAGGATGCTGGACTCGCCAGCCTGGCGAACAATGTCTAGGTCGTTCTGCTCGCGCTCGAGCAAGTCCAGGAAATCATGGCGGACATGGATGCCGTCGAAGAACCTCCCCAGGTAGGCGAGCGCCTTGAAACGACTGGGGTACAGTCGCATGTCATTGCGCTGCGCGACGGACAGATGGTCGCGAGCTGGGAGGTTGATGAGCCAGTCGCCGGAGGCGCGCACCATCGTGGCCGTGTCGCCGTCGAGGTCGAGTCGGTGCAACACTTCGGCGGCGTTGCAAGTGCGTCGAAGGGTCTCGTGGTCGTCGCGGCCCGCGAGCACCCACGCCCCCACACGCGGATGAAAGTGGTGGCGCAGATAGCGCAACAGCAGTGTGCCGAGCTCGGCATCGCCTTCTTCCGCGGACCGATCAGCGCCTGCCGTCATCAAGTTGCGCGCAAAAAAATCGGCCACTCGCTTCCCCTCCCCACCCCACTCAGCAGACTGTGGCTAGCTGCTCATCCATCTACTCTCCCAGGGCTCCCGCCGTGTTCTGTGGGAACTTGCGCCGTGCCCGCCGCGTCGGCGGGCGCGCATCGCCTCGCAGGTAGCGCGGACCTTGCGCTACGTCGCCGCCCAGCGGCGCGAGCAGCCACACGCCTGTTCAGCGTGAGCGCACGTCTTGCCCCCACCGTCTTTGGGCTGGGACCAAGGTCCATGTTCGCTTGGCTCACGACAGGGTCTTGTCCAGCGCGCGTACCTCGATGCGATTCACTACGCCACGGACCCCGGTCACACGGGTGGCGATGTCTTCGGCCGTCCGCCGCGTAGTGGCGTCGGAGACCGTCCCATGTAGGCTGATCAGCCGATGCTCAGCCAGCGCGGTCACCGTGGTGATCCCTTTGTCGGCGAGGGCTTGCTCCACCGCGTCAGTCAGCGACTCATCGATGAGCAGGTGATCGGCGACGTCGACCACTCCGGGCGTGGCCAGCAGCTCACGCTCGGCGGCTTCGGCGTAGGAGACCAGCTCGGCGCGCCCATGCAGCGAGACGCGTCCCGCTTGCACTTCTAGCGTGATGAGGTGCCGCGCATGTGGAAGCAGCACCGCGCGGTCGACTGCTTCGGCAGCGAGCCGCTCGACGGCAATATCAAGCATCCACTGTGGCATGCGCCCTAGGTCGCCCGGCGCGAGCTTGAGCGCCAGCGCAGCCGCGGATTGTCCGCCCCGCTCTTCGTACGCTGCCAACACCAGAGCCTCGGCCGGAACGACCGTTGGCTGGCCCATCCGCCGGCCCGACCCGGCAGCTTTGGCGCCGACCACGAGGTGGACGAGGCGCGCCGGCTCGCTCTCCGACACGTCCTCTATGCGCACGCCCAGGAGCGCGGCCGTCATGTCGGTTGGCCGTCCAGCGCTGAAGCCCAGCTCAGTATCGCGACTCAAGACCAGGGCATCCTCAGGAATCTCGGACACAGGGGGCACGGTCTGCAGCGGCGTGACCTGCCAGCCGTGCGCTGCTGCGACGAGCTGAACCGCTACCGCGACAGCGCCCTCAGAGCTTGCCTGCGCGCCTTCTGGCGGCCATCCCTCCGGATCACCCGGCTTCGGGACGCCTTCGCGGCGCAGAAATACATACTGGACGGGACCGCTGGCGGCGGACATAGGTGAGCCTTTCCACATACTTCGCACTCAGGGGAGAATACTACGCGCGCTGCGTCCGTGCGCGCGACCTGCTGTACCTTTCATTGTATCGCACGCGCGATAGAGGCACCCCATGCTCGCAGCGCGCATCCGCGTCTTGCGCACACGCGAATTGCTTGCATTGGGCGCGACGGCGCGACGGCCGCACGTGAAGGCTCCCGCCACAACCCAGCCGTCAGGCGCAAGCTCCCAGCGCCGCGTCCAGTCGAAGAAACCCGGCGCCATGCGCTATACTTGGGGCGTCGCCCTCGGGGCGTCCGCATGCGCGCGCCTGTGTAGCGCGAATGCTGCGTAGAGCGAATTGGGAGTGTCGCATCGTGCAGACGCGATCTGCGGTCCCGACGCCGCTGGGTCCGGTCCAGAGCGACGGGCGCTATTCCACGTGGTATGTCGTCAATATCATCGCGGTCAAGGTGCTCGCATCGCCCGGTGGCCTGGTCGTTCCCGCCGGCATCATCGTGTTCCCGCTGAGCTATCTCTTCGGCGACGTGCTCACTGAGGTGTATGGCTACGCGGCTGCCCGCCGAGTCATCTGGCTGGGCTTCGGCTGCAACTTGCTCGCGGTGGCGGCCATCTACGCTGGCCTGGCATTGCCTGCCGCCCCGTTCTGGCATCAGCAGGACGCCTACGCCGCCATCCTTGGATTCACCCCCCGCCTCCTCGCGGCGTCCTTCTGCGCCTACCTGGTGGGGGAATTCGTCAACTCCTTCGTGCTGGCCAAGCTGAAGATCGCGACGCGCGGACGGTGGCTGTGGACGCGCACCATCGGCTCGACCTTGGTAGGCGAGGGCATCGACACGATCATTTTCCTCACGCTAGCATTCGGCATCGGCGGCATCATCCCGCGCTCCCAGCTGCTGCAAGCCATCATCGTCCAGTGGGTGATCAAGGTGGCCTACGAGGTAGTGGCCACGCCGTTCACCTATGCGGCAGTCGCGTTCTTGAAGCGGCGTGAGCGCCAGGACCCATTCGACGTCGCGACGAACTTCAGCCCGATTGTCTTTGGGCGAGCTGCCGAGCGTAGCGCCTAGTCCGTGGTTCGCTCGATCGTTCGTCTGCCAGTCATTGCCTGTTACGCCGCACGAGGAGGTGCCCCCCATGGCTGAGGAGAGTGAACAGCGGAAGGAAGGCGCAGGCCACGCCTATCAGCACTTGGTCCTCGAACGCCGTGGCGCTGCCGCTTACGTGATGCTGAACCGCCCCGAGGTGCACAACGCGTTCAACGCGCAGCTCATCGCCGAGCTCCGTGACGCGTTCGAGCGACTTGGCAGCGATGATGCCCTGCGGGCGATTGTGCTGGGCGGGGTGGGCCGCAGTTTTTGCGCTGGCGCCGATCTGCATTGGATGCGCGCCAGCCTTGAGTTCACACGCGAAGACAACTACGCTGACGCGCTGCGCATGGCGGATATGCTCGCCGCGATCGAGGCGTGTCCCTGCCCCGTGATCGCGCGCATCCAGGGGGCGGCTCT
>WNFM01143679.1_pt2 | contig 13461 bp, 14 predicted proteins | sample 5400271 | NCBI WGS metagenome assembly WNFM01 (sample SAMN13153352, study PRJNA577476) | soil metagenome | isolation source: 60 cm saprolite on Douglas fir-dominated hillslope | place: USA:California | collected 2013-09-17 | reverse complement strand
TGCGAGTCGTGCGTGCTCCGGTTGGGGGGCTTCGCGGAGGCGCATGCGACGGACCCGATCCCCTACCGCACCACCGCCCGGGCGTGAGACACTGGAGCCACCGTTGAGGGAGGAACAGCCATGAAGCGTTTGCTGATCGCGGGGGGTTTCCTGCTGGGATTCACCCTCGTGGCCGCGCCGGCCCACGCGCAGACCGGGACTGCCCGAGGCAGGGTGCTCGACGAGCAGGGGCAGCCCCTCGTCGAGGCCAAGGTCGTGCTGGAGTACCTGGGCGGAGTGACCCGCAAGTACGAGACCAAGACGAGCAAGAAGGGCGAGTACACCCAGGTGGGCATGTACCCCGGGCCCTACAAGATCACCGTGAGCAAGGAGGGCTTTCAGGGCTCGTTCGCGGAGCAGCGGATCTCCCTCGGAGATCCCACCCAGGTCCCGGACTTCAAGATGAAGACCATGGCGGCGGCCCAGAAGGAGGCGGGGGGCGGCAGCAACGACGCCCTCAAGGCCGCCTTCGGCCAGGCCCTCGCCCTCACCCAGGCGGGCAAGCTCGACGAAGCCGAGGCGGCCTACAAGGAGATCATCGTCAAGGAGCCGGGCGTCCCCGAGGTCTACCAGAACCTGGGCTACATCTACGGCCAGAAGAAGGACTGGGCCAAGGCCGAGGAGGCGTACAAAAAGGCGCTGGAGCTCCGGCCCAACTACCCCGACGTCGCCGCCGCCCTCGCCCGGGTCTACGCGGACTCCGGCCAGGGCGAGAAGGCCATGGAGACCATGGCCAAGGCCGCGGGCGAGAACCCGAACGACGCCAGGGCCCAGTTCAACATGGGGATCTTCCACTTGAACGCGGGCAAGAGCGAGGAAGCGATCGCCGCTTTCACGAAGGCGGTGACCGCCGATCCTTCGATGGCCGACGCGTACTATCACCTGGGCACGCTCTATGTCGGGCAGAACCGGATCGCCGACGCCGTTCAGAGCCTCGAGAAGTACCTGTCCATGAACCCCGGCAACGCCCAGAACGTCGCCACCGCCCAGGGCCTGCTGGCGGCGCTCAAACCCAAGAAGTGATCGCCGACCGCGTCGCCGCCGTCCGGCAAGGCATCGCCCGGGCGGCGGCCCGCGCCGGCCGGAAGGCCGGGGACGTCACCCTCGTCGCCGTCAGCAAGACCTTTCCCGCCGAGGGGGTCCGGCAGGCCTTCGCGGCGGGAGTGCGCGACTTCGGCGAGAACAAGGTGCAGGAGGCGGAGGCCAAGGCCCCGGCCCTCGCCGATCTGCAGCCGCAGGGCCTCCGTTGGCACCTGGTGGGCCACCTCCAGAAGAACAAGTCGAAGAAGGCGGTGAGCCTCTTCGACGTCATCCAGTCCCTCGACGAGGTGGAGCTGGCCCACCACGTCGAGCACTACGCCGCCCAGCAGAAGAGGGTCATCCAGGCCTTCGTGCAGGTGGACCTTGCCGGTGAGGAGACCAAGTTCGGCTTCGACGAGAAGCTGCTCTTCCCGGCCCTCGAGAATCTGCGGGGCTTCAAGTCCGTCCGCGTCCGGGGCCTCATGGTCCTGCCTCCGTTCTCCGCGGACCCGGAGGGGGCTCGGCCCTACTTCCGGCGGCTGCGGGCCCTCCGCGACCGCGCGGTCAAGGAGTCCCTGCTCCTCGGCTCGGAGCTGTCCATGGGCATGAGCCACGATTTCGAGGTCGCGATCGAGGAGGGGGCCACTCTCGTGCGCGTGGGGACCGCGATCTTCGGGGAACGCGTCAAGAAGGGGTGAGAAGGGATGTTCGTCCTCGGTAACGTGCTCATCGGCCTGGCCATGGTGCTCGACTGGATCCTCTGGGGCTACCAATGGATCCTGATCGCCCGGGCCGTGATCTCCTGGGTGAACCCCGATCCGCGCAACCCGATCGTCCAGTTCCTCTACGCCGCCACCGAGCCCCTGATCCGAGTGGTGCGCCGCATGCTGCCCATGAACCTGCGCTACTTCCCGCTCGACATCGCCTTCCTCGTCGTCTTCGGTCTCGTGATCTTCACCCGCTACGGGATCGTGCCCTCGCTCTTCGAGATGGGAGTGCGGCTCAAGGGTCCGGGTGACCTCTCGGGGTCCTTGAGTCCCGGGGCCTGGCGTGCGACCCTTGGTGGTACGAGCACCGTCTGGCGGAGGACGAAATGAAGATCTCGCCCATGGACATCCAACGGCAGACCTTCGCGAACAAGTTCCGGGGCCTCGACCGCGAAGAGGTGCGGACCTATCTGGCGCTGGTGGCCGAAGAGGTGGCCGCGCTTCAGCGCGAGCGCGACGCCCTCGACCAGAAGGTCCAGAGCCTGCAATACGTGGTCGACGAAGCCCGGGACCGCGAGGCCATCCTCAAGAACACGCTGCTCACCGCCCAGAAAGCATCGGAGGAGATCCGGGATATCGCGCGGCGCCAGGCGGAAAACCAGGTGAAGGAGGCGGAGCTGCAGGCCGACCGGCTGATCGAGCTCGCCCAGTCGCGCGCCCACGAGGTGGAGCGCGGCATCCTCGACCTGCGCGGCCACCGCACGATGCTCCGCACCGACATCCGGGCCTTCATCACCCGCCTGACCCATCTCCTCGACCTGCAGGAAGAGGCGGAGGTGGAGGACAACCTGCGCTTCCTGAAGCGGCGGGAAGAGACGGGCTCGTAGCGCCCCGTGGCGGCGGCGGCCGCGCTCGACCTGCGTGAGTCGGAGGACGGCGTGACCCTGAAGGTGCGCGTGCAGCCCCGCGCCTCCCGGGATGCGCTGGGGGGCGAGCGCGCGGGCGCCCTCGTGGTCCGGCTCACCGCCCCGCCCGTGGAGGGAGCGGCCAACGACGCGCTCGTCCGCTTCCTGGGCAAGGCCCTGGCAGTGGCGCCATCCGCCGTGCGCATCGTCGGCGGTGCGACCGGCCGCAACAAGGTGGTGGCGGTGGCCGGGCTCGACGTGGCCGCGGTTCGGGCCCGGCTCGGCGGCGACCGCCCCCGCTCGTGACCGGGCCCTCGGCCGCGAAGGAGCGCCCGCGCGCCGACTTCGCCGTTCGCCGCATCGGCCTCCTCGCCACCATGGCGGGACCGGTCCCGCGGGTCGGCCGGTCCATGCGCGACCTCGGCCTGCTCGAGGACGCAGCGCTGGCGGCGGCGGGGGGCCGAATCGTCTGGGTGGGTCCCGACGACGGGCTCCCGGAATCGGTCCGGCTGGAGTCCGATGCGACCGTGCTCGACGCCGGGGGAGCCGCGGTCGTCCCCGGCTTCGTCGACTCCCACACGCACCTGGCCTTCACCGGAGACCGCGACGAGGAGATCCGTCAGCGCCTGGCCGGGGCCACCTACCAGGAGATCGCTGCCGCGGGGGGCGGCATCGTCCGGACGGTCGAGGCCACGCGGGGCGCGACCCTCGAGGGCCTCGAGGAGGCGATCGCCTCCCGGCTCGACGAGATGCTGCTCTCCGGCACCACGACCGCCGAGGTAAAGAGCGGCTATGGCCTGGAGACCGCGGCCGAGCTGCGATCGCTGGAGGCGATCCGCCGCGCCGCGTCGCGCCATCCCGTGTCCGTGGCGTCTACGTTTCTCGGGGCCCACGAGGTGCCCCGCGAGCATCGCGCCGACCGTCGCCGCTACGTGGACCTGCTGCTCGAGGAGATGATCCCGGCGGTGGCGGCGCGCGGCCTGGCCGAGTTCTGCGACGTCTTCTGCGAGGAGGGCGTCTTCTCGATCGAGGAGAGCCGGCGCATCCTGCTGGCGGCGCGCCGGCACGGGATGAAGCTGCGCCTCCACGCCGACGAGCTTCAGAACACCGGCGGGGCCGAGCTCGCGGCGGAGCTGCGGGCGCGCTCCGCCGACCACCTGGTCTTCGTCTCGCCGGCCGGCATGAGGGCGCTGGCCGAGGCGTCCTGCGTGGCGACGCTCCTGCCCACCGCCGCCTTCTACCTGCGCCTCGGCCGCTTCGCACCGGCGCGGGCGCTCATCGACGCGGGCGTCCCCGTCGCCCTCGCCTCCGACGTGAACCCCGGGGGCGGCCTCTCGCCGTCGCTGCCCTTCGCCATGGCCCTGGCATCGTTCGGGATGGGCATGAGCCTCGAAGAGGCGCTCACCGCGGTCACCATCAACGCGGCCTTCTCGCTGGATCGTCACGCGGCCGTCGGCTCGCTCGAGATCGGCAAGCGGGCCGACCTCCTGCTGCTCCGCGCGGCGCGCCTCCTCGACCTGGTGCGGGTAGGCGTACCCGCCATCCAGGGCGTGGTCAAGGACGGCCGCGTGGTCGCACGCGACGGTCGCCGCACCGGAGCCTGATGCTAGGATGGAGGAGAATGCGTTTCGGCCTCATTCGACGGACGATTTGCCTTTCCCTTGCCGTGGTCTTGGCGGCCTGCGGCGGCGGCGGCTCGTCACCCACCGCGCCACCCACCCCGTCTCCGACCCCGACTCCCGACCTCGGCCCGCCCAACATCGTGATCATCCTCGCCGACGACATGGGCTACGGGGATCTCGGCAGCTTCGGCAACCCGCTGATCAAGACCCCGAACATCGACAAGCTGGCCACCGAGGGGATCCGGTTCACGAGCTTCTACGTGCCGGTGCCGATCTGCGCCCCCTCGCGGGCCGGGCTCATGACCGGGCGCTGGCCCTATCGGACCGGCATCCCCTGGAACCCGCCGGTCAAGCTCAACGACGACGAGATCACGATCGCCGATGCGCTGCGCGGGCGCGGATACGCCACGGGCATGGTGGGGAAGTGGCACCTCGGCTGGACGGCGCCGGACTTCCCGACCCACCACGGCTTCGACTACTACTACGGCATCCCGGCCGGCGAGGACGAGAGCGACTTCGTCCTGGGCGACCAGCTCACGACCGACCGTGTCCCTCCCGAGATGCTCTCCCGTCGCTACACCGACTCGGCCATCACCTGGATCAAGGGCGTCCCCAAGGGACGTCCCTTCTTCATGTACCTCGCCCATCGCGATCCGCACCTGCCCAACGAGATGTCCGCGCCGTTCCTCGGCCAGTCGGCGGGCGGCCTCTACGGGGACACGATAGAGGCGCTCGACTGGACGGTTGGCGAGCTGATGAAGGCCCTGAAGGATCTCGGCGTCGACCAGAACACCCTCGTGATCTTCACGAGCGACAACGGGCCGGTGATCCCGCCGGCGGGTCCGGGCTCCGCGGGCCCGCTCTCTGGCGCCAAGGGCTCGTGCCAGGAGGGCGGCATCCGGGTCCCGGGCATCGCCCGGTGGCCGGCCAAGATCCGCGCCGGCCGTGTGGTCGGCGAGCCGGTCTCCACGATGGACCTCTTTCCGACGCTCGTGACCCTCGCCGGCGGCGCCGTCCCCGGCGACCGCAAGTATGACGGCATGGACGTGAGCCGCCTTCTCACCGGCGAGATCAGCAAGCTCTCGGGGCCGGGCATCGACGGCGGCCGTGAGATCGTCTTCTGGTATCAGCGGTCCCCGGTGGCGATCCGGTCGGGGAAGTGGAAGTGGCTGCGGGCGGGCTTCTGGAACCCACGGGCGGCGCTCTACGACCTCGACGCCGATCCGGGCGAGGCGACCGATCTCAGCAAGACGCGGCTGGACCTCGCGCAGCAGCTCGACGCGCGCATCACCGAGCTCCTCTCGGGAGGCTAGGATCTCGGGGGCCAGGACCTTGACGAGGGAAGGGAGCGGGACGTAGTGTGCCTCCAATGCTGCAGGCAAGCCGGGCCCGATTGACGTTCGTAGGCGCCGTCGTCGCCGCGGCCGCGCTGGTTGGCGGCTGGCGGGAAGGCGAGCCCGCCAAGTCCCACCCCAATCCGTACCGAACCGTGGAAGGCTGGGCGAAGATGCCCGAGGGCCGGACGTGGGGCGCGACCAGCGCGGTGGACGTCGACCGTGACGGCAAGTCCCTCTGGGTCGCGGAGAGATGCGGTGCGAACACCTGCGCGGGCTCGAGCCTGCCGGCGATCCTCGAGTTCGACGAGTCAGGACGGCTCAAGACCAGCTTTGGCGGCGGGATCTTCGTCTTCCCCCACGGCATCCACGTGGACGGAGACGGGAACGTCTGGGTGACCGACGCGCGAGGCAAGGATGGAAAGGGCCACCAGGTCTTCAAGTTCTCTCCGCAAGGGAAGCTCCTGCTGTCCCTGGGCAAGGCGGGAGTCGCCGGTGAAGGGCCGGACACCTTCAATCAGCCGTCCGACGTCGTGGTCGGCGCGAACGGCGGCATCTTCGTGGCCGACGGGCACGACGAGAACTCGAACGCGCGCATCGTGAAGTTCTCGAAGGACGGGACGTTCGTCAAGGCGTGGGGGAAGAGAGGATCGGCCGCCGGCGAGTTCGACACCCCTCACGGCCTGGCCTTCGACTCCCGAGGACGGCTGTTCGTCGCCGACCGGGGCAACAATCGGATCCAGATCTTCGACCAGGACGGCAAGTTCCTCGAAGAGTGGAAGCAGTTCAGCCGGCCGAGCGGGATCTACATCGACCGGAACGACGTCCTTTACGTGGCCGACTCGGAGTCGAACGGCAAGACCAACCCGGGTTGGAAGCGGGGCATCAGGATCGGCAGCGCGAAGGACGGCAAGGTCACGGCCTTCATTCCCGACCCGGAGCCGGACCCGGAGAAGGTGGTGACGAGCGCGGCAGAAGGGGTGGCGGCCGATGTCCAGGGCAACATCTACGGCGCGGAAGTCGGCAAGCGGGGGCTGAAGAGGTATGTGAAGAAGTAGGACGGCTCCTCGCTACTTCGCGGGGGCAGTGGGCCAGGGCGGTCCCTGGTCCGGCTTCGTGACCGGCCCCAGGCCCTTGTACACGAACTTCTGAAGGCGCTTCCCTTCGTAGGTTTCCGTCGTGTAGATGTTGCCTTTCGAATCCGTGGCGATGCTGTGCACGCCGAAGAACTGGCCCGGCTGGCGGCCGCCATCGCCGAAGCTGGTCAGGATCCGGAGGGACTCGCGCTCGAGGATGTACACCTTCTCGTTCTTGCCGTCGGCGAGGTAGAGGTACCGCTGCTGCGCATCCTTCGAGAAGGCGATGTCCCAGACCGACCCGTCCCCCAGGGTCTTCTTCGCGATGAACGCCTCCTTCACGAACCGGCCGTCCTTCTGGAACACCTGGATCCGGTCGTTCGAGCGATCGCAGACGTAGACGAGCCCGTCGCTCGCGAGCTCCGCGCAGTGCACGGGGGTTCGGAACTGCTGGGCGGGGGGAGCCTCGGGATCGTACTTGCCGAGGTCGGTGTCGTCGGGCTTGTGGCCGTAGGCGCCCCAGTAGCGCTTGAACTTTCCTGAATCCGCGTCGATGACGACGACCCGCTTGTTGCCGTAGCCGTCGGCGACGTAGGCTTCGTTGGCCTTGGGGTCGACGAAGATCTTCGCCACCTGCCCGAAATTCTCGGTGTCGTTGCTGCCCGCGTTCTTGCCCTGATGCCCGAACTGATTCAGGAACTTCCCGTCCCGGGTGAACTTCACGACGTGGGCGTCCTTGGCGGCGTTGCCTCCGATCCACACGTTGCCCTTGTCGTCGGCGGTGATCCCGTGGTTCGAGGCCGGCCACTCGTAGCCCTGCCCGGGGCCGCCCCAGTGCCCGACGAGAGTACCGGCAGGATCGAACTCGAGGATGGGCGGCGCGGGGACGCAGCATTCCTCGGCCGTGCGTGGGCTCGTAGACGCGCCGATCTCGGTCCGCTCGTTGAGGGTGCCCGCCCCCCGATGGACGACGAAGACGTGGTCCCTCGCGTCGACCGACACCCCGACGGTGGAGCCGAGGAGCCAGTGGTTCGGCAGCGGCTTCGGCCACAATGGGTCCACCTCGAACCGGGGCGCCTGCTCGGCGTCCCGCGCCTCCGCCACCGCCCTCGTCTCGAGCGCGGCCTGACCCAACCCTAGGGCCCCGGCCAAGCCGAGGAAGGTCGCACCGATCTGGATGTTCCGCTTCTGCGTCGTGCGCGCCATCTGCGGTTCCCTCCCTCCCTTGTCAGCCGGCTGCTGGCCGAATACTCTACGGCAGGTCCAACGAGAAGGGAACCCCTGTCCAGCGGAAACCGCGGTGCCGTGAGACCACCCCCCCTCGCGATCGCCGCGGCGGCGCTCAAGCTAGTGCTGTTGGCGTCCGTGGCCTCCGTGGCGGCCGCGCACGACATCCCGGCCGACGTGACCGTCCAGGCCTTCCTGAAGCCCGAGGGTTCGCGTCTTCATCTGCTGGTTCGCGTGCCCCTCGGCGCCATGCGCGACGTGGACTATCCGACCCGCGGGGTGGGCTTCCTGGACCTCGCGCGGGCGGACGATGCGCTCTTCGAAGCGGCGAACCTGTGGATCGCCGACCAGGTCGAGCTCTTTGAAGACGATGCCCGCCTCGCTGACCCACGCATCGTCGCCGCCCGGGTGTCCCTGCCGTGGGACCGCAGCTTCGCTTCGTTCGAAGAAGCCAGGGCCCACTTGGCGGGCCCGCGGTTGCCGGAGGAGACGGAGGTCTATTGGAACCAGGGCCTGCTCGACGTCTGGCTCGAGTACCAGATTCGCTCGCCAGAGTCGCGCTTCTCGATCCATTCCGGGCTATGGCGGCTCGGGCAGCGCGTGGTGACCGTCCTTCGATTCCTCCCCGCCGGCGGTGCCGTGCGCGCCTTCGAGCTGCCCGGAGATCCGGGCCTGGTCTGGTTGGATCCGCGGTGGCATCAGGCCGCCCTTCGGTTCGTCGAGCTGGGCTTCTTCCACATCCTCGACGGGACCGACCACCTGCTGTTCCTGTTGTGCCTCGTGATCCCCTTCCGGCGCCTGCGCGCCCTCATCCTGGTCGTCACCTCGTTCACGGTCGCGCACTCGATCACCCTCATCGCGTCCGCCTTCGGCCTGGGGCCGGACGCCTTGTGGTTCCCGCCCCTCATCGAGACCCTGATCGCGCTCTCCATCGTCTACATGGCGCTGGAGAACATCGTCGCGCCCCAGTTGCGGCGCCGATGGCTGATCACTTTCGGGTTCGGCCTCGTTCACGGGTTCGGCTTCTCCTTCGCCCTGCGTCAAACGCTGCAGTTCGCCGGTTCCCATCTCCTGACCTCGCTGCTGGCCTTCAACGTGGGCGTCGAGCTGGGACAGCTTCTCGTGCTCGTGGTTCTCGTGCCGCTGCTGGACCTCCTCTTCCGGTTCGCGGTCGCGGAGCGGATGGGCACGATCATCCTGTCGGCGCTCCTGGCCCACACCGGCTGGCACTGGCTGATGGAGCGCTTCGACCGGTTGCGCCAATTCCGATTCGAGTGGCCTGTCCTGAGCGCGGCGTGGTGGGCCGCCGCCGTGAAATCGCTGATGCTGGCGGTGATCGCGGGGGGCTTCGCCTGGCTCGTCTTCGGGGTGCTCCTGCCCTCTTTGCGCCGGCGCGCCGGGAAGGGCACGACGGAAACGGAAGCCGAAGACTAGACCGGTTCAGAGTACTCGCCGCGGCAGCAGCGGGTTCAGGTGCATGGCGAGGTCATAGACGGAGCTGCCGCAGGCGGCGGCCAGGTCCTCGGGCCGCGAGCCTTCCTGGGCATCGAAGTACGAGGCGACGTCCCCTACCGCCACCCGCGCCTCGGAGCCGATCTCCACGATCGAGTGGCTGGCGGAGACGGAGGCAATGAGGGGATAGAGGTCGCGGCCGATGCGGACGCGGCCGCCCTTGGCCGCGACCCGGGGCAGGCCGTCCGCGTGCCCGACCGGGAGCGTGGCCACCCACACGTCCTGCTTCGCCACGTAGGCCCGGTTGTAGCCCGCACTCTCGCCCGCGCGGAGCTGCTTGACGTAGATGACGCGGGCCTTGAGGCAAACCGCGGGCCGGAGGTCCAGGATGCCGGCGCTTCGGAACTCGGGCTCCGAGTACATCCCGTACAGCGCCATCCCCGGGCGGACCATGTCCAGGAAGGCGTCGGGATGCTGGAAGAGGCCGAAGCTGGAGGCGGCGTGGCGCTTGCCGAGGCGGACGCCCTCGCCTTCCAGCGAGCGGCAGAGCGACTGGAAGCGCTCGAGCTGCTCGCGGTCGAAGGCCGGATCCTCCGTGAACGTCATCATCACGCCTTCGAGCCGCACCGAGCGGCGGGCGGCCAGATCGCGGATGAGAGGGGCGGCCCGGGTGTGGGGGACTCCCACCCGGCCGATGCCCGTGTCGACGCACACGTGGAGCGGGATGGGCCGTCCTCGCCGCTGCGCGACCCGGTCCAGCGCGTCTCCGATCGGCGCGTAGACCATGGGCGTGATGTCGCGGGCCACCGCCTCCTCGAGAGCAGCCTCGTCGAAGGGCCCCATGAGCAGGACCGGCTTGCGGACCCCGGCCTCCCGGACGGCCAGGGCTTCCGCCAGCTTGACCACGGCGAGGCCGGAGACGGCGGCCAGGGGCTCGAGCAGGCGGGCTACGTTTGCGACCCCCAGCCCGTAGCCGTTGTTCTTGACGACGGCGAGGATCGGCCGCGGCGTCACGCGCCGCGCGACCTCCTCCACGTTGTGGCGCAGGTTCGCGGCAGACACCTCGATCCAGGGATCGAAGGCGGAATCGGTGACGGTCGCCGCCCCGACGCGTGACCCTCGCGACACGGCCGCGGCGGCTGCACCTGCTTGGAGAAAGGACCGGCGTGACAATCCCATGGCCACCGCCCTCGAGAGGCCCATCATAACCGGTGCTAGAATCGAGGCCATTCGAAATGACGCACGCGGCCCGACGGTCTTTCCTCAACGCGGTGGTTGGCGCAGGCTTGTGGGCGGTGGGCAAGACGCCGAGACCGGCGGCGGCCCAGGCCCCGCCGAATTTCGACCCTTCGCAACCCTTGCCCCCGAACCTGCCCGTCCCCGTCGACGACGGGGCTTGCAAGCACCTGCCGGGCCTGCGCGTTCCCTCGATGAAGCTCCGGTCCACCAGCGATCGCTGGGTCGACCTGGCGGCGCGCAAGGGTCGGGTCGTCGTGTACTGCTATCCGCGAACGGGAAGGCCGGATGAGCCGCTTCTACCCGGTTGGGACGCCATTCCGGGCGCCCGCGGCTGCACGCCGGAAACCTGTGCCTTCCGTGACCACCACGAAGACCTCCGTAAGCTCGGAGCCGAGGTGTTCGGCTTCAGCACCCAGACCACCGAGTATCAAAAGGAGATGGCCGCGCGGCTGCACCTGCCCTTCGACGTGCTGAGCGACGTCGATCTCGCGTTCGTGCACGCGCTGCGGCTGCCCACGTTCGAGATCGCGGGCATGACCCTGGTGAAGCGGCTCACTCTTGTGATCTCACGGCAGCACATCGAGAAGGTCTTCTACCCGGTGTTTCCCCCCGACAAGCACGCGGCCGAGGTGATCGAATGGCTGCGCAACCACGCGTTGTAGCAAGTGGAGGTCTGCTCTTCGCACTGATCCTGGGGGCGGTCGGGCGGTCGGCCCTCGGGACGCGCCTCGATAGCCTCACGGTCGACGAGCCGTGGCACATCGTCGCGGGCACCGAGTACGCGCGTGCGGGTGGGTGGGGGCCGCCATGCCGGCCACCTTCAGGCTGCGTCCGCCCGGACCCCTGGCGGAGAAGATCAACGAGCGCGAGCTGGTCGAGGAGACGTTCTTCCACGACAACGCCTTCGGTGAGGCCCAGCAGCGGGCGCGGATCGCGATGTGGTGGTTCCATGGTCTGCTCCTGTTTGGCTTGGGCCTTCTTCTCGGGCGCGTCTTCGGCCTCGCGTGGGCGGCGGGCACCCTCTCGTTCCTCGCGTTGGAGCCAACCGTGGGGGCGCACCTGCCCGTCGTCATGACCGATCTGCCGTTGGCGCTGACCTTGGGCCTCGCCGCGCTCTGCGCCGGCCTCATGCTGGCCACCTGGAGATGGGGCTGGACGGTCGCCTTCGGCCTCGCCTCTGGGCTTGCTCTCAGCAGCAAGCATTCGGCCCTCGCGGGCCTGGCGGGCCTCGCTTCAGTGAGCGTCGTGGGAGCCGTCTTCCAGACGATCCGCGAGCGCAGCATCGTGGGCGCGGGTCCGCGCGCGGGGAAGCTCCTGCTCGCGGCCGCCCTCGGCGCCGCCGTCTTGTGGGCGCAGTACGGCTTCCACTTCCACGCCGCGGCGGACGGCCGCGACGCGTTCAACCGTCCGATGGCGGCCAAGATCGCCGACTTGACGATCGGCCGCTGGCGCGAGGGCATCGGGCTCGCCGATCGCTGGCAGCTTCTGCCGCGCCCCTATCTGTGGGGGCTCTCCGACACCGTTCGCGCCGGCGTCGAGGGCCGCGGGGCGAGCACCCTGCTCCTCTGGGGCGTCCGCTACGAGGGACGTCCGCCGTGGTTCACCTGGCCGAGTTACGTGGCGAGCAAGGTGCCTCTGGGCCTTTTGGCCCTCGCGCTGATCGGGTTGCTCCTGGTCTGGCGGTCCGCGAAGACTCCGGCCGAAAGCTGGTCGCTGCTCGCCCTCGCTGGCATGGCGAGCGCCCACCTCCTGGCTCTGGCGGCTTCCCAGGGCGCCTACGCGGGGGTGCGCCACGCGCTGCCCGTCGTGTTGCTCCTGGCCGTGCTCGCCGGCGCGGCGGTGGCGCGCGTGTGGCAGACACGGTCGAAGGCGCTGGCCCTCGCCGTGGGGGCCTGTCTTGGAGCCACCGCGGTGATGACGCTCCGCGAACCGCGCCTGTGGGAGTACCACAACGAGCTGGCCGGTGGCACCGCCAACGCGTGGCAGTACTTCGCCAACGAGGGCCTCGACCTGGGCCAGCGCGCCTACGAGATCGACCGCTACGTGCACGAGGTGATCGTGCCCAGCGGGGCGAGTTGGTACCAGGCGTACTGGATCCTCGAGGCCGAATCGCGGGCCCTCGACCTGCAGGACGCACGCAAGGTGAAGGACATCAACGACACCAACGTCGCCGGCGTCTACGAAGGCTATTTCGTCTACCCGACCCCCGAGCGTGTGCCGCGGCCAGATATCGACTGGAACCCGGAGCAGGTCTTCAAGGACCTCCACTGCGTCGCGCGCTTCGGTGTGGTGGAGATCTGGCGGGGTCGCCAGGTGGTGCCGAACGTACGCGCCCACGGCGTCATCGACCGCGTGGTCGACTACATCTACAAGCAAGGCGGCAGCGACTGGGGCCTGGTGGCGAAACGGCTCGAGGAAGCCCTGACCGTCGTCCCGGCCTACTATTTCGCGGCCGTCGAGCTCGGCAACGCCTACCTGCGCCTGGGCCGCCGCGACGACGCGCTGCGCGCCTACCGCCAGCCGCTCTCTCAGCTCGACCGCGGCATCATTGACGACATCACGCGCAAGCACCTCGAGCAGCAGATCGCAAAGCTCGAGCGCGGCGACGACCTCTCGACTCTCAAGCCACTCCTCAACCGCGACCTGGAGTGAAAGGGCGCTCTCGCGGCGACGGTCATTCCTGGGAGGTCGGCCTCCTGGGCTTCTTTTCCTGGGGCAGGGCCAGGGCCACCAGCTCCGCGGGGTGCCCGGGTCCCGCGACGGACAGCACGATGTACTGCCGCCCCTGGTGCATGTAGGTCATGGGGGCGGTGTTGGTGGTGGCCGGGATCTCCACCCGC
>WNFM01079021.1_pt1 | contig 13461 bp, 13 predicted proteins | sample 5400271 | NCBI WGS metagenome assembly WNFM01 (sample SAMN13153352, study PRJNA577476) | soil metagenome | isolation source: 60 cm saprolite on Douglas fir-dominated hillslope | place: USA:California | collected 2013-09-17 | reverse complement strand
TGCGCCCACTCGCGCGCTTCTTCAGCGGAGGCAATCACGCCGTCAGAGCCGGGAAGGATGGGCACGTTGGCATGCTTCATTGCCTGGCGGGCTTTTTCTTTTTCGCCCATCAGGCGGATGACCTCAGGCGGCGGACCAATGAACTTGATGTGCGAGCTCTCGCATACCTCAGCGAAGTTGGCGTTCTCACTCAGCAGCCCGTAGCCGGGATGAATGGCGTCTACATTGGTGATTTCGGCCGCGCTGATCACGGCGGGGATATTGAGATAGCTCTCCGCCGAACGTGGCGGGCCGATGCAGATGGCTTCGTCGGCAAACCGCACGTGAAGCGAGTTGCGGTCTGCGTCACTGTAAACGGCAACCGTCTTCACGCCCAGTTCCTTGCAGGCGCAGATGACGCGCAGGGCAATTTCGCCACGGTTCGCTATCAATATTTTCTTAAACATTTATTTATGTCGCTGCGCTTCACACCGCCAGTGATTCATTTCATCGCTCGCATATGTCAGCGCTTGATGCGGCGCGGGTCGGCGATCTTTGGTTCTGTCGCTTCGCTCCAAACCGCTTCGGCATTGTTAAGCCGGCCAAACTTGTTCTGCACTTGTTACCTGCGGCTCGGCACGCGAGTCGGCCTCGCCGCGATTTTGCTACTTGCGAGGACGGATGGCGAACAATGCCTGGCCGTACTCCACCGGCTGTCCATTGTTGACCAGCACTTTTACAACCTCGCCGGAGACGTCGGACTCGATTTCATTCATGAGCTTCATGGCTTCAATGATGCACACCACCTGGCCTGCTGCTACCTGGTCGCCCGGCTTGACGAACGGCAAAGAGCCCGGCGCAGGAGACTCATAGAAGGTGCCGACAATCGGCGATTTTACCTGGTGCAATTCCTCTTCCGCCGCCGGCGTTGCAGCCGCGGAAGGATGTACAACGGGAGCAGATGTGGGGTAAGCGGGCACGTGGGAAATTGGCGCCTGCGTAGAGACCGCCGCCGGTGCGGCGTGTACCACAAGCGGAGCCGACGAATCCGCGCCGCGTTTGATGCGGACCTTTACGTCCCCGCGCTCGAGCTCAAACTCGGAGATATCTTTTTCGATCAGGAAATCAATCAGCTCTTTCAGCTCTTTCTGATTCATGAATGTATCCGGCTCTCCTCTGCTCCATCATCCGCAATTTGCTGCGCATGCTGGGCTCCCCACGGAGTTAAAGCGTAATCAGGTCCTTGGTGGTAGGCGTCAGGACCTCATGTCCCGATTCAGTGACAAGGACCATATCTTCAATTCGGACTCCACCCTCTTCAGGAATGTAGATCCCTGGCTCAATGGTGACGACCATACCCGGCGCAAGCTTCTGAGTCTGGCCCTTGGCCAGCCGAGGCTGCTCATGCACCTCAATTCCCACTCCATGGCCAGTGGAATGGGTAAAAAAAGCATCGAACCCTGCTTTTTTCAGGATTTCACGCCCGGCGTGGTCCACTTTCCCAGTTTCCGCACCAGGCCGTACCGCGTTGATCGAAGCCAGCTGGGCCTGCCGCACCGCCTCATACATGCGGCGATGCACTCGCGAAACTGCCCCCGCATGCACAGTACGGGTCATATCAGAACAATAACCTCCGAGTATAACACCGTAATCCATGATTATAAATCCTTGGGCAGGAATGGTTTGCGCGGATGCGCGGCCGTGAGGCAGGGCTGAACGCGGCCCCGCTGCCACAATCGTATCGAACGACATCTTTTCCGCCCCAGCACGCCTTGCCTGCAGTTCAAGTTCGCCCGCAACCTGCGTTTCAGGTACGCCTGGCTTAATCACTGAGAGCGCCGTCTGAAACAGGCTGGCGGCCAACAGTACCGAAGCGCGTATCTGGCCGATCTCGTCCGCGTCTTTGATGAGGCGCAGATCTTCCACCAGCCCGGTCGCAGGCTTCAACCTGGTCTTGCCGCGAACGAGCTGTCCCAGTTGCTTGTATGCACTAAAAGAAAGATGCTCGGCCTCAAAGCCCAGTACGCCGATCTTTGCCTTCTGCGCGCCTTCGCAGGCTTCAACAAAAGCCGCCCGCTTCCCTATAACCACTTTGGCGCCCTGAACTTCTTCATGGGCCTGCTGGGTATAGCGCCCGTCAGTAAAAAACGTGGTTTTGTGGGCGCCTCGTCCGCTGACCTGCAAGAGCAGAACACCCGCGGTACCGGTGAATCCGCACAAATAGCGCACGTTGGGCACATGTGTGACCATAAGGGCTTCCAGTCCGGACCGTCGAAGCGTCGCTGCAAGTTTCTTTTGTCGAGCTGAATAGTTCATTTGCTTCCTGTGGCTCCGCTCCAAATCGTCGGGAGCCTCCACCTATCGAGATTTGCTTCCCGGGTGTGGGGCCCGGCCTGCAAGCGGGGCCTCACCCTTACTCTAACTTGGCAGAAATAAAACCTGAAGGGTGGCCGCGAGATCAAGTTCAATCATCCCTGGCATCGGGAAATAAAAACCCCGAGGACAAGCAGTCCTCGGGGGCATGATTTGCACGACACTAGGTTTGAATGATTTTCGGAGTGATAAAGAAGATCAGCTCCGCGGTTGAGGTGTTGACATTGGTGTGTTTGAACAGATTGCCGAGAAGGGGAATGCTGCCGAGCAATGGGACTTGAGCAATAGCTACGCTATTCTGCGTCTGAATTACGCCGCCGATCACCACCGTGCCGCCATCAGTTACCAGCACCTGCGTGGTGGCCTGCTGCGTGTTCAGGGTGGGATTCAATTGTGAACCGCTCACACGGCTGAAGTCCGGAACCGTGTTTTCCACGTCCACGTTCAGGAAAATAGTGTTCTCCGCCGTGATCTGCGGGACGACGGTAAGCCGAAGGAAAGCGTCAACATAGGTGACCGTTGGCGGGCCGCCCAACTGCGCCTGTGTGACCACCGGGATGCGCGAACCTTGGCGGATCAGCGCGGAAATATTATTCTGCGTAACGATGTGCGGACGCGACAGGATCTTCAGCAGGCCGCGGCTCTCCGCCGCGGTCAGGATGAAGTCCAGGCGGAAGCCGTTGGTCGCATTGGAAAACTCGATGCCGCTGGTTGGTCCCGTCGCCCCCAGGTTGGAGAACAACGGAATGGATTTTGTGTCGCCGGGTGCGGTGATGAACTTTGGCACCAGTCCGCCAATGTCAATTGGGCTAGCCGCACCCAATCCACCGCCCACAGCGTTGTTGCCACTGCCAAACCCTGCACCCAGTTGCGTGCCGATGTCGCGGGCGAAGGTCCGGGTGGAAGCCACTACGCGGGCTTCAATCTCAACCTCGGGAGTCTTGCGGTCCAGTATGCGAATCAGGTCCTGGATCTTCGGCAGCACGCTGGGAATGTCTTCCACGATCAGCGCGTTGCTGCGGTCGTCAGCCACAACGTCGCCGCGAGCGGAGAGGAATTTCTTGAGCACCGGCATCGCATCCTTGGCATGACCGTAGCTGAGATAGTAGGTGATGGTCTGCTTGGGCACGGCCAGCGCTTGCGCTTCCTGCTGCGCGCGACGCGCTTCTGCCTCAATCTTCATCGTGTCCAGCGTTGCGATGCGCAGAACGTTCCCCTGCAGCGTACACGCCAGACTGTTGTTGTCCAGAACAATGGCCAGCGCCTGGTCCCACGGCACGTCGTCCAGAACAATGGTGACGGTTCCGTGAACGGAAGGATCCAGCACCACGTTCAACCCGCTGATTTCGTGGATCAGCCGGAAGAAATCCTTGAGATCAAGGTCTTTGAAATTCATTCCAAACGGCTCGCCGGTATAGCGGCCGGTGGTGCAATTGCCAGTCACAGCTTGGGCGACGGCCACCGTAGTGCCGGCCGTGGTTGATTGTGTGGGTTGCGGCACGGCCTGTGGCAGCGCTTGCGGCTGCTGTTGCTGCTGCAATGCCGCGTTAATGGCCGCAGGCTGCGCCGCCAGACTTGCGTGCACGGCAAACGGAGGCTGGTTGGTGCTGGGCAGCGGCTGAGCTTCGCGAGCAAAATGTGAGGCGGCAACTTCGGCCCGGGAGGGCGCTGCTTCCACGCTCTTTGCTTCAGCTTTGCCCGCTGCGACTGAAGGCTGATTGCCCGGCAGTGGCGCGGCACTGGCCGTAACCGCGGTTTCCTTCACTTCGGGCAGCCGAATGGGCTTTGCGCTGTTGGAGCTCTCATGCAGTTTCACCACCAGCTTGTTGCCTTCGGGAACTACCTGAAACTCGCGCATCTGCGCCATGTCAACGACTACGCGCGTGGTGCCAGCCTGGTAGCGGGCAGCGCGTACCGACCTCACGTCACTGCTGTTGACCGCGATTTCGCGCGCACGTCCCTTAAGCAGCGAATTGGGTATGTCTACCACCACGCGGTCAGGATGAGTAAGCCTCATGGTCTTGGCCGTCATGGGACCGCTGCCGCTGATCTCGATGTTCAGCGCGTCACTGCCGCGAGCAACGGAGATTCCGCTGATCCGGCTGATCGACCCAGCCTTCTGCGATGGCGCGTCCGACACATTGTCTTGCGAAACGGTAGCTGTTGCCGGGTCCCCATTCACGGGCCGATTTTGCGCGTGAATGGGCAGCATGGATGCTGCTCCAATGGCCAACAGAACGATTCCTAGCAGTTGCTTTAGCCTCATCTTTGTCTCCCCACGCGGCGGTTGCTTCTCCGCCGGGTCATGCGCGGCGTTGCTGGAGCCTTGCGAATATCCTCCAGCCGCTCAGAAATTAGTCCGTACGTTGATAACGCTTGTACTACTTCCCTTGGGTTCGGCCCGACTGCTTTACTGCTCGATCTTGCTGCTGTTCACTTTCCTTTTTTGGCCCCGCTTAAGACGTCGGAACCAGCTTCTTCACTACCTCGCGAGCGGTTTCCCGCCCCATCGGATCTTTCACGTATTCACGGAATATGATGGAATCGCTGGTGATCTTTTCCACGCTGCCGTTGAACACCTGGTCGTTCTCACGCAGGAAATACGTATGTTTGGTGCTGTTGGCGACTACCGCCATCATTTTCCCGGTCATGTCTTTGATCGTGCCTTGTAAAACCAGCTCAGGAATCGCCAGGCAGCGCTTTCCCGTAGTGCAATTCGGCACCGGAGTGTTCGACCCGCCAATACGGATGGGGCTCACAAATGGGTCCCTGCGGCCATGTGCGCCGAAAGCCCGGGTCACTGGCTTGGGTTTTTCTGCCGGTTTGGCCGGGGTGCCCACCTGCGTCACTGTCGGAGGCGGCGTCTTGGCCGGGGCCTTCGCTTGGGCCGCGCCTGTCTTTTTCGCCTTTGTCCCTGTTGTCGGTTTGACCGCAATCACTGCCGGAGGCTTCTTGACGTCTGGCCTCTTCGCATCTGTTTTCGCTGCAGTGGCGGCCTTGGCCGGAACCGCTGGCGTCGGTGTGGCCTTGACCTTGACGACTGGGCCGGCCGGCTGCGAGGTGGCTGCGGATTTGTCCTTCACCGGCGCGCTGCTGGTCTTTACCGCAACCTTGTTCGCGGAACCAGTCGCCGTCCCGCCCTTGGCGGCTGGGGCAGGCTTGGCGGATGACGCCTGACTGTTCGTTGCCTTGGCGGGGGTTGCCGTGCCTGGTTTGGCAGCGGTTGTCGCCGCCGGAGTTTTGCTCCCCGTCTTTGTCTTGGCGTCTTTGCTTGTTGCTGCCGCGGGTGTGGCCGTCGGACTGGGTTTGGCCCCACCACTGTTCTGACCATTGGCGCTGGAATTCTGCGCCGTGGCCATCGTCGCCATGGCTGTTGCGAGCGCAAGAATTTGAATCAGCTTCATCTCAATTCCCTTTTGGTGCATGCTTCGTTCACAAATCTACTGCCTCTTACTTCGCCGCCGGTTGTCCTGGCTTGGCGCTTCCTGCCGCAGGTACTTCTTCCTGTTCATGACTGAAGAAGGTACTCGCGGTGCAGCTGGCCAGGACGGTTTCATTCTGGCTGTAGGTGTAACTGCCTTTCACCTTGGCCGCGCCGCCGTTCTTGGTGTTGGCCATCTGCATATTGCCGATGTTGACGATCCGCTCCAGCTCTGACACGCGCTGGAAGAAATTCAGCACCGAGTAGTACGGCCCGTCGATATCAATGGCGAAAGGCACTTCGCTATAGAACTCGTGGTTGCCCACGGGCATCGCGGTGTACCGCCGGATATCGATGCCGGAGGTCGCGGCTGTGTCATGCAGCAGCTTGATGAACTGGTCGGCATCCTTGTCGTCCGGCACGATCTTCTTCTGGATTTCCAGTTGCTGCTGCAAGATCGCCATGTTCCGGTTCACCTCGGCCAGCTTGGGTTCAAACGTCTTCAGCAGGTCGTTCTCCGCTTTCTTGGCCGTGATCTTGGTCTGCAGCTGCTGATTGGCCTGGTACAAAGGATTGAAATAGATGTAGTAGTAGGCGGCGCCTACCATAGCTGCCGCGACGAACAGAACCCCCGCCCGTGCTGCCAACGACATTTCTCCGAATTTAGCCATATACAAACCCCCGGACTCTTAACTGTTGCCTTACGACTGCTTCTGCACCTTCCCCGTAAATGTGGGGGCTATTTCACAGTTCAGCTCAAACTTGAACGCCTGTACTTCCTTGACGGAGGCGTCCTGCAAAGTCTCTTTGATCTCCACCGTCTTGAACGCTCCCGTCTTCCGCAAGTTGGCCATAAGATCAGCCACGGAGTTGGGGCTGAGCGCCACGCCGGTAAAGTTCAGCGTCTTGCCGTCATTCGTCATGGTTTCAAGCCACACGGCATCCGTGCTGTTGACGGTATCCGCCACCAGGTTCAGCAGATTCACGGGGCCGGCTTGCGCGTTCTTGAGTTCATCAATTACCCGGACCCGGCGTTCATACATATCGGCCTTTCTCTTGCTGGCCTCATATTTCGCCTTCACGTCCCCCAGACGCTGGTTCTCCAGGATGGCTTTTTGCAGGTCCTTCTCCAGCTTGTCATGGTCCTTCTGGACCCAGACCTGCGCAATTCCGATCAGCACCGCGAGCGCGCCCAGAAACACCACCGCCAGAACAACGGTGCTGGAACCCTCTCCACCGGAAACTGCGACCGTACTCGCGCGTTTGCCGCGCGTCGTTTTCTTTGGCACTCCAAGCAGGTTTATGCGAATCATAGGTCTTCAAAGCTCCTAAGGGCCAAACCCACCGCAACTGCGAGCTGTCCCGGGTTCTGTTCCAAAATCTCGTTCTCCGTGGAATCCATCGGCGGCATGATGCGCTGGAACGGATTCAGCACTTCCACCGGCAATGAGAATTCCTGCCGCAACGCTTCCACCAGCCCTGGGACCCTCGATGATCCGCCGGCCAGGTAAATGCGCTCAATGTGCTCGCCGGAAGCCGTGGCGCGGAAGAAATCAAACGTTTTCTGGATTTCAAGCACGATGATCTCTGTTACCTGCTGCAGGATCGGCAGCTTCGCGTCTTCGCTGACCGTCCCCACCTTCCGCCCCAGTTTGAGCGACTCCGCGTCATCAAAGCTCAGGTCGAGCTCTTTCTGCAGCGAGTCTGTGTACTGGTTGCCGCCCACGCTCACGTCGCGGGTAAACAGCGGCGTGGTGCCCTTCACGATGTTGATGTTCATCACGCTGGCGCCAAGGTTCAGCAGGGCGACCGTGGAATCGTGGTGCGGCTGATAGTTGTATTCGTAGCAATTCTGCAGCGCGAAAGCGTCAATATCCACCACCGCCGGCGCCTTGCCCGCCAGTGACAGAACGTTGGTATAGTTCAGGATCTTGTCTTTTTTGACCGCCACCAGCAGCACGTCCATCTGCGGGCCGGTATCATCAGGGTTCAGGATGTCAAAATCCACGTTCACGTCGGCGATGTCGAACGGAATATGCTGGGCCGCCTCGGTGGTGATGCTCTCCGCCAGCTCTCCTTCGCTCATCGGTTGCACGCTGATCTTTTTCACAATCACCGAGTGGCCGCTGACTGACGTGGCCACTGACTTTGTCTTGATACCGTGTTCGCCAAAGATTTTGCTGATCGCGCTGGAGACGCTGCCCGAATCGACGATCATGGAATCCACCACAATGTCGCTGGCCAGCGGTTCCACGCCAATATGTGAAACCACAATTTCACCCTTGGAGCGCTTCAACTCGATCGCCTTGATGCAACTGGAGCCGATGTCCAACCCCACAATCGATTTTCCTGATCCAAACATGCCGACCGCCTTGTACTTGATTTCCTTCCGGTCTCCCGGACTTACCGCGCGGATGCCGCCTTCGCCGCCTTGGGCTTCTTCTTGGCTCCGCTCATGTTCATGGTGCTCTTCTGTTCCATCCACTGGTCCAGGATGGTCTTCTTGAACTTCCAGCGGTTCCCGAGCTTGAACGCAGGGATTTTCTCTTCGGTCACGTATTTGTACAGCGTGTCCGGACTGACTCCCAGGTACTGCGAAGCCTGTCGAATATTCATTACCTCACGCGAATCTGCCGCCATAAATGTGTAGCCTTTCCACAGTGAGTTGATGGCCTCACATAAGGCCTGTGGAGAAATCCTTTGTCTTCTCGGGGGGGAAAACTTCAGGTCGAAGCGAGTTATATCCGGGTTAACAGCCGGAGGTCAATAGGTAACTTCCGGTTTTTTCCGGTGTTTGGGGGGTATCTTTGGGGCTAGTACCACCTTTGTGCCAAATGGACATCAAAATCCAGCACTGGAAGGGTCAGTGACCCACAACTGATTGTGGTGTTGATGCACTAAGTTCGCTATTTTGCCTGAAATGTTACTAAGGGAGCGGTGCAGTGCTCGGGGATTACCCCGAAGGTAATGTGAACTACTGGTGAGGAAATGGGCGAAAACCCTGATTTTTCCGAGTGTTTGAATGGATCGGAATTAAGTGACATTGCAAGCCGCGAATCCCATGCGCAACACGCAAACCATTTCTAAAATTTTTATTCGATTCATTCGCGAAATTCGCGGCTGGTTGTTTTAATCTGCGCCCATCTGCGCAAATCTGCGGCAATTTTGCTTTTTGGCTAATTGCTAAGCGCGCTAAGCGCTAATTGCTATTTGCTGGCTTCATTCCATTCTCAGCGCCTGCGTTGGTTCAATGCGGCATGCACGCAAGGCCGGCACCGCGCTGGCGATGATTGCTGTAAGAAGAAGGCTGCCGATCATTCCTGCAAAAACAATCGGATCGAGTGGACGAGTCCCGTAAAGAATTGACTTGATGAGCGTCCCTGCAACAGCGCCTCCCAGCAATCCCAGAATCAGGCCAACGACAACTGGGCGCATTCCATCCAGCAGGACCAGGCGCAGGATTTCGCTGCGCTGTGCACCGAGCGCCATGCGTATGCCGATCTCGGCGACGCGCTGCTGCACCAGATAGGAGAGCACACCATACAGTCCGACCGCAGCCAGCATCAGCGAGAGCAGAGCAAAGGCCAGCACCAGTGACGCGCTGAAACTCTTGCTCGCGGTCGCTCTCCCGATAATCTGCGGCATCGTCAAAACGCGGTAAACGGCAATTTGCCGGTCAAGCGACGAAATCTGTTTTTGCACCGGCATCGCCACCGCCAGCGGGTCGTGCGCAGTCCGCACCACAACGGTTACCACGGTGGTCTGCATCGCTGCGCCGGAAAAGAGCGGGAAGTAAATCATCGGTTTGATCGGCTGCCCGACTTCATATACCGTGTCACCTACCACTCCGATAATCTCCCGGGGATCGTTCTTTCCGCCGAATTCGATCCTTACGTGCTTCCCCAGCGGGCTTTCGTTCGGAAAATACCGGTCCGCAAACATCTTGCTGATCACCACGTAGTTCGAGCGGTCCAGTCTGTCCTGGGGCGTGAACATGCGGCCCTCCAACAGCGGTATCTGGACGGCGCTGAAATATCCGGGATCCGCTTTGCGCGTCATCGCATCCATCTCCAGCGAATTCGCCGGCGCAGGATGTTCGGGAATAGTGAAGATGCTGTCGCCTTCGTAGCCCCCACCCGGGGCGGTGGAAACCAACCCGGCCGCAACTACGTCCGGCAGGCTGCGGACCTTCTCCAGCAGGGCTTCGTGAAAGCCGACGACCTTTGCCGGAGTGTTGTAGTCGCGATCGGGAAGCCCGTACCTCATTGTCAGCACGTTGTCCGTAGTGCAGCCCAGGTCCGACGAGCGCAGATGCATGAAGCTCTTGAACAAGAGACCGGCGGAGATCAGCAGTACGACCGTGAGCGTAACTTCAGCCGCCAGCAGCGACTTGCGCAATGCCGCCCGCCACACTCCTCCCCCAAGCGACCGTCCTGACTCCTGCAATGCCGAGAGCAGGTGCTTTCCCGTGGATGAGATGGCCGGGACCAGGCCCGCCAGGAGCGCGGAGACAAATACGATGAGGCTGGCGAAAATCAGCACTGTGCTGTCCATCTGGATGGCGTCAGCTCGCGGTAAGTCATTCCAGTGGGTAGCCAGCCAGTGAGTGGCGGAAAATGAAAATGCTATTCCCAGAGCTCCGCCAGCAACCGAGATCAGAAAACTTTCGGTGATCTGTTCGCGAATGAGCTTGAGACGGCTGCCCCCCAGCGCTCCGCGGATTGCCACTTCCCTGCGCCGTGACGCGCCGCGTGCCACCAGGAGGTTGGAGACGTTCAGGCACGCAATCAGCAACATGCAACCGACCGAAGCCATCAGGACCAGCAACGGAGTCTTCACATCGTCGACGACATCGTCAAGCATCGGCCTCATGACCGCATCTTCTGCCACCGGCCGGTTGCCGCTGGCCTGATGGATCTGATATTGAAGCGCACTGACTTCCTGAATGGCAATCGCGGGCGGCACGTCTTTTTTGAAACGCGCGACGACGTGGCTCTGATGCTGATCATGGGCCGCCAGCTGCTTCGGCATGAAGGTCGGCGAGTAAGGGATCCACACTTTTACTTCCGGATCGGGATATGTGAAAGAGGCCGGAAGCACACCCATGACTGTATAAGGCATGGAATCGATGCGGACGCGCTTGCCGACGATCGAGCGATCGCCGTTGAATCTGCTTCGAAAGAAATTCCATGTGAGCATCACCGCGTCCGGTGCGCCGATGCGGTCTTCGTCGGGCGTGAAGGTCCGCCCCAGAGCGGGTTCAACGCCCAAAACAGAAAATAAATTCCATGAAGCCGCCGCTCCGCCTATCACCTCCGGCATTTCGCCTGAATCAGTAGTGATCGCCCCCGCCCACCAGCGCCACGCGGCCATGTCTTGAAAGCCGTGCGTCTTCTCACGCCAATCATGGAAGTCCGCAGGCGATACCACGTTGTAGGGATACTCTTTTTGCTGGCGGAAATGCTCATACACCATCACCAGCTTGTCCGACTCGCGAAAAGGCAACGGTTTCAGCAGGACGGAACGAACAATGGTAAAGAGCGATGTCGACGCGCCGATGCCCAGCGCCATCACAAGGACTGCCGTAAGCGAGAAGCTGGGTGAGCGCAGCAGAGTGCGCAGCCCGTAACGCGTGTCGCGCCACAGGCCCTCGAGCCAGTTCCAACTCCAGGATGATCGCGCTTCCTCATGCAGGACCGCCGGATTACCAAAGAGCCGAAGGGCGGCCAGCCGGGCCTGCTCCGGCTCCATGCCATTGCCGACGTTCTCTGCAATTTGCCGCTCCAGATGAAATTCGAACTCCGCATTCAAGCGGGCTGTCTCCCTTTTGCGATGGAAGAGCGTCAACACCGTCATCCGAAGTTGTTCCCACCAGCGCATTCTTACCTCATCTTCACAGGCTATCGACCACCAGGTTGATCGCCGTCGAAAGCCGCTTCCAGCTTTCTTTTTCCTTTTCCAGCCTCGCGCGTCCAGCGGCCGTAAGCGAATAAAACTTGGCCTGCCTGCCCGTCTCGCTCTCGGTCCACTTGGCGCGAATCCAGCCCTGCTGCTCCAGCCGGTGCAACCCGGGATACAACGATCCCTGCTGCACCTGCAGCACCTCATTGGAAATCTGCTGGATGCGCTTGCCGATCGCCCAGCCGTGCTTGGGCTCGAGTGTGAGCGTCTTGAGTATCAAAAGGTCCAGTGTTCCCTGTACCAGGTCGTTTGGTTTTCCCATAGTATGATTATCTACAATACAATTGTAGATGGTCAAGGTATCACGCTTTTATGGACGCTTCGAAGAGAAAAAGGTTAGCCTGGAGGGTCTGATCAAAAAAATGAACCGCGAATCTCGCGAAGCCCTCGAATCGAATTGATTCGTGTCTTCGCGTGCATTCGCGGCCAACTTGCCTTATCTGCGTTTATCAGCGTTAATCTGCGGCTATGGCTTTATGCCAGATCAAACAGCAGCACTTCGCTCGAATCCGCGCTGCCGGTGATCTTCAACTTTTCTTCCTGCGCCACTGCCGCGCCATCGCCGGCCTTCAGTTCCTGGCCGTTGATGTTTACCGCTCCGCGCGCCACCTGGACCCATGCATAGCGCCCATCGCGAAGTTCGTGCTCCACTGAATCGGACTTTCCCAGGGCCGCAGTGTAAAGTTCTGCGTCTTGATAAAGTTTCACGGCGTTGCTGCCATTGCCGCCCTTGGGCGAAGCCAGCAGCCGCAGCTTGCCTTGCTTCTCTTCCGCCGGAATGGCCTTCTGCTCATACATCGGCTTGATGCCGTCTTTCTCCGGAAGAATCCATATCTGGTAGAGATGGACCGGCTCCGCCTTCGAATGATTGAATTCGCTGTGGCGCACTCCGGTGCCGGCGCTCATCTTCTGCACTTCTCCTGGACGGATCACTGAGCCGGTGCCGATGCTGTCTTTGTGCTCCAGCGATCCTTCGAGCACGTAGGTGATGATCTCCATGTCGCGATGCGGGTGCGTGGGAAAACCGTAGCCCGGCTGGACCCAGTCTTCATTGATCACGCGCAGGCTGCGGAATCCCATGTGTCTTGGATCGTAGTAATCGCTGAATGAAAATGTGTGATACGTATTCAGCCAGCCGTGATCAGCGTGGCCGCGTTCCTTGGCCCGTCTTACCTGAATCATTTGTCCCTCAACTTATGCTTTGGCCGATTTTGTTTCCGGACTTGCTGAAGCCAGCACCAGCAGTCCGCCCATGATGGCCACGTTCTTCAGGAAATTGACCATCTGGTCCTGCTGTTGCGCTGCTGGAATCCCCCAGAAATGGTGAAACACCAGCGTGACCGGTATCAGCCAGACCGCCATCACCAGGGCAGCGTATTTGGCCTTGAACCCGGTCAGGACCATCAAACCGCCGCCGATCTCGATGAGCAGCGAGATTACCAGCGTCACAGTGGCCAGCGGAATGCCCTTTCCGGCCATCATGCCGGCTACGTCGTGGAAGTGCGGCAGCTTGCCCAGACCGCTCAAAATGAAAATCGCGCTCAGTAGCACGCGTCCCAGCACCAATTGCCATTTGGAATCCATCTTTTCTCTCCTTCATCAGGTGAATTTTGTGGGTCCCCTGGTTCCGTTCTTATGCTCGTTCCTGCAGTTAGATGTTTCGATATCAAAATAGTTTCAAAAGAAACTCGGAGGCCTGGAATCCGGGCTATTCCTTCTTGTCGCCC
>WNFM01060057.1_pt1 | contig 13462 bp, 6 predicted proteins | sample 5400271 | NCBI WGS metagenome assembly WNFM01 (sample SAMN13153352, study PRJNA577476) | soil metagenome | isolation source: 60 cm saprolite on Douglas fir-dominated hillslope | place: USA:California | collected 2013-09-17 | reverse complement strand
GAACATGAAGCCGCGGTTGCGCTGGCCGCCGCCGGTGAAGCCGGTGACGTTCTCCACCGCCGCATCGGCGCGCACGATGTCGACGAAGGCCTCCATCTTGCCGCGCATCGCCTGGAACGAGATGCCCTGGTCGGCGCGCACGTTGCCGAAGAGGCGCCCGGTGTCCTGCTGCGGGAAGAAGCCCTTTTGTATTTTCGCGTACAGCACGAAATTCAAGGCGATGGTCGCGAGCAGAATCAGCACGACGATCGGCGCGTGGCGCAGCGACCAGGCCAGGCTGGTTCTGTAGCCTTTCAAAATTGTTTCAAATCCCTGTTCGGCGTAGCGGGAGAGTTTCCCCTTTTCCCTGGGTTCTTCCTTCCTTAGAAGACGAGCGCACATCATCGGCGTGGTGGTGAGCGAAACGACCAGCGACACGAGCACCGCCACCGACAGCGTGATGGAAAACTCGCGGAACAGGCGCCCCACGATTCCGCCCATGAGGAGGATCGGGATGAAGACCGCGATCAGCGAGATGCTGATGGACAGGACGGTAAAGCCGATCTCCGTGGCCCCCTTGACCGCGGCATCGAAGGGCGACATCCCCTCTTCCAGGTGGCGGGTGACGTTCTCGACCACCACGATCGCGTCGTCCACCACGAATCCGGTGGCCACGGTCAGGGCCATGAGCGAGAGGTTGTCCAGGCTGTACCCCAGCAGGTACATCACGCCGAAGGTCCCGATGAGGGAGACGGGCACGGCCACGGACGGGATCAGGGTGGAGCGCACGCTGCGCAGGAACGCGAACACCACCAGGATCACCAGCACGATCGAGATCCCGAGGGTGATCTGCACGTCGCGCACGGAGGCACGGATGGTGCGGGTGGCGTCGATGACGACGGAGAGCTTCATCGTGGGCGGGATCGAGGCCTGGAACTGCGGCAGCAGCGCGCGGATGCCGTCGACGGTCTGGATGATGTTCGCGCCCGGCTGCCGGAAGATGATGATGATGATGGCGGGCTTGCCGTTGGAGAGGCCGCCGGAGCGGATGTCCTCCACGGAATCGGTGACGCGGGCGATGTCGCCCAGGCGCAGGGCGGCGCCCTCCCGGTAGCGGATGACCAGGGGCACGTAGTCCGCTGCCTTCAGGAGCTGGTCGCTGGTCGTGATCGACCAGGTCTGCGCGGTACCGGAGAGCGCGCCCTTGGGCCGGTTCGCGTTGGCGGTGGCCAGGGCCGTCCGCACGTCCTCCAGGGACAGGCCGTTCTTGTTCAGCGCCATCGGATTGACGTCGACGCGTACCGCGGGCAACGCGCCTCCGCCCACGTTCACCTGTCCGACTCCCGGCAGCTGGGCCAGCCGCTGCTGCAGCACGGACGACGCGATGTCGTACATGCGCGCGCGCTCCACGATCTCGGAGGTGAGCGAGAGCAGCATGATCGGCGCGTCCGCGGGGTTGACCTTCCGGTAGGAGGGATTGTTGGGCAGGTTGGCCGGGAGCTGGCCGCGGGCGGCGTTGATGGCGGCCTGCACGTCGCGGGCGGCGGCGTCGATGTTGCGGCTGAGGTCGAACTGGAGCGTGATGTTCGTGTTCCCGAGGCCACTCGACGAGGTCATCTCCGTCACGCCCGCGATGCGCCCGAACTGCCGCTCCAGCGGCGTGGCCACGGACGAGGCCATGGTCTCCGGGCTGGCTCCGGGCAGGCCCGCGCCCACGTTGATGGTGGGGAACTCGACCTGGGGCAGCGGGGAGACGGGCAGGAGCACGTAGGCGATCGCGCCCGCGAGGGCGATGGCCACGGTGAGCAGGGTGGTGGCGATGGGCCGGTGGATGAACGGGGTGGAGAGGTTCATCCCTCCTCCACCGGCCGCATCTCCGGCGCCCCTCCCTTGGCCCGCTTCGTGACCCGACGCGCCAGCCGGTCGAAGGCCAGGTAGATCACGGGCGTCGTGAACAGGGTGAGCATCTGGCTGAAGATGAGCCCGCCCACGATCACGATGCCCAGCGGCCGGCGCAGCTCGGAGCCGATGCCGGAGCCGACGGCCAGAGGCACGCCCGCGAAGAGGGCCGCGAACGTCGTCATCAGGATGGGCCGGAAGCGCAGGAGGGCGGCCTGGTAGATGGCCTCCTCCGGCGGCTTGCCTTCCTTGCGCTCGGCGTCGAGCGCGAAGTCGATCATCATGATCGCGTTCTTCTCGACGATGCCGATGAGCAGGATGATCCCGATGAGCGCGATCACGGAGAAGTCGATCCGGAAGAGCATCAGGGACAGCAGCGCGCCCACGCCCGCGGAGGGCAGGGTGGAGAGGATCGTGATCGGGTGGATGTAGCTCTCGTAGAGGATGCCGAGCAGGATGTACACGGTCACGATCGCGGCCAGGATCAGCAGCGGCTGGTTGGTGAGCGAGGCCTGGAATGCCCTGGCCGTGCCCTGGAACTCGGCCTGGATGCTCGCGGGAAGGCCGAGGTCGGTCTCGGCCCCGTCGATCGCGCGCACGGCTTCGCCCAGGGAGGCGCGCGGCGCGAGGTTGAAGGAGACGGTGGCCACCGGGAACTGGCCCTGGTGGTTGACGACCAGGGGCGCGCTGAGGAGGCGCACGTTGGTGAACGAGGCCAGGGGGACGGTGCCGCCCTCCGTCGAGCGGAGGTAGATGTCGTGCAGGTTGTCCGGGTGCTTCTGGAAGTCGGGGCCCACCTCCAGCACCACGCGGTACTGGTTGAGCTGGGTGAACATGGTCGAGATCTGCCGCTGGCCGAATGAGTCGTAGAGGGCGTCGTCCAGCATCTGGGGCGTGATCCCGAGGCGTGAGGCGGTCGCGCGATCGAGGTCGAGGTGGGCCTGGAGTCCCGTGTTCTGCTGGTCGCTGGCCACGTCGCGGAGCTCGGGCAGGCCCTGAAGCCGGGCCACGAACCGCGGGACCCACTCACCCAGCTCGCGCGCGTCCGGATCCTCGAGGCTGTACTGGTACTGCGTCCGGCTGACGCGATCCTCGACGGTGAGGTCCTGCACGGGCTGCAGGAAGAGGGTGACGCCCTGCACCTTCTCCAGCTCGGGCTGGATCCGGCGGATGACGTCGGTCGCGCTGGCGTGCCGATCTTCCAGGGGCCTCAGGTTGATCTGGATGCGCCCGCTGTTCATCGTGGTGTTGGTGCCATCGATGCCGATGAACGACGAAAGGCTCTCCACCGCCGGGTCCTTCAGGATCGTGCGCGCCAGCGCCTGCTGGCGCTCGGCCATGGCCGGGAAGGAGATCGACTGCGTCGCCTCCGAGATGCCGAGGACGACGCCCGTGTCCTGGACGGGGAAGAAGCCCTTCGGGATCAGGACGTAGAGGAGGACAGTGGCCACCAGCGTGGCCGCGGCCACGATCAGGGTGGCCGGCTGCCGCTCGAGCACCCAGGTGAGGGCCCGCCCGTACCGGTCGATGACTCGTTCGAAGGCGTTTTCGGACCAGCGGTAGAAACGGCTCTGCTCCTCCGGCCGGCGGTGGCGCAGGAGCTTCGCGCACATCATGGGGGTCAGGGTCAACGAGACCACGGCCGAGACCAGGATCGTCACCGACAGCGTGATCGCGAACTCGCGGAAGAGGCGGCCCACGACGTCGCCCATGAAGAGCAGGGGGATGAGCACCGCGATCAGGGACACGGTGAGGGAGAGGATGGTGAAGCCGATCTGCTCCGCCCCCTTGAGGGCGGCCTCCAGGGGCGGCTCGCCCTCCTCGATGTAGCGCGTGATGTTCTCGATCATCACGATGGCGTCGTCGACCACGAAGCCGGTGGCGATGGTCAGCGCCATCAGGGTGAGGTTGTTGAGCGAGTAGCCGAGGAGATACATCACCCCGAACGTGCCCAGCAGGCTGAGAGGGACGGCGATGCTGGGGATGACCGTCGCGGCCAGCGTACGCAGGAACAGGAAGATCACCATCACCACGAGGGCGATGGTGAGCAGCAGCTCGAACTCCACGTCCTGCACGGAGGCGCGGATGGTGGTGGTGCGGTCGGTGAGGATGGTCACCTTCACGGCGGCGGGCAGCGAGGCGCGGAGCTGGGGCAGGAGCGCCTTCACCCGGTCCACCACCGCGATGATGTTCGCCCCGGGCTGGCGCTGGATGTTCATGATGACGGCGGGCGTCTCGTTCATCCACGCCGCCTGCCGCAGGTTCTCCGCGCTGTCCACCACGTTGGCCACGTCGGAAAGGCGGACCGGCGCCTGGTTGCGATAGGCGATCACCAGCGGCTTGTACTGCTCGCTGGAGAGGAGCTGGTCGTTGGCGGCGATGGCGTACAGCTCGCGGGGCCCGTCGAAGCTGCCCTTGGCCTGGTTCACGTTGGCCTGGGCGATCGCGGTGCGCACGTCCTCGACGGTGAGGCCGTAGGAGGAGAGCGCGGTCGGGTTCACCTGCACGCGCACGGCCGGTTTCTGGCCGCCGCTGATGCCGACGAGGCCGACGCCGGGGAGCTGCGAGATCTTCTGGGCGAAGCGCGTGTCCGCGAAGTCCTCGACCTTGGCCAGGGGCAGGGTGTCCGAGGTCAGGGCCAGGGTGAGGATGGGCGCGTCCGCGGGGTTCGTCTTGCTGTAGATGGGCGGGTTGGGCAGGTCGCGCGGCAGGTAGGTGCCGGAGGCGTTGATCGCGGCCTGCACCTCCTGCTCGGCCACGTCGATGTTCAGCTCGAGCGCGAACTGCAGCGTGATGACGGAGCTGCCGTCCGAGCTCGTGGACGTCATCTGGTTGAGCCCGGGGAGCTGCCCGAACTGCCGCTCGAGGGGGGCCGTGACCGCGGAGGCCATGACGTCCGGGCTGGCCCCCGGATAGAACGTGACGACCTGGATGGTCGGATAGTCGACCTGCGGCAGCGCGGAGACGGGAAGCAACTTGAAGCCGAGGACCCCTGCGATCAGCAGGCCCGCCATCAGCAGTGAGGTTGCGATCGGCCGGACGATGAACGGCCCGGAAGGGCTCATGACGCGGGCTTGCGGCCGCCCCCCGGCCTTCCTCCTCCGCCCGGCCTTCCCGCGCCGCCGCCGGCGCCTTGGTTCGGACTCGCGCCCGCCGGCGGTCCCGTCGTCACCTTCGCCCCGGGCTGGAGGTTGTCCACGCCGTCCGTGACCACCGGCTCGCCCGCGGCCACGCCGGAGCGAAGGGCCGTGTCCTCGCCCTCGGTGTGTTCGACCTCGACCGTCCGCATGTCCGCCGTGGAGTCCGGCTTCACCACCCACACGTAGGTGCCCTGCGGGCTGCGCTGCAAGGACGCGGTCGGAATGATCACGCTGCCGCGGAGGGTGTCGACGAGCAGGCGCGCGTTGACGAACTGGTTCGAGAACAACGCGTAACCCTCGTTCGAGAAGACGGCCTTGAGGCGCACCGTGCCCGTGGTGTCGTCCACCTGGTTGTCCACTGCCTCCAGCGCGCCCTGGTCCAGCATCTTCTTCCGGTCCCGGTCCCAGGCCTCCACGCGCGGGTGATCGCGGCGGGCCATCCCGGCCATCACCGGCTGGAGCTGATCGGCGGGCAGCGTGAACACGACCGCGATGGGCTGGAGCTGGGTGATCACCACCAGGCCACTGGGGTCGGCGGCGTGGACCATGTTGCCGGCATCGACGAGGCGGAGGCCGACGCGCCCCGTGATCGGGGAGGTGATGCGGCTGTAGGTCAGGTTGAGGCGTGCGTTCGCCACCTGCGCCGCGTCCGTCTTCAGGGTGGCCTCGAGCTGGTTCACCGTTGCGGCCTGGGTGTCGAGCTGTTGCCGGGGGACGGCGTCCTGGGCGATCAGGACCTGGTAACGCTTGAGGTCGAGGCGCGCGTTCTTCAGCGCCGCCTCGTCCTTCGCGTACTGCCCCTCTTGCTGCTGGAGCGCGACCTGGAAGGGCCGCGGGTCGATCTGCGCCAGCATTTCGCCCTGGCGCACGAGCTGCCCTTCGCGGTAGCCGACGCCCACGAGCTGGCCGTCGACGCGGCTGCGCACGGTGACGGTGTTGATGGCGCTCACCGTCCCCAGCCCGTCGAGGTAGACGGGCATGTCGCCCGTGCGGGCGGAAATCGCCACCACCGAAACCACGCGCCCGGCCCCTCGATCGCGTCCCGGACGTGCAGGGCTGCGGCCACGCATGAGGACGACCAGAAGGACGAGGAGGACGATCGCGCCCGCCACCACCATGACGCGGCGGCGGCGTCGGTGCGGTCCGGGTGCTTCGCCCTCGTCGGCGGCTCGGTCGGTCCCCGCGGCGGCCGGGACAGCCGGAGTTTCGAGCGTCATTCTCTATTGCGGCTCCGACGGTACGCCCCCCACGCATCTTAGTCCGCGTGTCTCGCATGGAGGGCGAACGAGGAGACGCTTTACGTCATCTTTACAGGGTCCGAAAGCCTGCTCAGTCCGTGCCCGCGGCCCCGGCGTCGAGCGGGTCCGCTTGCGGCCGGAAACGCAGCTCCTCCGTGAGCGCATCGAAATAGGCGTCGTCGGAAAGGGCGTCCACCGACCGCAGCTTGGCGAGCAGGTTCGCCATGAGCTGGTCCATGCCGGGCCCGACGCGCCCGGCCACGTACGCCTGGTGGTAGCGCACGGGGCTGGGGACGACGCAGACGAGGAAGACCATCTCCCGCGGGGTGAGCTCGCCCACCGTCTTGCCGAAGTAGTGACGCGCGGCGGGCACGAGCCCGTAGAGGTTCGGCCCCCACTCGATCACGTTCAGGTAGATCTCGAGGATGCGTGCCTTGGGCAGGGCCGCGTCCACGAGCAGCGCGAGGGCGGCCTCCTCCAGCTTGCGGCCGTAGCTCTTGTCGTTCGAGAGGAAGAGGTTCTTCACGAGCTGCTGGGTGATGGTGGACGCGCCGCGCGCGGACGTGCCGCGAAGGGCGTTGGTGGCCCAGGCGTGCGGGATCTCGGCCACGTCGACGCCGGGATGGCCGTAGAAGCCGGCGTCCTCGGAGATGAGCAGCGTGCGCAGGAAAAGGGGGGGCACCTCGGACAGCGGGATGAAGTCGGCCGCTCCGTCGCGCACGTCGAGCGTGATGCCCTCCGTGTCCGGCGGGTGGAATCGGAACGGCCGGCGCAGGAACGAAAGCTTCTCCGAGACCTGAGGCGTGGAGGCATAGCGGAGGTGGGGCACGATGCGCAGGTCGGCCGGCCTCGCCAGCGGCCCCTGCACGGCGACGTCGAAGGACGCGGTGCCGAGAGCATCTCCCGCCGCCACCGGAAGCGCGGCCGGGAGCCGCAGGGCGGTCGTCTGGAGCGCGGCCCCGAGGTCGCTGCGCGCGGCCAGCTCCAGCTCGACGGTGCGGTCGTCGCCGGGCCCGTTCAAGTGTCCGCGGGCGGTGAGCTCCAGCCCGCCCACGCGCGCGGCCACGTTGCGCACGTCGATCGCCCCGCGGTCGCGCGACGCCGTCCAGGCCAGCGCCACTGCCGTGGGCGCGCCATACTCGCCGTTGCCGAGGGCCAGGCCCCGGGGCAGGGCCAGGCGCAGGGCCTCGGCGGAGAGAGCGGCGTCGGTGGCCAGCCGATCGCCGGTCTGGGCGACGCTCAACCGGCCCGTCCAGACTCCCGGCGCCAGCACGGGCTCCGACGCCCAGCGCACCCGCGCGCTGGACACGTCGAAGCGGGTGAGCAGGAGGGCGGCCTCGCGCTCGGTCCCGGCCATGCGTCCGTGCAGGTGGAGCTCGCCTCCGGAAGCCTGCCGCAGGTGAATGCGCTCCTCTCCCGCCCCGCCCCGCCAGGAGAGGACGTCGAGCTCGACCTCCGGCCATTCGACGACCAGCGGTCCTTTCTCGATCCGGACGCCTTGCAGGGTGACGTGCCGCACGTGCGCACGCGCGTCGTGCCCGCCGCGCAGCCTCCAGGAGACGGCCAGGCCCTCGATGGTCAGGCGCTGGCCATCGCCGCGGTCCATCGTGAGGCCCAGGAGCCGCAGCGGCCGCACCCAGGAGAAGCGGACCTCGCGGACGGTGACGCCGAGCGCGCCGGCGCGGAGATCGACTTCCTGCGCGACGCGCCGCTGGACGGATCGCGCGGAGACCCAGGCGCCGAGGCCTGCGGCCGCGAGGACGAGGGCGCCCGCCAGGAAGATCCGCCGCACTGGACGAATGGTACCCCGCGGAGGCGGCGATCAGGCCGCGACGTCGTCGCGCGCGTCGGCGGAGCGCCGGGTGGCGCCCAGGGCCACGATCATGGCCGCGACCAGGGCATAGGAGGCCGCCCAGTGGTACGGAGCGACCGACCCGTGGAGGGCCGCGCTCCAGGGCAGGTAGATCCCGCCCGTCGGAAGGACGGAGTGGATGACGCCGAAGAACGACAAGGCCGAGCAGATCGCGAGAGTCGTCGCCGAAGCCGTGAACCGATGGTCGATCAGGAAGGCCAGTAACGCGCCCCAGAGCATGGCCGTGAGGATGAACCCGTTGGCGAGCATCACGAACACCCCGAAGTTGTCGGCGAAGCCGAGCGGGATCTTCGCCTGCTCCGCCACCACCGCCGGCTCGAGCGCGGAGCGGAGGAAGAGGCCGGTGGAGTTGGCCTTGTCGAGCGTGATGCGCAGGAGCTGGGCCACGGAAGGGAAGATCGCGAAGCACACCGCGGCCGCATGGCTGGGCGGCGTGGCGTGGAAGGACTGGGCGACGATGTCGTAGGCCACGAAGATGAGGATCGGGGCCAGGCAGGCCAGGGGCAGGATCTTGGCCATGAGCGGGATGTAGCCGAGCATGCCGCCCAGGCCCACGAACAGCGCGCAGGCCAGGGTGTAGGCCGCGCGTCCGCCCATCGCCTTGTAGGCGGGGGGGCCGATGTAGGGCGTGGACTGCGAGACGCCGCCGCACACTCCGGCGATCAGGGTGGCGATGGCCTCCGTGAGCAGGATGTCGCGGGTACGGTAGTCGTCCCCGGCCAGGCGCGCGCTCTCCGTCACGTTGATGCCGCCCACCACGGTGAGGATCGCGAACGGGATCGCCATCGGGATGTATTGGGTGAGCGCCACCGGCATGCCGTCGATGAAGCCGAGGGTCGGCAGCGGGAAGCCGATGGGGAAGCTCAGGATCGGCGGCGGCAGCGGATGCTGCAGCACGCCCAACGTGCGCATCAAGTAGAAGACGGCCGCTCCCACCACGACCGAAGCCAGCACTCCGGGGGCGTTGAAGGGCAGGCGGACCCGCGCGATCAGCGCATAGAAGATGATGGTCAGGGAGATCATCCCCACCACGGGCTCGAGGAGGATGTCTCCGAGCTGCAGCACGCCCATGAGCGCGATACCGATCCCGGCCAGCGATCCGAGCAGCCCCGCTCCCGGCATCGTGCGCTGGATGGCGCCGCCCACGAACGACATCCCGACCTTGAAGAGGCCGATCAGGATCATGCAGGCCATGCCGACGTGCCAGGCCGATATCGCCGCCTCCGGCTCGGGCATCCGCGTCTTGGCCGCGAGGTAAGCGGGCCCGAGCACGGTGAAGGCCATGCCGATGGTGCTCGGCGCGTCCAGGCCGAGGGGCATGGCGGTGACGTCGCTGCGCCCCTCGCGCTTGGCCAGCCGGAAGGCCATCCAGGTGTACACGAGGTCGCCGAACATCACGCCCAGGGCGGTGCCCGGGAACATCCGCCGGTAGACGAGGTCCTCCGGAAAGCCGAACACGAAGATGAGGATCCCGGCCAGGATGACCAGGTTCATCACGTTGTCGAGCATGAGCCCGAAGAAGGCGTTGACGTCGCCGGCGGCGGCCCAGCGATAGCGCGTGGCGGACGGCGCGAGAGGCGTGGCCATGGCGGCGGATCGTACGGCAGAAATGGTAGTTTAGGAACCCATGATCGCAGGCGTGCTCAAGGAGACGTCTCCGGGCGAGCGGCGGGTCGCCGTCGTGCCCTCGGCCTTTCCCCTTCTGGCCAAGGCGGGGATCGAGGTGGTGATCGAGTCCGGAGCGGGCGCGGCCGCGGGCTTCCCCGACGGCGCCTTCAAGGACAAGGGGGCGCGCATCGCGAGCAGCCGGTCGGAAGTGCTGGACGCGGCGCGCGTCCTGCTCCAGGTGCGGCCACGGGCGGGCGCGTCCGGCGCGCCGGGCGATGGCCTCGAGGGCATGGGCCGCGATCACGTGCTCGTCGGCCTCCTCGACCCCCTGGGGGACCCCGCGGGCATCCAGACCGTCGCCGCCCGCGGCATCACCGCGTTCGCGCTGGAGCTGATCCCACGCATCACGCGCGCCCAGGCCATGGACGTGCTCTCCTCCTCCGCGACCATCACCGGCTACAAGGCGGTTCTGCTGGCGGCCAGCGCGCTGCCCCAGATGTTCCCCATGCTGATGACCGCGGGGGGCACCCTGGCCCCGGCTCGCGTCTTCGTGATCGGGGCTGGAGTGGCGGGCCTGCAGGCCATCGCGACCGCGAAGCGCCTCGGCGCGGTCGTGCAGGCCTATGACGTGCGTCCCGCGGTCAAGGAGCAGGTCGAGAGCCTGGGCGCCAAGTTCGTGGAGCTGCCCCTGGAGGCGGCGGACGCGCAGGACAAGGGCGGCTACGCGCGGGCGATGGACGAATCGTTCTACCGGCGGCAACGCGAGACCATGCTGAAGGTCGTCGCCGGAAGCGAAGTGGTGATCACCACCGCCGCCGTGCCGGGCAAGAAGGCGCCCATCCTCCTGACTTCGGAAATGGTGGACGCCATGCCGCCGGGCGCGGTCATCGTGGACGTCGCCGCGGAGCAGGGCGGCAATTGCGAGCTGACGCGTCCCGGAGAGACGGTGACCCGAGGAACGGTGAGCATCCTCGGGCCCCTGAACCTCCCCTCCACGGTGCCGCAGCACGCCAGCCAGCTCTATGGCCGCAACATGGCGACCTTCCTGGCCTTGATCGTCGCCGCGGGCGAGCTGAAGATCGACCTCGCCGACGAGATCGTCCGGGAGACACTCGTCACCCGCGATGGGGAGGTCGTCCACCCGCGGGTCCGCGAGGCGTTGGCACGGTAATCGCTTCCAACTTCTGGCGGTGCGCGCTCTTGGGGAGGCGGTTTGACGTTTCGCCGTAACACGAAATGGATGGCCGTTCCCCTGGGAGCCCTGGCCGCGGCCGCGCTGGGGGTGGCCTTCGTCCGGCTGCACCGGCCAGCAGGGCGCGCGGGCCAGGCAGGCGGCTCCGGGAGCGCCGCGGCCGGCCTCGATGTTGCCCAAGCCAATGACCTGGCCGTGGAGAGCTGGACCCCCCGCTTCCGCGAGCACGAAGAGCGTGGGGCCTGGGCCGCCCTCGACGCCGACCTCGACGTCATCTCCCAGCAAGACCGCGACCTGTACCAGCGCTATCGGCTGGCCTACCTCCACGCCCGGGCCAAGATCGGGCACGGCGACCTGGCCGGTGGCCGCAAGGCGCTGGAGCCGTTCCTCGGCCCCGGGGATGCCTTCCGCGACCTTGCGCTGTACTACACGGCGCAGGTCGCGCAGGCGGAGGGCAAGAAAGGCGAAGCGGCGCAACTGCGGGAGACGCTCGTCGTCGAGTTCCCCAAAGGCATCTACCGGCAATCGGCGCTCGAGGACCTGGTCGCATTCCTCGCCGACAAGCGGGACGCGGCGGCACTGGCCGAGCTGAGCCGCAAGGTCGCGGGGACGATCGAGCCTCCCGTGCAGCGCGACCTGGAGAGCCGCGTGATCGCGGCCCGCCTGGCCGGCGGTGAGGAGGCGGCGATCCCGGACGGCGTGCGGTTCCTGCGCGGCGGCAACCTGGCCGACGACGCCGCCGAGCGCGTGGCCACCGCCCTCGACCGGCTGGAATGGATCAACCGCTTCTCGGCCGAGGAGCTCGTGCTCATCGGGGAGAGCGAGCGCAACGCGCGCCACTTCGATCGCGCCACCGAAGTCCTCCGGCTCGCCCTGCCCCAGCTGCAGAACAAACGGGACGACCTCCTCTTCTCCATCGGCCGCGCCGAGTTCGGGCGCGAGCACTACGAGGACGCCGAGAAGGTCTACGTCGAGGGCGCCCAGGAGGCGCGCGACGGCGAGACCAAGGCCAACTTCCTGTACAACGCGGCGCGGTGCGCCCAGCTCCTGGGCGACGACGCGCGCGCGGAGAAGTACCTGACGAGCGCCATCGCTCCCGGCGGCAAGACCACGCGCGCGTCCTCGGCGCTGACCCAGCGCCTGCGCCTCCGCATCCAGAAGCGCCGGTTCGCGGAGGCGGCGGCCGACCTCCGCGCCGTGCAGGCGCGCTTCCCCAGGAGCCACGCCGTGGTCGAGGCCACGCTGGCCTATGCGATCGGCGCCATCGGCGGGGGCAAGCCCGCGCTGGCCCTGGCGGAGCTGGGCCGGCTCAGGCCGAAGCTGGTGGAGAAGAAGGATGTCCCCGAGATCGACTACTGGAAGGCGCGCGCGCTGGAGGCACGGGATCCCCGCCAGTCGGTAGCGGCCTACCTCAAGGTGCTGCGCTCGGACACGCCGACCCACTTCGCCTACTTCACGCGACACCGCCTGGCCCAGGAGCCGCTCGTCTCCCGCGTGCGAGCGGGGGTGGCCGCCCGCGCCGCCGAGGTGCAACGGCTTCTCGACACCGGGGACGTGGACGCGGCGCGGCGGGTCCAGACCGACGCCGTCCTGTTGTCTCCTCCCGGCCAGGAGCCGGAGGAGCTGGCCCGTCTCTCCGACATCTACAAGAAGCTGCCGGCGTTTCGCGAGGTCGTGGAGCTGCCGGCGCCCGATTACCCCCACTTCCCCCTCCTCGATGGCGAGGATGCGGCGACGCACGAGCGCCTGGATCTCCTGCTCGCGATGGGTCTGTTCGACGACGCCACCGACCTCATCCAGGCGCGCTATGCGCTGCAGCCGCTGGCCCAGGGCGTGGCTCGGGCGGAAGCGCTGCGCCGCGGACTGGCCGCGCGCGCGTCGATCTATGCGGCGGAGACGGTCGCGCGCGACGACATTCCGGACGACTTCGTGCCCCAGCTCCTGCCTCGCCCGGTGCGGGAGCTGCTCTATCCCCGCTATTTCTACGACGTGATCACGGTGGAATCGGGCAAGCACAAGGCCGACCCGCGCCTCGTCCTGTCCATCATGCGCGAGGAGTCGCGGTTCAATCCGCGCGCGAAGTCGGCCGCGGCGGCGCGCGGCCTGCTGCAGTTCATCATCACCACCGCGCGGGACGTGGGGAAGGCGATCGGGCTGGTCCAGGTCTCGCCGGAGGATCTCTACGACCCCAAGCTGGTGATCCAGCTCGGCGCCAAGTACATCGGCGATCTCCTGGGCCAGTTCGAACGCGACGGGTACAAGGTGGCGGCGGCCTACAACGCGGGCCCCAACCAGGCGAAGCTGTGGGCGCGCATGGCGCCTGCCCCCGGCGACGACATGTTCCTGTCCGCGATCAACTTCGACGAGACGAAGGACTACGTCCGCAAGGTCCTCAACAGCTACGAGCGCTACGGGGAGATCTACGAGAACCAGCCGCCGACGGGCGGCGTGCGGCCGGATCCCTGATCGCCACGCGGTGGGCGTCGCCGGCGTGAAAGGCCGCGGGGGGCGCGGCCTCGCTCCGGGCGCCCGC
>WNFM01083902.1_pt1 | contig 13463 bp, 15 predicted proteins | sample 5400271 | NCBI WGS metagenome assembly WNFM01 (sample SAMN13153352, study PRJNA577476) | soil metagenome | isolation source: 60 cm saprolite on Douglas fir-dominated hillslope | place: USA:California | collected 2013-09-17 | reverse complement strand
CGGCGAAGTGGTGCTGGTCGGCGGCATGACCCGCATGCCGAAGGTCCAGGAAGTGGTGAAGCAGTTGTTCGGCAAGGAGCCGCACAAGGGCGTCAACCCCGACGAAGTCGTCGCCATCGGTGCTGCGATCCAGGCCGGCGTGCTGCAGGGCGATGTCAAGGACGTGTTGCTGCTCGACGTCACCCCGCTGTCGCTCGGCATCGAGACGCTGGGTGGCGTGTTTACCCGCATCATCGATCGCAACACCACGATCCCGACCAAGAAGAGCCAGGTATTCTCGACCGCCGAGGATAACCAGAACGCCGTCACCATCCGCGTCTTCCAGGGCGAGCGCGAAATGGCGGCCGACAACAAGGTTTTGGGCCAGTTCGACCTGATGGGCATTCCGCCGGCGCCGCGCGGCATGCCGCAAATCGAAGTCACCTTCGATATTGACGCCAACGGCATCGTCAACGTGTCGGCCAAGGACAAGGCGACCGGCAAGGAACAGCAGATCCGGATCCAGGCTTCCGGCGGTCTGTCCGAAGCTGACATCCAGAAGATGGTCAAGGACGCCGAGGCCAACGCCGCCGAGGACAAGAAGCGCCGCGAGGCGGTCGACGCCAAAAACCATGCCGACTCGCTGGTGCATTCCACCGAGAAGGCGCTGGCCGAGCACGGTTCGAAAATCGCGGAAACCGAGCGCCGCGCCATCGAAGACGCCGTCAGCGATTTGAAGGAAGCGCTGAAGGGCCTTCCATGAAGCTCGGCGAGGCGATGTACAAGCAGCAGGCCGAGGCCGATGCGGCCAAGGATGCCGCAAAGGACGACGTGGTCGACGCGGAGTTTACCGAGGTCGACGACGACAAGAACACCAAGAAGTCTGCTTAAGCGGGCTGACCACCATGGCCCTCATTCGAAAGAGCACGCTGGCAGCGTCTCGACGAATGGGGGTCATTTTTCTTTAAGCCGGAGGCTGCATCCTTAAGGGGCGCATTCCTTCGGCATGAGGACGAACTTCGGGCGGGTTTGACGAATGTCCACCAAGCGCTGCTACTACGAAACCCTTGAAGTCGAGCGAACTGCGGACGAATCCAAACTCAAAGCGGCATTCCGCAAGCTCGCGATGAAATGGCATCCGGACAAGAATCCGGGCGACGCATCAAGCGAAGTGCGCTTCAAGGAAATCAACGAAGCCTACGAGGTTTTGAAGGACGGCGACAAGCGCGCCGCTTACGACCGCTTCGGCCATGCGGCGTTCGAGCAGGGTGCCGGTGGCGGCGGACCCGGCTTCGGCGCCGGCTTTGCCACGTCCTTCTCCGACATTTTCGAAGACCTGTTCGGCATGGCCGGACAGCGCGGCCGCGGCGGCCGCGAGCGCGGCGCAGACTTGCGCTACAACATGGAAATCACGCTGGAGGAAGCCTTCATCGGCAAGACCGCGCAGATCGAGATTCCGGTCTCGGTCACCTGCGAATCTTGTTCGGGCACCGGCGCCAAGGCCGGCACCAAGCCGAAGACCTGCTCGATGTGCGGCGGGGCGGGGCGGGTGCGGCAGGCGCAGGGATTCTTCACGCTGGAGCGAACCTGTCCCGGCTGCCAGGGCCGCGGCCAGATGATCGAAGACCCCTGTCCGTCATGCGTCGGTTCGGGGCGGGTGACGCGCGAGCGGAATTTGTCGGTCAATATTCCCCAAGGCGTGGAAGACGGCACCCGCATCCGGCTTGCCGGCGAAGGCGAAGCCGGCGTCCGTGGTGGCCCGCCGGGCGATCTCTACATTTTCCTTTCGCTGGTGAGCCATCAATTCTTCCAGCGCGACGGCGCCGATCTGCACTGCCGGGTCCCGATCTCGATGGTGACGGCGGCACTGGGCGGTGAGTTCGAGGTGCCGACCATCGACAAGGGCAAGACCAAAGTGAAAATCCCTGCCGGAACCCAGTCCGGGCGGCGCTTTCGCATTGCATCAAAGGGCATGCCGGTGCTCCGCTCGCGTCAGACCGGCGACATGTATGTCCAGGTCGTGGTCGAAACGCCGCAGAATTTGACCAAGAAGCAGCAGGAATTGCTGGCCGAATTTGAAAAATTATCCTCGGGCGCAACCCAGCCGGAAGCAGCGGGTTTCTTCACTAAGGTCAAGGACTTCTTCGGTACCCGCGCCAACTGAAGCGCGCGTTCGGCTTGACCGTTTCAGTTGCTACCTATACGTCTTTATGACCAATTTCTGACAGTCCCCGCTATTTGCGGTCCCGCCTGGTAGCGACAATGCCTTTGCAATCGTCCGTGCGTGCGTTGAAAAAGCCCCCTCGTCTCGATGATGAGGTGCGTTTCCTTCGCTCATGGATCGAGAAGCCGCTGCATATGGGCGCGGTGATGCCATCGGGGCGCTTCCTGGCGCGCACCATGGCGCATTATGTCGATATTCATTCCAAAGGGCCGGTCGTCGAACTTGGGCCGGGGACCGGTGCTATCACCAGCGCCTTGATCGAGCACGGCGTCGATCAGAAGCGCCTCGTACTGGTCGAATATAACCCCGGTTTCTGTGCCCTGCTGCGCGACCGTTATCCGCAGGCGACGGTGGTTCAGGGCGACGCCTACGCGTTGCGGGATTCGCTCTGGAATGTGTTGAGCGCGCCTGCGTCCGCGGTGGTTTCCGGCCTGCCGCTGGTGACCAAACCGATGCTGACGCGCTTGCGGCTGATCCGCGACGCCTTCCTCGCGCTGGCGCCGGGCGCGCCGTTCGTGCAGTTCACCTATTCGGTGGTGCCGCCAATCCCGAAATCGCTGCCGGGGGTGTCCACCGAAGCCTCCGAGCGGATCTGGATGAACCTTCCGCCGGCCCGTGTCTGGGTGTATCGCAAGGGCTGAACCGATTTCTTGCCGCGAGGCGGCGGGTTCGTCTCTTATTGCGATCTGGATCATGACAGCGCTGAAAATCCTGGTGATCCCCGGCTCGCTGCGCACTGGCTCGCTCAATGTGCGGCTTGCGGCCGCCGCCGCCTATCAATTCGCGCAAGCCGGTGCCGACGTCACCCGAATATCGCTCGCCGATTTTCCGCTCCCAATCTATGACGGCGATTTGCAGAGCAAGTCGGGCGTGCCGAAAAACGCGCTCAATCTCAAGCGGATGATCGGCGCCCATCATGGCGTGTTGGTCGTGACGCCGGAATATAATTCCTCGGTGCCGCCTCTGGTGAAGAATACCATCGACTGGGTGACGCGGGTGCAGGACGGCCAAGAAAGCCGCGGCCAGGTGTTTCGCGGACGCGCCTTTGCGATCGCTGCCGCCTCCGAAAGCCGGCTCGGCGGCACGCGGTCGCTGGCGGCGCTGCGGCTGATCCTGACCGCCTGCCACGCCATCGTCATTCCGAACCAGCTCGCGCTGTCATTCGCCAGCGAAGCCTATGATGATATGGACCGCCTGAAGCATCCGACCGATATCGAGGCGCTCAACGCACTGGTGCGGCAATTGATCGACGTCTCCCAACGCTTGATGTGAGGTGACATGCAGCCAGCCAAGATCGCTCCCCGGGACCGGTTAATTGTAGGGCTCGACCTGCCCAGCGTCGAGGCGGCGGAAGCGATGATTGCGCGGCTCGGCGACAGCGTGACGTTTTACAAGATCGGCTATCAGATTGCCTATGCGGGAGGACTGCCGCTGGTGCGTCAGCTTGCGGACGCCGGCAAGAAGGTTTTCATCGATCTCAAGCTGCATGACATCAGCAATACCGTGGCGCGCGGTGTCGAGAGCATTGCAAGACTTGGTGCGACCTTCCTGACCGTGCACGCCTATCCGCAGACCATGAAGGCGGCGGCCGAGGCCCGCGCCGGATCGGATTTGAAAATCCTCGCAGTCACCGTGCTGACCTCCTATGACGACGACGATCTGCATGCGGCCGGTTACCGGCTCGGGGTGTCCGATCTGGTCGAAGCCCGCGCCCAGCAGGCCCAGGTACTCGGTGTCGATGGGCTTGTGTGCTCGCCGGAGGAGGCGGCCTCCCTGCACAAGATCGTCGGCCATCAGATGGTTCTGGTAACGCCGGGCATCCGGCCCGCGGGGACAGCCACCGGCGATCAGAAGCGCATCATGACGCCGGCCCGCGCGATTTCGGCCGGCGCCGACTATCTGGTGGTGGCACGGCCGGTGATCGAAGCCGCCGATCCCAGAGCGATGGCGGAGGCCATCCAGGCCGAGATCGCGCAAGCGCTGGGTTAGACAAGCAAAGGAACGAGAGATGGCAAAAGCCTACTGGATCGCGCGCGTCGATGTTCACAACATGGACGGCTACAAGGAATACGTCGCGCAGAACGGCGCGGTATTTGCGAAATACGGCGCCAAATTTCTGGCGCGTGGCGGCAAATACGAGGCCAAAGAAGGCTCGTCGCGGTCGCGCAATGTGGTGCTGGAATTTGCGGATTATGCGACCGCGGTCGCCTGCTACAATTCGCCCGAATATACCCGCCTGGTCGCAATGCGCTCGCCGCATTCGGAGTGCGACCTCGTGATCATCGAAGGCTACGACGGCCCGCAGCCGTAGGGGTCGTCATTGCGAGCCAACGGGTCGCGCGAATGCGCGCCCGATGACAGGCTCCGCGAAGCAATCCATCGGTGTCCCGGGCGGAGGGCCGGATTGCTTCGTCGCTTTGCTCCTCGCAATGACGGGGCGCTTTTTACGCCCCGCTTGGCGTTACGGAGCCCAATTGGTTGCCGGAACAGCCCGCTCCGGCTATACCGCAGGGGTGAGGGTTTGAACGATGTCCGACATGCGCTTGATCGTTGCGGGGGCGGGCGGCCGGATGGGCCGCGCGCTGACGCGCGTCATCTCTGAGACGCCGGGCGCCGTCCTCACCGGCGCGCTGGAGGCGCCCGGGTCGGAGCTGCTGGGGAAGGATGCCGGCGTGCTTGCGGGGTTGCCTGCCAATGGCGTCGAGTTATCGGCTGATCTGTGGTCGATGTCGGCCAACGCCGACGGCATTTTAGATTTTACCGTGCCCGGCGCGACCATCGCCAATGTCGCGATCGCCGCCCAGCGCGGCCTGGTGCATGTCATCGGTACCACCGGGCTGTCGTCGTCCGATGAGGCCGTGATCAAGAGCGTCACCTCGCGCGCCATTGTCGTCAAGTCGGGCAATATGAGCCTAGGGGTCAACCTCTTGGCGGCGCTGGTGAAGCGGGTCGCGCAATCACTCGACGAAGGCTTCGATATCGAAATCCTGGAAATGCATCACCGCGCCAAGGTTGACGCGCCGTCGGGAACTGCCTTGTTGCTGGGCGAGGCGGCAGCCGCTGGCCGTAAAATCGCGCTCGAGCAACGTTCGGCGCGCGGCCGCGACGGGCAGACCGGCGCGCGCAGGTCAGGCGATATCGGTTTTGCCTCGTTGCGCGGCGGCACCGTCACCGGCGACCACAGCGTGATTTTTGCGGGTCCCATGGAGCGCATCGAACTGACGCATCGCGCCGAGGACCGCACCATGTTCGCGCAAGGCGCCATCAAGGCGGCACTCTGGGCGCGTAATCAGAAGCCCGGCTTCTATTCGATGGCCGATGTGCTCGGGCTTAGTGATTTCTAGAATTTTGAACGGACAGGAAATGAGCGACCGCCTTCTCGTACTCGTGCGCCACGGCCAAAGCGAATGGAACCTGAAAAACCTCTTCACCGGCTGGAAGGATCCCGATCTCACCGAACAGGGCATCACTGAAGCGAAAGAAGCCGGCCGCAAGCTGAAAGAGCAGGGGCTGAAATTCGATATCGCTTTTACCTCGGTGCTGATTCGCGCGCAGCACACGCTCGATTTGATCCTGACCGACCTCAGCCAGACCGAGATTCCAATCAAGCGAGACCTTGCGCTCAACGAGCGCGACTATGGCGACCTGTCGGGCCTCAACAAGGACGACGCCCGCAAGCGATGGGGCGAGGAGCAGGTGCATGTCTGGCGCCGCTCCTACGACGTGCCGCCGCCCAGCGGCGAGAGCCTGAAGGATACGCTGGCGCGCGCGCTGCCCTATTACGTGCAGGAGATTTTGCCGTGCGTGCTGCGCGGCGAGCGCACGCTGGTCGCCGCCCACGGCAATTCGCTGCGCGCGCTGATCATGGTGCTGGAAAAACTCTCGCCGAAACAAATTCTGGCGCGCGAACTCGCCACCGGCGTGCCGATCATCTATCGGCTCAGTGCGGATTCCACCGTGGCATCGAAGCTCGATTTGGCGTGAAGCGGCTGAGATGGTGGCTCAACCCATCCTACGAACTGCCGGCTGCGCGGTCTAAAGATAGGGGGTGACGTGAAGATCACGCTCGATCTCTCCAAACTTGTGGAGGAAGGAAAACTCTCCTCGGTCGAGGCGGAGCGACTGCGCCGTTTGGCCGCCAAAGACACCAGTTCGCTCGCAATTAACTTACTCGTTGGCTTCGGAGTTGTTGCCGTGAGCGCGGGAGCTTTGGCGCTGGTGCCGAGGCCCGAGACAGCGCTCATCCTTGGTGTCGTCGTATTTGCGGTCGGACTTGCACTCACGTTCCGGGGCAGTGAGCAATGGAGCCTGTTTGCACAAATTTGCCTTGTGGCTGGGGCCCTGATGTTTTCGGGCGCGGTGCTCGCCTTCGGCAAGGGCAGTTTGACCGCGATGTTGACCGTCAGCGCCGCGCTCGCGTTAGCCTCCATTATCGCACGGTCGAGCTTGCTTATGGTCGCGGCAGTGCTCGCGCTCGGTGCCTCTCTAGGTGCCCAGACGGGCTACTGGCACGCCACCTATATGCTCGCCATCTACGAGCCGCTTCTCACAATTGTACTTTTCAGTCTTCTCGCACTCGGGACATTTTATGCTTCGAAGCGGCTCTCGGCGGACTACGAGCGCCTGGCGCTGATCGCAGCGCGGACGTCCGTGTTCATGGTCAATTTTGGCTTCTGGATCGGATCGCTTTGGGGCGATCGGTTGGCACTGGTCCGCTCGCTGTTGCAAGGCGATCCGAATATTCTGACCAACTACTCCGTCAGTTCGCTGGTCATTCCACCTATGCCGTTTGTGATCGGCTGGGCGATTGCGCTGCTTGGGGCCGGCATCTGGGCTGTTTGGGCGAACAGGCGTTGGATGGTTAATATCACTGCGGTGTTTTTGGCCATCCATTTCTACACGCAATGGTTCGAAAGGCTTGGATTGGCGCCGATGTCAGTCTTGGTCGCCGGTCTCCTGATGCTCGCCTTCGCGCTGGGATTGTGGATGTTCAATGGGCGCTTCGCAACGTCGAATGATGACGCTTCTCGAAGCTGAAAACACGTTCGGCCAGCAGAATCGTAGAATCGTAGAATGCTAATGTATCCCGACCTGTCCGGCTTCCCAGCCGAGCATCGCCTGCTTGCGGGTGATGCCCCAGTGATAGCCGGTCAATTGGCCGCCTTTGCCGAGCGCGCGATGGCAGGGCACCACGAACGACAGCGGATTTTTCCCGACCGCGGCGCCGACGGCGCGTGAAGCCTTGGGGCTTTTGATCTTGGTCGCGATGTCCGAATAACAGACCGCGCGGCCCATCGGGATCTTTAACAGCGTCTCCCAGACACGGACCTCGAAGTCGGTGCCGATCAGCACCACGCGCAGCGGCTGATCCGGCCGCCACAATTTTGTGTCGAAGATGCGCTGCGCCAGCGCGGAGGTGCCGTCGCGATCCTCGACATAGGTCGCTCGCGGCCAGCGCCGCTGCATGTCGGCCAGCGCCGATTGCTCCTCGCCGGGATCGGCGAACGCAAGACCGGCGAGCCCGCGGCCGCTGGCGATCACGATCGCGGTGCCGAATGGGGAGGGGTGGAAACCATAGCGCAGCGTCATGCCGGCGCCGCCGTTCTTCCATTCGCCCGGCGACATCGCCTCATGGGTGACGAACAAATCGTGCAGCCGGCCCGGGCCCGAAAGCCCGGAGTCGAGCGCCGCGTCGAGTACGCTGGCGGAATCGCGTAGCAACCCCTTGGCGTGATCGAGCGTTAGCGCCTGCATGAAGGCCTTTGGGGTCAGCCCGGCCCAGCGGCGAAACAGATGGTGCAACTCATCCGGCGTCACGCTGGCAGCATCCGCCATCGCTTCGATGGTCGGCTGCGTACGCCAGTGTTCCGAGATGAAGGCGATAGCGCGCCGCACCGAATCATAGTCACGGAGCGCTGCGCTTTGGGTGCCCGGCTTGGTCAGGCGGTGGTCATTTATGGCGAGGTTCATCATGGTCTAGATGTAGGACGGGCACTGCCTCCTCACCACCCGATTTCCGATAAGCCTCTCACGAAATCGGATTATAAGTCGGACCCCTGCGCGCGGCCTGCAGCGCTGCACTTAAGGCCTTGGCAAAACTTGCTTTTTCATCCGGTCCCAAAAAGTTCGCGATGGCGACATGGCGTCCTTTGGAGACCAGATAGAGCTTTTCGATGCCGAATTCGGCATGGGCTTTCCGGTCGAGCCGCACCCACAGCGGATTGAGCACGAATTCGACCACATGACCGCGATGGCTGACCCGGCGCACCCGCAATTCCGACGGCGTCACCCGGATTTCCTCGGTCGCGTTGCCGCGGCGGAAATTGACCCTGAATGCCCAATAGACGGCAAGTACATCGAGGCCGAAAAGCCCGAACACCGGCCACGCGCCCATCAGCAGGAACGCCAGCCCCGCGGCGAAGCTGACAGTGCTGAGAAACCCCATCAGCACCAGAAACCCAGTTCGGTTCAGCGAACGATGCGGGGTGAGCAGCGCCGAAAACAATTCCGGCTGCGCGATCTCGGGATCAAAGTCGTTGCCTGCGGTCATCGTGGCTCAGTATACCCGGATCATGGCGAAAATCACCCGCAGACCTCTGCCCAAATCGAAGGCTCCATCCCCGAAGCGAGTCAAAAATTCCCGCAAGCCTGCCGCGGCCAAGCCTGCCGCAGCCAGGCCTGCGCGAGCGCGTGCGGTACCGAAAAAGGCAAAACCCTGGACGCCTGCCGAGATCCACGAGGCGTTCAGCCGCTTTCAAAAGGCCAATCCCGAGCCGAAGGGGGAGCTCGAACATCTCAACCCCTATACGCTCCTGGTCGCAGTCGTTTTGTCCGCGCAGGCGACCGACGCGGGCGTCAACAAGGCGACACGTGCGCTGTTTGAGGTCGCTGACACGCCGCAAAAGGTGCTCGCGCTCGGCGAGGAGAAGTTGCGCGACTACATCAGGACGATCGGGCTTTACCGCACAAAAGCAAAGAACGTGATCGCGCTGTCGGAAAAACTGATCGCCGAATTCGGCGGCGAGGTGCCGCGCACCCGAGCGGAGATCGAATCGCTGCCCGGCGCCGGCCGCAAAACCGCGAATGTCGTGCTCAACATGGCGTTCGGCGAAAGCACGCTGGCGGTGGACACCCACGTGTTTCGCGTCGCCAACCGTACCGGGCTGGCGCCAGGCAAAACGCCGCTCGAGGTGGAACTTGGCCTGATGCGCGTGATCCCGCCCGAGTTCATGCTGCACGCGCATCACTGGCTGATCCTGCACGGCCGCTACACGTGCCTGGCGCGAAAACCGCGCTGCGAGGTGTGCCTGATCAACGATCTCTGCCGCTGGCCGGAAAAGACGGTGTGAGGCATGATCGCCGTCATATCTTGGTCTGGCATGCGGGATATTGCTGCGGTTCTTCGGCGAGATAACAGTGATTTACAAAAGGGGACATCCGTTGAGTCAGCAGGAGCCAGTTAGCCCGGCACCATCAGCCGTCCAGGCGGCATCGACAGCATCTGCGTCATCAGCTGCTGCCGCGGCCGGCGCGACGGCCACGCCGCCAGTGCAGGCATTGCGCAGTTCCCTGGGCCGGCTCGCGCTGCCGTTGTTCGCCGCGCTGGCCGCGCTCGGATTTATCGCGCTGGCGACGCTGCGCTGGGATGAATGGGTCGGCAGCGCCGTGATCCAGACCACCAACGATGCGTATGTCAGGGCCGAGCTGACCCGGCTGAGCAGCCGGGTCGCGGGTGAGGTTCTTACCGTTGCCGTGAAAGATTTTCAGCGCGTCAAGGCCGGCGATCTGCTGGTGCAGATCGATCCCGCCGATTACCAGGCCCAGGTCGCGCAAGCTGAGGCCGGCGTCGCTGGCGCTCAGGCCGCGCTCGACAATCTCGCCAATCAGGTCGAGCTGCAATACGCGACCATTGCGCAAGGCGAGGCGCAGCAGGTGTCGGCGCAGGCCCAGGAGGTCGAAGCCCGTCAGGAGCAGGAGCGGCAACAATCGCTGACACAGACCGAAGCCGGCACGCGGCAAAAGCTCGAACAGGCTACCGCCGGATACGCCCGCGCGCAGGCCGATGTTCGGGCCAGCCGCGCCTTGATCGCCGCGCAGCGCCACCAGCTTGAAGTGTTGTCCGGAACCAAGAAGCAGCGCGCGGCCGATATCGAGGCCGCCAAGGCGACGCTCGCCGCGGCCCGCCTGAAACTGGGCTACACCAAAATTGTCGCGCCCTTCGACGGCGTCGTCGGCGAGCGCCAGGTGCAGCCGGGCGACTACGTCAATATCGGCAGCAGCCTCATCAACGTGGTGCCGCTGCCGGACGTCTATGTCATCGCCAATTACAAGGAGACCCAGCTGACGCGGGTAAAACCCGGCCAGCCTGTCGACATGACCGTCGACAGTTTCCCAAACGAGCGGCTGCACGGCCGCGTCGAGCGGATCGCGCCTGCCTCTGGCTCGCAATTCGCGCTGCTGCCTCCGGACAATGCGACCGGCAATTTCACCAAGGTGGTGCAGCGTGTCCCGGTTCGGATCGCGCTCGACAAGGGCCAGCCGCTCTTGGAGCGCCTGCTGCCGGGAATGTCGGTGGAAACCCGCATCCACACCGACGAGGCGAGCGCGGATGGCGCAAAGTAGCGACGCCGATCAAGCCGGCCAAGGGCCGCTCTCGCGTGGCGCCATCGGGCGTCAGCCGTTGTTTGCGGTCGGCGCCGTGCTGCTCGGCTCGTTTCTTGCCAATTTTGATAGCCGGCTGACCTCGGTCGGATTGCCGGATTTGCGCGGCGCTTTTTCGTTAGGATTCGATGAGGGCGCCTGGCTCTCGACGGCGGCGATCGGCTCGCAGATCTTCATCGCGCCGGCGGTGGCGTGGCTTGCGACCGCATTCGGGCTACGCCGGGTCTTGGGCATTCCGAGCCTCGTCTACGCCCTGATCTCGCTGGTGATCCCGTTCGTGCGCGACTATCCCGTGCTGATCGCGCTCTCTATCGTGCACGGCATGCTGCTGGGTACTTTCGTTCCCGCCACCCTGATGATCGTGTTCCGCAATTTGCCGATCAAATGGTGGTTGCCGGCGATTGCGGTTTATTCGATCCGGGTCGGATTCGCGCTCGATACCGGCACCTCGCTGGTCGGCTTCTACGTCGATCATTGGGGATGGCAGTGGCTGTACTGGCAGGGCGTCGTCATCGCGCCGCTGATGGGACTGATGGGCTATCTCGGCACGCCGCGAGAACCGGTCAACCGGGAGGTGATGCGGGATGCCGATTGGGGCGGCATGCTGCTGCTCGGCACCGGCGTTTCGATGGTTTACTCCGGCCTCGATCAGGGCAATCGCCTCGACTGGCTGGAATCCGGTACGGTGATGGCGTTGTTGATTGGAGGTGGCGTATTATGCGTCGCCTTTATCATCAACGAGATGCTGGTTCGCCGGCCATGGGCCCATGTCAACGTGCTGTTCTCGCGCAACGTCGGGCTCTCGCTGGTCGTGATCCTGCTCTACACGCTGACCAGCCTCTCCAATTCATCGCTGGTACCGAATTTTCTGAGCGTGGTGGCCCAGTTGCGGCCCGAACAGAGCGGCGTGCTGCTGGTGACCTATGGCGCGCTGCCGATGTTCGTGATGGTGCCGGTGTCGATCTTCCTGCTGCGGCATTTCGACCCGCGCTTGGTGGTGATCCTCGGCTTTTCGGCGTTTGCCGCCGCGAACCTGCTCGGCACGCAACTGACGCATGACTGGGCGCGAGGTGACTTCGTCGCGATCGTGCTGCTGCAATCGATCGGCCACGCTTTTACGCTGTTGCCCATCATCATCATGGCGGTGTCCAATTCCGATCCGACGCGAGCGACTGCGTTCGCTGCCTATATCCAGATCATGCGCCTCGGCGGTGCGGAAATTGGCGTGGCGCTGATGGGCACCTGGCTGCGGGTCCGCGAGCAGATCCATTCCAATTATCTCGGCCAGCATCTGGAGAACGGCCGCGACAATGTGGTGCGGATTCTCAGGCAATTCGCCGATCTCTTTGCGAGCCACGGTGCGGCCATCGCGCCGGCGCGCGCTGTTGGCTCGCTCTCGGCAATCGTGCAGCGGGAGGCGAACGTGCTGGCCTATATCGACGGCTTTTGGCTGACATTCTGGCTCGCGATTGCAGCCCTCGGCTTTGTCACGCTGATCACGAGGGCGCCGCCGGGGCCCTTCACGCCGGCGCCGTTCGGTGTCGCGCGGGGCCTGATGCGGCGGTTCAGGTGGTCGCGGACTTAAACCACAGGTACGCTCGTCTTGCGTCCCGGCTCGATCAGCTCCGGCCGCGGCCCGCTCAAGCGCTTGTGCATGTGGACCATGAACGCCATGCCGAACAGCGGCGTCGCCAAATTGACGATCGGGATCGAGACGAAGGCTGCGATGATCAGCCCCGCGGTGAAGATGATCGCGGCGTTTTCCTTGCGCATCGCCCTGGCTTCGGCGGGCGAGCGAAACCGCATCGCCGCGAGTTCGAAATATTGTCGCCCCTGCAGCCATGCGGTCGCGACGAAGAACGCGATAAAACCGGCGCCGGCGACGAACACGAAGGGCAGCGCGATCAGGTAGACCAGGATCGTCAATAGCGCGATCTTGATCCCTTCGGTCACGGCAAGCCCAAGCGGCAGCGCGACGCCGGGGCGTTCCGCCGGATAATATTCGCGTTCGACATGGTCGGCGACCTCGTCGACGAACACGCTCGCGACCAGCGAGGTGATTGCAGGCATCAGAAACACCGCGCCGAACACGACGCCGAGGCCGGCGGCAATCGAGACGATCCAAGTCAGAACGTTCAGCGGCGTGTGGAAGCCTGGGCCGAGCATCGCCTCGGCCCAGCCTTGGCCCGAGGTCGCAAACCAGCTCAACAGCCGCTGCAGGCCGACCGCCAGCACCGTGATCAGCACCAGCGCGAGCCCGATCGAGCGCCAAAGAATAGAGCGCATCGGCGGCGAGATGATTTGCGAAAGCGCCTTGACGGCGGCGTCTATCATGGTGGTCTTGTCCTTAGCTGCGGCAACGCATTTGTCCTGACATGTCGTGGATATGGATCAGGATTGCAAGGCCGCCCGAAGGCTTGAGATTTTTGCCGTTACTTTTTCGACGGCCGCTTCCTTGACGGGGCCATATCCCCGTATCTCCATCGGCAGAGCTGCGATCTCAGCCAGCGGCCCGACAGTCTCCGCATGTAGAAGAGGCAGGAATTCCGTCAAGAGGGATTCGTACCATCCGATCAAGTTTCGTTCCATCCGGCGCTTG
>WNFM01213944.1_pt2 | contig 13465 bp, 12 predicted proteins | sample 5400271 | NCBI WGS metagenome assembly WNFM01 (sample SAMN13153352, study PRJNA577476) | soil metagenome | isolation source: 60 cm saprolite on Douglas fir-dominated hillslope | place: USA:California | collected 2013-09-17 | reverse complement strand
CTTTGCCGTCTGCGAATCGCACCTCGATAACGACGTTCCGGCCCTCGACCCAGCCGTGCTCGCGCAACACCTGCCGAAACACGGCGAACAGGTGCCACGCCATGTCGCCGCTGTTGGGCCCAAGGAACCCAATTCGAAACACTTTCTCCGCCTGCTGCGCTATGGCGGCGAGCGGCATCGTGAGAAGCGCACCCGTGATCGTGCCGAAAAAGGTGCGCCGATTCATCACTGGATCACCTCGTCCGCGCGCAGCAGCAACGATTGGGGAATATTGACGCCGAGCTTTCGCGCGGCTACAAGATTGATGACCAATTCGATCTTGGTTGGCTGCTCCACCGGCAGATCGGCCGGCTTGGTGCCCTTCAACACGGCGTCGACATAGCGCGCAACGCGTTTGAAATACTCCCGATAGCTCAAGCCGTAGCTCATCATGCCGCCTGCCTGCGTGAATTCACGATAGCCGTAGATGGCGGGCAGCCTGCTGCGCTCGGCAAGCGAAACGAGGCGCGGGATCTGCGCGGCGAAGAAGGCCTCGGTCATGACGACCAGTGCGTCGGCACCACGGCTCTTCATCGTCACGAAACTGCGATCGATGCCGGCAGCCGTGTTGGCCTCTACCTTGATCGCCTTGACGCCGATGCGCTGCGCGGCATCCTCGAACTTGGCCCAGAAGAAGGGATCGGCCACGTCGTCCGGGTTGGTGAGAATGGCGATGTCGCGGCTTTTGGGCACGGCGGTCGTGAGCAACTCCAGCCATTTCGGAATCAGTTCTTCGAACAGCGTCGACGTGCCGGTGACATTGCCGCCCGGCCGCGCCAAGCTCATCACGAGGCCCGACGCAACGGGATCGCCATCCACCGACATCACGACGGGAATATTCGTCGTCGCGTTCTTCGCTGCGCGTGTCGACGGAATGCACGTGCCGATGATCGCGGAGGGGCGCGTCTGCACGAGCGATGCGGCGAGATCGGGAAACGCACCGGCATTGTCGCCGGCCCACCGGACGTCGATCACGATATTTTTCCCGTCGACATAGCCCTGCGCGCGCAATGCGTCCTTCAGTGCTTGCAGGAATGCGCCGTTGCTTTCGAGCGAGCCAACGGACAAATAGCCAATGTGCACGGGGCGCGGCGACGGCTGGGCGCGGCCCGCCAGCGGCCATGCGGCGAAGGACGCGGCAAGCGTCTGCAGAAGTTTCCGTCGCGTAGTCAACGAAGTCCCCATTGCCGGATCGAAGGTGTCCTGCCCACCGTCCCTATTGCGCCGCAGCATGGCCGCGGCGCAGGTCCAGAGCTTACCCGTCGCTCACATTGGCGTCATACTGGCAGAGTAGCATCCACCGGTTCTCCGATGACGCCCTATCTCAGCATCGAGGCATTGTCCGTTTCCTACGGCGCGATCCGCGTGCTCGATCGCGTGACCCTCGGTGTCGAGCGCGGCGAAATGATCGCGCTGCTCGGTAGCTCGGGATGCGGCAAGACGACACTGCTCCGCGCGATCGCCGGCTTCGTGACGCCGGACGAGGGCGCCATCCGCGTCGGCGGCGAGGACATCACGCGCTTGCCGCCGGAAAAGCGCCAAACGGCGATGATGTTTCAGTCGTATGCGCTGTGGCCGCACATGGACGTCGCGGGCAATATCGGTTACGGCCTCAAGATGCGCGGCTGGCAAAAGGACGCCATCGCGTTGCGCATCGAGGAAATGCTGACGCTGCTGCAGCTCGAGGGGTACGCGCGACGGCCGGTCACGCAACTATCAGGAGGCCAGCGGCAGCGGGTCGCGCTTGGACGTGCGCTGGCCGTCGATCCGCATCTGCTCCTGCTCGACGAGCCGATGTCCAACTTGGACTACAAGGTGCGACTGGAACTTCGGCACGAATTACGCGCCTTGCAGCGACGCATCGGCATCACGGCGGTCTACGTCACGCACGACCGCGAGGAGGCGCTCACGCTTGCCGACCGCATCGCCGTGATTGACGCGGGGCGTGTCGTGCAGATCGGCGCGCCGGAGGAAATCTTTCATCGGCCCGAGTCCGCCTTCGTCGCGGGCTTCATGGGCGCCGACAATGCGCTTGACCTGATGCACGCGGGCGATGGAACGCTGGCCGCGGCGGTGGCAGGCACGCCTGCGGACGCACGCCTGCGCGCGCACTTCCGCAGCGACGCGGCGCGGCTCGCAACCGTGACGGAAGCGCAAACCGCCGATGCGCTCGTTCTCAATGGTGTGGTATCGCAGACGGTCTATGTCGGCCAGGGGTATCGTTATCGCGTGCGCACCGACGGCGCCGACATTTGGGTCAATGCGCAGGAGCGTTTCGCGGAAGGGGCGAGGGCGTGCGTTGTCGTTCCGCGCGCCGCGCTCCTGCTCTTTCCGGGTTCGTCTTAGCAATCCTTAGGAGGATGCAATGAAACTTCGCCTGACCATCGCGGCCGCGGCGTTCGCGGCAGGTCTCTTTGCTGCCGGCGGCGCCGGTGCGCAGACGACGCTCAACGTCGTCACCGCGGGCGACCAGAACATGGTCGACTACGTCAACAATTACCTCGCGCCCAAATTCGAAGCGATGAATCCCGGCGTCAAGGTACGCGCCGTCGGTACGGGGCCTGGCGATTCCGGATCGCAGAAGATCTACGAAAAATTGCTGGCACAACAGAAGGCAGGCACTGCCGTGTGGGACGTCGACGTCGCAGTCGTGCATCAGCGCGGCGCCGCGACGATGGTCAATGAAAAATTGCTGATGCCCTATCGTAATGACGTCGCGGCGGGCAAGCTCGTCTCGCGCGATACCGCGAAGAATGCGCTCGGCGCGAACGTCGATGGTTACGTCCTGCCGATGTTCCACAGCCAGATCGCGTTTGCGTACAACCCGGAACTCGTGAAGGCGCCGCCCAAGTCATATGCCGAACTCGCCGAATGGGTGAAAAAGAACCCGAAGCAGTTCGGCTACAACGGCGTGAAGGGCGGCATGTCCGGCGTGGGGTTCGTCATGGGGTGGGTGGGTGCGAATTCCGGCATCGGCGACAAGCTCGAGAAGGGACCGTACGACCCGGCGCAGAAGGCGGCGATCGACAAGTCGCTCGCCGGTCTCAAGGACTTCAACCAGTACGTCGTGATGACGCCCGGCAACGCGGGAACGCTCGACATGCTGAACCGCGGCGAAATCGCGATGGGCCCGGTGTGGGTCGACATGTTCTACACGTGGCAGGCCGACGGCAAGATGAGCCCGAAGATCAAGCTCGAGTTGCCGTCACCCGGACTGCCTGGGCAGCCGATGTACTACGTGATTCCGACCAAAGCGGCCAACGCTGCACTCGCGAAAAAATTCATCGACTTTGCCGAAAGCCCGCAGGTGCAAGCCGACGGCATCGTCAAGCAGTTCAACTGGTACCCGGGGATCGACCCGCAGCATGTGCAGGCGAAGCTCACGCCGGCCGAATGGAACAAGCTCTTCACCGACATTCCGCCGTCGGACCTCGCGAAGTACGGCCGGCCGTTCCCGCTGTCCGACTATTTCACGGACATCGTTGAGGGCTACGAGCGCGTCGTGATCAAGTAGGGCGGGGAGCCGTGGAGCTGTTGGAGTGACCGGCGCGCGCGCAGCGACCGGGAGGTGGCGGGCCTACGCGCTCGTCGCGCCCGCGCTCGCCGTCTCGGCGGTGCTGGCGTTTCGCGACAAGTCCGGCGCGTTCACGCTCGCGCACTTTGCCAAGGCGTGGGACCTGTACCGGACGGACTTCCTCTTCACGATCGGCATCACGCTGCTGGCGACCGTGTTGATCGGCGTCGTCGCCATCGCGATTTCGGGCTATCTCACGCTCGGTGAAAATCCGCGCGCGGTGGCCATTCTGCGCTGGCTGTATAGGTGGCCGCTCTTCATCCCGTTCATCGTGACGGGGCAGGTGATGCGCACGTTTCTCGCAAAGAACGGAATGCTCAACCACGTGCTGATCGGGTCGGGGTTGATCGAGCCACTCGCCGCGCAAAGCCTGCTCGACTGGCGCGGCATCGTCGTCGCCTTCGTCTGGAAGCAGGCGCCCTTTGTCACGCTGCTCCTGGCGGGGGCCATTGCGTCGATCGAATCGCAACATATCGAGGCCGCGCGCAATCTCGGGGCGCGGCGAGTGCGCGTGCTGGGGGACATCATCCTGCCCCAGGTCCGCGGCACGCTGCTCGTCGGCCTCGTGCTGTCGTTCGTGACGATGCTCTCGGTGCTGTCGGGGCCGCTGATGATCAACCCGAATTCGCCGACGATGATCACCGTCGACATCGCTTACCGCATCAACACGCACAGCGACTACGCGGTGGCCAACGCGCTATGTCTGCTGTCGTTGATGGTCGCGGCCGCGGCGGCGTGGCTGTACTTGCGGCACGCGGTCGGGAGCGCGGCGAGGCAATGAATGCAACGATGAAATCGCGTTGGCCCAGCGGCCTGGCGAGCGCGGTCGTACTCGGCCTCGTTGCGTTTGCCATCTTCGGTCCATTGCTGAATCTCTTCCTGTGGGCATTCGCCGAGCAATGGTATTTCCCACACAAGCTGCCGCAGCAGTTTGGATTCACGTTCTGGGCGCGGGTGTTCCAGCCGCGCGGCAATGCGCTGGCCTCGCTCGCGACGAGCATCTGGATCGCGTTGTTGACGGTGGTGACGAGTCTCGCGGTGGCGATCCCCGCCGGCTATGCGCTCGCACGGCTCAAGCTCCGTTGGCGCGGACTCATCCTGCTTGCATTTCTCTTGCCGCAAGCGGTACCGAACATTCCGGTGTATGTAAACATCGCGCGGATCTTCTACGAGATCGGATTGAATGGCACGGTGCTGGGTGTCGTGCTCGTGCATGCGGCCCATGGTCTGGTGCTGGCCGTCTGGATCGCGTCGGCGGCGTTCGCCTCGATCGATGTGTCATTGGAAGAGGCTTCGCGCAACATGGGGGCGTCACCGTGGACGTGCTTTCGCACCGTGACATTGCCGCTTGCGCTGCCGGGGCTCATCGCCAGCGCGATTTTCGTGTTCCTCGAGTCGCTCGACGAATTCACCGGCACGTATTTCGTCGGCGTGCCGGATGTCACGACGCTGCCGCTCCTCATGTTCAATGCCAGCATGGGCGGCAATTACCAGATTGCTTCGATCACGGCGCTGCTGCTGCTGATTCCGTCTATCGCCTTCATGCTGGTCGTCGAGCGCTTCCTGAAGGCCGATGTGCTCGCGATGGTGGGGCGGTAGCGCCCCGGCTCTTCGCAGTCCGCGTTTGACCGGAAATGCCCGAAAAAGCTATAATCATTGGCTTGATTCCCCGATAGCTCAGCCGGTAGAGCGACGGACTGTTAATCCGCAGGTCCCAGGTTCGAGCCCTGGTCGGGGAGCCAATCTACATGCGGCCTGCAGAGATGTGGGCCATTTTCATTTGTTGGTCGGGGTTACGCCGGGGTTACGCATTCCGTGAGAGCTTGATCGCTCACGCGCGTAGGAATTTGGAGGGGAGGGGTCGTCACGGCATGTCTCTCATTCCTTGGCTGGCGTTGCCGAATGGAATTCGGCAAAGATTTGGACGTTTGAGACGGAGGTCGGAATCGAATAGGCCAGAGTAAACGAGGTTCGGCGCGAGTGCGTACCCCCTGCAATACCCCAATACAAATTTGGTTGCTCCGAGCCGGCAATACTGCAGGCGATTTCCGGGGCTGAGTCCCCATTCGTTCCAAGTGCCTCCGGAGCCTTAGAGAATCTAACCGGCGGCCCGCTGCCGGGCGCAGCCCGCTTGCGGGACGTCCGCGTTGAGCGACGGGTTAGGCGGCAATATTTTCAACAATTCATTGCCCACCACCTCCCGGGGGCTCATGGTCATGACCCATGAATCTTTGAGCAATCAGGAAACAGACAACGCAGAGTACAACGTAGAACAGCCAGCCGCTGACGGAATCTGGCGAGAGCCAGCCAGCGAGCGAATTCAATACCGAATTATGGATGTCGCCAAATTCGACGAACAGGGCCATCCAGACCACGCCAGCAACAGTCAGAGCCGTGAAAGTGCGCAGGAACGCCATGTTGGCGCCTCACGAAATAAGCTAACCGGCGGCCCGACAATTTCGTGGGAGGCGAAGCGCGCTGGTTATGGCGATGATGAAGGGGACCTCCGGAATCGACCTTCGCAGTAGGCACGCAGAGTCACAAGCTCATGGTGAATTTCCGGCGGGAATCCGAGGCGGCACCCGCGCCGGTCTGTCAGTAGATCTTCGAAGTACAGCCGCAGCCCAACGCCGTCCTGCCACAAACGAGCCAAGGTGTTCGCAATTCTCGGAATACCTTGAAGTAGGGCCAGCGGCTGGATCTCCACTGGAAGGCTCGCCGCCCACTTTGCTGTGGCAGGTAGCTGCTGGTTAAGGGGCTGCAGCCATCGCCGCTCCCTGGCGTCTGAAGATAAGGCCAACTGCGTTCTCTCCTGGTTGTCGCCCGCGGCGGGCTTTTGGGAATTATGAACTGCTGTTAGCCTATTGCCAGGGACTGAACGCGGTTTCAATCGGCCGGCGAATCTCGGGCGGCCCGATGATCTCCCAATCGGCGTAGCGCGCGGCGATTTCGTGGCGCTCGGCCAAGTATCGCGCTCGATACCATTTGCCTGTCCGCGGATTGCGGACGCGGAACGGATACAGAAGCAGCATGCGCGTGCGGGCGGCTAGGTCGTCGCGTGGAGGCATGCTCGGATTGCGACACACGACGAGCGAAGCGAGCAACTGCTATCGCGGCCAGCGACAGCATGGGGTCGAAAGCGGTCGTCGCTGCAGGCACCTCGCACGTCGTACGAGTAGTTGGTCCTTCGTCCGCTGGAAGAGCTGACTGCGAGAGCTGCCGCTCGTGCCGCTGTGGAGGGGTCACCAAGCGTGTGCGTTACAAGGTGTAGTAAAGATACCCAAGATACCCATGTCGAACGACCTTACAGTCGTCCGCCTTCAAGAAATGGCGATCCGTCCAAGCTGCTGAACCCGCGTGCATTTCTCGAACCAGGAATGCATCTTGCTGTAATCATGAGAAAGAAACGTCCCCGTGATTTAGACACGAATGAGGACAACCATGAAATCGATCCTCGATCATTCCTTTCATTACACGAAAAGCATTGATACCGACCTTCGGAAAACCTTCGCCAGAATTCGACGTGAGCAGCACCAACAGGCGCAGCTACACGAGGCCGGTGAAAAACCCCGCAAGGTATTCCCGATAAGACAGCGCAAACGCGCAGCTGCGTAGTGAACAGCGATTCTAAGCGTACAGCGTTTCGGCAATACACTGCCGCTGATTTCGCCCGCATGAGCTCGTCTTTGAAAGTGGCGCTCCTCATCATTCGCCGCGCGCAATTGAGCAGCCGCAAAACAATTGCTACAAGCGCCGAATGGAAAAGGCGGCGAATCGACTGATCGACATCTCTCATCGCCGATTCGGACTCGTGACACCGACGATCACGCTAAGCTTTTCGCACGCAAAGCGCTTGGGGTGCTACTGAGCGCCGCAGAACGCCCTGGAGACCGCTCGGGACCATCTGTCCTGCTCATGCAGAATGCCTTAGGGGAATGGCGTCCGCATGCACGCGATGGAATCACGCTCTCCAGGGCGACCGCCCATCCGATGTCGATCCAGATATGAGATGACTACGCCAGGCGCGAGCCGTTGGGCCCCGTCAGGGTCATGCCGGTCCGCCAGCAGGCACACAATTTCGCCTAAATCTGTTGGGAAAATGGGGTATTGCGCGTTCCGTACCCGTAATCGTGATCACGTTTGAGTCGCTGCGCGATACGTGCGCGTCCCCCCGGAACCACGCGTTGGCTCGATCGAGCCAACAACGGTTTCTCAACTGTGCGCCGCCGAAAGCAAGCAACAACTATCGCTGCAGGCACTACCGGGCCTCTTGACGAATGGCCGCTATCGGCCAGGAGCGGACGTAAAGCGAACCCGCTGAGAGCGGACGTTCGATCGCGCTAGCGACCCATGGAACCTTTCGACGAAACGGGGTTGCTGAGGTTGATCGCATCTGGACCGTTGATCTCTTTCCCTCAGACGCCAAGGCAAGCAACAGCCGCTCATTGTGGTGTTGGCTGGTGTTACCTATGATGCACGCAGGCAGCACGGCATGGGAGGGAGCCTTGGCGCGGGACCAGCGGCGATTGGCGGCGATTGTCTCGGCCGATGTGGTGGGTTATTCCTTGCTCATGGGCCGTGACGAGAGTGCCACCCTGGCGGGATTGAAGGCGCACCGGCAGCAGCTCATAGACCCCAAGATCGCCGAATACGGCGGCCGGATTGTCAAGACCACGGGTGACGGGCTGCTGCTCGAATTCCCCAGCGTGGTCGATGCGGTGCGCTGTTCGGTCGACGTGCAGCGCGGCATGGCCGAACGCAATGCGGGTGTTCCCCCCGAGCAACGGATCGAGTTTCGCATCGGCATCAACGTCGGCGACATCATCATCGATGGGGAGGACATCTTCGGCGACGGTGTGAATGTCGCGGCGCGGCTGCAGACCTTGGCCGAGCCCGGGGGCATTTGCGTCAGCAAGGTGGTGCGCGACCAGGTTTTGGACAAGCTTAGCTTTGCGTTCGAGGATCTTGGCGCGCAGGAAGTCAAGAACATCGTCCGGCCGGTCGAGGTCTACCGCGTGGACTTGGGAGCCCAGGCACCGCGCGCGTTCAGCCACGACCGCAGGCGCTGGCAACGTCTGTCGCTAGGGTTCCGGCGGCAGTGGGTTGCCATTGGCGCTCTCGCGCTCGGTGCCGCTGGCATCGCTCTCTGGACTCTGCCGCAGTTCTGGAAAGCGGCAGCGCCTGCATCGCCGCCATTTTCCATCGCCATCCTGCCCTTTGCAGCGGCCGTGGCGAACGAGCAATTCGCAGAGGCGGTAACTGAGGACCTTACCGGCGCTTTGGGGCACGTCCGTTATGTAAGCATCGTCTCGCATAGCCTCGCAGCCACGTACAAGGGCAAGTCGATCGATGCGCGAGCCGTCGGCCGCGAGCTTAGGGTCCGCTATCTTGTCGAGGGCGAGGTTCGCGGGGACGGCGAGCGGATCAGCGTCAACGCGCAGCTCGTCGACACCGCCAACGCGACGCAGGTGTGGAGTGACAATCTGGAGGTCCGCCCAGCGCAGACGACTCGAGGGCCAGATGGCCTCATTGCGCTACTGACCAGTCGCGTGCGCGAGGCCGTAAACCGTGCGGAGATCCGTCGCGCCCGCGAACCGATGCGGCCCGGCGCGACGGCCATCGATCTCGCCCTGCACGGTGCGGCCGAGTGGTACAACGCCCCCTGTGCAACGGCTTCCGACTGCGTGATGGCGATCGCCGAAGCCCGAAAGACGTTCGACCAGGCGCTTCGGCTCGATCCTAATCTTTTATTTGCAATGAACCTCAAGGCCGCCACCTTGGACGGCCAACTCTGGCAGGATTTGCACGCGGACCACGATCGCTTGGTATCGGAACTCGACGAAGTGTCCGGCCGCGCGGTTGTCGGCGACCCCGAAGATCCGACGGCGTGGGCTAACAGGGCCGACGCGCTATCGTGGCAATGGCGATGGCAGGCAGCCCTCGAGGCGAATGCCCGATCTCGTAACCTCGATCCGTTTCGCCCATACGGATTCCAGCAACTCGCCGGGTTGATGGTCCGCACCGGGAAGCCCGCCGAGGCATTGGCGTCGGTCGACCAGGCGCTCGTGCTGGACCCTCAAAATAACGGTTCTTCCTCGGAGGTCTGGCTCTATCGTTGTCGGGCCTACCTGGCGCTCGGTCGCTACGACGAGGCGACTGCCGCGTGCGAGAAAGCGGTCGCCCTTGACGATTGGTGGCTTGGTCACACCTTCCTCGTCGCGGCCTATTCGCAGAAGGACGAGACCGCCAAAGCCGAAGCCGAGAAGATGCTTTTGCTCAAGCAGCAGCCAGGGATGACGATCGCCGACCTCAAGGCACAGCGCCTGTCGAATCATCCAGCCTTCTTGGAGCAAAACGAGAAGCATCTCTATGCGGGGTTGCGCAAAGCCGGTATTCCGGAGAAGTAAAGAGCCCCGATACCGGCTTGTTGCAGAGATTCCAGGGCCAGCAGATCTGGCATGCGATCGCCGCTGTGGAGCCGTCGGCCAAGCCCGCGAACGTCCGCTTCTGTAGCGCACGACAGACAGCAAAGGGTCGAAAGCGGCCGCTCGTGAATGTCAGCAATCGGCCAAGAGCAGACGTTTGATCCGGCGCAATCGCAATGAACGAATGTATCAGGTGATGGCTGGATTCGACGCGAACAGTCGACTACTTAGCTGACGGCGAGGTTTGTCGGTTGGATGGCGTCGATGAAAGTGGCCAGTTCCGCTGTCGTCGGTGCCGCAAACAAACGCGAGGGGGGGCCCTTCTCCCAAATCTTCCCTTGGTGCATGAAAATGACGGTGTCGGCCGCGGCTCGCGCGAAGCCCATCTCGTGAGTCACGAGAATCATAGTCATGCCGGCGGCGGCGAGCTTTTCCAAGACGACGATCACTTCACCGACGAGTTCCGGGTCCAGGGCCGACGTGATTTCATCGAAAAGCATGAGGCGAGGCTGCATCGCAAGCGAGCGCGCGATGGCGACCCGCTGTTGTTGGCCGCCCGATAGTTGCAGCGGCACGGCAGAGTTTTTTTCCTCGAGACCGACTTGCCGAAGCACCGCGGCCGCTCGCGCTCTGGCTTCCGCTATCGGCACACCTTTGGCCGCCGTCAGGCCCAACGTGATGTTGCGCTCCACGGTAAGATGGGGAAACAGATTGAAGCTTTGAAACACCATGCCGATTTCGCGCCGCAGCGCCTGCAGGCCGGCGCGGGAACGTTCCACCCTATTCCCGTCAAACGCGATCTCGCCGCTGTCCGGCACCTCCAGGCCGTTCACGCAGCGCAGCAGCGTGGTCTTGCCCGAACCGCTGCGCCCGATGATGGCGACGACCTCGCCGGTCTCGACGGCCAGCGAAACATTGTCCAGCGCGACGTGACTGCCGAAACGCTTAGAAATGCCTTTTAACGCCAAGATCGGCATCGATGCGCCTCTCAAGAGTTCGAGCAAGGTGCGACAGGGGCCAGCAAATCACGAAGTACAGGGCGGCCACAAGGGGGTAGATAACCATCGGCTCGAAGGTTACGTTCACCATTAGCTGCCCGGCGCGCGTTAACTCGACGACGCCAATGATGGCGGCGATCGAAGTGCCCTTGATGAGTTGCACAAGAAAACCTACGGTGGGCGGAATCGAAATTCGCATCGCCTGCGGCAGAATGACATAGCGCAGTTGCTGGAAGTGGCCCAGCGACAGGCAGGCCGATGCTTCCCATTGTGTGCGCGGAATCGCCTGGATCGAACCGCGCCAAATTTCGCCCAGGAATGCCCCCGAATAAAGCGTAAAGGCCAGGGCCACTGCCGGCCAGGCGTCGACCTGCATGTCAACGAGGACGGCCAATCCATAGTAGAAAAGAAAGAGCTGCATGAGGACCGGGGTGCCCTGGAACAGCTGGATGTATGCCGTCGTCAGCCAGCGCAGGATGCGGGAATGCGTCGTGCGCAGCACGGCAATCACCAGGCCGACCACCCCGCCGCCCAGAAACGCCACCAACGACAGCAGCAGTGTCCAGCGCACGGCCGCGAGAATGAAGAGGAACTCGGGGAGCTGAAAGCTTCGAGTCACGCCGGTCGCCCCATCAGGTCTGTCGACCGCGCACGAATACGAACCAATAGATGCCCCCGAAAACGGCCCGAAAGCCCAGCGCCATCGCGAGATAAAGGCCGGTCGCAATGAAATAAAATTCGAAGGGACGGAAAGTCGTCGACTGCAGCGAATTGGTCACGGCGGTAAGTTCGACCGCGGAGATTGCCGAGACAACGCTGGAACCCAGCATCAACAGTATGAATTGACTTGCCAATGCCGGAAACACCGTTTTGATCGCCGGGAACAGCACGATGTACCGGAATGTCTGCAATCGCGACAGGCCAAGCGCCTTGGCGGCGTCAATCTGACCGTGCGGCACGGCCTCGATGCCGGCGCGCAGGATTTCAGTGCCGTAGGCGCCGAAATTGACCACCATCGCAATCAACGCTGCCTCGTTGGCATCCAACGAAATGCCCAGCGCCGGCAATGAAAAGTAGATGATGAAAATCTGCACCAGGAACGGTGTATTGCGGATCAATTCGATGTAGGCGGCGATGACCCGACGTAATGGTTTTGGACCCGCGGCCTTGCCGTAGGCGCAAGCGGTAGCCAAAACGAGGCCCAGCAGCATTGCCAGCGCCGACAGGCGAATAGTCAGCAGCGCCCCTTCGGCGAGTTCGCGCCAATGCTCCCAAACGACGTTGAAGTGAAAAGCGTAGTGCACGCCGCCTCCGTATTCGCCGCGTCGAGCATCGCGCCGCCACGGCCGCCGCGTATCGCGGCGTGCGGGTGCGCGCGGTACCCGTCGTTGGCGTCAGAACGTGGGCAGCGGCGGCAGGTCGACGCCGGTGTATTTCTTGTAAATCGTGGCGAGCGTGCCGTTGCGGCTGTTGATGAACAGCCACGTATTGATCCACTGCCGCAGTTCGAAGTCGCCCGGGCGCACGATCGGACCGTAGAACGCCGTCGTGACCAGCAGCTTGTTCTCGAGATGCTTACCGGGGTTGGCGTCGGATACCGATTTCTCGGCAAACGCCGTCATGGCGGCAGCGTCCACCTGCCCGGAAAGCAGCGCCTGGACGGTCGACGCGAGGTCATCGAACCAGACGATCTTGGTGCCCTCCGGCGCCATCTTCGGAACGGTGGCTTCCTCCAGCGTGGCTCGGGTGATGCCGACGCGCTTGCCGACCAGGTCGGCCGGCGTCTTGATGTTGATGCTTTGCGGCGCAAAGATGGTGATCGAGAGCGCCCCGTTCGGATTGCAATACATCACTGCCTTGGCGCGGTCGGTTGTCACGGAAATTGACGCGATGGTGACATCCGCGCGGCCCGCCAATAATGCCGGTATGCGGCCTGTCGAGGGTACTTGCACGAACTCGATCTCGGCGCCCAGGTCCTTTGCCATCTGGCGGGCGACTGCGACATCCGAACCGTCGGGCTGGCCACTCTTGTCCAGAACGCCGAAGGGCGGGTTGGCGACGTCAATGGCGACCCGGAGCTTCTTTGCGCTCAGAATTTTCTCGAGCGTGCTCTCCGCGCTGGCCGTTTGCGGCGCGAGCATTGCCGAGACGATGGCCAGAACCAGGATTCCCAGTAGTTTTACACGACTCTTCATTTCTTCTCCTCCTTTGTCATGCATTCACGTATGCCAGGCAATACCCTAGGCTTGCGCCTGCCTCCTTTGCGACGCAATCAACTGGAGGGAAGCTGCGTCGAATTGTTCCTTGATCAGCCGCACATGTTCGGACATTGCCCGAGTCGCCGCCCTCGCATCGTGGGCGGCGATGGCACGAAAAATCTTGACATGCTCCAACAGCGCCCGCTGTGCGCGTCCCGACTCGCAGACCCG
>WNFM01283806.1_pt1 | contig 13471 bp, 16 predicted proteins | sample 5400271 | NCBI WGS metagenome assembly WNFM01 (sample SAMN13153352, study PRJNA577476) | soil metagenome | isolation source: 60 cm saprolite on Douglas fir-dominated hillslope | place: USA:California | collected 2013-09-17 | reverse complement strand
CGCTGCGCGCCCACGCCGTCCGCCCTGAGAAGCGGGTTGCCTCCGGCGCGGTCGTCACCGCATCAATTTAAGGCACGCGCGTCAGCTGAGCGAGTTGTCGAGGCGCCGGCGCTCTCGCTCGACACTCGCACCGAGCTCGCGGATCTTCACGACCCGGGCGTTGTAGGAGAGAATCGCCGTCCGCGCGGCGGCGGAGCTGCTCGACGTGCCGCGGCCGAGCTCGTTCACCGCCTGCTTGAGGGCAGGCTTGTCGTTCGCGACCAGGGCCACGCTGAGCCGGTGCGTCACGTCGGCCGTGTGGCGGAGCCGCTGCACCTGCGCCGCGTGCGATCCGAGGAAGAGCGCCGGCGCCTTGATCGCCTCGACCGCGTCCGCCGCACCGTTGAGCGCCGCGACGTACTCGTCGAGCGCGGCGGCCTCCCGCTGGCGGAAGAACGCGATCAGACCTGCTTGAGCGCGCGGCCCTTCGGCGGTGCGTGGATCCGCTGCACGCGCTTGCGTAGGACCGTCAGCTGTGCCGAGGCCTTCTGCAGCCGCTCCTCCTGCGCCGTCGGCCGCTTTGGCGCGAGCGCGAAGCTTCGGTAGGCGTTCTCAATCGACTTGTAGTCCTGCGAGAAGGTGACCATCGTGGCGGAAGACCAGCTTGACGAGCCCCTTATTCGGCGCGAAGTACGAGATGCGCGTGCCCGAGCCGAACGGGAAACCGGCCTGCTTGAGCGTGCTCTGAACGACAAGCGCCGTGAAGGTCCCGGCCGGCACCGTCACCTTGCGCAGGCCGAGCACGATCGTCGATCCGGGTGGCGCCGAAGACGGAGAAGTCGTGGCCGAAGCCGGAGGCTGGCGCGGCCCGGGCGGCTAGTGCGCGTGCTCGGCGGGGCCGTTCGGCCCGGCGAGATACGCGTCGAGCACGGCTTCTTGACCGCGCCGCGCGAGGTCGGTCTTCTCGAGGACGCCCTGTGCGCCGCACGCGAGCGCTCGCGGCTCGATCTCGGACTTGTCGAGGCCGCTCATCATCAGCGTGGCGAGCTCCGGATGGCGCGCATGGAGCTCTTCGACGACCTGGAAGCCGCTCTGAGTCTTGAGACGTACGTCGACCAGAGCGAGGTCGAAGTGATGTGCGCTGGTCGAGGCGAGTGCGGTACGCAGATCGCACGCAATGTCGGTCACGGTAATGCGCTCGTCGTCGCTCAGAAACAGAGCGAGGGACTCCCCGAACGTTCTGTCGTCGTCGACGACGAGAACCTCGAGCGGGCGATCGCGGAAGTCGCGTACCGGCATCACGGCAGTGTGCCCGCATCGGCTGTCGACCTATTGTCGAACGTGGGCCGTGAGCTCGAGCGCGGCCGCATCGAGCGACGGCACCGCCGCGAGCGACGCTCTCGTCGCACGCACAAGCAGACGCGGAGCGTGGTGCGCGACCGCGCGCGTGAACAACAGATCCGCACGCTCGAGCTGCACGCACGCGCGCCGTAGCGAGCGCACGACGTCGGCCAACGACGGAGGCTCGACGCCGACCGCCGTCACCATGTGTCGGCAGCCGCCGAAGTCGGTGTAGGCGACGAGCAGGCCGTAGAGCTGCGACTCGTCGCGCAGGCCGGTCCGCGCGGCGCCGACCTCGTCGTAACCGGAGACTGCGACGACGTCCCCGTGCAACTGCTGAATCACGCCGCGCGCATTCGCGATCCACTCGCGGTCGGTCGGGGGGCGCGTGGCCGCGCCACAGCCGGTGGTGCACACGGCCACGGCGAGCACGACGGCGGTCTTCCCGAGCACTCCGACCACGATCTTAGGCGCGGGGCGAACGGGTCTCGAAGTTAGTCGCGCGTGCGCGTGGGTAGGGTGCCGCGCATGAGCAAAGCAACCATGCAGACAAACCAGGGCGCAATCGAGATCGAGCTCTTCGACGACGACGCCCCGAAGACCGTCGAGAACTTCAAGAAGCTCGCGAACGACGGCTTCTACAACGGCGTCATCTTCCACCGTGTGATCCCGGATTTCATGATCCAGGGCGGTGACCCCACGGGCACCGGCACCGGCGGCCCGGGGTACCAGTTCGAAGACGAGTTCAACGACCACAAGGTCGAGCGCGGCGCGCTCGCGATGGCGAACGCCGGGCCGCACACAAACGGCTCGCAGTTCTTCATCGTCACCGCCGAGGCAACGCCGTGGCTGGACGGGAAGCACACCGTCTTCGGCAAGGTCACGTCGGGGATGGAGGTCGTCGACACGATCGAGCAAACCGATACCGACTCGCGCGACAAGCCGCTCGAAGAGATGCGAATCGAGTCGATCAGCCTCGCCTGAGACCCCGTAGGTAGCCTGAACTCGATGGACGAAGAGACTTCGGCGGGGCCGCCGCTCGAGATCAAGTGCCCGCACTGCAAGAAGACGTTCAGCGCAGATCTGATGGCCGGATCCGCTGAGCGCTACCGCGGTTTCAAGTGCCCCCACTGCCGCCTGTTCGTGCCGGCAGCCCGAATCAAGACTTAGAGGCGGCCTGCCGATACGAGGAGGGTGGCACTCGAAGCCGCTCTGCCCGCGGTCTCCCGTCCGTTCGCTCTCGCGCACGGGCTGACGGCCCGTGTCGCGCTGACGCTGATCGTCGCCGGCTCCTTTGCGGGGCGCCTCGTTGCGTCGGCCGCGCATCCCGCACCGCGTTATTTCCCGGACGAATATCTCTACACCGCAATCGCACGGGCGCTCGGAGCCGGAGAGGCACCGAACGTTCGCGGCACAGCAGCGAACTTTCCCGCGCTGCTCGAGCCGATTCTCGCCGCGCCGTTCCACGCGCTGTTCTCTCCTGAGCTCGCCTACCGGCTGACGCAGGCTGAGAACGCTCTGTTGATGTCGCTTGCAGCGGTCCCGGTCTACCTACTCGCGCGCCGCCTGTCGCTCTCGTCCCGGTACGCGCTGTGCTGCGCCGTCTTCGCGGTCGCGATCCCCGATCTCGTCTTCGCGTCGTACACGCTCGCCGATCCTGTCGCGTACCCATTCGCGATGGGCGCGCTCGTCGCAGGCGTCGCAGCACTCGACCGACCGGCGAAGCGGACGCAGTTGCTCTTCCTCACGCTCGCGTTCCTCGCGACCTTCGCGCGCGTTCAGTACGTCGTCCTCCCCGCCGCCTTCGTCGTCGCCGCGCTCGTCGTCGACCGGAAGCGCGCGCTGAAGACGCAGCGCTTGCCGCTCGTGCTGCTGGCGCTCCCGCTCGTCGTCGCCCTCGGCCTGGGGCCGGCCCGCGTGTTCGGCTACTACTCGAACGTCACGAACCTGCACGTCGGCGGCCAGCTCCTGCGCTGGGCCGGGCTCGACCTCTTCCTGCTCGCGTTCTCGACCGGGATCGTGCTCGTGCCCGGCGCGCTCGTCGCGCTCGTGCGTCCGCGCGGACGGACGGAGACCGCATTCGCCGCGCTCGCCGCCGTCTTCGCCGCCGGGCTCGTGGCCGAGGCGGCGCTCTACGCCTCGAACGGCTCGGCGCGCTTCCAGGAGCGCTACCTGTTCGCAGTGCTGCCGCTGGTGCCGATCGCCTTCGGCCTCTACGCGAAACACGGCCGCCCGGCGCGCGTCCCCGTCGCGCTGCTCTCACTGCTTCTCTTTGCGCTGTCTGCGCGCCTGCCGCTCTCGGGCTGGGCAGGAGCACTCGGGAAGACCGACTCGCCGTTCCTCACAGCTGTCTTCCGGCTGGAGAAAACCCTCGGCACCGCGAACGGCTCGTTCGTGCTGGCCGGGCTCGCGGCGGCCGGTGCTGCCGGTGCGGTCCTGGTCTCGCGGCGCGGCGGTGCCCGTCTTGCGCTGGCCGCCACCATCGCCTTTGTCTTTGTGTCGTCATTCGGCGCGTTGATCGCCGACTCGGCCAACGCGCGCGACGTGCGTCACGAGTTCCTACCTGCGAACCCGTCCTGGGTCGACGCCACCGGCCTGCGGGACGTCACCCTGCTGCAGACCGCGGGTGCGCCCGCCGCCGGGGCGGTCGAGCAGCTCTACTGGAACCGTTCGATCACCCGCATGGCGCTCGTCGGCGCGGCCATGCCGACAGACATTTACGCGGCACCGCGCATCCGCGTCGCGAACGACGGCACGCTGCTCGGCGTCGGCGCCAACGTGCTGGTGCAGGACTACGCCGCGACCGCACAGTTCGCGAACGCGCGGCTCGTTGCGACCGCGGGCACGTTCTCGCTGTGGTCGGCCGACTCGGCCCCGCAGCTCTCGCTGCTCGAGCGCGGCCGCTTCTCCGACGGCTGGCTCGCGCGAACCGGGAAGCTGAGCATCTGGCCGGACGCAGCCGGACGGACGCGCGGCACGTTGAGCTTCACGCTCTCGCTCCCGGCCTCAGCAGCTGCGACGACGGTGAACTTCGGCAAGGCGCGCTACGACATCCGCCCCGGCGAGAAGACGACGGTGCTCTACACGCTGGATGCGCGCGGACCCTGGTCGCTGCCATTCTCGATGGGCACGGGCGGTAACGCGCCAGACCTGCGCTTCACAAGCGTGCTCTCGACACCACCGGTGTTCACGCGCGTCGGCCAGCCGGCCGTGCGCATGACGTCGACTGCGTAGTTAGACGCAATCCCGAAGCGCCTGCGCCTCGGGAAGTGACTCGAGCTTCTTCAGCGTGTTGTTCTCGATCTGCCGGATGCGCTCACGGGTGACGCCGAACGCCTTGCCGACCTCCTCGAGCGTGCACGGCTGACCGCCGGTGAGACCGAAGCGAAGCTCGATCACCTGGCGCTCCCGCTCGGGAAGCGACGCGAGCGCAACCTCGATGTCGGAGCGGCGCAGCGTCAGCGACGCGGCTTCGTCCGGCGTCTCCGTGTTCTCATCCTCGACGAAGTCGCCGAGCTCGGAGTCCTCTTCCTCTCCGATCGGCTTCTCGAGCGAGACGGGGTGCTGCGCCATCCGCAGGATCTCGCGCACCTCCTCGGTCGTCATCTCGAGCTCCTCGGCAATCTCCTCCGGCTTCGGCTCGCGGCCAAGGCGCTGCACGAGCTGGCGCTCGATATGCACGACCTTGTTCAGCTTCTCGACCATGTGCACCGGGATGCGGATCGTGCGCGCCTTGTCGGCGATTGCGCGGGTGACCGCCTGGCGGATCCACCACGTTGCGTAGGTCGAGAACTTGTAGCCCTTGCGATAGTCGAACTTCTCCACCGCGCGGATCAGGCCGAGCGAGCCTTCCTGGATCAGATCGAGGAACGACAGCCCGCGGCCGAGGTAGCCCTTCGCGATCGAGACGACGAGGCGCAGGTTGGCCTCGGTCATCTGGGTCTTTGCCGCCATGTCACCGCGCTCGATCCGCTTCGCCAGATAGACCTCCTGGTCGGCGGTGAGCAGCGGCACCTTGCCGATCTCGCGCAGGTAGAGGCGCAGAGAGTCGAGCGACGGCTCGACGGTCAGGTCGAGCTTCGGCGCCGTCTTCGCCTCGTCCTCGATGAGCGGCTGCTCGTGCGGAAGGCGCTTGTGCTCCTCGCCTTCGACGAGCTCGACACCATGGTCGATCAGGTACGTCGTGAAGTCTTCGACTTGCTCTTTGGTGAGCTCGACTTCCTCGATTCCCTTGACGATCTCGTCGTAGGTGAGGAATCCCTTTTCTTGTCCCGTGGCGACGAGCTTGTGCAGTTCCTCGACGTCGGGAAGAGCAATATCGACAGTGAGCACCTGAGTACGACCTCCGGCTACTACGCGGTTGACGGGGGGACCAACAGCAACGCAGGAGCCGGACCTCCTCCTCTTCCCTTCACCCGGCTCACCCTCTGACGTTCGCTGACAATACATCAGGATTCACGGTTTGGGATCATTTTTTTCGGAGGCCTGACGGCACCGAAATTGTGTGCTAGGAGCCGTACGATCCGCCTCGAAAAGTTGGGCAGCGCGCGTGACTCGCGTCCTGTCCGAGACGTAAGCTCGGGCCGTGCTCGCTCTCGCCACATTGCTACTCGCCGCCGCGGCGCCGCCGCCCGCGTATGTCGACACCGGCGCCGCGCATGTGCCGCTCGGGATCACGTCCTGGTGCTGGGACACGCGCTGCGGCGCGCCGCTCGGGAGCACCGGCAAGCGCGTGCTCGTCTCCCGCGGCGCGGCGGTGCGCGTCGAGCTGAAGTTCGAACCGGTCGACGCCACCGTCAACGTCGCCGGCCGCGCCGCGAAGCCGACAACGCGCGGACGGGAGGTCAGCTGGACCGCGACGCGCGCCGGGGGACTGACCGTTTACGTGAAGTACAAGCGCGGCTGGGTGATCTACTCCGCCCGCCTCGCGCTCCGTTAGACACCAGCGGCGCCGAAAAGGTGTCTGACACCTTTTCGCAGTCCGACCTGAACGTTCAGTACGAACGGGTGTCAGACACCGGTTAGCCGAGAACGAAAGCGGCCGGCTTGCGCCGGCCGCTCACCTCGCCGCAGGAAAGATTGCCGTCAGTCCCGGGGAGGATCTCTCTGCACTTATCGGCGAAGCGGCGACAGTCCTTGAACGCAAAGACGGCGCCGCCGCCGACGCCGTCTTCTTTATGGAGTGTCCGCCCCCGCATTACGGGGCCCCCGCCGCAACGGGGCCCGCGCAGGTGACAGTTGCAGTCTCCGCTCCGGCCCTCGCTTGATCCATCACCCGTTTCGTAGTTGACCGTGCCACTTGACTATCTTGGCCCGGTGGCGAGCTCCTTCGAGTCCCGGCTCCGCGAAGGGCCGCCGATCGTTGCCGACGGCGGCCTCGGCGTCGTCCTGTCCGCCGCCGTGCCGGGCCTGCGGGCCCCCGAGGAGGCGAACCTCCGCGCACCGGACGCCGTCACAGCCGTCCATGTCAGCTTCATCAACGCGGGCGCCGACCTGATCGAGACGAACACGTTCGGCGCGAACCGGCGCAAGCTCGCACAACATTTCCTCGAGGACGACTTCGAGCAGATCAACTCGACGGCGGTCAAGCTTGCGCGCGACGCGCGCGAGATCTCCGGGCGTGAGGTGTTCATCGGCGGGTCGATCGGGCCGGTCGGGCCGGAGGGCGGCGAGCTGGTCGCCGAGCAGGCGCTGATCCTCGAGGGCCGCGGCGCCGACGTCTTCATGCTGGAGACGTTCTACGACCTGGACGAGCTCGCCGAGGCGATCGCGGCAGTGAAGTCCGTCTCCGCGCTCCCGATCGTCGCGCTGCTCAGCTTCGACAGTGACGCCGTGACGATGGCCGGCGTGACCGCACGCGATGCTGCGGATCGGTTGCGCGGGCTCGACATCGCTGCCTTCGGCGCGAACCACGGTCGCGGGCCTGCGGCCGCGCTCACCGCGCTGGCCGAGATGTCAGGAGAGGGGGCGGTGCTTGCTGCCCTCCCGAACGTCGGGCTCGCGACGATGACGGGCGCGCGCATCTCGTTCCCGCACGCGACGCCCGAGTACTTCGGGGACTTCGCCGCGAGCGCGCGAGCGCTTGGCGCGCGCCTGATCGGCGGCTGCTGCGGCACGACGCCCGCGCAGATCGCCGCGATCCGCCAGGCGGTCGACGAGGACCGGCCCGCGCGCGCGACGTCAGCGGCCCGCGGTCGTGAGTCGGTCGCGGCGCCCGTGTCGGACGAGGAGCCGACGGAGCTGGCACGGCTGTTCGCCGCCGGCGAGTTCGTCATCTCGGTGCAGCTCGATCCGCCGCTCGGCGGCAGCGTCGCCGGGCTGATCGAGGCGGCACGCACGATCCGCGAGTCCGGAAAGGCGCACGTGGTCGACGTGAACGACAACCCGCGGGCGCGCGCGCGGATGAGCGGCATGATCGCGTCGGCCGCGATCCAGCGCGAGGCGGGGATCGAAGTGATCCCGCACCTCACTCCGCGCGACTCGACGATCGCCGGGCTCGAGTCGCTGCTGCTCGGTTCGCATGCCGAAGGGCTGCGGAACGTGCTCGCGGTAACGGGCGACGCGCCCGAGGCGGGCGACTATCCCGGCACCGGATCCGTGTACGACGTCGACGCGATCGGGAACGAGGGCACCGACTTCCACGGCCGCGCGATCGACGCGCCCACGTCGTTCTTCGCGGGCGTCGCAGTCAACCCGACCGCGGACGACCTCGAGCTCGAGGTCGATCGCTTCCGACGGAAGATCGCCGCCGGCGCGCGGTTCGCGATGACGCAGATCCTGTTCGACATGACGTACTTCCACCGGTTCTTCGAGCTCTACGGCGGGCCGTCGCCGATCCCGCTGCTCGTCGGCGTCTGGCCGATCCGCTCGCTCGAGCTGGCGGTGCGGGTGCACAATGAGACGCCGGGGATCGTCGTCCCGGAGCACGTGCAGGAGCGCTACCGCGCGGCTGGCGCGAACGCGCCGCAGGTGGGGATCGACCTCGTGCACGAGCTGATCGCGCAGGTGCGCGACCGTTCCGCCGCCCGCTCGGCATCCTCGACGTGCTGTAGGCCTTAGCCGCAGGAGCCGGTCGAGACCGGGTGCTTCGCGCGTGCGAGGTCGGCGCGCACGGGCGCCGCGGGAATTGCGTAACCGCCGCTCGAGCCGATGCGCGCCGCGAACACCGTCCCCTCGACCGCGCCGCCTTCGTTGACGCCGGGGCCGCCCGAGTTGCCGTGGCGCACGATGCCACTGAGGGCTGTCACCTCACGCAGCTTCCCCTGGACGAGCACGTCGGCGGTCGAGCCGATGCGTCCCGGACGCGCGTCGAAGGGGCCGTTCTCGGGATAGCCGAGGATCGCAACGGGATCGCCTGCGCGCGCGTCGACGAGTGGCAGCGGAGCGGCTGCGAGCCCGGGTACGCGCAGCACCGCGACGTCCTGCTTACGGTCGACGACGAGCGCGGTCGCGCGCCGGCCGTTCACCTCGATCCCCTTCGCGCCCGCGACGACGTGGGCCGCAGTGACGACGATGTGCGCCCGCGCGACCCAGCCGGAGCCTTCGACGCCGAGCCCGCAGGCGGTGGCGGTGATGCGCACGACGCTCGGCCGCGCGTGCACGACGGCGGCGGACGAGAGCACGCGCCGGTCGGGCGGCGCCGAGGGCGGTGCGGGCCCCGCGATCTGCGGGAACGGATCGACGCGCGCGAACGCGCGCAGGACGGTGCGCGGTGGTGCGATCGTGTTCAGGCGCTGGAGGATCAGTGACTTCTGAACCTCGGCACGCAGTTTCGTCTGGCCGGGCAGTTGCAGCAGCACGGCGCCCGCGACCCAGACGATCGCGAGCCCGAGCGCGGCACCCGCAGCGAGGCCGCCGAGCGAGTCGAGCATGCGCAGCGGCGGGATGACGGCGAGCGCGCCGCGCGCGAACGAGCCGATGATCGATGCGACGGTCTGCAGCACGAGCGCGCCGACGACGGCGCCGCCGAGCCCGACGAGCGGCGTGTACGGAGAGGCGGCGCCGTTGTGGAGGAAGTGCGGCGCGAGCCGCCCGCCGACCACAGCGCCTGCCGCGAGCCCGGCGAGGGAGAGGACCCGCGATCGCCAGCGCGATCCAGTCGACGCGGGTCACCAAGCCAACTTAGCCGGGTCTCGGGTGATCCCTGCCGCCGCTACACTGCCCGCCGTACCGGGGGCGTAGTTCAGCTGGTTAGAACGCCGGCCTGTCACGCCGGAGGTCGCGGGTTCGAGTCCCGTCGCTCCCGCTAATGACCGCGCGATTACGGGCTCGCTGTTGGGCGAGTTCGTCGGCGGCTCGGAAGTAGCGCAGGAAGGGCTCACGTGGCGTCACAGCCACGATGTGGCCCTGGTCCTGCGACACGCTCTCGACGAGCGAGGCAACCAGCCGACGCCGCTCGGCGGCCTCCGTTTCATGGTCCCAGAACTTCTGGGCGAACTCGCCCAGAATCTCTTCGGCCTTGTCGATGCGCGGATCGAGCGGCATTCCGGTCCGCTCGAGCTGCTCCTCAATCGCCTGTCGCCGAACGAGATACTCGCTCTTGCTGAGGTCCTCCATGACGTAGAGGTCACGGAGCCGGTTGAGCTGGCGAATCAGCTCCCGGCGTCGCACAGCGATGTCGTCGGAGCGTCGCGCGGCGCCTCGTAGCGACGAGAGGACGTATGCGCGAAGCTCCTCGTCTTGGTTTGCGGCTGGTCGCAGCCGCCACCGTGACGTCGTGTCGAGCACTGGTAGCGCCGGGTCGGCGGCCGGGAACCGCGCGAGCCGTGCATCCGCGCACCACAACGCTCGCAGTGCAATAGCTTCCGGAGCAGGTACTCGTCCGAGGGCCGGCCGGGCTTCACGACGTGCGCACGCCAGCTCCGGACATCTTGGACGCGGTCGAAGAGTTCTTCGCTGACGATCGCTTCGTGCAGTCCCTTGTTGGAGCGGTCCTTGCTGCGCATGCCCGCGACGTAGCCGCAGTAGGTCGAGTTGAGAAGCATGTCGCGGACCGTGTCCTTGCCGAACGGCCGGTTCTTCGTCGTCAGCGCACCCTGCGCGTTCAGCCACGCGGCCAGCGTCCGGTCTGACTCCTGGCCGGTCGCGTAGCGCTCGAACAGCTCGAGCACGAGCGGCGCCTGCTCCGGATCGGGAACGACAGCGCCGGTCTCGGGATCGCGGCGATAGCCCCACGGGATCGGACCGACGAGGTGCCCTTGCCGCGCCTTCTCACGCAGGCCGGTGCGCGTCCAGAACGAGAGCGAGACGGAGTAGTACTCGTCGAACATCTCGTGGATCGACTCCGCGAGGAACACCGACGGGTCGTTCGGATCGTCGCCCATCGGCTGTGTCACCGAGACGACACGGATGCCGAGCCGGTTGCGCAGCATCTGTTTGTAGCGGCGAGCTTCGATCTGGTTTCGCGCGAAGCGCGACGTGTGGTACACGAGCACGACGTCGAAGCGGCGCTCGGACGCGTCGACCATCAGCTCTTGAAACTGCGGACGGCCGGCCGCTTGCTTCCAGCCGGAATGGAAGTCGCAGTACTCGCGCGTCAGCTCGAGGTTGTGCTCGACGGCGAACTTCCGGATCGCCTCCCGCTGAGCGTCCGACGAGAACCCCTTGCCCTGCTCCTCGGTCGACTCGCGCACGTAGGCGACGGCCCGCCGCGGCGGCGACTCAGACGCCACTGTCGCCTTCCTCGGCCTCGGCTTCGAGGACGAGCCGGAGGCCTCGGCGGAGCCACCAGTCGACAAACCAGCGCGCGAAGGCGACCACCTCGGAATGGAACTCCGGGACTCCTTCGTCGAGATCACCTCCTCGGGGTCGCGGACTCAGCTGGTCGTCCATGAGACCTCTGCTTGCGCCAGATGTCAAGCCGCCTCCCGCCTCCCTGCGGGCAGGTCGTAGGGATCCACGAGAGGACGTGGCGGATTCAGGAGACGACCCTCCGAATCCCAGACCGGCTCCTCCTCCCGGAGGCTGAATCGGCCGTCACCCCATTGGCGCCCCAGCGACCACTCGAGCCGCGCTGGTTCGCCGAACCTCGGCATGAGCTCTGCAAGGGACCTCGGTTCGCCCTCGTCGGCGATGTTGCGCCAGATCGGACCGAGCGGCCCGTCGCGCCGAAGCTCCGGCGCCGTCGTGGCGACCGTGGGCCACTCCATGAACAGCTCGGCCATCCGATGCGGCCGCTCCGACACCAGCCCCTGAACCGACTGCTGTAGCGATCGAAGCCGTCGCTCGCTCGGCACCACGAACAGGAAGTTGATTGGCGTGCGCTCGATGTAATGGGTCTTGCGGAAAAGCTGTTCGTAGCGACGAACCTTGTCGCCGAGCCGCCACGCCGTCTCGGTGCCGCGGTCCCACTCGAGATAGCACTCGATCAGGCCACTCGCGCAGACGAACTCGATGCCTGCATCGGGCGCAACGACACGCCTTCCGTTGTGCATCGCCAGTCGGCGTCCGGCACCGGTCTGCCCCCACCAGGCGGTGATCCCGAGCGTGGGGTGAGCGAGCGTCGACCTCACCAGCTCCGTGACGAACGCGTTCAGCTCGAGGCGATGGACGAGCTGGGGATGAGCACCCCACTCGTCGCGCCGGGATAGGCCGAGCACCTTCGGCTCGACGTCGAGACACGCGGCGACGACCTTCACGCCCGCGTCCCCGAGGATCCAGTGGGCCTGTTGCTTGCCCTGCCCGAAGCGGATCGGCGGATAGAAGCGCTCGACGACCCTGTGCTCGTGCAGCCGGAGCAGACGCCTCTGCGCCATCCGCCTCGACGAGAAGAACAGGAGCTCGAGCTGCTCCGTCGTCAGCACCTGGTGCCGGTAGAGGAAGAAGACGATCTCGCGGTCGCGGTCGGTGAGGATGTTCGCCAGCTGAACGAGCTGGCTGAACGTCACCGGCCGCCGACGGCGCGGCGCACCACCGCTTGTTTCTGTCACTCGTGAACCTCCTTATATGTCGGGTTTTTCGAATCGCCGCGCCGCCCGCTCCTGTGGCGCGCTGCGGCCTCTCCGGCCGTCGGGACGACGGCCGCAGTAACGCCCGTAGAAGCGCCCGCAGAACCGACAGCTGAAGCGGCGCGACGCTTCCAAGCGACATCGAGGATGAGCTCCGCGAGCAGCTCGACTGCCTCGCGATGTTGCTCAGCCGTCATCGGCACGCGCACGGGCGGGAGCAGCCGAATCTCATCAAGTTGCCTTGCCATCCCAACCACCTCCTTTTGAAGAAGCCATCCACTACAGAGAGGCGCATTTCAGCCCCGAAAAGTCACACGGTCACGGAAGAAGATGAGCCCATCCACTAGAGAGAGGCCACTTTCGGCCTCGAAAAGTGACACGCCGCCGATCGGAGTCATGCACCCGAGATCGGGTCATGCACTACAGAAAGGCGCTTTCGGGCCTCGAAAAGTGACACCGCCCGATGCCCAGACCGCTTCTTGCGCCGACCGGGGACCGCCTTAGCGTTCGCTCCCGATGCACGGATTCATAGGACATACCGACGCCGGGTGGTGGCGATTCCTGAGCGCCTCCCCCGAGCTCAACGAGGTCAACTTCTGGCGCCCCGGCGGTCGGACGTTCGCGGCCTTGCAACCCGGCGAGCCGTTCTTCTTCCGGCTGAAATCGCCGGTCAATCGAATCGGAGGTTTCGGGTTATTCGCTCGATACGCGCCTCTGCCGGTCTGGCGGGCGTGGGAGGTCTTCGGTCTCGCGAACGGCGTTCGCGACGAGCGTGAGTTCGTCGAGCGCCTTGAACGTCTCGCGCGCCGACCGGTGAGCCTGCCCACTGTGATCGGATGCATTGCGATCACCGATTGCACGTTCTTCCCCGCGGACGCGCTCCTCGATGTCCCGCCAAGCTTCAATCCGCAGAACCTGTCGGGATCGCTCATCGACCTCGAGCTTCCCGAGGGTCGCCGACTCTGGGCCTCTTGTCTCGAGCGCGCTCTGGCCACCACGCCTCGCAGCACGATGGCGCCGTGGCTCGAGGAGGCGGCCGAACGACAGCGCCACGGTCGTCCCCAAGTGATTCTCCCTCGCCTCGGCCAGGGGTCTTTCAGAATCGCTGTGCTCGAGGCGTACGGCAGTGGTTGCGCGGTAACGGGCGAACACTCGCTTCCCGCGCTCGAGGCGGTGCACATCCGGCCCTATGAGCAGGGTGGTAG
>WNFM01224831.1_pt1 | contig 13471 bp, 18 predicted proteins | sample 5400271 | NCBI WGS metagenome assembly WNFM01 (sample SAMN13153352, study PRJNA577476) | soil metagenome | isolation source: 60 cm saprolite on Douglas fir-dominated hillslope | place: USA:California | collected 2013-09-17 | reverse complement strand
ACCGAGGGCAAGCTCGGCGGCCAGGCGCAGGTGAAAGGCGTCGGCGGCGTGTGGAGCGACCTCACCGACAACGTGAACTCGATGGCCGCCAACCTCACGAGCCAGGTGCGCAGCGTGGCGAGCGTGGTGAACGCGGTGGCGCATGGCGATCTCACGCGCAAGCTGACGGTGGAGGCGAAGGGCGAGGTGGCGGCGCTTGCCGAGACCATCAACGGCATGATCGACACGCTGGCGATCTTCGCCGACCAGGTGACCAACGTGGCGCGCGAAGTCGGCAGCGAAGGGAAACTGGGCGGACAGGCGCGCGTCCCGGGCGCGGCCGGCACCTGGCGCGACCTCACCGACAACGTCAACCGCCTCGCGGCGAACCTGACCACTCAGGTGCGCGCCATCGCGGAAGTGGCGACGGCGGTGACCAAGGGCGACCTGACGCGCTCGATCACGGTCGACGCGCAGGGCGAGGTGGCCTCGTTGAAGGAAAACCTCAACGAGATGATCCGCAACCTGAAGGACACCACGCGCAAGAACACCGAGCAGGACTGGCTGAAGACGCACCTCGCGCGGTTCACCCGCATGCTGCAGGGCCACCGGGATCTGGTCACCGTTTCCCGATTGATATTGAGTGAATTGACCCCATTGGTGAATGCGCAGCAGGCGGCGTTCTACGTCGCCGATCATCGCAGCGGCGATTCGACGCTCGAATTGCTCGCCGGCTATGCACAGCGCCATTCGAAGAGCCTGCCGCGCAAGATTGCGTTCGGTGAAGGCCTCGTGGGCCAGTGTGCGTTCGAGAAAAAGCGCATCGTGCTCGCCAACGCGCCGTCCGATTACATCCGCATCAGCTCCTCGCTCGGCTCGGGCGCGCCGGTGAACATCGTCATCCTGCCGGTGCTGTTCGAAGGGCAGGTGAAGGCGGTGATCGAGCTCGCCTCGTTCTCGAAGTTCAGCGAAATCCACCAGACCTTCCTCGACCAGCTCACCGAGTCGATCGGCGTGGTGCTGCACACCATCGCGGCGAACATGCAGACCGAATACCTGCTGCACCAGTCGCAGTCGCTCACCGCCGAGCTGCAGGCGCAGCAGGAAGAGCTGAAGAAGACCAACGATCGCCTGGAGCAGCAGGCCCTCAACCTGCAGAAGTCGGAGGCGCTGCTCAAGTCCAAGCAGGACGAGCTGCGCGCCGCCAACGAGCAGCTGCAGGAGAAGGCGCGCCAGCTCTCGGAGCAGATGCACCAGGTCGAGTTCAAGAACCGCGAGATCGAGCAGGCCCGCGCGGCGCTGGAAGAGAAAGCCGAGCAGCTGTCGCTCTCGTCGCGCTACAAATCCGAGTTCCTGGCCAACATGTCGCACGAGCTGCGCACGCCGCTCAACAGCCTGCTGATCCTGGCGCGCCTGCTGGCCGACAACATCGGCGGCAACCTGACGCCGAAGCAGGTGGAGTTCGCGCGCACCATCCATTCCTCGGGCGCGGAGCTGCTCGCGCTGATCAACGACATCCTGGATCTGGCGAAGATCGAGTCCGGCACGGTGACGCTGAACATCGCCGCCGAGCGCTTCACCGATGTCTGCGATTACGTCGAGCGCACCTTCCGGCAGATCGCGTCCGACAAGGCGCTCGAGTTCAGGGTCACGGTCGACCCAGAGCTGCCGTCTTCGATGGAGACCGACAGCAAGCGGCTGCAGCAGATCATCACCAACCTGCTGTCCAATGCGTTCAAGTTCACCAGCCGCGGCAGCGTAGCGCTGCGCGTGGACCAGGTGACGAGCGGCTGGACGCCCGGCCATCCGGTGCTCGAGCAGGCCGACAAGGTGGTCGCCTTTGCCGTCACCGACACCGGCATCGGCATCCCGGTGAACAAGCAGCGCCTGATCTTCGAAGCCTTCCAGCAGGCCGATGGCACCACCAGCCGCGAGTACGGCGGCACCGGCCTCGGCCTGTCGATCAGCCGCGAGCTCGCCAGGCTGCTCGGCGGCGAGATCCGCCTGACCAGCACGCCGGCGCAGGGCAGCACCTTCACGCTCTACCTGCCGCTCGACTATGAGGCCAGTGCCGAGCTCCTGCCGCACGCCATGCCCGAGCTCGAGCTCGACGCGCCGCCGGTGGAGACGCCGCAGCTCCTGTCCCAAGTCGGGCCGCAGGCCGAGACGCGGATCACGCTCGCGCCCGCGCCGATGAGCGACGACGAGGCGCACCTCGACGCGCCGCAGGCCGCGGCCGAGCTCGCCGGCAAGAAGGTGCTGGTGGTCGACGACGACATCCGCAACGTCTTCGCCCTGACCTCGGCGCTCGAGGCGCACGGCATGAAGGTGATGCACGCCGAGAGCGGCAAGGAGGGCATCGAGCTGCTCAAGCGCACCGCCGGCATCGAGGTGGTGCTGATGGACGTGATGATGCCCGGGCTCGACGGCCTCGACACCATGCGCATCATCCGCCAGCTCGACGGCTACCGCTCGCTGCCGATCATCGCGGTGACGGCGAAGGCGATGATGGGCGATCGCGACAAGTGCCTCGAGGCGGGCGCCAACGACTACGTGGCGAAGCCGGTCAACATCGACGTGCTGCTCTCGACCCTCTGGCGCACCCTGCCGCAGAACTCGCTGCATGGATGAGACCGACGCGACGATCGTCGAGACGCTCGCCGGGCTCGCCGCCGCGAACATCGTGCTGATCGAGACGCTGCACGAGCACCAGGTGATCGACAAGACGCACTTCGCGCATGCCTTCGGCCGCGCGCTCGACGGCCTTGCGCCGGAGCACCGCGGCGGCATGATCGAGCACGTGCTGAAGAACCTGCGCGACCGCTGCATGAACCTGCGTCCCGGATCGTCGGACGCGCAGGAGTGGCTGAGGAAGCTGCTCGAGCGCAGTTAAGCGATGCGCTTCAAGATCGAGCCGCGCGGCGATCACCTGCTCGCCAGCCTGCACGGACGCGAGACCGGCGGCGAGACGCGCGAGTTCCTGATCGCGGTGCACGCCGCCTGCCGCGAGCACCGCTGCCCGAAGATCCTGATGTCGCTCCGCGCCTCGCGCCCGGTGTTCAAGCCCGAGGACTACGGCATCGCCACCTATGTGAACGACCTGGTGACGCCAAAGTGCCAGGTCGCGCTGGTCGGCGACACGCCCGAGCTCAACGCCGCGCACGAATACCTCGAGATGTGCGCCCGCCAGCAGAACATGAACGTGCGCGCCTTCGGCGACGAGGCGGCGGCGCTGCGCTGGCTGCGCGGCGCGCCCGAGCCGAGCCAGCGCTACAAGTTCACGCGCATCGTGCTCCTCGGCGCGCCGGAAGAGGCCGGGGTGTATGCCCTCTGGGAGGGCGACGAGCTTGTCTACTACGGCAGAGCCGCAGGTCGCGACGACGGTGCGACGATTCGCTCATCGCTGCTCGCGCACCTGGAGCGCACGCGCGCCACGCATTACAGCTGGGAGGTATGTCCGGACCCGGCAACGCGCGAAGCGGAGCTCCTGCGCGACTACCAGCGCATCAACGGCCGCGCGCCGCGCGACAACGAGAAGAAAGTCTCCTAGACTGGTTTCAGCCAGTTCGGCCGGCGAAATTCGCCGACCAGCGTGCCGGCGCCGGCTTCGCGGCCCTGCTCGTCGAACAGGATCTCGCGGTTGCCGACACTCATCGACCTGCCGGCGAGCACCAGGCGCAGCCGCCCATCGTCGCATTCGAACTGCAGGATCAGCCCGCTCGCCGGATCCTCGATGATCTGCTCTCGCACGCGGCATAACGCGCCATTCGGTTTTAACGGCATGGTTCGCCGCCTTTCCTGGATTTTTCAGATACCGAATCGTCTGCAACCGCTATGCCCGTGACGCGCGCGCTCGTAAGCGCATGAAATCATGCCGCGTTTCGCGCTTGTGGCTGGCATTCGACATGTAGCCGCCATCGTCGTCGACGCCGTAACTGCAGGCGTAAAATGCTTCACGTCACACCTCGGGGGAGGAAACCATGTCGATCACCAGCACCAGTCTCCCGTTCACGGAAACTCTGGTCGCCGCCGCGCCTGAAGCCGCGGGCGTGTTCGCCTTATGGCAGGGCGGCGGCATCATCTATTACGGCCGCGCCGTCACCATTCGCATCGCGCTAGACGAGCAGCTGCGTGCGCGCGCGCTTAGCGCGCAGCGCGTTTCGGGATGCAGCTGGGAAATCGCGGCGGATCCTGAGCGGCGGCAAGGCGAGCTGCTGCGCGAATACCGCAGCGCGCACCATTCGCTGCCGCTGTGGAACGATCCGCAGCGGCTGCCGACCGACTGAAGCTCGCATGTGGTGGGTCGTACTGGGATCGAACCAGTGGCCCCTGCTGTGTGAGGGAAGAAAACGGCGGTTTCGAGGTTCGCTAGTCCTCGCCTCAACGCAACCACTTCATAGGGGAAGGCCGAAAACGTCGCGCTAGCGCTCGCTTGTGCTTTTGTCCACGTGGTTTCATACTCGTTTCATACCGGCAGGCCCTGCCGTCGCCAGCAAGGGGGGAAACGAGGATATGCAGCTCGATCGAGTGGACGCGCGCAGCCGGCTGAAGGTGCGCCGTGATGCGTACTGGCAGCGCCTCGCCCAGGGTCGCTACGTTGGTTTCCGGCGCCTGGCTGCCTCGACCCCTGGCACCTGGCTCGCGCGCATCTACCGTGACGAGGGGTACGAATACAAGCCGCTGGGCGACTTCGCGCAGCTCGAGCCCGGCGAGCGCTTCGACGCGGCAAAGGTGGCGGCCGAGGAATGGTTCCGTCATCTGGACCACGGCGGCTCGACGGCACGCGCGACGGTCAAGGTTGCGTGCGAGGCCTACGTCGAGAATCGCCGCATCGAGAAGTCCGACGCCGCGGCCGCCGACGTGCGCGGCCGCTATGAGCGCCTCGTCTACGATGATCCGATCGCACGCGTCGAGCTCACGAAGCTGGCGCCGCGGCATCTCGCCGACTGGAAGGGCCGGGTGATCGCGAAGGGCGGCACTCGCGGCAGCTACAACCGCAATGCCACGGCGCTGCGCGCCGCGCTGAACCTCTCCTACCGGCGCCGCGACGTCGCGAGCGATCACGCTTGGCGTGAAGAGCTGAAGCCGCTCGACAATGCGGCGCGCCGGCGCACGCTGTACCTCGACGGCGCGAAGCGGCGTCGGTTGGTCGACGTCTCGACCGATGAGGCGCGCCCGCTTTTCAGGACGCTCAATATGCTTCCCATGCGCCCGGGCGACGTGGCCAAGCTGCGCGTGGAGTACCTGCAGCGGCAGCAGCGCGCGCTCGAGATCCCGACCGGCAAGGCCGAGGCCCGCGTGATCCCGCTCACCGACGAGGCCGTGACGCACTTCAAGGCCTGCGCGAAGGGGAAGCTGCCGGCGGCGTGGCTCGTCGCCCGCGCCGATGGCGCGCAGTGGAAAAAAGAGGCGTGGCGGGACGAGATCAAAGCGGCCGCGCGCAAGGCGAAGCTGCCGCAGGCGACTGTCGCGTACACGCTGAGGCATTCGGTGATCACCGACCTGGTGACCGGAGGCCTTGACCTTTTCACCGTCGCCAAACTCGCGGGAACGAGCGTGGTGATGATCGAAAAACATTACGGGCATCTGCAGCGCGAGCTCGCGCGCGCAGCGCTCGAGAAGCTGGCAATGGCTTAGAGACCGCGCCCGCGCGGATCGCGGGCACAGCGGCCGAACGCGGGATGAGCCCCGCGCCCGGCCTGACCACACAACCTGAACTGGAGGCTGCAATGGCTGGAGATCAGTTTACCGAACTGCTCGAGGGCACCGGCATTCGCCATCTTCCGAATGACGTGTCCGACTGGTACGAAGGCGCGAAGGACGAGCTCATCGCCGCCGGCATCTGCCGGGCCGAATGGTTTCCAGCCGCTCCCCAGCGCTACGGCAAGGGTTGGAGACTTTGGCGCGGCGAGCGCCGCAAAAGAGTAAAGCGCAGTTTCGACCTTACGGACGGTGACCGCGGCATATGGCTTCATGACGTGGGCTACCGCGGGGTGTGGCGGGTGACCATCGGTTGCTCGACGGACGAGCGGCTCAAGCGCCAGGCCAAGCGCCGTGAACTCATGGCGGATGAGGCTGCGATACGCGAGGCGCGCGCCGCGTCGGTGTTCGAGGCAGATCGCGAAAGTCTCGAGCTGCTCACTGCGTTTAGATTCATCACGGATCCGCGAAACCGCGAAGCTGTTTTGGACCTCGCTCGATACTACGCGGAAGATGCGACGCCGGCGCCGCGCCCAGGCCTGCGCCTCGTCGTCGACAACGACCCGCTGCGGCCGTGAAGCGCTCGGGAAACATCGAGATCCGCGCTGGCGTGCAGGATCTGTTGCGCAGGCTCGCCGAGCTGGGGCCGATCAGAGATCAAGAGGCCGCGGAGATTGTCACGTCGATGAAGCGATCCTTCACCTGGATCGAGCAGAACATGGACGCTGCAAGCCCCGACGAAAAATTCCAACGACGCCAGCTCGAGCACGCGCGGAGCGAATGGCAGAACCTCATGGCGTTGCGCGCCGCACCGAAGCTCAAGCGCGCGCCGCGAGGCCTGTCCAAGCTCTACCGCGAGGCCGACAAGGTGCTCGAGCGCGAGGGCGCTGACTACTCGACGAGCGACGTTAGGCTCGCGCTCAAAGCGGCAGGCGTCGTGACCTCGATCGATTCCGACGCGAAGGTGCTGCACTGGATCGCGGACAACGGCGCGCCGAAGCGGACCACGTTCAAGCAGTTCGATACCGGCCTGAGTCGACACCGGGCCCGACTCCGCAAAAAATAAAGTTTCCGCATTTGCCGCAATTGCGGAAGCGCCGCTCTGGCGCTCGCTTGCGCGTTTCTCTACCGTGCCTCCCATTGCTACAACGTGGGAGGCGGTAAATGTCAGAAGAGGTTGTCGTAATCCAGCCGGTTGCGGTGCGACGCAAGACCGCTGCCGCGATGCTCGACTGCAGCGAGTCCACGGTGTTGAAGCTCGAGCGCGAGGGCAAGCTTAAGACCGTCCTGGTGGGCAAGGATCGGCGCATCACGGTCGACAGCATCAAATCGCTCGGCGGCGCCGCAGCGTGACACGCCTGCGCGCGGCAGCGCGCGCCGCGGCCGAGTGGGCGGCGCTGCTGCTCTCCTGGGCGAGGCCGTGACCCTGAATGAGCGCCTCGCTTACGCGCTTCACGTGGGAGCTCGCGGTGCTCGGCCCCGACGGCCCAAGTAGCTCGACCATGACACTGGTGCTGCTCGTGATTGGCTCGCACGTCAGGCGCCCGGGCAGCGTCGAGAGACCCGATTGTCCCAACGATCGATCATCGACCAGATCGAAGGCGCGCTCGCCCTGGGATGGATATCGAGGCGTACCGGGCAGACCGGGAACATGCGGCGGCGCGGGTCTATTTACTCGTTGACGCTGCCGAGCGCTGAACGTCATTCAGCGGTCACAAGGTCCGCAACCGCTGAACGTCCTTCAGCGGTCAACCATCGCCGACCGCTGAACGTCACGCAGCCGACCGCTGAACGTGACAGCAGCCGACCGCTGAACGTCGTTCCGTCCCTTCTAACTTCTGAAGTAAGAAAGAAAGAAAAAGCCGTAGAAGTTAAAGGCAACGGCGCCGATCGGGATCGGGTTGGAGAAGTCGAAGCCAACGGCAACGGCGGCGGCGCTCAGCGAAAGAGGTTCGACGGCCTGGCGGCATGGGCAAATGACCATCGCATCGACAAGGGTGCTGGGGAGAGCGACGTTGACTTCAACAAGCGGACTCTCGCTGCGTACTTGGCCCATGAAAGGAAACGAAGCCCATGAATGAGAACGGCGGTCTTTCGACGCGCGACTACCTGGCCATGGCAGCGCTGCAAGGGTTGATCGCGTCGGCATGGCGCGTGTACGCCGACAAGGTTGACACGACGGCGCTCGCGAAGATGGCCTACGCACTGGCCGACGCGATGCTCGCCGAGCGGAGCAAGGAATGAACACGCCCGCCGGCGATCGACAGCTGCGCGCTGCGCGCGAGCGCTTCCGCCGGGCAAAGCACGAATGGACCTTGGCGGCGCTCGACGTCTGGCGCGGCGCGGGATCTCCTGAGCACGTCGACCGTGCGCTGCGCGAGCTGAACGACGCACGGCGCGCGCTCGCCTCGCTCGAGCCGGTGACGCCGTGAACGCCTATCGCACCATGTCCGACGACGCGCTCGCCTACCTGGTGCGCCAGCTCGAGGCCAAGGTCGCGGCGCTGAAGCTGTCGAGCACGGCGGCTGGCGTGGCGCTTTATCGGCAATTCACCGAGAAGCTTGACGCGATCCGCAACGAACAGCTAAGGCGCCGCATTTGAATCCAGCCGCCATGCTGCGCGCTGTCGCGACCGTCGAGCAGCTCATCGAGCGTGGCGTCGCGGCCGGCTGGGCGGTGGGAACTGCAGCGCATCACCACGCGGTCCCCGCAGACGAGCTCGCCATGCGCGTCCTCTCAAAGCTGGTCGACGTGCAACGCGCGCGCCGCGCGGTCTCTTCGATGAAGGCAGTCGACGACGCGGAGCTCGACCCGATACCGCGACAGAAGGCGAAGCGATGAAGCCGCGCGCCGACGTCACCAGGAGTGGACACGTGTACACCCGGGGGGGAGGGAAAAAAGTTCGAGCGTCGATCTGGGGAAACCCCACGGGTCCCACTCGGAGAGTTTTTTTGACCGTGGGTTCTTCACGGTGAACGATTTTACGTACACGAACGAGGTGTTCGCCTGAAATCAAAAAAGCGTAACCGGGGAAGACCACGATACCGGCCAACGATGCGACAGAAGCGGCGCGTGGCGATCGCCGCCGGCGCCGGGATGCATCACGAGGACCTCGCGCTCGCGCTCGGCATCTCTCGCGTGACGCTGGCGAAATATTTCGCGCACGAACTATCTATCGGAGCGGCGGCGAAGCGGCTCGAGGCGATGGCCGCGCTATACGCGAGCGCGATGAAGGGGCGAGTGGCGGCGATCAAGGCGTACCTGGCGCAGCAGCCGACGGTCGCACCGCCGCCGGAGAAACCAAAGGGCAAAAAGGCACTCGCGCAGGACGCAGCGGCCGACGCGCACGTCGGCACCGCATGGGGCGAGCTGCTCTCGACGAAACACTGATTGAGCTCACGGCCAAAATTCACCAGCTCGCTCGTTTCCGCGCTGAGCACCGGGCGCGCGCCGCGACGATACGACCGCGCCGGCCGGATCCAGCTCATCGGCGAAGCGGCGCAGGCCTTGCTCGCCGGCCGACTGCCAGAGCGCGACGCCGCATTGTTTCTCGCCGGCGCGTTATTGAGCTGGCTCGAAACTGGCGGCAGCCTCGAGCGCGAATTCCTGAAGGTGGTGAAGCCGAAGTCCCACCACACACCGGCCGCGATCTGGCAAGAGATCCAGGCTCATCCTGATGAGCGACAAGCCGAAGGGTCCGCGGATACGCTCGCGCCGTCATCTGATCCTGAAAGCGACAAATGAATATCGATCCGCCGCGGCGCGGCCTCACAGACACCCGAATTCTCAAAGCGCTGGCGATTGGCCGCGGTGACCTGCACCAGGCGCTCTCGTATGCGCAAGGTCAGAACTGGCGAGACACGCCCGGCGTCGTGCCGGCGATTCAGATGGCCGCAGTCGGCGGCCAGGGCCGCGATGATGCGGGCATTACCGGCCCTGTCGGTACGGATCTGCTCTCCATCGTGCGGCCCCTGGAGATCATCGGCCAGCTGCAAGGACTTCGGCGAATCCCGTTCGACACCGTGCTGAACACCACGACGGGCGCCTCGAGCGCGAATTGGGTGGGCGAAGGCAAACCCGCGCCGCTCACGCGCGCGACGTACGCAAAGCTGCTGCAGCTGACTCCACTGAAAGTCGTCGCCCTGTGCGTCGTCACTGAAGAGCTCTCCCGAAGCTCGACGCCGAACGCAGAGTCGACACTCTCCAAAGATTTTGTCGATGCCTGCGTCGTTGCATCGGACGTCGCTTTCATCGACCCGGCCAATGCCGGCGTCGCCGGCGCGAAGCCCGCGTCCGTTCTCAACGGCGCGCCGGCCTTCGCGGGCACTGGCGCAACGCTCGCGGCGATCGACGGGGACTTGGGCAAGCTGATGGATTCGCTCATTGCCAAAGGCAGCACGCTGCAGTTCGCAAGCTGGGTCCTTGATCCGATGTCGGTCAGTTTCCTCACCCGGCTCCGCGGATCTGGCGGGGTCCAGGCTTTCCCCGGCCTGACCATGAAGGGCGGGACGCTTCTGAGCTTGCCCGCGATCGTCTCCGGAAATATGCCGAACGTCGGCTCACCGCAGAGCTCGAGCATCGCGCTGATTGACGCGTCGCGCATCTGGCTGGCCGAAGATCCGGCGATGGCTTTCGATGTCAGCGCGGAGGCCACGCTTCAGACGACGCGATGACGCCAACGCCGACGACACAGGGCTCGATGTTCCAGACGTCCGCGCGCGGGTTGCGTGGCACGCGTGCAATGAATTGGAAAATCGCAGAGGCCGGCGCCGCTGCCGTTCTCAACATGGCGCCGTTCTGATCGGGCCGCCCAAGTGGCGAATAGAGATCCCGAGCTCGAGGACCTGGAGCACGAGTTCAACACCGGCCCAATGCCTGTCGACGTCTACGCCGCGCGGCGGAAGGAGATCCTCGAGCGGATACGAGCGCGCGGGCCCGAAGCGCCCAAAGCTCCTGGCCCCAGCCGGCGCGTCGATTTCGAGCGCCTGGCGAGCGTCGAGTCGTACTGCGATCCTGAAGATCTGCGCGTAATCGAGGGCATCGCGAGCTCGCCTCGCGCGAACGCACACGGCTACGCCGTTGATCCGCTCGGTGCGAGTTGGGATCTTCCGCTGCCGCTCTGCCTGGAGCACGACACCAAGAAAAGGATCGGCTGGGTTGTCGCGGCGAAGGCAATGCCAACCAGGATCGAGTTCACGGCGAACCTCGCGCGTCCCGGACTGTATCCGGACACCGAGGACGTTTGGTCACGCATCGTGCGAGGAGATATCGCGGGCGTGTCAGCTGGCCATGATGGCGACATCGGCAGTTGGAAGTCGTACCGCGTCGACGTAGACCGCGTTGCACACCGCTGGAATTGGACAGAGCTTACAGTGACCGCGAGCCCCGCTAATCCAGACGCCAAGATCCTCTTGGTGAAGAGCACGCGCCGCGGCCACGACGTTGTAATGCGCGACGCGCGGCCGGCGCGGCGCGTGGTGAGGTTGTTCCCATGAGTTCCAGTTCCAAGGTCCACGCGGCGCTACGCTCCGGACAGCTGGCGGCGTCGCTCGTACTACGGGCGGCGCGCGGCCAGCACCCATCGCCGGCGGCGCGCAAGCGCATCTCGGAGCCCCACCGATGCTGACCACCCACGCCAATCGCGCCGACCTCGAGGCGCGAATTGAGCGGGCGCGAAAATGCCTCGAAGCCGCGGACATCGCGGATCAGTACCGATTCGGCGCGGTCGCGAAGCTTCGTGCCCGGGCGCTCGCCAAGGGCCTGGACTCAAAACGTGGAAGGAAAGCGACAGCCCGCGCCGATCACATCGAGGCGACGCTGGCACGTGACGTGGCCGAAGTGCGGGCGCCGGCGAGCGCGTTGATAAAGATCCTGCAGGCCGAGCTGGATGCGCTGACCGAGGTGCAATCATAGTCTCCGGAACGTTAGAAATTCGCATGCTGGCCGATTTGGCCAGGATCGCCGACGACATGCAGAAAGCTAAAAGCATTGTCGGCAATTCGATGGCGAGTATCGAATCGAGCGTCGCCAGCGCGAAGTCCGCGCTCGGCGCGCTCGGCCTTGGCCTGAGCGCTGGAGCGTTCGTCGCCTTTATCAAATCGTCGATCGACGCGGCCGATCATCTGAATGATCTGAGCAAGACCACGACCATCGCCGTCGAGACACTGGCGGGGTTGAAGATTGCTGCGAAGCAATCGGGCGGCGACCTGGACAGCATTGCACAGTCGATCAACAAGCTTTCCGTCGAGATGGGTAAATCGCCGGAGAAGTTCAGGGCGCTCGGCGTCTCGGCGAAGGATCCACTTCAAGCCTTTCAGCAGCTCTCAGACATCTTCGTCGCCCTGGAAAATCCACAACAGCGCGCTGCGGTCATGGCGGCCGCGCTCGGCAAGTCATGGGCCGGTGCCGCGCCGCTGCTCGCCGAGGGCAGCGCGAAGATCGGCGAGATGGTCGCGCGGGGAAGCGCGCTCTCCGGCGTCACCACCGAGATGGCGCGCCAGGCCGACGAGTTCAACGACAAGCTGGTGCTGCTCGTTGGCACCGGCGGCGCGCTCACCCGCATGGTCGGGCCGTTGCTGCCGCTGCTGAACCTACTGGCCGACGACATGCTGAAGGCAACGGGCAACGCGCACGGATTGAACACCGAGTTCAGCCCGATGCTCGAGACCCTCAAGGTTCTGATCATCCTGGCGTCTGATGTGTCGTTCGTCTTCACCACCATGGGGAAGGACATGGCGCGCGCGGCCGAGAACGTGAAGCTGATCGCGACCGGCCAGTGGGAGAGGTCGAGCGAGCTCGGGAAGCAGTTTGCTGCCGACGCTAGGAAGGCGCGCGAGGAGCTCGACGCGTGGCAGCAGAGGATCATGGGGCTGGGCAAGCCCACGACGGTGGCGCCAGGCGGCGCGATGGACATGGGCGGATCCGGCGGCATATTCGGCGGCCGCTCTTCTGCCGACGCTGCCGCGGCCGCGGCGCGCGCCAAGGCCTTCCTGCGTGACGACTATGCAGCTCGCATCGCGGTAATAAAGATCGGCGGTGAGGCATTCGCCGCTGAAATCAGGACGGCCAATACGCTCGCCGAGCTCGCCATGAAAGAGGGTGGGGTCAGCAACCAACGCACGGCCGAGGAATTACTCAGAGCGCAGGCGGCTAAAACCCTCGAGCAGCTGAACGATGCGCGGAATCGTCAAGCGGAAACAATGGCGCTGTCGAAGACCGGCGAGCAGACGCCGGAGAAGGTCAAGGCCGCGGCTTCGGCCGCCGCAGAGATTCAAAAAATAAATGCGGCGATCGCCGCGAACGAAACCATCACGCAGGCGCAGATCCGTGCCGAGCGCACGGTGACGGCGCAGCAGCAGGTCGATCAGTACAACGCATGGGTCGATGGTCAGGCCAAAGTGGGCGAGACCATCGCCATGTCGTTCCGGACTCAGGCCGAGATCGAAAATAAATCTTACGAGGACCGGAAGGCCGCGCTCGAGACGTTCATCGCGGCGCAGGGCGACGAGTACATGCGAGGTGCGCAGGATCGGATAGATTTTGAAAATCAGCACCAGGCCGCGCTCGGCGACGTCATGGCGCGCGGCGCTGTGGAGCGTCAGAAGTTCGCCGCGATGACGGCGGTCGACCAGACGAACTTCGCTCTCGGGCAGATGGTCGAGATGACGGCCGGCGCGGCGGCACATAACAAAGCGCTTTTTCAAATAAACAAAGTCGCCGCGATCGCGAACGCCGTAATGAAGGGCCAGCAAGCCATCATCAATTCGTACGAGTGGGGGTCGGAATGGGGCGG
>WNFM01246902.1_pt2 | contig 13472 bp, 13 predicted proteins | sample 5400271 | NCBI WGS metagenome assembly WNFM01 (sample SAMN13153352, study PRJNA577476) | soil metagenome | isolation source: 60 cm saprolite on Douglas fir-dominated hillslope | place: USA:California | collected 2013-09-17 | reverse complement strand
ACGAGGGCTGCGGCACTGTAGCCAGACTGTACGCTGGCGCTATCTGAGCCATCCAGCAGGACCAGAACGTTGGCGTTTCGCTGATCCACATCGGTAGCAAATCGCGGGGGAATGACGAGGCCAGCCTTCACCTCGCCCCTATCAATCGCTTGCATCACCTCGTCCTGGCTTTGTAGCTGCAAGGCAACGTCAAAATATTGCGAATTGACCAGCGCCTGGACAAATTCGCGGCTCTTACGGTCATGGCTCTGATCAACGACGGCGAGCGGCAGATGGTAGACTGACAGACGCGCTGCGTAACCATACAGGATCAGTTGGAGCAGTGGCAATCCCAGGATAAATAGCAGTAAGCGGCGATCCCTTAGAAGTTGTGTCGCTTCTTTCCGGATCAGTACACCTATATGTTGACGGTTCATCGTGGTGTCCTTTCTCCGGCTAATCTAAACTTTGCCGGAACAGACGAGCCGCGATGACGAGACTGGCAGCCAGCAGTACCACCAGCGGCAATGCCTGCAACCATATGTCTTCAAACCCGATCCCTTTAAGAGAAATGCCCCGCAAGATAGGGATAAAGTAGGTCATAGGGAAGATATAGCTCAGCACGCGGAGAACCGATGGCAGCGCAAAGGTTGGATACAGTAATTTAGCTGCCAGGCCTGATTCTGAGTCTGCACGGCGCTTGAAATCATCAATCCCAGACCCAGGCCACAGCCCACCGTGATAATTGCCAGCACCGAGAATAACAACAGACTGCCTCGGAAGGGCACGCCCAGGACCAGCGTGCCGTCGAGCAACAACAGGAGCGCACTGGCAAAAGCAAGGACAAGGCTTGGGATCATTTTCGCCAGCATTAACTCGAAGGGGCGGATCGGAGTGACCAGCAATGCTTCAATCGTCCCTCGCTCACGCTCACGCACAATTGCCAGCGCAGTCATATTGCCCGCTATCGCCTGCAAGAGCATGGCGATAAACCCCGGTGTGATCAGCCACAAGTCCTTCAAATCCGGGTTGTACAGTATCTGAACGTGCGCAGTTATCGGGCTGGACGGCTGCTGGACGGGACTGCTTATCAGGCTGACGGCATATTGTTGTGAAATGGCATTAGCAGTGTTGTAGGCAATCTGGCTGGTGAAGGAGGTGGACCCATCGACCAGCATCAGCACTTTCGCGTTGCCGCGTGCCGATTGCTCGGCAAAATCGGGCGGAATAAGCAATCCAAGACTGGCTTTTCCGCTGTCAATCGCGTGCAGCAGGTCTGCCTGACCGGAAACCGTGGAAACGACATCGAAAGCGCCAGAGTCGGTGAAGGCATTCAGGTAAAGCTGACTTGAAACACTCATGCTCTGATCGGCTACGACCATCGGAATATGTTTGATGTCGGTGTGGATCGCCGCGCCGAATAGGATTAACTCGACAATCGGGCCGACCAGCAGGGCGATCACTGTTCTGCGATCCCGGAACATTTGGATGAATTCTTTTTGAGTGACTCCCCAGATACGTCTCCACATGGTGTCACCTCACTTGCCAGCCTGTGGCGTCTTTTGTGGAACCTCATTTAGCAACCCACGAATGGCAAATTCGACGATGTATTCCCTCGCCGGTGCTAACGCTTCGGAAGAGGAAAAATCCTTGCCCGGTAGAATTGCCTGATAAAGGGGACCCAGCGCTAGATAGCTTGGAATGAGAAATTCGATCAGGATGACCTGTGCCGTCGGGTTGAACCCAGGTCGCAGCAGCCCGGCGTCCTGTAACTTTTGAAGTAGCGGCTGGAAGTCCTGAACATCGTCATAATCACGTTGCGTAAGAATCTTTGAGTAGGTTTTCCAGCCTTCCGCCATTTCCCAGAGGAAAACCTTCATGAAACGTGGATGTTCTACAAGAAAGTCAAAGTAGGCGCTCAAATAGGTCTTTAGTAGTGCCCTGAGTTTACCTGGGTCTAGTAAGGTTTCGTCGTCGATCAGCGCAGCAATCACTTCCGACTGGATACTACGGGTCTGGTCGTCGGCGCGCCGAATCATGGCGGCGTAGAGGCCAAGCTTATCCTCGAAGTATTGGAAGATCAGGCTTTTGTTGTACCCTGCGGCGGCGGCAATCGCATCAACGCGCGCCCCATCGAATCCGTGTTCGGCAAACACTTCCTCGGCTGCATTCAAAATTGCCTGACGCGCTCCTTCTGCATCATGAGTACGTCCGCGTTTACGTTCAGGCTCTGTCATGTTCCACTCTTTCTAAACTAATCAGTTGGTTTTATAACCAATTAGTTAGATTGTATGGTGAAAGTGGCAAGATGTCAAGGCACTTGTGACCAATCACGCGGATGTGGCTCATCGCTAATCCAACCGTTTCTTGAAAGTTCGGGCGGCGAGGAAGACGACAATCGCGCCATAGATAACCAGAATCAGCGCGTCGCCCCACACGAATTCCAGACCGACGCCTTTGACAAAGATACTGCGCGAGATACGCAGAAAATAAGTCAACGGGAACAGATTCCCGATGAACTGGGGAATGAGTGGCATTGAACTGCGCGGATAGATCAGCCCGCCTAACAGCAGACCAAACAGCATGGGCAGCAGCGCCATTTGCTGCGCCTGCCGCTGTGTCCGTGCCCGCGTTGAAATGAGCAGACCCAGCGCCAAACTGCCCACCACAAAGATCACGCACATCCAGAAATACAGGAATATGTTTCCCTGGAAGGGCACCTGAAACCAGAGCACGCCTATGCCAACCGAGACGCCCATCGCCAGCATACACAGAATGAGCAGCGGGATCATCTTGCTCAGCACTAGCTCAACAGGCCGTGTCGGCGTCACGAGAATTTGCTCGATGGTTCCCAATTCGCGGTCTTTGACCACGATCAGCGCGGCTTGCTGCACCGCCAGATTCTGCAATATCAGCCCGACGATTCCGGGCAGGATAAACCATACGCTCAGCATGTCGGGGTTGTACAGGACACGGGTTGACGAGGAAATCGGCAGCGTGGTCGCGCTGGTGGAAACACTGGTGCTGAACCCTTTACGAATGATTTCCTCGGAAGTCAACTGCAACGCGTAGCTTTGACCGATCAGCGCGGCGGCACTGAAGCCCGACGAGACGCTGGCACTATCGGAGCCATCCAGCAGGATAAGTACATTGGCCGTGCCTCGATCCGTGTTGGTAGCAAAGTCTGGCGGGATGACGATGCCAGCCTTTACGTCGCCGCGGTCAATCGCCTTGATGACCTCGGCCTGACTTTGCAATTGCAGGGTCATATTGAAGTAGGTTGAATTGACCAGCGCATCAATAAACTCGCGGCTTTTGCGGTCCCGGCTCTGGTCAACGATGGCTGTCGGGATGTGATACACCGTAGAATTCGTCGCATAGGCGAACAGGAACAACTGAAGCAGTGGCAGACCCAGCATAAATGCTAACGATCTGCGATCTCGCAGCAGTTGAATAACTTCCTTGCGCACCAGTGCGCTGAAGCGTTGAAGACCTTTTGGCACGGCAATTCTCCAGTTAATCTAAACGCTCACGGAAGAGGCGCGCCGCCACAAAAATGATGACGACGAGCACAACGCTCATGGCAATCACATTTCCCCATATGGAGTCCAGCCCCACTCCTTTGGTATAAATGCCCCGCGAGATGGGAATGAAATAGGTCAATGGGGAGATGTAGCTGATGATTCGCAGCACTATCGGCAGCGCGTACTGCGGAAATAAGAAGCCTGACAAAAATAAGCCCGAAAAGGCGAACACCTGGGTCAGTTGCTGCGCCTGTGCCTGTGATTGCGACCCGGCTGAAATTGCCAGCCCCAACGCCAGTCCAGACGCGGCAAACACCAAACACAAGGCGATGTAGAGCGGGAGATTGCCCTGAAACGGCACGCCGAAAAGTAAACTGCCGATGATCAGGATCGAACTCATATTCACGAACGCGATAATGAGATTGGGCAGCGTCTTGCCGAGCATTAACTCGATGGGCCGAATTGGAGTGACGAGCAGCGCTTCAATCGTCCCAACTTCGCGTTCGCGCACTACCGCCAGCGCGGTCAAGGCCAGCGTCTGGGTCTGCAAGAGCGACGCAATCAGCCCGGGAATCAGGAACCACAGGTCCTTGAGATCGGGGTTATATAAAATCCGAATATCGGTATTGAGTGGGCTAACCGGCTGTCTGATCAGGCTGATGGCGTAGGATTGGGAAATGCTGTTCGCCGTGCTGAAGGCCGAATTGGTGGTGTACGAATCGGACCCATCCACCAGCATCAACACCTGCGCCTGGCGGAGCGTGACGTTCGACGCGAAATCGGGCGGGATGACGATGCCCAGGCTGGCTTTTCCGCTGTCAATCGCCTTCATCACATCGTCCTGACTGTTCGCCGTACCGACGATATCGAAGTAATTCGAGTCGACCAGCGCATTCAGGTAGGTGCGGCTCGCGGTGCTAACACTCTGGTCGGCGACGACCATCGGGATGTGCTTTACGTCCGTATGGATCGCCGTAGCGTACAGGAGCAGTTGCACCAGCGGAATAGTCAACAGAATGATCAGGGTCGCCCGATCCCGCACTGTTTGAATGAGTTCTTTTTGTGTGATTGCCCAGATGCGTCGTAGCATATTGGTTCACCAGATTTGGTGCCTCTTGTGATTAATCTGGCAGTATTTGCAAAAATTTTCGTAAAGTGAACTAAATCTACTTGATCACGTCTTCCAGACTGCTTCCCAATTTGTGGAGCAGCCGGATTAACTGCGAGCGTTCTTCCGCAGTAAAGTGACTGAGCACCTGCTCGATGCGCCCTCGTATGAAATGGTACATCGCCCCATACAGAAGCCGTCCATCGTCGGTGAGCGTGATACGTACCACACGTCGATCATCCGGATCATTGATGCGTTCGGCGTACCCGTTTTCCACCAACCCATCGACGATTCGGGTCGCCGTGCTGACTGGCACGTCCAGCGCTTTGCTGAGTTCGCCCATGGGCGGCGGCGATTCGGACCGGGAAAGTACCATTCCAATCCGGTAAAACAGATCGTGGTAGTGGAGGCGTTTTGACCCGTCGGTCATGTACATCTTCTCGATCTTTTCCTTCTGGCGGGCCAGCTCTTCGGGAAGCATCGTCATGACATAGCGCCGGTAGCGCATTGCGCTAATCATGAAGTCGATGATTTGATCGGTTTGTAAGCCTTGTGGGGACTCGCTCACGTTTCATTTCCGCTACGAAATATTTCTATTGCGGAAATATCCTACGTCGGAAATTTTGTTATGTCAAGCGCCGAGTTCGCTTCGTCGCCTGTGATAAAAAGCCGGGACCTCCATTTATACGAATAGACGGGACCCTACTTTTGGCGGGTGAGTCTCGACTGAGTAGTCTGTACGATATAAAAATCTCGGCAATAAATGTAATTCCCCCTCTCCCACGCAAGCGGGGGCCTACTTCGTAGGGCGAGGGGTGATCCATCTGGTGTTCGTATTTTCCCTTTCCCTCCGTTTGCATGGGGGAAAGGGTTAGGGATAGGGGGTGGTATGCCTAATAAGACAAAAATCGTAAACGGCTGAACTTGAATTTATCAAAATATTTTTACTAAAGATCACAGCGCATTAACCAGGAGATAGAAGTCAACTACGCCCGGATAAAACCGGGAGCTTGTCCCCGACGCACTGGCGATAGTCTGTCAGTGTCGAGACGTATGGCCTATTGACTGAGGCCCGCTGGCCCGAAGACCAGCGCGAGTTTAAGTCGGTGTTTACACCGGACGTTGAATGTTTTACGTAGGACACGCCGATCATGCTCAACTCAGGACACACTCTTTCGCCTACAACTCCATACATTCAGTTGGTAAAGAGCCACTCCGTTTTTGAGTGCTACTCTGGCTTCGCCAAAATTTTAACCGTTAACCCACCTGCGGAGACAGGTTGCGTGCCTTGCACTCGTCAAATTTCTACCGTCTACTATAGCACGAAACAAGGAGGAGTGTGCATTCCTCCCCTGTTTAAAAACAGGGGTCTCCTGCACAATTTTTTATGAATTCATCGGCATTCCCCACGGTTATTGGTCATCGTTATTACTTATCAAATCTACTGGGCGCTGGTGGCATGGGCAGCGTTTATCGCGCTTTGGACCGCCTCACCGGGCAATCAGTAGCACTCAAGCGCGTGACAGCGGCTCCCGATCAGCTACAGTTTGGCACGCAAGACGAAAGCAGCGATCTTCGCGTCGCATTGGCCCGCGAATTTGCCGCCCTGTCGTCGCTAAAGCACCCGCACATCATCAGTGTGCTCGACTACGGGTTTGAAGAGGACGGCCAGCCGTACTTCACCATGGATTTGCTCGAAAATGCGCAACCCCTCAACATCGCTGCTGAGAATCAACCGCTCGACGCCCGGATCAACCTGCTGGCCCAGATGCTACAAGCGCTCGCCTATCTGCACCGTCGCGGTATTCTGCATCGTGACCTGAAGCCAGGTAATGTTCTGGTCGCCAACGGGCAGGTCAAGGTGCTGGATTTTGGTCTGGCGGTTGCGCGTGAACAACTCAACGATACCGACGCCATTGCGACTGGCACGCTCGCTTATATGGCTCCTGAAATCCTCATGGGCGATCTTGCCCGCGAAGCAAGTGACCTGTACGCGGTGGGCGTCATCGCCTATCAGGTTCTGACTGGAAATCACCCGTTCGATACGTCAAATATCAGCCTATTACTTAACGATATCTTACATAAAATTCCGGATGTCACGCATATTGAGAATTCAGCGCTGGCTGCTGCCATTGCGCAATTGCTCGACAAGAATCCGGCCCAACGCTTGATCACCCCGACAGAGATTATTACATTGCTCGGCAATGCCACGGGCCAGCACATCCAGACAGAAACTGCCGCCACACGGGAAAGTTTTATTCAGGCTGCTGAATTTATCGGGAGGAGATGGGAATTGGGTCAACTGAAACAGGCCATGAGTGACGCCATCGACGGACAGGGCAGCGCCTGGTTGGTTGGCGGTGAAAGCGGCGTGGGCAAGTCTCGGTTGCTGAACGAGGTACGTACAATCGCTTTGGTACAGGGCGCGCTTGTCCTGCGCGGTCAGGCGGTAAATGAAGGTGGGGCAGTTTACCAGCTCTGGCGCGAACCGCTGCGCTGGCTCAGCCTGATCAGCGACTTGAGTGACCTGGAAGCGGGCGTCCTGAAGAACCTTGTGCCGGACATCGCCACACTGCTGGAACGCGATATCATGGATGCGCAGCCACTCGATCCGCAGGGTACACAGCGTCGGCTGTTCAACGTCATTGAGAGTGTCATTCGTCGCCAGAGGCAGCCCCTGGTCCTGCTACTGGAAGACCTGCACTGGGCCGACGACAGCCTGAGCATTCTCAGCCAGATCGCGGCACTAACGCGCGATCTACCCATACTCATTATCGGTACCTTTCGCGATGACGAACGGCCTGATCTCCCGGCAAACCTGCCCGGTCTGGTATTGATCAAACTCAGTCGATTGGTCAAAGCGGAAATTGCCCAACTCAGCGAATCCATGCTCGGCATCAACAATCCCGCCGTGATTGCACGTTTGGAGCAAGAGACAGAGGGCAATGTATTCTTTCTTGTGGAAGTCGTGCGGGTACTGGCTGAGGAGGCGGGACAACTGGGCAAGATCGGACAGGTGCCGCTGCCTGAATCAGTTTTTGCCGGTGGCGTGGAGCAAATTATCCAGCGGCGTCTGCACCATGTCCCGGCAGACGGTCACGCGCTGTTGCAATTTGCGGCAGCCACTGGTCGCCAGCTTGATTTAGACTTGCTGCGCATGGCTGAACCAACCGCCAACCTGGAACAGTGGTTGACGGGTTGCAGCAACGTCGCCGTGCTGGAATTCCAGGATGATCAATGGCGGTTCAGCCACGACAAGCTGCGCGATGCTGTTCTCGTCAACTTGCAGACTCCGGAGCGGCAATCGCTTCACAAACAGGTTGCCGAGGTCATCGAAGCGGTTTATCCAGATGTGGTCGAACAATATGCGGCGTTGGCATACCACTGGGGCAGCGCCGCCAATCTCCCCAAAGAAGTAGACTATGCTCAGAGGGCGGGTCAAGTGGCACTGCGTAACAGTGCATATCTGGATGCGGTGCGCCAATTTACCCGGTCACTCACTGCGCTGGCGAAGCTGCCCGGTACGCCCGAACGAACGCAAACCGAGCTAACGCTGCAAATCAGTCTCGGCGTGGCGCTGCTCTCCATCAAGGGCTACACCGCGCCCGAAGTCAAACAGGCCTGGACACGGGCATACGAGGTAGCGCGTGCAGTTGAACATGCGCCGGAACATTTCCAGGCGCTGTGGGGTCTGTGGTCATTTTATGTGGTCCAACCAAACTTCAAACAGGCCCTTGAACTGGCGCAGCAAATGTTTACATTGGCGGAGCGCACTCAGGATCGTGTATTTTTCCTCGTTGGACACTGGGTATTAGGCGTTACCTATTACGGTTTAGCAGACTTTGAATTAGCTCGCACGCATCTGGAACAATCCATTGCGCTGTACCGGAGCCAGGAAGACCGTTCACTGAGCTACATGTATGGGCAAGACCCGTGTGTGACAAGCCTCGGCTGGCTAGCTCATACCCTGTGGCGGCTTGGCTATCCCGACCAGGCGCGTCAACGGATGCAAGAAGCCGTTGCGCTGGCTGAAGGGCTACAGCACCCATTCACCCTGGCCTATATTCAGGGCAATGCTGCCCTGTTCTATACACTGTTGCCTGACATCCAGATGGTTTCCGACAGCATCCAGAAGATGGTGACATTATCGACTGAACAAGGTTTTATCCTGTGGATCGCCTGGGCGCACTGTTTACGGGCCTGGGTACTCACCGAAAATGGTCATCCTGCTGCTTCGGTTGCGGAATATACACAGGGACTGGCGATCATACGGATGATAGGCGCTGAAATAGAGCTTCCCTATGTGCTCTCGCTAGAGGCAGAAGCACTCGGTTTGGCGGGCCAGACTGACGAAGGCTTGCGGGTAATCGATCAGGCGTTCGCCATTATCGCTCAAACCGAAGAACGCTCTAGCGAACCTGAGCTTTACCGGATCAAGGGCGAACTCTTGATGCTGGACAATCGCCCTCACGCCGAAGAGTTTTTCGAAAAGGCGATCACAATCGCTCGCCAGCAGCACAGCAAGAGTTGGGAACTGCGGGCCACCACCAGCCGCGCTTACTATTGGGAGATGCAGGGCAAAAAAGATGCGGCCCAGCAATCCCTTCAGGCCATTAGCGAATGGTTCACGCAAAATGTCGGTGAGGCGGTCTCAAGTTAAGGAGGAACTTTCGCGAAAAGAAGTATTGTTGAAACTGGGTATATCGGTGCCCAGTGGATATCGCGGAATGGGTCATGCCAACTCCGTAACAATTCTTGACTTCACAGTTTGCGAAATTTATACTTGGCGCGTTTTACCCTCGTATAGTCAATGTGTTATGGATACAACAAATCGATGCAGCGTGAGCGTGTTGCCGACGATATTTACGTGTTCACCAGCGACATCTACGCCCAGGTTACGGCGGGAGTGATTCTGACCTCCGAGGGCGCAATCCTCATCGACACGTTAGTCTTCCCCGAAGAAACGCGCGCGATCCGGAATTTTGTCGAAACGCGGCTAGAGTGCCCCGTGAGATATGTCATCAATACTCACTACCACGCCGATCACACCTATGGCACCTGTTTCTTCCCGAACGCCATTGTAGTGGCCCATGCCCGCTGTTATGAGCTTTTGGATACGCGGGGGCGCGAAGGGCTGCAACAATCCCGCAACAGTATGCCGGAATTGAGCGATGTCCAGATCGTGCTGCCGCACCTGATCTTCGAGTCGCAGACAATGGACCTTCGCCTGGGTGACAAGACCCTTCAGCTTACCCACACGCCCGGTCACAGCGCCGACCAGATCGTGTGTCTGGTCAAGGAAGATCGCATTCTGTTTGCCTCGGATATGCTGATGCCGGTACCCTATTTCGTGGATGGCGACTACGACGATTTTGTGGCGTCCCTGCAATCACTGCGCAACAACAACTTTGAGAATGTCATTCAGGGGCACGGCGAGGTTATCCTGCGCGGCGAAATCGAAGAGAAGATCGAGGGCGATCTGAACTACCTGGCTGAGATTAAAAAGCACGTCGAAACGGCGCGCGGCAAGGCCGCCCCGGAACACTATCTTGACCACGTGGACATCGAGGACTGCGGCAAGAGTCGCATTGCGCTGCATGGCAGCGTGCAGCAATTGCATCAGGCCAATTTGCGGGCGCTCTATCACCACGTCACGGGCGAGATGATTGAAGTCAGCAGCGGACGCGTCAGCCGCCCTGCAGATAATTGATCAGCGGCGCGCGCCACAACATCATAATGATCGTGCCAATGACGATGTACTGTCCATACGGCAGCGCCGTGAACAATTCATATTTGCCCTTGACGAGCATTCGCGCCCCCAGATAAAGCAGTGCGCCTGCCGCTCCCGCAAAGATGGCGATGAACATGGCAAAAATCAACGCCTGCCAGCCCAAAATCAGGCCGCTTAACGTCGCCAGCATCACGTCACCGTAGCCGAAGGCAACCTCTTCCATTTCTTCGTGGCGCACATTTTCCATGATGACCGTAAACAGGATGCCGCCCAGGTATAAAACGAAGAAAATGAGGAAGCCGAACAGTCCGCCGAACAGATAGTCACGAAAGACGATCTTGTCATTGATTTGCTGGTTGAACAGCGCCGCCCCGATGAAAGCATAGATATAGGCCGGGATCATCACCACGAACAGGATCAGGCGGTGTTCAAGATCGATGACCGTGATGAGCACCAGAATCGCCAGGATGCCCATCCAGAAAACCGTCATATCCGAAAAGCCGTATTCGGCTGCGGTTTCGGCAAACAGCAGCGCCGTGACTGCCTCCACAGCGGGATAGCGCCAGGTCATGGCTTTGCCGTCAGGTCCGGCCCGTTTGCCGGATATAAAAGCCGATAATCCTAACCAGGCAACCAGCGGACGCGGCGTGCCATCGGCATAATGCGGCAGTCGCAGTAGTCCTGACTCCGGCAGGTCGTCCGCCAATAAATTGATCACGCCGCCGATCAGCAAGCCAGCCAGGGCTGCGACGAAGACAAAGATGTTCATGCTCTATCCTTTTACGGTTGGGTAATGCGGTGGAGGGTAACTGGCAGGTCGACGCCAAGTTGGAGTCGGCGCTGTGGGCGGAGCGGGCAGAATATTAACTGAAGTGATCAGGGCCAACAGCATCACCAACACGGCTGCGATAATTAATAACAGGTTGCGTTTACGCATCGGTTAATCTCCGGCCTGCATTATAGCACGCGTTCGATAACCAGTTCGGCAGGCCGGGCACGCCCTTGCTGGATAATCCAGGCTCGCACATCAGGTTGTTCTGGATCGCTCAGGCCAACGATCACGTAAATTGCGTCAGGCCACGTCGCCTGTGCTATATCGGTTTCCGACGGGACGGCAGCATTTTGCGGGTGGCTGTGGTAGATCGCGACGACCTCTTGCCCGGCCCGCTGAAACTGGATGATGCTGTCCACCATCGCCTGGCGCTCCATCTCAAACGAGGTCTGCGGACTGCGCGAGGCGTTTGGCACGGGCGCAATCGCCTCAACCTGTCCATTCCGCCCACCCATCAGGCCGCACGCCTCGTAGGGCTGTTCGCGCCGGGCATGTTCGATGATCTGATTCAGATGAGCACTGCTAAGCGTTAATGTTACGACAGCCATCCCAATAAAGCGCCTGTCAAGTGTACATCTGTAAAGATGATAGGATAACGTGCCGTTGGTGTCAATTTCGCGGAAATGTGTACCTCACCCCGTCCTTTGGGGTCGATTGATAGCTCGTTAACTCGATCAGTATCCGACCCCAAAGGCGACCCCCTACGGAAATAGGATGAGGGGCGGCTTGTCTCATTGTTGGCTGCGAGGCATCGCCTTGTTAACTTGAAAGGAATTCCATTTACTACTGGCGATTGATGTGCCAAAGGCTCGGTCGGACTGTAATAATTGGCTCTCTATTAGTCTCAACGCGTAACAACTCAACTCGACACAGGATTGCCTTAAGCTTGAATATCAACCCAAATTGCTCATTCAGGCACCTTTATTATTGCGTTGCCGCTCGCATTTTCGGTTCACGATCATTTTGCGATGGGTTTGCGAAGCCCCAGTATGCTGAGATAAATTTCACTGCCGGATTGAGACAATACAATTACAACTCTGGGGAGGCTCTGATGATTGATCGCCGCCTGAGCGCTGGCTCCTGGTTATGTATTCCGTTCGCCCTTTATGCGATACTGGCACCGTTCCTGCTCCTACTGCCCAGCCATGCTTTCGACAAGTCCTGGCCTGATCACGCCAGATTTCATCTGTTGTGGGCATCGGGTAAGCTGTTTGCGATTGGTACAAATCAGTATTTGCTGGTGCGCTATGGTCTTCGGTCGGGGAAACCCTGGGTTTGGTACGCACTGGCGTCCAACCTGATCTTTGGAGGAATGACAATCGTTCCCGCCAGCCGAATTGCACACGGGCCAATTCCGCCGTTTCAATCCCATGATCGTTCGACAAAACTGGCTGTGTTCGTGTTTCTATCCGGGATAGTTGGCCTGGCGTTGTCCTTTCCTGCGCTGAAGTCGGCGCGGCGCTAGATAATTCATGCTGAAACTTTTTCGGCGTCGCAGAAATTTCCCACGCACATAAGATTCCATCTGCTCCTATATAGAAACGCAGTCAATAGCTTTTGGGAATCCGGGTTCATTTTTTGAGGTAATCGAGTTTCTTTGCCGATCTGGCAATCTCAAACGACACAGAAAATAATCCCCGGAGCGGAAAGACTCCCTCTCTCCGCGAACAGAGAGGGGGACCGACCGCTGACTGCAAAGGCAGAACGATTTAGTGTTCTAAACTTGTTAGCCAGAATGACAGCGTTTTCTGAATCGCGACCATCCCGCCGCTGGTGTCCCGCAGTTTCCATTTGCACTGCGCCACCCCGAAGTAGGCATCGGCACTTTCGGGATCATAGCCGAGTGCCGTTGTATAGGCTTGTAGCGCCTGCTCATAATTCCGCTGAACGTAATAACGATTGCCGATATAGACATAATATTGCTCAGGATGGTCTAGCGCATCCGCCACCAGGTGATCAAGGGACACGGCATCTCGATCCTGTTCGATGGGGCCGAATAGCCACGTTGATTCTGGTTGCTGGCTGCTGGACGCGATCAGACTCAGATCGATCTGCCGAACAGGATGATCAGGGTTTACTGAAAATGGCGGCAATTTCCAGCCAAGACTTTCATACAGCGCTTGCAGATCGATTGTCTGTCGTGACCATGCACCCAACGGCGCAGGCTGGTAGACAACGGCATGGTTAATCGGACCTGTGATAGTCTGCTGCTGTGTGCTTCCGAACAGAATCCACAGCCGATGATAACCGTCGTCAGTCTCCAACCCGTAAACTTCACTACTTGACGGTGACACCTCT
>WNFM01269181.1_pt1 | contig 13473 bp, 11 predicted proteins | sample 5400271 | NCBI WGS metagenome assembly WNFM01 (sample SAMN13153352, study PRJNA577476) | soil metagenome | isolation source: 60 cm saprolite on Douglas fir-dominated hillslope | place: USA:California | collected 2013-09-17 | reverse complement strand
TTGATGGCGCCGGAATCCGATATCGATCTGCTGTTCATCCTGCCCTACAAGCAAACCGCCTGGGGCGAGCAGGTCGCGGAAGCAATCCTGTATTGCCTGTGGGACATGGGGTTGAAGGTCGGCCACGCCACCCGTTCGGTCGATGAATCGATCCGACAGGCGCGCGGCGACATGACTATCCGCACCGCGATCCTCGAGACGCGATTCCTGACCGGGGACAAGCCGCTCTACGACGAGCTGGTGGCGCGCTTCGACAAGGAAGTCGTGCAGGGCACCGCCAACGAATTCGTCACCGCGAAACTGGCCGAGCGCGAGGAGCGCCACCGTCGCGCCGGGCAATCGCGCTATCTGGTCGAACCCAATGTCAAGGACGGCAAGGGCGGATTGCGCGACCTGCACACGCTGTTCTGGATCGCGAAATATGTTTATCGCGTGCGCGAGACCGATGAGTTGCTCGAGCGCGGCGTGTTCGACGCGCAGGAATACCGCACCTTCCGCCGCTGCGCCGATTTCCTGTGGTCGGTCCGCTGCAACATCCATTTCTTGTCGGGACGCGCCGAAGAGCGGCTGTCGTTCGACATGCAGCGCGAGATCGCGATCCGGCTCGGCTATACCTCGCATCCCGGCATGCAGGATGTCGAACGCTTCATGAAGCACTATTTCCTGGTCGCCAAGGACGTCGGCGATCTCACCGCGATCCTGTGCGCCAAATTGGAAGATCAGCAGGCGAAGCCCGCGCCGGTGTTGAGCCGCATGATGGCGCGGTTGCGGCCGAGCATGAACCGGCGGCGGGTGCCCGGCAGCGACGACTTCATCGTCGACAACAACCGCATCAATCTCGCCGCCCCCGATGTCTTCAAACACGATCCGGTCAACATGATCCGGATTTTCCGATTGGCGCAGAAAAACAATCTCGCCTTTCACCCCGACGCGATGCGCACGGTGACGCGCTCGCTGAAGCTGATCAATACCGAGCTGCGGGAGAATCCGGAAGCCAACCGGCTGTTCATGGAGATCCTGACCTCGAACGATGCGGAAATCGTGCTGCGGCGCATGAACGAGACCGGCGTGCTCGGTCACTTCATTCGCGCCTTCGGCAAGATCGTCTCGATGATGCAGTTCAACATGTACCATCACTATACAGTGGACGAGCATCTGATTCGCTGCATCGGCTACCTGCAGGAGATCGAGCGCGGCGGCAATGACGAATTCATCGTCGCCAGCGACCTGATGCGCAAGATTCGCCCCGAGCACCGCCCGGTGATCTACATCGCCACATTGTTGCACGATATCGCCAAGGGCCGGCCTGAGGATCACTCGATTGCGGGGGCGAAAGTGGCACGGCGGCTGTGCCCGCGGCTCGGCTTCAACACCGCCGATACCGAACTGGTGGCATGGCTGATCGAACAGCATCTGACGATGTCGACGGTAGCGCAGTCGCGCGACCTCTCGGACCGCAAGACCATCGAAAATTTCGCTTCCGTGGTGCAGTCGGTCGAGCAGATGAAGCTTTTGACGATCCTGACCACCGCCGACATCAGGGGCGTCGGTCCCGGCGTCTGGAACGGCTGGAAGGCGCAATTGTTGCGCACGCTGTATTACGAAACCGAGCCGGTCTTGACCGGCGGCTTCTCGGAAGTCAACCGTGCGCGGCGCATTACGGTGGCGCAAAGGGAATTTGCTGCGGCCTTCACCGAGTGGCCGGAGCAGGAGCTCAATACCTATATCGCGCGGCATTATCCGGCTTATTGGCTCAAGGTCGAACTGCCGCGCAAGATTCGCCAGGCCCGCTTCATTCGCGCCAGCGAGCAGGCCGGCCACAAGCTCGCGATCAATGTCGGTTTCGACGAGGCGCGCGGCGTGACCGAACTGACGATTTGGGCGGCCGACCATCCCTGGCTGTTGTCGATCATCGCGGGAGCCTGCGCGTCGGCCGGCGCCAACATCGTCGATGCGCAGATCTACACCACCACCGACGGCCGCGCGCTCGACACTATAGCGATCACAAGGGAATACGACCGCGACGAGGACGAGGGGCGGCGCGCCACGCGTATCGGCGAGATGATCGAGGATGTACTGGAGGGCAAGTTGCGCTTGCCCGAAGCGATGGCGCGGCGTTCCGTCAGCCGCAGCAAGGTGCGCCCGTTCGTGGTCGAGCCCGAAGTCACCATCAACAATTCGTGGTCGGACCGCTACACCGTGATCGAAGTATCCGGCCTCGACCGGCCGGGGCTGTTGTATCAACTGACGACGGCGATCTCGAAACTCAACCTCAACATCGCTTCCGCCCATGTCGCGACATTCGGCGAGCGCGCCCGCGACGTGTTCTATGTCACCGACCTGCTGGGGGCGCAGATCAACGCGCCGACGCGGCAGGCCGCGATCAAGAGCGCGCTGATCCATCTGCTCGCCAACGACGATGCCGCCGCGGCGTGAGGTGCGCACTTCGCCCTCGCCCCGCTCTTTCGTATGCTCTAGAATTTGGTGATCGGTTCCAGCGTCTCGCCAGCACGCAGCGCGCGCAGCGGCGCGGTGTCGCAGTAGACCACCTCCTCGATGATCTTGCCGGCCTTGACGCGAAATTTGTCGACGCCGCGCCAGCTGAACCGGTCGCCATTGATGATGCGAGTGGTCTGCCACTCCACGATCAAAACGTCGCCGCGCGAAGTCCAGTCGAGCAATTGCCAGACGAAATCCGGCGCGGCTGCGGTCTGTACTTCCAGCAGGCGGTCGAGCTCGCTTCCCTTGACCGTTCGCCCGACCATCGGCGTATGTAATAATCCCTCCGGATGCCATAAATCGAGAAAGGCCTTGCCGTCTCGCGCCGCCCAAGCGGCGGCAAACCGCGTGACAAAATCCTGGATTTCTGTGTCGGTCATTGTTCGTCTCCGTGTTGAATGTGAGGGAGACGCTAGCGGCACTGCCGGAATTGGTCCGGCGATTTACGGACCTGACGTTTTGGCTTTGTTGGAGAGAGCCGTCTCGACAAATACAAGTCGTCGTCCCGGCCTTGAGCCGGGACGACGAGGGAGTTTGGTTTGCGCAGCGAATTCTAATCACGCCGCAACCCCGATGCGTCTCGCCACCTTCAGCACCACGCCTTCATGCTCAAGCAGCCATTGCTTGCGTTCCAAGCCGCCGCCATAGCCGGTCAGCGAACCGTTGGCGCAGATCACGCGATGACAGGGGACGACGACGCTGATCGGGTTAGAGCCGTTTGCATGGCCGACCGCGCGCACCGCCTGCGGCATGCCAAGTTGGGCAGCCAGCGCGCCGTAGCTCGTCGTGGTACCGACGGGGATCTCACTCAGCGCCGTCCAGACCCTGCGCTGGAAGGACGTTCCGGCAACACGCCATTCTATCGTCTTCAGCGAATCGAGATCGCCTGCGAAATATTTTTTCAGCGCCGCCTTGAGTTCGTCTGGAGCCGGCGCTTCCCGCAGGACCACCATGCCATAGTGTAGCCGGAGCAATTGCTTCAGGCGCGCCTCAAAATCCTCCCAGTCCAGCGCGCGCAATGCGCCGTCTCCGTCGGTGACGAGTAACGCAATTCCGATCGGCGTTTGCAGCCGATCGAAGCCAAAAATTTCAGGCGGCTTCGCGCTCATGGATTTTTCCTGTTGCGGTGGAGCGTTGGACTCCCGCGGCCCACAGATGCAGGGCGGCATAGGCGCGCCACGGCCGCCATCGCTCGGCGCGTAACAAGAGCTCACTGGGCGACGGGCGGCTTCCGTCGGCCGAAGCCATTGCGCGCAGCAAGCCGATGTCGGCGGCGGGGAAAGCATCGGGTTCGCGCAATTCGCGCATCGCGATGTATTGCGCGGTCCATTCGCCGATTCCCGGCAGCGAGCGCAGTTTTGCGATGGCCTCTTCCAGGCTCGCGCCCCGGCTGAAGATCGCCGGATCGGCGGCCATGGCCTGCGCCAGTGACTTAGCCGCGATCGCGCGCGCGTTCGGCATGCCGAGCGCGGCAACATCGACCTTGGCAACGCGTGCCGGCGACGGGAACAAATAGCTGAGACCCTCGCCGTCTTTGATCGTCGCGGGCAGCGGCGCACCGTGAGCCTCCACTAACTTACCGAGCAATTTTGTGGCCGCGGGAACCGTGATCTGCTGACCGAAGATCGCGCGCACCGCAAGCTCAAAACCGTCCCACGCGCCGGGCACGCGCAAGCCCGGCCGTGCCGCGACCAATGTCGCCAGCACCGGGTCGAGCGCAAGATGCGCGCCGATGGTGTCGGGATCGGCGGCGAGATCGAACACCCGCCGCACCCGCGCGATGATCTGTGGCAGCGCTGCCATGTTCGGGAATCGCACGGAGACGTTGACCCGGTTTTTTGCCGCAGGCGCCACGCTGATGACGCCGCAGTCATCGCCGATCGCAATGCTGCGCCGGTAGGTATTTTCCGAGACGATCTCGACGCCAGGAACGGCGCGCGCCGCCAGAAACGACAGCATCGCGTCCCAGTCATAGGGCGGCCGGTAGGGAAGACGGACGGACAGCGCGCCGGCCTCGCGTTTTGTCTTGTCGCGGATGCGACGGAGCTTCGCGGGCGAACGTCCAAACATCTCCAGGAACGTCTCGTTGAAGCGGCGGACACTGTTAAAACCCGAGGCCAGCGCGACCTCGGCCATCGGCAATGACGTCTCGTGGATCAATTGTTTTGCCAATAATATCCGCCCGGTCTGCGCCACCGCGATCGGCGCCGAGCCGATTGGCAAACCCTTCGACATCGGCCTCGTCGAGACCGCCGGCTTCGATCAACGCCAGCGCACGCGACACGGTGTTGGTGGTGCCGCGCCAGAACGCGAGGTCGGGCGAAGTTTCCGGCCGGCAGCGCAGGCAGGGACGAAAACCGGCCTCCTGGGCCGCCGCCGCGGAAGGATAGAACGAGGTGTTCTCGAATTTCGGGGTGCGCGCAGGACAAATCGGCCGGCAATAGATGCCGGTGGTTTTCACGCCGACGAACAGTCTGCCGTCGAAACGGGCATCACGCGTCGAAATCGCGCGGTAGCAGGCAGTGCGGTCCATATCCATCATGGAAGCATCGTTCATTGCCGCGCGCTTGTCTTGCGGGTTTTGGACATGGTCAGCCCTGAAAAATCAGACACGTGGTGGTGCCGTGGGCAAGCAAACGCCCCTTGCCATCGGTGACGTGCCCTTCGGCGGTGCCAACCCGACGGCCGCGGCTCAGCACCACACCCTCCGCCCTGATCACCCCTGTCTCAGGGGTGATGGGCCGCACCAGTGAAATCTTGAACTCGAGCGTCGTCTGGCCGACACCCTTTTCCAGGGTAGACTGGATGGCCAGTCCCATGCAGCTGTCGAGCAGCGTGGCTGTCAAACCACCGTGCACCGTGCCGGCTGGATTAAGATGGAGGTCGCTCGGCTCCGTGGTGACGACGACGCGCCCGCTCACGGCCTCGGTCACGTCATAACCCAGAGTCTTTGCGATCGTATTGAGAGGCAACGTCCCGTCGACAAGCCCCTGGACAAATTCGAGGCCGCTCATCTCTTTCTGCCTGTCGGCGCTGACGGTTCCGTAGGTCTTGCCGGCGATGTCCATGATGGAAACATCGTCGATTGCTCCGCGCGTGTCTCGCGGTTTTCGGACACGGTCATTTTTGGCCGAATGAAGCTGCGTTAAGCGCAGGCCCTAGGCCGGAATCTCACCAAATGTTTTGCCGGCGGCCAGCGGCGCAAGGCGGATCAGCCGGGAATCCCTGACCGCTGCCTGGCGGTGCTTGACCGCTTCGCGGTAGACGGGATCGCGGATCATTTCGACGAAAGCCCCAACGCTCGGATATTCGGCGATGAAGCAATGATCCCAGCGTTCATCCGACGGGCCGATCAGCATCAGCTCGAAGCGGCCCTGCCATACGATTTTGCCGCCGAGCCTGGTAAACAGTGGCCCGCTGTCGCGGCCATAGGCGGCATAGGCTTCCGCGCCGGAAGCATTTCGCCCGTCGGGATAGGCGGCACGATCGTTGAGCCGCACCAGATTGAGCATGTGGATCGGGCCTTCGCGATGATTGTCGCGAAACTCCGCGAAGACTTCCTTGGTCGGATCGATATGGCCTGTCATGATATCTCCCGTCGCGGTCGCTGCCGGCTATCATCTAGTATGCGTCTTGGGGGGAAGCCATAGTGAACGCAATTGCCAATCTGTTGGTGGCGCTGGTCGCCGCGCTGCATGTCTATTTTCTGGTGCTGGAGATGTTCCTCTGGACCAAGCCGCGGGGCTTGAAGACGTTTCACAACACGCCCGAGAAGGCCGCCGATTCGGCCGTGCTGGCCGCCAATCAAGGGCTCTATAACGGCTTTCTCGCCGCAGGCCTGTTCTGGGGGTTAGTGCACGGCACAACCGCCTTCGCCTTCCAGATTAAAGTATTCTTCCTGCTTTGCGTCATCGTTGCCGGCGTCTATGGCGCCGTGACCGTCAGCCGCAGGATCTTGTTGGTTCAGGCGGCACCGGCTGCGTTCGCATTAATTCTGCTCTGGCTGGCGTAGAGCTGCTGCTGCACCGGGTATTGTTGGTCCCCAAGGCTCCGCCAACGATCTGAAATCGTTTGGGTCCGGTTTCGCCGCGTGACCGGCAGGATCGCAAATGCTGGGCAAAGCACGTCCCTCGTGGTGACGGCGCCGGCCGCCGAAACGCCGTTAACCAACGCTTCTCGCGACCGCGACGGGAGGCTGCCCGGCAAGATGCCGTTGATGGTCATCATCAACGAGCGGTCCCGATGGAGCTTCCGGTTGGTGGGATGTGGGTCTATATTGATGCGATCCGTACAAATGGTTTGAACCATGAACACAGTTAACCAGGGAGTAGTTGGCGACACCGCGAAGCTGATCATGCATCGGCTGATCGCGCGGCAGATCCGTCGTGATCCGACATTGGTCGAAAGGGCCAAGATCGCGCATGCGAGGCAGGCCGATCAGTATGCTGGCTGGCCGTTTGTCGATGAATGGAACGACCTGCTGGATCTTCCACCGTCGGAGCTCACCTCGAAATTGATCAGTCGCGATCGGGAAATGGTTCGCCTCCGTAACTCTTCTCCCTTCTACCTGGCCGAGGGTGTCGACTTCGGAGACTACCGGGTGCGCATTCGCATCGGTCGGGCGGCGAGACGGGTGGCGGCAGCGCGCGATCGAGGTGAGGGAAGAGGTTGACGGTCGAACCGTGGTTGGGGTCGCTCCGTCGACCGTGGACCTCGTGGTGTCGAAGATCGCCAGGTTGGATCCGAGAGACCGCGTGTTCGTCGAAGCGATCCACGAAAACCGGCCGCTGGACCTAAAGCTCGTCGAAGAAAGAATTCTGCAGACCGACCTCGCTCCAGAGATCGCCGAACGGACTATTGCCTACATCAGAAGCTTGGAGACGACGCCGAGAGATAAGCCATCGACACTAAGGCCACCGTGGGCCTCGTCGTCTGAAGAATCAGACTGAACTGCCACCAAGCGCTGATCAGGGCTTCATCTGAGGCTCAACCTCGGCGTCGTTCGCTCCGCGATAGCCGGCCTCCAGCCGATCTAAGCAGAAGCCGATCGCCTCGGCACGGAACCCCGCAGTTTCCGGCCGGGGCTTTTCGTTTTCGGACTAGGGGACCTACCTTGCCTCGCAACGGGGGCAAACTGGTAGCGGACCAACTTTGCCCGGTGCCGCTGCTCACTGTTCGGCCGGCATCTTCTTGCATTGCCAAGACCCTTCCTCCACACTCCCGGCCAACGATGACGCCCGACAAGATCGGACAAGATCATCGGCAACACATGGGAGAAAGCGACATGAAGAATGGCCTTTTTCACCTGATCGCCGGAACGGCGGTTGTGATCGCGCTGTCGGTGACCTCGGCCACTGCGCAGAAGAAATACGATACCGGCGCCACCGATACCGAGATCAAGATCGGCCAGACCGTGCCGTTCTCGGGTCCTGCTTCCGCCTATGCCGGCATCGGCAAGACCCAGGCCGCCTATCTGAAGATGATCAACGAGCAGGGCGGCATCAATGGCCGCATGCTCAATCTGATCCAGTATGACGACGCCTATTCGCCGCCGAAGGCGGTGGAGCAGGTGCGCAAGCTGGTCGAAGGCGACGAGGTGCTGTTCACCTTCCAGATCATCGGCACGCCGTCGAACGCCGCCGTGCAAAAATACCTCAACGCCAAGAAGGTGCCGCAGCTGCTCGCCTCGACCGGCGCGTCGCGCTTCTCGGATTGGAAAAACGCACCCTGGACCATTGCGTTCAATCCGAACTACCAGTCCGAGGGCCGCATCTACGCCAAGTATATTTTGCAGAATTACCCCAACGCCAAGATCGGCATCCTCTACCAGAATGATGACCTCGGTCGCGACTACATCACCGGCCTCAAAAGCGGGCTCGGCGACAAGGCCGCGAGCATGATCATCGGCGAAGTGTCTTACGAATTGACCGATCCGACCATCGATTCGCAAATCGTCAAACTGAAGTCGCTGGGTGCCGATCTGCTCTACGATGCCTCGACACCGAAGTTCGCGGCCCAGGCGATCAAGAAGGTCGCCGACCTCGGCTGGAAGCCGGTCCACATCCTCGACATCAATGCGAGCCCGGTGTCGGCCACGCTCAAGCCGGCCGGCCTCGATATCTCCAAGGACATCATCTCGACCAATTACGGCAAGGACCCGGGCGACCCGCAGTGGAAGGACGACGCGGGTTTGAAAGCCTATTTTGCCTTCATGGACAAATATTACCCGGAGGGCGACAAGCTCAATACCGTCAACACCTATGGCTATGCCACCGCGGAGTTGCTGGTCTACATCCTGCGCCAGTGCGGCGACGATCTGACGCGCGAAAACATCATGCGGCAGGCGACCAGCATCAGGAATTTTGCCGGCAGCCTGGCGCTGCCCGGCCTGACCGTCAACACCTCGCCGACCGATTACCGCATCAACAAGCAGATGCAGATGATGAAGTTTAATGGCGAACGGTGGGAGCTGTTCGGCCCGATCATCGAGGATACCGGCCCTTCCGGTTAACTGGCGGCACTGATCATGCTCTAGCTGCCCTGAAATCGTTCACCATTTCAGGGCGCCTCGCCTTGCCTTGGCGTATCGGTTCCTTCAGTATCGCGGCCAGCGATGGCGTTCGCCGAGGGCTCGACTGCCCGGGACAAGACCATCGGCCCAATCACAACGCATGAGGGAATGAGCGATATGAGGAACGGCATTTTTCATCTGGTCACCGGGACGGCGGTCGCCATCGCGCTGTCGGCTTCGCCGGCCTTGGCGCAAAAGAAATACGACACCGGCGCCACCGACACCGAGATCAAGATCGGCCAGACCGCGCCGTTCTCGGGGCCGGCTTCCGCCTATGCCTCGATCAGCAAGACCCAGGCCGCCTATATGAAGATGATTAATGACGAGGGCGGCATTAACGGTCGCAAGATCAATTTGATCCAGTATGACGACGCCTATAGCCCGCCCAAAACCGTCGAGCAGGTTCGCAAATTGGTCGAGAGCGACGAGGTGCTGCTGACCTTCCAGTTGGTCGGCACGCCGCCCAACGCCGCCGTTCAGAAATATCTCAACGCCAAGAAGGTGCCGCAGCTGTTCGCCGCGACCGGCGCCTCGCGGTTCACCGACCCGAAGAATTTTCCCTGGACCATGGGTTTCAACCCGAACTACCAGAGCGAGGGGCGGATCTACGCGCAATATATTCTGAAGAACTATCCGGACGCCAAAATCGGCATCATCTACCAGAACGACGATCTCGGCCGGGATTATTTGACCGGCCTGAAGGAGGGATTGGGCGACAAGGCAAAAGCCATGATCGTGGCCGAGACCTCTTACGAATTGACCGATCCGACCATCGATTCGCAAATTGTAAAATTGAAGTCGGTCGGCGCTGATCTCGTGTACGACGCCTCAACGCCGAAATTCGCCGCCCAAGCGATCAAGAAGATCGCCGACCTCGACTGGAAACCGGTGCATATCCTCGACATCAACGCGACCTCTGTGGGCGCGGTGATGAAACCCGCGGGCCTGGAAAATGCAAAAGGCGTGATCAGCGTCAACTACGGCAAGGATCCGCTCGATCCGACCTGGAAGGATGACCCCGCCATGAAGAAGTATTTTGCCTTCATGGCAAAATACTATCCGGAAGGCGACAAGGACTCGAACTTCAACACTTACGGCTATTCGACCTCGCAGCTGCTGGTCCAGGTCTTGAAGCAATGCGGCGACGACCTCACGCGTGAGAACGTCATGAAGCAGGCCACCAGCCTGAAGAACGTTCAGCTCGATCTGTCACTGCCCGGTATCGTCGGCAACACCTCGCCGACCGACTATCGTGTCAACAAGCAATTGCAGATGATGAAGTTCGACGGCGAGCGCTGGCAGCTGTTCGGCCCGATCATCCAGGACGACGCGGCGGGGTGATTGCTCACTCTCACCGCGTCATGCCCGGGCTTGTCCCGGGCATCCACGTCTTTGGCTGTCTCTAAAGCGAAAGACGTGGATGGCCGGGCATAGGCGAGCGGAAGCGACGCCGTCCTTCGGACGGCTATACCCGGCCATGACGGAGAGAGACATTTCGCCCCCCGGTAGGGTTAAGCGTGTCTGAAGCCCTATATATCAGGCACTTCTGTGACTGCCGCCGCACCCGCATTAACCATCGTTTAACACCGCTTTAAACCCCGCCCGCTACTGTGCGCCATCGGACGGCGTGGACGTTTTGCGGATGGCGTGGGGACGGAAAAAGAGCAGCGGACGCAAGGAGCCGCTATTCGGGCTCCCTGCGGCGCTGTCGGAATTGCGCCTCAGCCCGCAGGATCGCATCCCCTCGCCCGCCGACGAGAAGCCGAAGAAGGCTCCCAATCGCAGGAGCGACGGTGGCGATGACGAAGCCCCACGCGAACGTAAGCCGCGAGTGACAAAAAGCGGCAGCAAACGACGGGCAAAAGGCCGGGCGCGCAGCGGCCTCTACCGCCTGGTCTATTGGAGCGCGGTGCTCGGCCTGTGGGGCCTGATCGCGACCGTCGGCGTCGTGGTTTGGGTCGGCGCGCATCTGCCGGCGATCCAGTCACTGGAAATCCCGAAACGGCCGCCGACCATCCAGATCACCGGTGCCGACGGCAGCGTGCTGGCGACCCGCGGGGAGATGGCCGGCGCCAATGTCGCGCTGAAGGATCTGCCGCCCTATTTGCCGAAAGCGTTCATCGCGATCGAGGACCGCCGGTTCTATTCGCATTACGGCGTCGACCCGTTCGGCATTTTGCGCGCAGCGGTGACGAACGTGCTGCATCGTGGCGTCTCACAGGGCGGCTCGACCTTGACCCAGCAGCTCGCGAAAAACCTGTTCCTGACGCAGGAGCGCACGCTGCAGCGGAAATTGCAGGAAGTGGAACTGGCGCTCTGGCTCGAACGAAAACATTCCAAATCGGAGATTCTCGAACTCTATCTCAACCGGGTCTATTTCGGCTCCGGCGCCTACGGCGTCGAGGCGGCGTCGCAGCGTTATTTCGGAAAGTCCGCCAGGCACATCACGCTGCCGGAGGCCGCGATGCTGGCGGGCCTCGTCAAATCGCCGTCGCGGCTGGCGCCGAACCGCAACCCCGAAGGCGCCGAGCAGCGCGCCCAGCTCGTGCTGACCGCGATGGCGGAGGCCAAATTCATCACCGAAGCCCAGGCGCAGGCTTCGATCGGCCATCCCTCCTACAACGTCAAACCGGTCGGCGCCGGCACCGTCAATTATGTCGCCGACTGGATCGGCGAGGTGCTCGATGATCTGATCGGCCAGATCGACCGCGACATCGTGGTCGAAACCACCATCGACCCGAAACTGCAGAGTGTTGCCGAAGCCGCCGTGATCGACGAACTTGCGGCGAAAAGCGTCAAATTCAATGTCAGCCAGGGCGCTCTGGTGGCGATGAGCCCGGACGGCGCGGTGCGCGCCATGGTCGGCGGGCGTAACTACGCCGAAAGCCAGTATAACCGCGCGGTCACGGCGAAGCGCCAGCCCGGCTCGGCGTTCAAGCCATTCGTCTATCTGACCGCGATCGAATCCGGCCTGACGCCGGAAACGATCCGGCAGGATGCCCCGCTCGACGTCAAGGGATGGAAGCCCGAAAACTACAGCCACGAATATTTTGGCGCGGTGACGCTGACGCAGGCGCTCGCGATGTCGCTCAACACGGTTGCGGTGCGGCTCGGGCTGGAAGTCGGGCCGAAGAACGTGGTGCGCACCGCGCACCGGCTCGGCATTTCCTCAAAGCTCGAGGCCAACGCCTCGATCGCGCTCGGAACGTCAGAAGTCTCGCTCACCGAACTGGTCGGCGCCTATGCGCCGTTTGCCAATGGCGGCCAGGGCGTCTCGCCGCATGTCGTCACCAAAATCCGCACCGATACGGGCAAATTGCTTTATGCGCGACAACCGGATCAATTGGGCCAGGTGATCGAGCCGCGCAATGTCGCGATGATGAACACCATGATGCAGGAGACGCTGCTCAGTGGCACCGCGCACAAGGCGGAGCTTCCGGGCTGGATGGCCGCCGGCAAGACCGGCACCAGCCAGGATTTTCGCGATGCCTGGTTCATCGGCTATACGGCCAACCTCGTCACCGGCGTCTGGCTCGGCAATGACGACAATTCACCGACCAAGAAAGCGACCGGCGGCGGCCTGCCCGTCGAAGTCTGGACCCGCTTTATGAAAGCGGCCCATCAAGGCGTCGCGGCGGTGCCGTTGCCGGCTTCGCAAGGCGGCGGCTTGTTCTCGACCGTCGCGCAGGCCATGCCGCAAGCAGGCGCGCCGGTTGCCAGCGCACCGTCACCCGCAAGCGCCTCAGGTCGGCCGGCGCCGACGCGAACTTCGGTGCGCCCGGAAGCGGCGGCCGGCCTCGACGGCTGGCTGATGGATCGGCTGTTCGGGCGGTAGACGAAAGCGAGAACCTATCCCCGTCCCGGCGAAGGCCGGGACGACGAAGGAGAGCTCAATCCTCGATGCCGTAACGATGCAAATCGTTGCCGTGGGTGTCGAGCCAGGATTTGGCGCGGTCGACGTGATCTTTTAGCTTTAGCGGCTTGCTTCGGAAGCGCCAGCCCGAATGTTACATTCGCGGTTGCCCAAACGGCGATGTCCGCTTCCGGAGGGCGAATTGCGCTAGATGGGTACGACCCTCTTTCCTACTTTGACCCTGGTCGTCCCGAAAAAGGCTCCCCCAAATTCGCGTTTGCATTTGACGATGCAGTGTATTGGTTCAAATCTGCCGACCATCGAGCAACGTTCGCTGCGGATCCGGAGCGTTATGCGCCTCAATATGGAGGCTACTGTGCAATAGCGTTTGCTGCCGGGGAAAAGGTGGAAGCCGACCCGGAAGCCTGGTCTATTTCAAACGGAAAATTATACGTCTTTGGGGCGAAAGACGGCGTGCCGGAATTCAAAAAGGATCCCGCAAGCGTTATCAGCCAGGCGAATTCAAATTGGCAAAAGTTGCGCGAATCCA
>WNFM01237970.1_pt2 | contig 13473 bp, 11 predicted proteins | sample 5400271 | NCBI WGS metagenome assembly WNFM01 (sample SAMN13153352, study PRJNA577476) | soil metagenome | isolation source: 60 cm saprolite on Douglas fir-dominated hillslope | place: USA:California | collected 2013-09-17 | reverse complement strand
CACTCGAGGACGCCGGGCCGCGCGAGCCTCATCGCCTCCTCGTGCGCCTCGCGACTGATCGCGGCGGCGCGGCGCAGGATCTCGATCTCCCGCGCGCTCTTCTTCAGTCGCAGCTCGTGTACGAAGGGCGCCGTGTCCAGGATCTCGACGGGCGGCGGCACGAGACCGCGCGCGCGCGCGCGCATCCGCGAGACCGTCTCGATCACGAGGCGATCGCGCGGCTCGTCGATCCCGGTGCGGTAGACGATGCGCTCGAAGCCTTCGAGGAGCAGGGGCAGGTCCTGCGCCAGGCGCTCGATCGGCCGCGCCTCCGCGATGCCGAGCGCCGCCGGAGCGGCGGCGACGCCCAACCGGCGACCGTTCCAGATCTCCTGATCGCGATCCTTGTCGCGCAGGAAGAGGACGCTCTCCGGTCCGGACCCTCCCGTTCTTGACGCACTCGGGCGCGGCGCGAGGACGAGCACGGCCTCGGGTTCCGCGAACCCGGTCAGGTACCAGAAATCGCTGTCGGGCCGGAAGCGGTAGTGCGAGTCGTGGTTGCGGATCTTCGGAGAGGACGTCGGGACGATCGCGGCCGCGTGCTCCTCGCGCAGGACCTCGAGGAGCCGTCTGCGATGATCGACGAACATGGCCTCAAGCCTTCTTCGCGGCGGGCGCGGGAGGAGGGGTCGCTTCCTCGACCTTCTTCCGCGCCTCCTCCTCGACGAGCTTGCCGAAATACTCGGGCATCTGCACGCCGCCGATGTCGCGCATCATGTGCATCATCGGAGGCAGTGCGCCGGCGAGACCTCGCAGGAAGCCGGCCGTTCCGTTCTTCCCGTCGGATCCGCCGCCGTCCCACACGATGACCTTGTCGAACTTGACGTTCGCGATCGCCGCGGCGGCCGTCTTCGAGAGTTCCTCGATGTGCTCGAGCATGAGCATCTGGAACGCCTGCTGGGCGCCGCCGCAGCTCTCGACGATCAGCTTCAAGCCCGCGCCCTTCTTGGCCAGGATCTCGTAGTTGCCGCGCGCCTCGGCATCGAGCTTGGCGAAGATCGCGGCGGCCTCTCCGTTCGCCTCGATCTTGCGCTTCTCGGCGGACGCCTCGGCGTCGACGATCACCTGGGCCTTCATGGCTTTGGCCAGCGCCTCGAGCTCGGCGCGCTTCTGCGCTTCGATCGATTTCGCCTGGGCGTCGGCCGCCTTCGCCTGCGCGAGGTACTGCGCCTCGAGCACGGCGGCCTGCGCGACGCGCGTGCGCGTCTCTCCGAGCTGGTAGGCCTCGGCCTCCTTGACCTTCAGTTCGGCGGCGGCCGCGGCGATGTTCGCCTTGGACTTGTTCTCGCCCGAGACGGCTTGCGCGTTCGCTTCCGCGACCGCGATCCGCATCGTCCGCTCCTGATCGCGGACGGCGGCCTCTTGCTGGTACGCCGCGGTCTGCTCCCCGATCTTGCGTTCCTTCTCCAGCTCGGCGAGGCGGACGACGCGGTCGCGCTCGGCCTCCTTCGTGCCCATGTCGCGGAGCTTCTCGGCGACGGCGACGGCGATGGACTTGTCGCGGTCCGCCTCGGCGACGCCGGTCGCGCCCTTCTTGACCTGCTGCGAGACGTCGATCAAGGCCTGCTGGATCGCCTCCGAAGCCGCCTTCTTGCCGATCGCCTCGATGTAGCCCGACTCGTCCGTGATGTCCTTGATGTTGACGTTGATCAGGACGAGACCGATCTTCCGGAGTTCGGGCTCGAGCGACGTCTGGACCTTTTCCAGGAAGACGTCGCGGTCCTTGTTGATCTCCTCGATGCGCATCGACGCGATCACCTGACGGAGCTGACCGAAGATCATGTCCTCGGCCTGCTTGACGATGTCCTTCGTCTCGAGGCCGAGCAGACGGATCGCGGCGTTCGTCATCGTCTCCTCGTCCGTGCCGATCGCGACGGTGAAGACGCTCGGGACGTTGACGCGGATGTTCTCGATCGAGAGCGCGCCCTGGAGCGGGATCTCGATCTGCACCGGGTCGAGCGAGAGGTATTCGTAGTTCTGGATGAGCGGCCAGACGAAGGCGCCGCCGCCGTGCAGGCACTTGGCCGATCGTCCGGCGCCGGTCTTGCCGTAGATCACGAGGATGCGGTTGCTGGGGCAGCGCTTGTAGCGGCGCGCGATGACGAGCAGGAAGCTCATCAAGATCAGGACGCCGAACACGACCATCAGCAGCCAGGCGAGCTGGGCAGGGACCTCCTGCAGCTGGATCCAAGCCGGGACCAAGTGATTCATGGACTCCTCTTCCTTCCATGTACGGCGCTCGCGCTAGGCGAGCCCCTCGACCTCGAACGTGTCTTGAGTGATCTGGCGCACGACCTTCACTTCGCGTCCGGTCGCGATCTCCGCGCCGGCGGTCGACGCGCTGAACTCGTGCGTCCGCCCTTGGATCGACACCGTGATCTTGCCCTTGCCGGAGCTCTGGCCGGGGATGCGCAGGGAGACGCGCGCGGTGCAACCGACGGCTTGCTTCGGATCGAGGTTGCCCTGCGAGAAGAGCTTGCTCTGGAAGCTGAACAGCCAGGCGACCGCGAAGAGCATCACCACTCCGGCCGCGAGCGCCACGCCGATCGTCTGGAACGTCCCCCAGCCCGAGGTCGTGCCGCCCCATCCCGCGAGGCCGAAGAAGGTCAAGAACGCGGCCACGCTGCGGACCGAGAGGAGCGAGAGTCCGGAGCCGCCTCCGCTGTGATCCCCGCTGCCCGAGTGACCGATCCCGGAAGGGTCGGCGTGCATCACGTCGCCGTCGTGGCTCGCCCCGCCGAACAGCATCATCCCGGTCTGCACGACCAGGATCGTCCCGCCCGCCGCAGCGCAGCCGAGGTACACCGTCTCCATCGTCCAGCTCATTTCGGAGGGTCCTTCCTCGCCGGGAGCGTCGCGCGGGAGGCGCGGCCGGCACCGGAGCGAGGTGGGAAGACTAACCGGCCGCGCCGGCCCCGATCAACGCGCGCGCCCGAGCGCGCACCGTTCGACGGCTCCAGCGATCCACGCGAGCTTCCGAGATCGCGCCTTCGCATCGGAGAGGTCGACTCGAACCCCCAGGTGATCCGCGCTCGCGGTGCGAGGGCCGCCGAGGCGTGCGACGACGTGCAAGGGCCCCGAGCTCAGGCACTCCGCCACGGCCTCGAGCAGCGGTCGGGCGCGTTCGTCCGATCCCGGCTCGATCCACAGGGTGCCTTGCTCGATCTGCGCCGGCAATCGATCGGGGAGGAGCGTCGGCCACTCCGCCTTGCGCGGCTCGAAGCGCGCGTAGAGGGTGTGGGCTTCGTCTCCCGGCTGGATCGAGACTTCGTGGGGGACGCCGGGCTTCTCCTGACGGAACCAGTCGACGTATTCGTCGGCGAAGGCGAACTGCGGATCCTCCGGGATCGCCACCTGGAGCTTCACCGCTCCGCCGGATTGGTGCTCGATATCGATCTCGACGCCTTCGCCTTCGACCGACACGCGCAGCGCGAGGTGCGCCGCGCCGACGACGAGCCCCTCGATCCGCATCGCGCGCCGCTGGACGAATCCGCGCGGCGCGCCCGGTCCTTCCCCCGAAGGTGGTGGGAGCGGCGGAAGCGTGGGAGCGAGCACGGCTCCATCGGGTAGCGCTTCGTTCGCGGCGGCCGAGGTCCCCGGGAGGAAGCGAGGTAAAAGCGCGGCCACGATCGAGGGCGAGGCAGCGCACTCGCCGAACCGCAGCCACGCGTCGTCCCAACGGTGTTGCGCGAGCGCGAGGAGCGCGAGCTCCGCTCGTCGAGCCGGATCGGACGCCTTGGCGCTGGACTCGGCCGAGAGGAGTTCCTCGAACCGCCGCCACGTGGCGGGGGACTGCCAGGGGTCTTCGGCGAGCTTCGGCAGGACAGCGGGCTTCGTGTCCGCGGCGATCTTCGACGCCGACTTCGCGCCTTCGCCCGCGGGCCGCGCGAGAGACGTCGCGAGGAGGATCAGGTAGGGGATCCGCACATCGGCGCAGGCTGTGCGGATCGGCGCAGCCTGTCAAGGCTCGGCCCCGGGCTTGGAAATCCGCGCCGCATCGAGGATGCTGTCCGTCCGCCGTCGGCCTCGCCCGCGGCGAAAAGGAAGTGACCGCCGTGATCGACAAGGACCTCCTCCAGATCCTCGCCTGTCCCGAGACCCATCAGCCCCTCGCCGAGGCGAGCGCGGAGCTGTTGAAGCGCATCAACGGCGAGATCGGCGGCGGCCGCGCGAAGAATCGCGCTGGCGCGCCAGTGAAGGAAGCTCTCGAAGCGGGCCTCGTGCGCCAAGACGGCAAGATCGTCTACCCGATCCGCGACGGGATCCCGGTCCTCCTGATTGACGAGGGCATCCCGGTCTAGAGCGGCCGGCTTCAGGAGCATGCTCTGGCGCCATCCCGACCACCCGGATGCGCGGGTGCGCCTCGCTTACTGCTTGAACCTCCACCCTGCGGAGGATCTCGAGCAGATGCTCGCGGGGATGCGCGCGGTCACGCTGCCGCTCCGGGACCGCCTCGCGCGCGGAGGCGAGTCCTTCGGCGCGGGGCTGTACCTCCCCGCCGCGCTCGCGGGACATCTCGCGAGCGGGCACGGCGCGGGCGAGCTCGAGCGCCTGGCCGACTTCCTCGCCGAGAATCGACTCGATCCGTTCACCTACAACGCCTTCCCCGCCGGCGGTTTTCACGCCGACGGACTGAAGGCCGGCGTGTTTCGTCCGACCTGGATGGAAGAGGATCGCGTGCGGTTCACGCTCGACGTCGCCAGGATCGCCGCGCGGCTGGCGCAGAGAGTCGGCGGCCCGCCACGCTCGCACGTCTCGATCAGCACGCACACCGGCGCCTTCGGGCCGGAGGTTCGAGGCGAGCCGGACCTGCGCGACTGCGCGCGCAATCTGGCGCGAGCCGCCCTCGGTCTCGCGGAGATCGAAGCGCGCGAAGGCATCCGGATCGTGCTGTCGCTCGAGGCCGAGCCGCGCGCGATGAGCGGCGACAACGCGGCGCTCGCGAGCTTCCTCTCATCCGTCCCCGAGCGCTGCTCCGGGGTCGCCGCCGAGAGCGTCCTCGCCCGGCATCTGGGGTCCTGTCTCGATGCCTGCCATTCCGCCGTCGAGTTCGAGGATCCCGCGGAGGCCTGCGCGCTCGCGACCGCCGCGGGTCCGCTCGGCAAGCTGCAGTTCTCGAGCGCGCTCAGGCTCTCCGATCCGGCGCGCCGCACTCAGGCCCTCGAGCAACTTTTATCGATGGACGAGCCGCGCTACCTCCACCAGGTGAGCGGCATCGCGCCGACGCAGCGTTGCCAGGCGGCGGATCTGCCGGAGCTCGGGAGAGAGCTCCGAGGCGCGCGACGAGAAGCCTGGCTCGCCTGCCCGGAATGGCGCTGCCACTTCCACGTCCCGGTCGACCTCGAAGCGGTGGGGGAGAAGGGTCTCTCGACGACCCGCGAGCACGCCGACCGCGTCCTCGCGGCGGCTCTCGCGCGGCCCGATCGCTGGGGAGTCGCCGAGCTCCACCTCGAGATCGAGACCTACACGTGGGATGTGCTGCCCGGCGCCGCGCGCGGGATCGGCGGGCTGGTCGACGGTCTCGAGCGCGAGTACGCCCACGTGATCGCCGAGCTCGAACGGGCGGGGTGGGGGCGCCACGCTCGTCCGAGCGACGGGTAGCCTCCAGATCCGTTGACAGTCCCGCGGCTCGCCCCTATCGTTCCGCCTCTTCGAGATCGAGCCGCGCGCTCGGTGCATCGAACGGCCCCATCGTCTAGCCAGGCCTAGGACACCAGGTTTTCATCCTGGCGACAGGGGTTCAAATCCCCTTGGGGTCACCACCCAAGATCGGGAGGCCGGGGTCAGGGCCCGGCCTCCTGCTCCTTCAGCGCACTTGCACGGGCAGGACGACGAGCGTCTTGCCCTGGCCGCGCAAGCGGCGCTGGATCGCCATCGCGGTCTCGTTGTGCAGCAGGCGGTGGAACCATTCCTCCTGCGGGAACACGACCTTGCTGGCGAAGAAGACCGTGCGCGGGAACTCGCGCGCGACCTCGTTGCACAGGTCCTCGGCCGTCGACGCCACTTCGGTCCCGATCCCGACGCGGGAGATGCAGGGCAGCCCGTGCCGCTCGGCGAACACGACGAACTTCTTCAAGTCGGCTTCGGACTTCTCGCGCAGCGCCTCGAGCTCATCGACGCCCTTGAAGACCCCCGAGTCGACGACGCCGACCGAAAGGAACACGAAGTTCTTGAAGTAGCCGGGGAACGTGCGCAGCACGGAGAGCAGCGTGTGGATCCCGACGCCGCTGTAGCCGCCGACGAGCACGGCCGCCGTCGGCTCCGAGGGAGAGAGCGGAGGCAGGATCGGCGCCGGCGAGGGAGGCGGGATGTCGAGCACGGAGTCGAGCACCGTGAGGCGCTTTCCGACGCCGCGGTAGTGTCGATGGATGAGGATGCAGACGAGCACTGCCGTCCCGGTGACGACGATCGTCAACCAGGCGCCATCACGGAATTTCTCCATCACGGTGACCACGAGGATCGTGCCGCACAGGACGAAGCTCGTCGCGAAGAGGGCCGTCCTGCGCTTGCGCCCCGGCCGCGGACGCGCCTTCCTCCAGAAGCGCAGCATCGCGAACATCGACAGCGTGAACGTGAGGAAGACGTTCACGCTGTACATGACGACCAGGTCCTTGACGACCCCTTTCGTGAAGACGAGCGCGACGAGCGCCGCCCCGCCGACGAGCACGATCCCGTTCTGGGTCGTCAGACGCTCCGACAGTCCGGCAAATCGGCGCGGCACCCACGAGTCGACCGCCATGTTCGCGAGGATGCGCGGGCCGTCGAGGAATCCCGCCTGCGCGGCGACGACGAGCAGCGTCCCCTCGCTGAGCAACGTCAGGTACGTGAAGATCGGTCCGAGGTGCGTTCCGCGCCCGACGTCTTCCGCGAGCACGGCGTTCAGCGTCTTGCCGGCGACGGGATGGATGCCGCGCAGGAAGAAGCACACGAGCAGGCCCGCCGCGGTGAGCGACAGCGACACGGCCATGTAGAACATGGTCCGCCGCGCCGTGTGGACGCGCGGCTCGCGCATGATCGGCATCCCGTTCGAGACCGCTTCGATCCCCGTGTACGTGCCGCCGCCGAGGGAGTACGCGCGCGCCATCAAGAGGATCAGGGGGATCATGCCGAGCTGCGAGTGGGAGTTCGCGAAGCTGTCGGGGACGGAGCCGCCCGTGCCGTGGTAGTCGCGCCAGCCGAGGACGACGCCCGCCCCGATCAGGACGATGTGGGTCGCGAGGAACAAGAGGAAGACGGGCAAGAGCGCGAGGATCGACTCTTTCGCCCCGCGCAGGTTCAGCACGGTGAGCCCGAAGATGAACGCGACCTCGAGGACATGCTTCAGGATCGGCGGCGCGCCCGGAGCGAGGCTGAAGATCGCGTCGCCCGCCGCCGCGACGGAGACCGTGATCGTCAGCACGTAGTCGACGAGCAACGCGCAGCCGGAGATCACGCCGACGTGCGGGCCGAGGAGCTTCGTCGCGACGGAGTAGCCGCCGCCGCCGGACGGGAACTCCTCGATGATGAAGCTGTACGCCGTCGAGATGACGAACACCGTGAGCGCGCAGACGAGCGCGAGTACGAGCGCGAGATGTCGGTGCTCCCCGAGGGCGAGGAAGGCTTCCTCGGGACCGTAGGCCGAGGACGACAGACCGTCCGCCCCGAGCCCGACCCAGGCGAGGAGCGGGATCAGGGCCAGGCGGTGGAAGATGGACCTGTCGCTCAGGTCGCGCGGGCGGCCGATCAGGATCCGCCGGATGCGCTGGAGGACGTTCAGGCGCGACAGATCCGTCTCGGCGTCCGCCGGGACTCGATTCTCCGGGAGCATCCGATCACTGTATCCCGCTGCGAGACCCGGGCGCAGCGCCTAGCGCCGACGCAAAGGCATGGCAGCGGCCCGGTTGAGCGGGATCGGCTCTCTGCCCGGTCTCCGCTGCGCGCGCTGTCTGGCGGGCTCAGGGGCCCGCGCGCGGGTGGGCCAGTTCGTAGACCTTGCGCAAGCGCTCGACCGAGACGTGCGTGTAGATCTGCGTCGTCGTCAGGTGCGCGTGCCCGAGCAGCTCCTGGACCGCGCGCAGGTCCGCGCCCCGATCGAGGAGGTGCGTGGCGAAGCTGTGGCGCAGCGTGTGGGGCGTCGCGCGGCGCCGCACACCGGCTTGGAGCGAGCGCTGGTCGACGATCCTCCCCAGGCTGCGGGTCGTGAGCCGTCCTCCGCGCGGGTTCAGGAACACCGCCTGGCGCGCGCGCGGCGCGGGAGCGGGCCGCTCGGGATCCTCGATGTAGGCCTTGAGCGCCTGGACGGCGAAGCTCCCGACGGCGGCGATGCGTTCCTTCTTGCCCTTGCCGCGGACGCGCGCGATCCCGCGGCGCAGGTCGAGATCGCCGCGGTCGAGCCCGATCGTTTCCGCTGCGCGTGTGCCGGCCGAGTACATGAGCTCGAGGATCGCGCGGTCGCGCCGGCCCGCGTGCGTCGCGAGGTCGGGAGCGGCGAGGATCGATTCGACTTCGCCGATCTCGAGGGCGGAAGGGAGCCGGCGTTCGCCGCGGCGCGGGCGCAGACCCGAAGCCGGGTGCGCGTCGATCGCGCCCTTCTTCAGGAGGTGCGTGAAGAGCGATCGCACGGCCGAGAGCTTGCGCTGGATCGTCGCCCGCGAGAGCTCGCGGCCGTCGAGCTCGGCCAGGTACGAGCGCAAGATGCGCGGCGTGACGGCGCGCGCGCTGGCGACGCCGCGCTCGGCCAGGAACGCGAGGAATCCGTCGATGTCGCCGCGGTACGCGCGCAGCGTGTGTTCGGAAGCGCCGCGCGCGGCGGCGAGCTCTTTCAGGAATCCGTCGACTTGCGCGCGCATCGATCGCGATCAGCCGTTGCCCTTGCGCTCGAGGGATGCGAATCCGGCCGTGCGCGTCCGGTGCCACAGGCCGGCGAGGCCTCTGCCGCCGAAGAAGAGACCGAGACCGAGCGCGAGTCGCAGGAGCGCGTCCACCGTCTGCGTCCAGTCCCAACGGAGTTCGGAGGGAACTCCATCCGATTCGGATCCGATCCTGAAGTAGGTGACTTCCCCGAACCGGATCAAGTCGGGGAGGAGCGCGGCCAGGATCCACAGGCCGACCACCGAGAAAGCGACCGCCTGCAGCAGCGGCGCGGCTCCGACCCTGCGATCGACCGCGGGCCGGCCGAAATGCCGGCGCGCGATCGCCTCGGCGCGGGCGAAGAGCCCGATCGAAGTCGCGCCGAGGACGACGACCACGGCGACGTACGCCCAGACCGCGCCCCAGTGGCCGTCCGTGCGCGCGAAGCGGAACTGGAAGAGCGCATGGGAAACCGTGTCGACGGCGCGTTGGAGGATCAGGATCGCCGCGATCCGCAGGCCGATGGAGCCGACGCCGACCGGATCCTCCATGGACGCCGGCACGTACCCGTCGCCGAGTTTCGAGGCGAGGAACGGGCTCGCGAAGAAGAGGATCGCTCCGAGTCCAGCGAAGACGACCACGGGCATGAGGAGACCGGCGAGCGTGAGGCCGGCCGGCGCTCCCGGTTCGGACAGCCAGCGCACGAAGACCCCGGCATTGACCGCGCCGCCGAGCGCGAGGACGCACAGGTACACCGCCGTGAGCTTGAGGAAGAGCGCGTACACTTCGGCTCGGGTCATCGCGGAGGCTCCTGGGATCCGTGCTTCCAATACGCCGTGCGTTCGATCGACTTGAGTCGGAGCGCGACGCCCGGCGCGCCCTCGTAGCGCACGAGGACGTGCAGTCTGGGCGCCGACGCGTCCGCAGCGAACCAGAAGCGCGCCTCGACCTTTCCATCGGGCGTCACGAGGTCGAGCTCGTGCGCGTCGACCTTGCCGATCGGCAGACCCTGCGTCGACTTGCCCGCGTAGTGCACGGTGCGGTCGACGGGATCGAAGGAGGTCCGGTGGTTGTCCTTCTGGCTCGGGATCACGCGCAGCGCGAGGTCCGCGGGATCCTCGAAGGGGAAGTCGCGCAGCGTGAGGGTCAACGCGTCGGAGAAGACCGTGTTCTTGTGCCTCTCGAAATCGCCCTCGCGCCTCCCGCCGCCCGGGAAGTACACCGAATCGAGCCAGCGCAGGTGCTCTTTGTCGCGCCAGATCTCCTTGAAGCTCGCGCCGCAGTCCTCCTGCGTGCTCGCGGTCAGCTTGAAGGCCGAGAGGTCGTCCGCGCTCACGTAGCTCATCGTCGAGAAGCGGTAGTCGTAGTTCTCGGTCGGAACAATCTCGGACCAGTGGTGCTTGAAGACCTCGACGCCGTCCGACGCGTCGGTCTTCACCGTGCTCGCCGCGTCCGCGCGTTCCCTGTCCGTGTACGCGCGGGCGAGGTAGCTCCGCTCCTTGCCGTAGATCGTGCGCGTCGCCTCGTACACGCACTTCTCGGCCAGGCCGTCGTGCCAGATCGGATCGTCGCGCCACGTGCCGGTGGCGGCGGCCGCCGCGACGAGGAGCGCAAGCGCCGGAGCCGTCATGACTCCAGGATCCTACTTTCTCGGCCAGCGCGCCGGCGCGGGGAGTTTCGGCGAGAGCAGCGCGAGCATCGACATCGCCGTGCCGAAGGTCTCGCTGCGCGGGAAGACGCGGTCGTTCCACCCACCGTCCTCCTCGCGGACTTTCCACAGGAGGGCGTACAGCTTCTGCCGATAGCCCGGCCGATCCTCGGCGGCGAGGAGCTCGATCGCCTGCGCGGCGTAGCGGTGCGCGTAGAAGAAGTAGTAGGGCGCGATCATGAACGGAGCCACGTGCGTGCCCGTCTGCTTGCGGCGCTTCTCGAGCCACTCCCAGTTCGCGAAGAACGCGTCGAGCGCGGCGCGGATGCGCTCGAGGCTGCCCCGGCCCGCGAGGTAGAGCGTCGTCTCGCAGATCGGCGAGCGGCCGATCGCGCCCTCGACGGCTTCGAAGCCCTTGCCCGTGCGGTGCGCGGGATCGATGCCGTACTGGAACGCTCCGGACTCGAGGCGCCCGGACTCGAGAGCATCGAGCGCGCGTCCGACGACTTCCGCGTCGACCTTCTCGCCGAGGCGCGCGGCTTCGAAGAGGAACTGGAGCGTCGGTGCGGTCATGAAGGTCGAAGGGGCCGCAGCGTCGGGATCCTTGCCGCGCGCGTAGTTCCATCCGCCGCGCGAATGGATCTCGGTCTTCTCGAGCGCGGCGACGAGCCAGCGGATCGCCTCGTCGACGCGCGCCTTCTCCGCGCCGGGCACGCGCTCGAGCTCGCGCAGGCGCAGCAGGAATCCGAGCGCGTATGCGTGTCCCCAGCCGCGCGTGTCGTAGCCGCCTTCGAAGCTCGGCGACATCTTCGGATCGCGGATGCCCTCGAGCACGAACGCGAGGCCTCGGTCGATCGACTCAGCTACCGACGGGGGCAGAGCCTCTCCGCGCGATTCGAGGAGCGCGGTGGCGCAGATCGCCGTCCCGCCGACGCGGTACCCGATCGGGATCTCGCCGTCGACGCGGTAGACACCCTCGTACGGCCACTCGCGCACGGGAGCGCTCGCGCCCTTGGACGGCTGCGTCCCCGACTCCGAGTAGTTCTCCTGACCGGCGACGAGCAGGACGACGCCCTTCCGGATCGCGCCCGTGATCTCGGAAGCCCCGACTTCGGGCGGCCGCTCTGCGGACGGCGACTTCTCCTCGCGCGTCTGCGCGAGAGCCAAGGCGAGGACGAAGGCGAGCGTCGCGATCACGAGAGTCGTCTCGGCGCCGCTTCCGCGACGGCCGTGAGGACTCTAGCAGGAAGCGATCCCCGCGCGCGACGGCGTCGCGCTAGCTGCCGGGCTTCGCGGGAGCCTTCTGCGACTTCGGATCCGGCTTGGCCGAGGACTTGGCCGGGACCGGAGGAGCGACGGGCACTGCGGCCGCCGGGACGTCCTTCTGCGCGGTGGCGAGCTGCTCGCGCCAACCCTTGAGGAGGATGTGCCGCGAGTCGGGGTTCAAGCCGTACGTGAACCCCGCCTTCTCGGACTCGTCGAGGACGGCCGCCATCGCGGCGGCGCTCTTCGACTGCGCCTCGAAGTAGGCGAGCGTGGACGCGAACTGCTTCTTCAGGTCCGCGACCTCGGTGGACAGCGCCTCGACGCGCAGGCGCGAAGCGGCGAGATCCTTCTCGAGCTTTTCGACCCTCGTCGGGAGGGGGTCCTGGGCCGCGGGGCTCTGGGAAAACGCGAGGCCGCACACGAGGGCGGCGACGACGCACGCGACGATGCCGAATTGACTCTTCATATCGGTAGAAACTATCGGCAAACCTCGGATCCCGCCTGAACCTCCAGCCGCAGCTCGCCTTTCCTAGGGGCAGGCGCGCTCCTAGAATCCGCACCGCATGTCGAAATCAAGCACTCCGGGTCGCTCCCCGCTGCTCCTGATCTTCCTGACGGTCTTCATCGACCTTCTCGGGTTCGGGATCGTGATCCCGCTCCTGCCGCTCTATTCGCGGGCCTACGGGGCGAGCGAGAGCCAGCTCGGGCTCTTGTTCGGGTGCTTCTCTGGGATGCAGTTCCTTTTCGCCCCGATGTGGGGCCGACTCTCGGACCGCATCGGACGCAAGCCCGTGCTCGTCGGCGGCCTCCTCGGAACCGCGGCGTCCTACACGCTGTTCGCGTTCTCGAACTCGATGCCCCTTCTCTTCGTTGCGCGCCTCTGCGCGGGGTTTTTCGGCGCGAACGTCTCGACGGCGCAGGCCTACATCGCCGACGTGACGACGCCCGAGAACCGGGCGAAGGGCATGGGGCTGATCGGCGCGGCGTTCGGACTCGGCTTCACCCTCGGTCCCTGGATCGGCGGCGAGCTCGCGGCGGTGTCGCCGCAGGCACCTGGTTTCCTTGCCGCGGCGCTCTCGCTTGCGGCAGCGATCTTCGGCTCGTGGAACCTCGTCGAGCCGCCGCGCGAGCGACGATCCGCGGCCCGCATCTTTCACCTCGATCAGGTTCGCCACGCCTTGCGCGACGGGCGGATCGGGATCGTCCTCCTCTTGAGCTTCTTCTTCATCCTCTCGTTCTCCGCGTTCGAGTCGATGTTCGTGTTGTACGGGCTCCACTTGNCCCGCCTCGATCGAACACGCCTCGTTCGACGACGTGATCCACGCGGCGCCGATCGTGGGCCGCTACATGGGATTGATCGGCATTCTCTCTGCAATCATCCAAGGTGGACTCATTCGGCGCCTGGTTCCGCGGTTCGGCGAGACGACTCTGGCGATCGCCGGGCCCGTGTTCCTCGCGATCTCGTTCCTCGTCCTCGGCTTGGCGCAGAATTGGTTCGTCGTGATCGTGGGATGCGCGCTGATGCCGCTCGGATTCGGATTGAACAATCCAGCCCTGCAGAGCCTCATCTCGCGAGCGTCGCCGAGCGAGGAGCAGGGCGCGTACCTCGGATTGAATCAGTCCATGCTCAGTCTCGCGCGGATGACCGGGCCGCTGTGTGCCGGCCTGCTCTTCGACACGTCGCTCGGAGC
>WNFM01138355.1_pt2 | contig 13475 bp, 14 predicted proteins | sample 5400271 | NCBI WGS metagenome assembly WNFM01 (sample SAMN13153352, study PRJNA577476) | soil metagenome | isolation source: 60 cm saprolite on Douglas fir-dominated hillslope | place: USA:California | collected 2013-09-17 | reverse complement strand
AACAGACCCCGCGGACTCTTGTGGCAAGCGGTACAGGTGCCAGCGAAAATCTGGGAAGGGCTCTTGCCGGCCTCGAGATTTGTCGCCTGAGCCCACGCGGGGGCCGCCACGAAACAGCCGATCAGAAGCGTCACCGTCGCTAAACTGAGCGCTCGGCCCAACATTCCTAATTCTCCAGATGCGGAAATCGCTCGCAGCGCCGTTGAATTCTGCTCCGGCGGGGCGGTCACCTTTTAGCCGATTATGCCGCGAATGGAAGCGCGCTTATGGCGTGACGACGCGAATGTGACATTTCCGAATATGCGCTGTGTGTACAACGCAGTAGCGTACCCGGGCCGGCACCATTATGTTCACGGGGCGACGGCTGGGAACCATTCTTTCCCGTGTGCGTCGGGTGTGACGGCCGTACGTCACTACGGGATCGCTTGGTTTGGTGGTTTCGATGGACCGCTTGTTGCGTTATTTCCTGACGCAGTTCATTCGCCGCGGGACGATGGCGTTTACGACTGCGAGCGGGGCAAAGTTCACCTGCGGCGATGGAACCGGCGAGCCGGTCGCGGTGCGTTTCCTCACCGCCGACGCCGAACGCAGGGTGCTGCTCAACCCCGAACTGGCGCTCGGCGAACTTTACATGGAGGGAACGTTCGTCGTCGAGAATGGCTCGATCGCGGATGCGCTGGCGATCTTGATGGATCAGCCGGAAATATTGCCGCGCTGGGCCAAGCTGCAATGGTGGCTGCGTTATCTGGTACGACATGTGAGGCAGTTCAATCCGCCCGGACGTTCCAAGGACAATGTCGCACGCCATTACGATCTTGACGGGCGGCTCTATTCGCTCTTCCTCGACGCCGACAAGCAATATAGCTGCGCCTATTTCGAGACGCCGGAGGCGACGCTGGACGATGCCCAGCTTGCCAAGAAGCGCCACATCGCCGCCAAGCTTCTGATCGGGCGCGGCGACCGCGTGCTCGACATCGGTTCCGGCTGGGGCGGCCTTGGGCTTTATCTCGCCGAAATGACCGGCGCCAAGGTTACCGGCGTCACGCTGTCGACTGAGCAGTTGCAGGTGTCGAACGCCCGCGCCGCCGACAAGAACCTGGCGCAGTCGGCGAAGTTTTTCCTGGAGGATTATCGCGACGTTTCAGGACCGTTCGACCGCATCGTGTCGGTCGGCATGTTCGAGCATGTCGGCGTCGACTTCTACGAGAAATATTTCAAGCGCTGCGCCGAGCTTCTCACCGACGACGGCATCATGATGCTGCACTCGATCGGACGCTCGGAGGGGCCCGACGCCACCAATCCCTGGATCGCGAAATACATCTTCCCCGGCGGCTACATCCCTTCCCTGTCCGAGGTGACCCCCGCGATCGAGCGCGCCGGGCTCTTGGTCTGCGACATCGAGATCCTGCGGCTGCATTACGCGGAAACGCTCAAAACGTGGCGCGAGCGGTTCATGGCGCGGCGCGAGGAAGCGGTGCAGCTTTACGACGAGCGCTTTGCGCGGATGTGGGAATTTTATCTGGCGTCCTCGGAAATGTCGTTCCGCAAGCAGAACCTGATGAATTTCCAGATCCAATTGACAAAACGCCAGGCCGTGGTGCCGATGACGCGCGATTATATCACGCATGAGGAGGCAAAGCTGCGCGGGATCGAGCGCGGCCAGCGGCCGCGGCTGCAGATCGCGGGCGAATAGGCAAGCAGAGCGAATAGATCAATTTCGCAGGCTGAAACGAGAGGCGTACTGAACGTCAGCCGACACCGGCCGCTCCAGCTGCGCCCGCAGCGCTAGCAGGATCGAGGAAGCGCAAGGAAGTTCACGGATTTCCGGGCGAGCAACCTCTTCCATGGTATCGATCAGCATCGACAGCCACAATTTCTCGCCGTCTCCCGATCGCCATGATTGAAGCTGCTGGCCCATCGCCTGTCCTTGCCTAAGCCGGGATCGCAAAGCCAATCGTTACAACTCCGACGTCCACGACCCGTTCCCGTCTGCCTCATCTGATCTGCACGGACACAGCGGCCAAGACTCACCTCGCCGTCCACATAAGTATGCTCACGCGGCGAAAGGTTCACGCAATTCCGGAGTTTCCCGGGTTTTCTTGTGGTGGCCGGCCGCCGGCCCCTCGCCAAAATCCCGTCAAGCACCAATGCATCACACAAGCGAGATTCCCCGGAGCCCATTGTGTGAATCGGGCATAAGGCAGGTTGGAGCTTTCGCTCTCGTCCCGAGTGGCGCTTTATCGCCGCCCGCTTTCCGACGGGAAATCCCAAGAACGCCCCAATCCGAAGAACAATTTCTCCCCATGGCCACATCTGATTCGAACGTCCTCAAGCTCGCTCCCGACGCGGGAACCCCCGCTTTTCGCAGCGCACCGCACAATATCGAGGCGGAGCAGAGCCTTTTGGGCGCGATCCTGGTCAACAACGACGCCTTCTATCGGGTGTCGGATTTTCTGGAGCAAAAACACTTCTTCGAACCGATCCACCAGAACATCTTTGATACCGCCAGCAGCCTGATCCGGATGGGCAAGGTCGCAACCCCCGTCACGCTGAAGACCTTCTTCCCGGCGGAGACCGACATCGGCGGCATGACGGTCGGCCAATACCTCGCCCGCCTCGCCGCGGAAGCGACCACCATCATCAACGCCCAGGATTATGGCCGGACGATCTATGACCTGGCGCTGCGCCGCGACCTGATCGGTATCGGCGAGGATATGGTCAACGTTGCTTACGAAGCGCCGGTCGATTTTGCGCCGCGGGCGCAGATCGAGGATGCCGAGCGCAGACTGTATGAACTCGCCGAATCCGGCCGCTATGACGGCGGCTTCCAGCGTTTTGCGCAGGCGCTGACCGTTGCCGTCGACATGGCGGCGAAAGCGTTCCAGCGCGACGGTAAATTGTCCGGCATTGCAACCGGCCTGCGCGACCTCGACATCAAGATGGGCGGCCTGCAGGCCTCCGACCTGATCATCGTCGCCGGCCGGCCCGGCATGGGCAAGACCGCGCTTGCCACCAACATCGCCTACAACGTCGCGAGGGCTCACCGCGCCGAGGTCCAGGCCGACGGCACGATGAAGTCGGTCAATGGCGGCATCGTCGGGTTCTTCTCCTGCGAAATGTCGGCCGAGCAGCTCGCCACCCGTATCATCGCCGAGCGCACCGGAATTCCCTCCAGCACGATCCGCCGCGGCGGCATCACCGAGGGCGATTTTGAAAAAATCCGTGATTATTCGATCGAGCTGCAGTCGCTGCCGTTCTATGTCGACGAGACCGGCGGGCTTTCGATCTCGCAGCTCACTGCGCGCGCCCGCCGGCTGAAGCGACAGAAGGGCCTCGATCTCGTGGTGGTCGATTATATCCAGTTGCTGCAGGGGTCGAACAAGCGCGGTAACGACAACCGTGTGCAGGAAGTCACGGAGATCACGACAAGCCTGAAAGCACTGGCGAAGGAGCTTAACGTTCCGATCATCGCGCTCTCGCAATTGTCGCGTCAGGTGGAAAGCCGCGACGACAAGCGCCCGCAATTGTCGGACCTGCGTGAGTCCGGCTCGATCGAGCAGGACGCCGACGTGGTGATGTTCGTGTTCCGCGAGGAATATTATCTCGCCAACAAGGAGCCCCGCGCGGGCACGCCGGAATACGAAAAATGGCAGCTCGACATGTCGCTGGTGCACGGCAAGGCCGAAGTCATCATCGGCAAGCAGCGCCACGGCCCGACCGGCACTGTCGAGCTGCAATTCGAGGCCAGCGTGACGCGGTTCGGCGATCTGACGCATGACAGCCATTTGCCGGATCGAAGCTATTGAGGCGGCAGCCCCGGGTTGAACCGCAAATGCCCGGAGCTTAAAGTACGGCATGAACATCGTCTCCGACCCGAAATCCATACCACCGGGCAGCCTGCTTTCGCCCGAGGCCAACCAGGCGGCAGCACTTGCGACCGCAACCGGCGTTCTCACCGTCGATCTCGACGCCATCGTCGCGAACTGGCGCAAGCTCGAGAAAACCGCGGTGCCGGCCGAATGCGCCGGCGTGATCAAGGCGGACGCCTATGGCTGCGGCGCGGCTCCGGTCGCGCGGGCGCTTGCGGACGCCGGCTGCAAGACCTTCTTCGTCGCAACGCTGGATGAAGCGCGCGCCGCGCGCGCGGCGGTGCCGCAGGCTGCCATCTATACGCTCGATGGTTTTTTCCAGAACTCCGGCGATGCATTTGCAAAAATCGACGCCAGGCCCGTGATCGGCGATCTCAACGAGCTTGCCGAATGGGACGTATTTTGCCGCCGCTCCGGCTGGGCCGGCGGTGCCGCCATCCATATCGACACCGGCATGAACCGGCTCGGGCTGACGATTGTGGAAGCGCAGGGCATCATTCCCCGGATCAATGCCGGCGATCACGGTATTACGCTGGTCATGAGCCACCTCGCCTGCGCCGAAAGCCTCAACCATCCGCTCAACGCCAGGCAGCTAGCGACCTTCCGCGAAATCGCGAGTCTTTTTTCCGGCGTGCCGGCGTCGCTGTCGAATTCCTCCGGCGTCTTCCTCGGACCGCAATTCCAGTTCGACCTGGTGCGGCCGGGCGCGGCGCTCTACGGCGTCAATCCGACACCTGAGGCCGACAATCCGATGCAGCCCGTTGTCGACCTGAAGGCGCGGATCGTGCGGATGCGCACTGTCGAGAAGGGCGAAAGCGTCGGCTATGGCGGCACCTGGACGGCGCGGCGGCCGACAAAACTCGCGATCGTGACGGCCGGCTACGCCGACGGCTATTTCCGCGCCGCCGGCGGTATCGACGGCACCCGCAGCGCCGAGGTCGTCGTCGCCGGCAAGCGCTGCCCGGTCGCGGGCCGCATCTCGATGGACCTGATGGCGATCGATGTCACCGATCTGCCGAACAACGCGGTGCGGCGCGGCCACATGGTGACGCTGATCGGCGAAGGCATCACCGTCGACGAACTCGCGCATCATTTTGGCACCATCGGCTACGAGGTGCTGACCAGCCTCGGCCCGCGCTACGCGCGGGTGTACAAGGGCGGCGGCACGACACCCGTAGAGCCCGCCCCCGCGACACTTGCTTGACAAGACACTTGCCTGACAATCTGTCAGGCATGAAAATCGCTACCTTCAACATCAACAATATCAACCGGCGCCTGCCCAACCTGCTGCAATGGCTGCATCAGGCAAAGCCCGACGCTGTCGCCCTGCAGGAACTGAAATCGACCGACGATGATTTTCCGATCGAGGCGATCAACAAGGCTGGCTATGGCGCGGTATGGCGCGGACAAAAGACCTGGAACGGCGTCGCCATCCTGGCGCGGAAGGCCGAACCGGTGTTGATCAGGACGGAGCTTCCCGGCGACGCCACCGACCGCGAGGCGCGCTATATCGAGGCCGCGATCAAAGGCATCATCATTACCAGCATCTATCTGCCGAACGGCAATCCGCAGCCTGGGCCGAAATTCGACTACAAGCTCGACTGGTTCAAGCGGCTCAAATCGCATGCTGCGAAATTCATCAAGCAGGAGATTCCCGTGGTGCTGGCGGGCGACTACAACGTCGCGCCGACCGAGCTCGATATTTATCCGACGAAATCATGGGACAAGGATGCGCTGATCCAGCCGAAGAGCCGCGCCGCATTCAAGTCGCTGGTTGAGCAAGGCTGGTGCGACGCCATCCGTGACCTTCATCCGTCAAAGCCGATGTACACGTTCTGGGATTACATGCGAAACCGCTGGCCGCGCGACGCCGGATTGCGGCTGGATCATTTGTTGTTGAGCCCTGTCGTCGCCCCGCGGCTGATCAAAGCCGGCATCGACCGCAAGGTGCGCGGCGAAGAAGGCGCCAGCGATCACGCACCGGCGTGGATCGTGCTCAAATAGCTTCGCAAACGCGCTCGGCGGTCTTCGTCGTCTTCGCGTCGGCGGGAGCTGCAGGCCTTGCGAAGACGTCCCGGCCGGATGGCTCCTGCATTTTGCGCCACTGCGCCGGAGCGGCGGGAGATAACTGCGCAAAAGCCGGTCGTGCGGGGGCGCGATCGCGAACTGTCCGCACAAGAGGTCGAGCCGCTCGTCCGAACCCAGGTTTTCGCTGATCGTGAAGTTGAGGGACGCCCGGTTACGCGCGGGCAGAGGCGCGGCCCCGCTGCCGTCATGCATGACGTGCCGTGGGTTGCCGGGAAGCAGAAGGATGTCGCCGGTCTTTAGTTGCAGCGGTCTCCCTCCCCCCGGATCCTCCAGCGTCGCGGAGCCGGCGAGCACGGCGTGATACGGGATTTCGTTGGCCTCGCCGGGCCCCTGGTCGATGCGCCAGGGCGCGCCATAGACGCAGCGCAGTCCAGCCGCCCGCGCACCGGCATCGTCTCGAACAGCCTGCTGAGCCAATCCATAGCGACATCCAGACGGAGATTGATGTGAGACGATTTGGCATATAACCGAGCTATCGCGACATTTAAAGTATCAAAGTGGGATCATATCGTCAGTTCGCAATCGTTCACCAACCCCAACGAAGGAGTGCCACCATGTCCCGTCTTTCAGTTCCCAACCTCGAATCCGACACCGGCGCGTCGGGCCAGATCTATGCCCAGATCAAGAAGGCCATCGGCAGCGTGCCGAATACCTTCGCGGCCATCGCCGCCCACGGCCCCGCCGCCCTCAAGTCGGTCCTCGCCGCCGACGCCGTGCTCGCTGCGGGCAGCCTGACCAAGCGCGATCAGGAGCTCATCAAGCTCGTCATCAGCGCCGCCGGCGGCTGCGACTACTGCGTCGCCGCCCATGGCCATCTCGCCAAGCTCGCCGGCGTGGAGCCGGAAGTGCTCAAGCAGACCCGGGAGGGGCAGCCCAGCGGCGATGCCAAGCGCGACGCGCTGGTCGGCTTCGTCCGCAAGCTCGCGCAATCCAGCGGTACCGTCAGCGACGAGGATTTCGCCGCGATCAAGGCCGCGGGCTACAGCGACGCCCAGCTGGTGGAGATCAGCCTGGCCTTCGCGACCACCGTCTTCACCAACGTCTTCAACCGCATCAACGACACGGAGATCGACTTCCCGGCAGTCGCGTGAAGCGGCCGCGCCCCGTCAGATCTCGAATGTGAAAGGATCACGACCATGACCACGCTTTCCAACACCACTCAAAATCCGCTTGTCGGCGCGCTGCACCGGTCCGGCCTGCTTGCGGATGATCTCGACTACCACGTCGTCCGCGCCTCGATGGTGATCATGTTCTTCTTCTTCGGCTACCAGAAGTGGTTTCCGTATGAGTTCGAGAGACTGGTCCCGTTCATCAGCAACGGACCGCTGATCTGGTGGCTCTATCCCGTCTTCGGCCACGCCGGCGCAAGCTATTTCCTGGGCGTCTCTGAGTGGACGTTCGGGACCCTGCTGCTCGCCGGCTTCTGGGACAAGCGGCTCGGCATCCTCGGCGCTCTCGGCTCGACCGGCACTTTCATCGCGACGGTTACGATCATTCCGTTCATGCCGGAAGGCTGGGACATGGCCGCAGGAGGCTTCCCTGCGATGACGGGCAACGTGCCCTTCGTGATGAAGGACGTCGTTCTGCTCGCCGTCTCGCTCTATCTGCTGAGGCAGGACGTGGTTCGCCTTATCCGGTAGTGGAGTCACGGATCTGCATACAACTCGGCGACTCGCCGGCAAACGATATCGTCGGCCGAATTCTCGATCGCAAAAGGCCCTTGAAAACATCATGTTTTCAAGGGCTTGTTGTCTGGTTGCTAGGGCACGCAACCACCGATCCGTGTGATCAGAAGTAGAGGAAATCTACGACCTTCAAATGCGGGTTGCCATCGTGCAGCTCCTTGAGCGGACGAACGACCAAGCAATAGTCGATCAGACCATCGGCGTGGCGCGGCATGACGCCTTTTGTGATCGCATCGAAGAAGGTGGTCTGTTCGAAGGTCGCTTTTCGCTCGGCACGATCGAGAGTGTGCGCTGAGAATGTCGGTTTATCGGGGGTAGACCGGAAGTAGTCGATCCGCGGTCAAAACGACGCGATTCACCAGGAGCAAACTTCGGGTCATTTGGCCGGTTCTAAGACCTGCGGACGCGAGGATCAAAGCGACGATAAGCCTGTGGTCTTGGCCCGCTCGTTCATGGTCATGACGTCTCTGTTCTGGCGGCACCGTGCCCCCACCGAAATTTGGCTCGGCCGTTTTCAGTCCGCGTCCCTTGGTCCCGCGATCGCGCGCCAAGGTTCAATCACTCACTTTTCGGGAGAGCCTTCAATTTCCGGGAATTTGTGGAGGCTGGCGGGCTCAGTCCGTAACCCGGACGGAGCTTACGGGTCGCGCAAACGCGCCCGATGACGGGCTCCGCGAAATCCCGGGCTGCCTCTCGTCGAGATGGCGTTCCCGGATTGCGCTTCCGCGCGCGGCTAGCTTCGGTTCCGACCATCCCCGTAGTTCTCCGGCGTGAACAAAGTTCCGGCGAGGCCGCTCCGCCACCGAGCCGACTGAACCCGATTGCGCCGACACCGATGGCAAGAACCATTGGTGTGTTCGGGAATCGGGTGGCTTAGGTCGGTAGCGAGTGCGCAGGTAATTCACACTCAAAAAGGAGCAACCACAATGAACTTTCGCATCCTTGGGCTACCGGCTAACGATTTCACCCACCTTTTCGAGCTGTCCGACCTAGAGCTTGCGAAGGTAGGCGGAGTGCGCCGGACAGCCGATCGCAATTATCCTTGCCGGGTTAGTCTCACGGATTCGCAGCCGGGTGAGGAGCTTTTGCTGATCAACTACGAACATCATCCAGTCGACTCGCCTTATCGGATGCGGTTCGCGATCTTTGTGCGCAAAGGCGACCAGACCTACGACAAAGTGAATGAGATTCCTGAACAACTCCGGAAACGCACGCTGGCGGTGAGGTCTTTCGATGCTAGCGGAATGATGGTCGATCACCGATTAGTCGACGGGCAAGAGGTCGAACCGGTGATAGAGAAGCTATTCACGCCATCGAACGTCGACTATCTGCATATCCACTTTGCTGCAGCTGGTTGCTACGCCGCGAAAGTAGAGAGGGCGTAGCTTAGCTAGTCTGGGCCCGATGTCGCCGGTTGGCACTCTTCGAACGCTGCGTAATGTCCGGCTTGAGTCCGGGATGCGCACCAAAGCCGACGTTCCGGCGGCCGCCCTGATTGTGTACGGCCACGAGCGATCCCGCCCCTGCAACACTGGCGGTCGCCCCTGCGCCGGCATCACCACAAATTCTTGCCGTCGATGACCGCCACCGGCACGGCGTCGAGATCGAAATCATCCAGCAGCCGCGAATTGACGCCATCCGCGGATTATCGAAATCCGGCTTGCCCGTCGACCAATCCGGCGATTCCGAATAGGTGCTGCAGCCACAATTGGCACAAAAATGGTGCTTTACGGTGCGGCTTTGCCATTGATAGGTCGCCACGTTCTCGATCCGAGTGGTCAGGCGAAATTGCGCCGGCATGTAATACCCCCACAACGCGCCGCGCTTCGAGCAGAGCGAGCAAGTACAACGCGTCACGCTGGCTGGCGCCGCGCTCACTTCGAACCTGGTGTTGCCGCAGTGGCAGCTTCCTTTAATCGTCATGCGCTGATCCCCTCGATTTATTGGCAAAGTGCCGATGTCCTTCTCGGCCTACGTAACCGCCCCCTGCTGCCAGCATAATGTCAGCAATGAATGCTGGGTGAAACTTCGCGATGACCGCTGGCTCGACGGCTCTTCATCCTCAGGGGGCTCTCCACGGATCACTCAACTGGTCACCCGACCGACATGAAATAGCAATACGGTGACGGTAAGTTCCCGACCTCCGCAGATGCTGACTCAACATAATGCTTATGTTTTCAGGTCTTTGTGGCGACGGGACGCCCCCCGCCGCCGGCTGAGAAGAGAATGTGATTTCGTTTGAAACGCCATGAATCGCAAACAGCGCAGGGCCACGGCTAAGGTTGGTCAGACTTCGAGCTACCCCGGAGCAACCGCAGCCACCGCGGCTACACTCGGCGCCGCCGAACTGTTGAGGGCGGGCCTCGAACATCACCAAGCCGGACGATTGGCCGAAGCCGAAACTTATTATCTGCGTGTGCTGGCGGCCGACCCCCGCCATGCCGACGCGCTGTACCTGTTGGGTGTCGTTGCGCATGGCCTGACCGATCAAATCGACCGCGAGGTCGGCTCGGCCCACTTGCCATGTTACGACAGAGCATTGGCGCTCAAACCCGACTATGTAGAGGCATGGAACAACCGCGGCTGTGCGCTGCAAGCGATGAAGCGGCTCGACCAGGCGCTGGCGAGCTTTGACCAAGCGCTGGCGCTCAAGCCCGATTATGCGGAGGCCTTTTTCAACCGCGGCGTTACGTTGCGGCAGTTGAAGCGCTCCGAAGCGGCGCTGGCGAGCTTCGAAAACGCGCTGGCGCTGCAGCCGGACCACGCCCCGTGGCGTAGGGAGATCATGTCGCAGATCGCCGTCAACAAACATCGACTCTATCGGGACAGCACGTGCATCTCAGCCCTGGCCGAGTTTCTTGATCGCGCAGCTCGGACCCAAGGCACGGAAGGATCTTGACCTGAGTAGAGGCTAGTACCCCATTTTCTTAGAGGGTGAGTCGCAATTCAAGGTCGAGATGATACTCAAAGCAGGTGAAGTCCACATTCGAGGGAAGAGCCGCCGTGTCACCCAGCTGTGATTCCAGGTACTAGTGCAACGGACTTGGAAGGCCTCCAAGACGGCAAACCTCCATCTGGTCCGGAATTGAAACAGTGAGCGCATTGATTTTCGACTTTGACGGGGTCATCGCTGACAGCGAGGCGATCGCAAACACCGTTCTGGCCGAAGTCGTGACTGATCTCGGTCATTCAACCACGCTTGACCAGGCGCTCACGCGCTATTCCGGTCGACGCTGGGATGAAGTCGTGGCCGAGATCGAAGCGGCCATTGGAAAGCCGTTGGCCGCCAATTTTTCCGATGAACTTAAACGTGTCACGTTGGACAGGTTCCGAACAGATTTGAAAGAGGTCAGCGGCGCCGCAAATTTCATTAAGCGCTTTTCTCACATTCCCCGGTGCATCGCTTCCTCCTCTTCGATGGATCGTCTCAAGCTGTGCCTTTCGGTGTTGGCGCTGGAAACGGAATTCGGCAGCCATGTTTTCAGTGCCGATATGGTCGCGCGAGGAAAGCCTCATCCCGACATCTTTCTGTTTGCTGCCGGCAAGCTCGGCGTCAGCCCGGATCAATGTCTCGTTATCGAAGACAGCGCGGGCGGGATTAGGGCGGCTATCGCCGCTGGAATGACGGCCGTCGGCCTATGTGCCGCCAGTCCAATGCCCAGATCAATGTGTCGATCAAGCAAGCCCAACTCGCCGCTTGAAACTTGACACATTTAGTCCAACTGTCCTGACTCAAGCTGGGCTAGAGCGTTTTCAAGCGAAGTGGAAACCGGTTCGCGTCAAGGAAACGCGCGTCAAATCAAGAATATAGAGCCCCGTTTCGATTCAATCGTCCAACATCAAGATCACCGGCGAAGCCGAAGCCGCCGCCATCGAAGCGAGAGCCAAAGCGCTCGGCACCAACCCGAACCTGGTCACGCTGGTGCAGGCCGAGCGCTGGAACGGCGTGCTGCCGACCACGATGGTGCCGGGGTCATCGGTGCCGTTCGTGTCGCTGAAATAACGAGCGTAGGCACGGGCGTGCGATGATGCCTGGGTCGCGATCTCAGGCGTCATCGGTCAGGGCAGCGGGAACAATTGGGCATGTTGACCTTGGGCCGCCCAAGCGACATATGCATCGGAGCATTTGATCGTCTCGCAGCCGCATGGCGGACCCCTTTTGATGCACCAAACTAATCGAAAACCAGAAGACTCCTTCTACATCGAACCACGAAGCGGTAAGCGCTATCCGCTGGACAAGCCACGCTGGTGTGCTGACGGGTTAAAGCCGCTGTTAAGTCCGCAGCGCGGCATCGCCCGTGATGAAATCGACCGTGGTACGCGATCGCTGTGGCGGTATCAGGCCTCACTGCCTGTTGAGATTTCCAAACCGATTTCGCTCGGTGAAGGCTGTACTCCACTGCTGCAAAAGGAATGGGACGATTTTCGCCCTTTCTTCAAGCTGGAGTGGTTCAACCCGACCTGCAGTTTCAAGGATCGGGGCACCACCGTCATGTTGTCATACCTGCGGCAGCTAGGCGTCGATGCGGTGCTGGAAGATAGTTCAGGCAACGGAGGCGCATCGGTTGCGGCGTATGGCGCGGCCGGCGGCATGCGCGTGAAGATACTGGCTCCGGCTTATACGTCGCCTGCGAAGGTCGCCCAGGTTCGCGCTTACGGTGCCGAAGTGCAGCTCGTCGAGGGGCCGCGCGAAGAATCCCAGAACGAGGCGATACGCCAGTCCGCACAGATCTTCTACTCCAGCCATAACTGGCAGCCCTTCTTCCTGCAGGGGACCAAATCGATCGCCTATGAGCTGTGGGAAGATTTCAATTTCGAGGTGCCCGACAATATCATCGTTCCGGTCGGCGCCGGCAGCACTCTGCTCGGTTGCCACATCGGATTTTGCGAATTGCTCGCCGCCCGTCAGATACGGAAACTTCCCCGGCTGTTTGCTGCCCAGCCACTCAATTGTTCGCCGCTGGACGCAAGCTTCAAGGCGGGCGTCGATACGCCCGTGCCGCGCCCGGTCCACAAGACAATCGCCGAGGGCACCGCGATTGCGCATCCGTTGCGGCTGCGCGAAATGATCCACGCCTTGAAGGAAACCGCAGGCGAAACCGTGGCGGTCTCGGAGGACGAAATCGTAGCCGCGTTGAAGCGCCTCGCCCGGCTCGGACTATTCGCCGAGCCGACATCGGCCGGCGCCGCTGCTGCACTCGCAAAACTCATCGAGCAGAAGGTGATCAGCGCCCGCGAGCGCACCGTGGTGTTGATTTCGGGCACGGGGATCAAGACAGCATCCACGATTGCCGAGCTTTTCGAGCAGCAATAAACCTCGTCGCGGTGCCGAGGCGCCAAGGCCAACGCCAAGGCCGTCTGCGCCGAAGCCGAGGCCGACGCAACGCGATTGAACGGCGAAGCCAAGGCCTCCAACATCAAGATCACCGGCGAGGCCGAAGCCGCCGCCATCGAAGCCCGCGCCAAGGCGCTCGGCACCAATCCGAACCTGGTCCGAGCGCTGGAATGGCGTGCTGCCGACTACGATGGTGCCGGGCTCGGCGGTGCCGTTCGTGTCGGTGAAGTGAGGTTGGATTAGATCAGGGACGCTAACCCGCGCCAGAGCATGGCATCCAGAAGTGCGCGCGTCTCCGATCCGCCAACGAAGCTGGCTCTCCGGCCTTGAACAGTTGACGGCAGGTGACCGCCATCATATTCTAGCTAGCAATTCTAGCTAGCGAGAATCGAGCTTATGACCCAGCGCAGTTGGTCGGTACAGGACGCGAAGAACCGGTTCAGCGAGGTCGTCGAGGCCGCGCGACGCACGCCGCAGACGGTCACCAAGCATGGCAAG